>Ga0307373_10002404_pt1 | contig 33862 bp, 32 predicted proteins | sample OX2MG_FD_202534 | JGI IMG/M metagenome (GOLD analysis project Ga0307373, IMG submission 202534) | Soil microbial communities from Risofladan, Vaasa, Finland - OX-2 | ecosystem: Environmental > Terrestrial > Soil > Coastal area > Acid sulfate soil | place: Finland: Risofladan, Vaasa | collected...
TCATCGGCTCGCTTCCCTAGGCGTGCGCCTGTCCGCTTTCACGACAGGGCTGTGGGCGTGCCTGCCTGCCGTGTATCCGCGCGAGCCGCTGAAACGAACCGAAATCGGACGCGATCCATTCGTATCTGTATCGCCGGCGGTATTAGCTTGCGTCGCCTGAAGCGGAAGCGGGGACAGCGACCATGCCTGGCCGAGCCGCATCTTCCGGCTCGGTTACGTAGTCGCCCGGAGAAGTTTCGTCGGTGCCGGCATCGACATGCATGGCATTGAGCACGGGCGTCAGCGCCACCGCCACGACCAGGTTGATGACCAGGGCGTCGATCGCGGCGTAGGCGGGAATCTTTATGCCGCCGATACTTAACGGATAGACCGCCGTTCGCAATCCCTGCGACCAGGCCATCGCCGTACCCACCGTCATGCCGAGCAACCAGCCGGTGAACAGAGCGCCCCTGTGGAACCAGCGGGTGAAGAGGCCGAAGACGGCGGCCGGCAGGGTCTGCAAAATCCAGATGCCGCCCAGCAGCTGCAGGTTGATCGCATAGGTGGGATTGCCGAACAGCACGAAAGCCAACGCACACAGCTTGACCAGCAGGGAAAATATTTTGGCAATCGCGGATTCCTGGCGCCGCGTGATGTCTTTTTTCACGTATTGGCGGTAAATGTTCCGGGTGAACAGGTTCGCGCAGGCGATGGACATAATCGCCGCGGGCACGAGCGCTCCCACGGCGATCGCGGCAAAGCAAAATCCGGCAAACCAGGGCGGGAAAAACCGCTGGAACATCGCCGGGATCACGTCGTCGGCCCGCGTGACGTGAATCCCCGCCGCGATGGCCACATAGCCGAGCAGCGCGACCAGGCCGAGCAGGAAGGTGAAGGCGGGCAGCATCACCGCGTTGCGGCGAATCACTTTTCCGCTCGAGGAACTGAGAATGCTGGTGATCAGGTGCGGGTAGAGAAAAACGCCCAGGGCCGAACCGAGCGCCAAAGTCGCAAAGGGCAGATATTGCGCGGGAGGAAGAATGACGGGGACTTTGTGGGGACGCGACGCAATCGACTGGCTGACGATATGGAAGATATGATCGTAGCCCCCCAGTTTGATGGGAATCCAGATCACGGCCACCAGAACCACCACGTAAATCATCACGGCCTTGACGAAGGAGATGCTGGCCGGGCCCCGCAAACCGCTCGTGTAGTCGTAACCGACAAGGATCAGGAAGGCGATGATCAGCGGCACGTCGCTCGTCCAGGTGGACCCGTGAAAGCCCAGCGCGGCGATGGACACCTGGATGCCGACCAGCTGCAAGGCAATGTAGGGAATGGTGGCGACGATCCCGGTCACGGCCACCGCCAAGGCCAGCCAATGGCTGCCGTAACGGCCGTGGATGAAATCGGACAGGGTGACGTAATTGTGCCGACGGGAAACGCGCCACAGTCGCGGCATCACCGCATAAACAAACGGATAGACGATAGTTGAGAAGGGCAGCGCGAAGAAACCGATGGCGCCGGCGCCATAGACCAGCGCCGGTACCGCGATCAGCGTGTAGGCGGTATAGAAATCGCCGCCTACCAAAAACCAGGTGACGATGGTTCCAAAACGCCGCCCCGCGAGCCCCCATTCTTCGATCTGCCCGAGGTCACCCTTGCGCCACCGGCCGGCGAAGAGGCCGACCACGGTCACCAAGGTCAGAAAGAAGATGAAAACGGCGGTGGCAGTCCAGTTCAGGCCGGCCCACATGTCAGCGCGACATCCAGTACACCCAGCCAATGAGCAGGGCGGTTAGCGGCACCCACAAAAACTGATACCAGTAGAAAAACGGGAAACCCCAGAGCGACGGGCGGTACCTGGCGTAGAAGGGCACGCACATCAGGGCGATATAGGGAAGCAGGAGCAGGAAAAAATGCCACCAGCGGCCCGATCTTTTCTCGGCCTTGCTATTCTCAACCGGCGTCATCGCTCACCATGGCGTTTCTGAAGTACCGCGCCGGCGAGAAACCCTTTATGGGGCTCGCCAGCCCGGAAAATAATGCGGAACCTGTTTCGTTCCGCCATGTCCCTATTACTGGTAATACCCCGGCGACATTTTGAATTTCTGCGTCGGGTCGTGATTCAACCACAGCTGCGCGTGGTAATAATTCATGAGATCCCGGATGCGCATCGTGGAGAGAAGCGTCTCCCACCTCTGCGCCTGCGGCATATTCCGGTAGTAGGGGATCTGGTCGTTGTAGAAATTGGTGATCAGGTGAATGGAATCCCCGGCGAGGATCACCCAACCCGTATCCTTGAGGTGAACGAGAAGGGATTCATGACCGGGCGGATGTCCGGGCGTGGCGAACATCATGACGGACCCGTCATGGAATACATCCCAGTCTTCGTTTATCAAGATGACCGGATGGGTCGATCGAAAACCGGGAACAGGGTCCGCGGCCGGCTGATTGACGGGCGGGCGGCCTTCATCGAAGTAATAATGATATTCATCCCTCGAAATGATGACCGTCGTGTCCGGAAACTCCTCGACGTTTCCGAGGTGGTCGGGATGAGTGTGAGAAATACCGATATATTTGATATCGGCTGGCTTGACGCCAATTTGGTCAAGCTCGGATAAGAGCGTCCTCTGCCGGGTCCAATGGATCCCCGCCGACAGGTTCCTCGCCTGCCAGCCGTTGGGCATGGAGGCCACATAGTCCGGCAGACCGGTGTCCCAGAGAAAGTACCCGTGCTCATCCTGAATCAGGAAGCAGTAATCCGGCCAGGTCATCGGCTTGCCGACATTGACGCCGGGTGTCCAGCGTTCCGTATTCTGAAAGTGCCCCGTGCCGCAATCGAGGACGTAGAGGCCCTGTACGCTGGTTGGCGCGCTCGGGTACTCGGTGGTTTCTGCGCTGATGGACGCGCTCTCGGGAATCGATTGCGCCCCGGCCACGCTCAGGAACACAAGAGGAAGGAGCGCGGCAAAAGCCGCGCTCCTTCTGCAACCGATCCCTGCTTTGCAAGGCCTGATCTGATTCATTCCAGAAACCACTCTCTGCAGAGCCTTACAACTGCCGCCTTGGCATAATCGGAGCCCTTGCCGAACCACCACCCGCGGTGGCTGTATTGTCTCCTGTCCGGTAGCAGCCCTACTTTTCTATTCCACCGGGACAGCCCGCCGCTTCGCCATTGCAGTCGCCCGCGATGTGTTCGGGGAATCCGGCGCCGGCAACCTCGGTCCTCATGCCAACCGGATCGTGGATTGTCCAGGCGTACTTGCTGTCCGGTTTCGGGTCATAACCCAGGTGGATCAGCTTAGCTTTCACTTCGTCCTGGTTGTAATCGAGCACCGCACTGCTGAAGTGGGCGACGTGGGGAATCAGTGGGTTTCGGAACGGACGAAAGATTCTTTATGCCGTTTTCATATTTCCAGCCCGGCAGAATCATCCCCGGGTACAGGCCCCTGATATCGGAAATATGCATGGTCCATCCGCTCGGATCCTTGAAGCTCCACGCGGCCGGCCCATCCGCCTTGGGATTCAGGCCGCGACGCGTCAACTCTTCCCTGACCTCTTCGCCGTCATAATTGGCTATCGAAAAACAGTAGTGATCGACAAAGCCGCGGCCCATCTGGTCGGCCCAAGCTCCCCGCGGCGGGGCAAAACCCAGCCGGCGTTCGTAGGCCGGGTCTACCGGCCGAATGTAAATCTGGTTCGGGGCATTGCCGGACTGGAGGGCGCACTGGTTCCCGTCGTCCCACACGTCTTCCATCCCCATCACCTTGATCCAGAAATCGCGCTCCTTCGCATAATCGGAAACGCTGACGTTGTAGGAAATGTGGTTGAAGGCGATGGCCTGGAACCTGCCGTGGGTCGACTTCACCGGCGCCGCCGGCCTGATGGCCGGTACAGCGTTGGCGGCGGCCGGCTCGGGCATCACGGCCCCGACCAGCGCAGACCCCGCAGCGGCCCCCAGCACCTGGATTAGTTGACGGCGGCCAATTTTCCTCTCGTCGGAATTTCCGGTTTCTTTCGGGTTACTTTTGCTCAAGGGTTACCCCCTGCGAAGAAGCACGAATACTGGGGAGACAGAAGCCGAAACAAAACTCGCGGGTTCAGCCCTCCGGGCGGCGGAAGGTTAGCACAGCGTTCCTGTCGCCGCAACTTAAAGAATGCGCTCGTTTTTTCTCGACTTCCCATCCCGCCGGCGCACCCGTCTGCCGCGCATTACAACCCGCACGAATTGCGCACAGCTTCCGGCAGACACTAGAGAAACAGCTACGTTTCTCTACTTTTCCCGCCCGGAGAAAATGCAGCGCGCCTTCCCTGGCCGCCCCCGGGACCAGTTTCTGCGAACGAAAAAATGCGGCCCGCGCCGATCCAGTCGAAAATTACATATTCAGAAACAGATCGTCGCTTCCGCCGGCAATGGCACATCCATCGTGCATGACGCGCATGCATGACAGTTAAGAAAGGAAGTCAATGGAGCGCCGATTGAGCGCCGGGATTCCTGCTCCCCTTTCCGAAAAAACGTGAGAGAGCGCAAAAAAACATTGCTTCTTCGCCTTATCTTCGCCTACAGTAGTCTTGCTTCAAAAACCTTACGGAGGCGACATGACCCTGACCAAGCGGCAGAAACAGGTGCTCGATATCCTGGTCACTTTTCTGAACCGGCAGGGATATTCGCCGAGCTACGAGGAGATAGCTCAGTCGCTGGGACTCGCCTCGCTGGCCACCGTGCATAAACACCTCTCCACGCTGGAACGGAAGGGATTCATCCGCCGTGGCCACAACCGAAGCCGGTCGATCGAAATCGTTCATTTGCCGCGGCCGGTGCGCGAAGAGGTGATCGGACGGCATGTCCACGAATTGCCCCTGGCCGGAAGGATCGCCGCGGGCAAGCCGCTCGAGGCGATCGAACAGCGCGAGTCGATTTCGCTGGGGGATTTCGTCCGAGGGAGGAACACCTACGTCCTGCAGGTAAAGGGCAACTCCATGCGGGACGACCATATCCTCGACGGGGATTTCATCGTCGTCGAACAGACGCAGGTGGCCAATCCAGGCGAGATCGTCGTGGCGCTCGTGCGCGGCGAGGAAGCTACCCTCAAACGGTTTTACCGGGAGGGCGGGGGCCGCATCCGGCTCCAGCCCGCCAACTCCGAGATGGCGCCGATCCTGCTTCCCGCCGAAGAAGTCCGGGTGCAGGGGCGCGTGGTCGGGGTGTTGCGGAAATTCTGACCGGATTCGGCAGCGGGCGCGGGCTCCTAATTTTCTTCACTCCCCCGTCCAACCTTCGGGCCGGTCCCGGCTTCTCACCGATACACGCAGCATGGCCCCGTTCCGTGCGGCGGCAAAAGCTGATTTTCCGGCTTGCCTGATTTCGCAAGCCCGTTCTACAGTGTTGATCGGCTCCGCCCCGGGCAGACCCAGGCCAACGGGACAAGAAATCGTATCGAGGAAACCGCATGTGGACTGGAAAAAAACGGGAATTGCCGCGTGAACCGGAGACCGGCGCTCCTCCAGCGCCTGCGCCTCCCATACAGACCCATCCTTCGCCAGAGAGAGGCACAACTATGACGCCGAGCGAACCTCTTCGCTCCATGCCGGCCGCCGACCGCGGCGGGGCCCGGTTAGGTGCGGGGCTGCACGTTCAGGGAGAAATCACCGGCAATGAAGATCTGCTAATCGATGGCACCGTCGAGGGCCATGTGCAACTGGGCGAACGAAGGCTCACGATCGGGCCGACGGCGAAGGTGACAGCGGACCTCCAGGCCCGCGAGGTGGTTGTCTTCGGAAACGTCAAGGGAAACCTGCGCGCCAAGGACCGGATCGAAATTAAGAAGGATGGTTCGGTCGTCGGCGACTTGACGACGGCCCGGATCATGATCGAAGACGGCGCCTACTTCAAAGGCTCAATTGAAATCGAGCGCGCCGGCGGGGCCGACGACAACAAGGCTGTAGCCGGCAGGCCGGCAGCCGGGGCGCGAACCACAACTCCCTGATCCACAATCCCCAGCCAATATCCGTTGCTCATCGGTGTGTCTGGTTCGCTGCCGGCTGCGCTCGCCTTCGAGCGAGCCGGCAGCGGGAATCTATCTCTTCCCGAAATTAAAAACCAAGCCGGTTTCGACGCGGAAGCTGCGTTGGCGGTCGCTGGCTCCATCGGGCCACTTCGTAAAGAAAAACTCGGCCTGAAAGACGCGGACGGCCAAATGCGGGGTTACCGCGGCGTCCAGCCCTCCGCCCACGGTCCATGCGAGGGCGTTCTGGTCGGTGTGGATGGTCCCGCCGCTGACAAGGAACGGGTTGCTGCCCTTGACCCCGCCAATCAATGTCTGGAAATAGGGGGTGAGGATGTCCGATTTCCGGATGGAATAGCGCGGGCCGAACAGATAGGACGCAAACGTCATCGATGCGCCGCCGGCCGAGCTCACGGTGCTGGTTTCGTAGTCGCCGACTTCACCCACGAGGCTGAACGAATTCGTGAGGCTGAAAGCAACCGAGCCGGTGCCGCCGTTTGTCTGGAGACCCTCGGAATAACCGCCGGGCCCTTGCAGATTGAGGCGCAAATACGAGTACGCGCCCGCCAGTTGAACCTTGGGGGCTTGTTGTTGAGCATGAAGGGGAAAGCCAATCGCGAAAAGCAAAGCTACCGCTGCCAGAACAGTTCCGCGCCGCATCTACCTGATACCTCCGCAGGAAACTTTTTGAACGAGTGAACCCCGAATCCTTTGCACAAACTACTAAGATGCCCGACTCCCGGTCCATATTGCAAGAGAGTTCGACAGGCGGCATGTCCGAATGTGAATCCTCACTTTTTAGTCAACCCCCGCTTTCCGTTTTGAAAAACCGGCAGCCGCGCCAGTTGATTTACGGCCTCCGAAATCGAGAGGGGCAACGCAACCGCGCGAATCGGCCGGCGAGATTTTCATCGGTTCTGGAACTGGCCCGAGCCTGTTCGGCTGAAAGCTTTGCTTCGAATGTACGAGGGGTTGAATTTCGGGGGATTGAGTGTCGGGCGGCGAGCACCTTACGATCTCGAGCCAAAGACCCGCTAAGCCTCCTTATTATGAATGACTTCCAGTTTCCCCGGCATTGCACAACCTGGTCATCCTGGAGAAAAAGCGAAAAATGCCCCGCGTTGCTTTCCGCCGTCATCGGCCTGAAAGGTTCCGCGGCGCGAGCATGACATGAAAATGGGACGGACGGCCGCAAGGACCGAACCTCGGGTGAACTGCCGGTGGCAGCCGTTGACAGGGCTATTCGTTTTGGATGAGCCCGTGATTGACGGCATACATGGCCAGTTCAAGCCGGTGCGACACGCCAACTTTGTCGAAAACGCGGCTCATGTGATGTTTCACCGTGTCCTCGCTGATGGAGAGCTTTTCGGCGATCTCCCGGTTCGTCAATCCTTGCACAACCGCGGAAAGGATCTGCCGCTCGCGAGCGGTCAGCGCAGGCAGGCCCGGCCGGCCGACGGGCGCAGGAGACGAGATGCGGCGGAGATACGCAACCATGTCGGTGACGGACTCGCGGCCCACCCAATATTGGCCCAGGATGACCTCACGCAAGGCCTTGATGAGCAACTGAGCGGCGGCGTCCTTCAGGACGATTCCGTGCGCTCCGAGCTGCAGCGCCTCGACGATCTGCTTTTTCTCGATGGCGACGGTGAGGATGACGATTCGCATCGTCTGAGTGGCGGGAGGGGCAAAACCGGCCAGCTCGCGCAGCGCCTCCATACCGGCCAGATGAGGCATCGCCAAATCCAGCAGCAGGACATCGGGCCGGAGCCGGGGAACCATTTCCAGCACCTCGGTCCCGTCGGCGGCCTCGCCGACGATCTGGAAATCCGGTTCCGCCTCGAGCAGAACACGGAGCCCGCGGCGAAATATGGGATGATCGTCGGCGATCAGGATGCGGATGGGGGTCGGAGTTTTGTTCATTCTTCTCTTTGCGGCACCAGAATTTCGAGCCGGGCTCCTTTGCCGGGATTGGATTCTATCTCCAGTTTACCGCCGAGGGCGCGCAATCGTTCCTGAACCACCCGCGGCCCTTTCCTCGCCGCATCCAGGGCAGCCTGGTCCAACCGTCCGGCGAAATCGAAACCGCAACCGTCGTCGGCGACTTCGAGCCGGCAAGAACCATCCCGGGAGCTGAGCCGCATCTCGACGCGCCTGGCGCCGCTATGGCGGCGAACGTTGAACAGGAGCTCCTGCGCGATGCGAATCAGTTCGCGGCAGGCCCGGCCGGTCAGGCGAGGCGAAGATTCGTCCGTGGTGAATGTAGCCTCGATGCCCGTTTCGCGCTGGAACTTATCCACCTGCTCGGCCAGGAATTCCGCGAGCCGGCGCGGGTCGAGATCGATGGGCCGGATCTGCTCCATGAGCTCGCGAAGATTCAGCACCTGCTCGTGGATCAACCCTTCCACCGGATCGAGCGGGCTGTCCTGAACGGCCGGACTTGCGCCGGTACGCCGCAGCGCGTGCATTTGGAGTTCGGCGGAAACCAGCGATTGGATGGCCCCGTCGTGCAGCTCGCGAGCCAGGCGCGCCCGCTCGCGCGCCCCGATCTGCCAGCGCATTCGGCTGAGAAGGTGAGCGTTATAAGCCGCCGGCGCGGCGGCGTCGACAATGCGCCGCAGCAGGCGCAACTGCTTTTTCCAATTTTTCCAGACGAGTAGGCTGCCCGGATCGAACAGGCAAACCCAGCCCTGCCAATCTTTTCCCAGCCGGAACGGCACAGCCAGGGCCGTGCGGTAACCCGCGAATCCTTCCGGCAATCCCTTGGACGGCGGCGCCGCGGGAACAGCTTCCGGCATCAGAGCCGCGGTCCGGTAGGTTCCCGCACGGGTTTCCCGTGCAAACCAGCCATCGGCTCCTGGCGGGAAACGGTAATCGCCCTGCTGTTTTGGCTCGGCTTCGCGCACTTCCATGGCGATCCGGCCATCGGGCCCGGACCGGCGCAAATTCCAGACGTACATTCGGCCGTTTTCCAAATCCTCGGCGCTGAAAATGGCATGGGCGGCGCCAAACGCAGCGAGCAGTTCATCAAACATGCCTTCGAGGGTCGCCTTTAGCCCTTCTCCGACCTGCGCCTTGCCGACGATTTGGGCCGTCGCGGCCGCTTCCGATTGCAGAGCCTTTTCCCCTTCGGCCAGATAGGCAAGCAGCAGGCCCACCATCAACAGATAGGCGCAACGCAGCACCAACTGGCTGAACTCGAACGGTTGCGCCATCGGGATTCCCCAATGGCGGGAAAGATGCGCCGGAATGCTTTGGGGAATGAGCGCGTAGGCTTCCGCCGCCAGAAGCGCGACTCCCGCTCCCGCCGTGAGCACCGTCCCGCCGAATCCCCACCGATAGGCGGCCGCCAGGAGCACGAAAATGAAAAACAGGAAGAAGGGACTTTCCGGGCCGCGGCTGAGGACGGTGAGCGCCGTCGTGCAAAGCAGGTCGGCGGCGTGCGCGCCGATGCGGACCGCGGAGTCCGTCGTCGGCTTATAACGCAGCGTAAACCACAACACCAGACTCAGAAGCAGATAGCCCGCCAGCAACACCACGACGGGCCCCTCGTTCTGAATAGGCCGGATCGGGGTCAGGCGGGTGTAGAAGAAGGCGCCTGCGGCGAGAAACACGCGCGCCGTCGCGATGACCTGCTCGCGCCGCTCGGATGCCCCCGAGGCGTCGGGGAATTGCCGAAACCGCTTAGGACGAAAGAAACGCACAGGACGATTCACCCGTGGGACGAGATTCTAATGGGAGCCGGGGCGAGCGACAAGCAGCAGGGGCGGGGTTAGGACACCGATTGATTAACTGAAAGTAAACTACCGGTCTTCGCACAAAGTATCGACGCCGGCTGGGGATAGGCGCACAACCGGGGGCAAAACCATACCGGCCCCTTCATTAACCAGTAAACATCAAGCCGGTAACGGGATTTCCCATATCGCCTTCCTTCCTTACGCCGCTTCTCGGCCGTATCTCTGCGACTTTCAAGTAATTGACAGGCCGGAGCGCTTCGCCCGGCGCAGAACAGGCCGGAACAGGCCGGGCCGAGGGAAAAGGTTGGGGGGTGGGAGGGGCGAGTCTGATAGCATAGTGGCCGATGGGAAGTGCCCGTTGCGGCCGCGGGAACCCGTCCGTCAGGAAGGCGGGCGCCGCGCCACTGGTTAGTCACAAGGATGAATCCGAGAAGCCAAACATGGCGAGGCAGGCGGCTGGCGATCGCGCGCACGCTGCGGACCTGGGGAAAAGTCGCGAAGGGGACGTTATCGACCGACCACGTCATCCTGGCGCATATCATCCCGATCCGGCGGTGCAATCTGGCCTGCACGTACTGCAACGAGTTCGATAAACATTCGGCGCCGGTGCCTCTGGGCGATCTCCAGAGCCGGCTGGATTTTCTGGCCTCGTTTGGAACCAGCATCGTGACGATTTCCGGCGGCGAGCCGCTGCTCCATCCCGAACTGGACGAGGTGATCCGGCACATCCGGCGGCGCGGGATGATCGCCGGGATGATCACGAACGGATACTTGCTGACCGGGGAGCGGATCGAGCGGCTGAACCAGGCCGGCCTCGAATACCTGCAGATTTCGATCGACAACGTGCAGCCGGACGAGGTCTCGAAAAAGAGCCTGAAGGTGCTGGATCAGAAACTGCAATCGCTGGCCGAGCGGGCTGAGTTCCACGTGAACATCAATTCGGTGCTCGGCAGCGGCGTGAAGAAGCCGGAAGACGCGCTGACGGTGGCGCGCCGGGCGGTGCAGTTGGGATTCACCAGCACGGTGGGCATCCTGCACGACGGCAGCGGGCAATTGAAGCCGCTCGGCGAACGGGAACGGGAGATCTTCGTGGAGATCATGCGGCTGGGTAAACGCTCGTTCGCCCGCATCAACGGGTTCCAGAGCGATATCGCCGCGGGCCGCGAACACCAGTGGCGCTGCCGGGCCGGCAGCCGGTACCTTTACGTCTGCGAGGACGGGCTGGTGCATTACTGCTCACAACAGCGCGGCTACCCGGGAATTCCGATCGAGCAGTACACGGCCGAGATGAGGCGGCGGGAATTTTTCACCCGGAAGGGGTGCGCGCCGCGATGCACGATATCCTGCGTGCAGCAGGTGGCCGCGATCGACAACTGGCGCGCCCCGCAGAACCTGGATTCTTTCGCCGGCCCCGCGCCGACCGAACTGGTGCAACTGGGCGGCGCAAACCGCAGCCGGTAGGGCCGGCGTCTCTCCGAGGGCCGTTTCCCTTCCCCAACGAAACGCGAGGGCTCAGGCAGAGGGGCAGTGCTCGCGAGCCGGTAGTAAGATACGGCGACGCGCGCCGGTCGGTGGTAGAAGTCGGTGGCCGGAAAAATTCGGGCGGAGAACAAACAGGGAGACGGATACATGCACCGTGTGCGCAGTGTGGCGTGTGTGGCAATCCTGGCGGCGTGTATGATCGCGGCCGCCTCGCGGCCGGCGACGGCACAGATGGACATGGCCATCCTGACCGGCCGCGTGTCCAACCCCAAGGGATTGGCGGTGGCCGGCGCGCGGATTCGGATCGTGAGACAGGCGACGGGGGTCGCGAAGGAAACGACCACCAACAAGCAAGGCAGCTATTTCTTTCTGGGACTGCAGCCGGGCGCCTATCAGTTCACCGTTCTGGCCAACGGGTTCGCGACGCTGCTGAACCACTCCCTGACGCTCGGCGTGGGCCGGCGGGAAGTCTACAACGTAGCCTTGCAAATCGCGACGCAGGAGCAGATCGTGAAGGGCGAGCCGGCCCCGATCGATACTTCGCGCAGCTCGAGCGAGATGACGATCACCGGCCGCCAGATCCGCCAGTTGCCCATCAACCGCCGCGACTATCTCCAGTTCACGCTGCTGGCGTCGCCGGTGAAAAGGGACACCACGCCACTGGCCGCCGCGATCCCGACCAGCGGGTTCGATTTCAACGGGCAGCGGGCGCGCGGAAACGAGGTGCTGCTCGACGGGGCCGATGCGATCGGCGAAACGACCGGCACGATCCGATCGACGCTGTCGCAGGGGGCGGTGCGGGATTTCCATGTGATCGAAAACAATTACATGCCCGAATACGGCCGCTCCATCGGCGGCGTGATCAACGTCACCTCCCAATCGGGCACCAATACGATGCACGGCGACGTGTACGGCTATCTGCGGAATTCGCGCATTCAGGCGCGCGATCCCTTTTCCGCCGTAAAAGAGCCCTCCACGCGAGTGCAGGCCGGCGGATCAATCGGCGGGGCCCTCCAGCAAGGCAAGACCTTCTACTTCCTTGCCGGCGAGATGCTGCGCGCCACGGCGACCGGTTTTTCGAGCATCGGCAACGGCAATTTCGGACTGAGCCAGCAGACGGTTCCCTGTCTGTCGAGCCCCGTACTGATGACGGCGCCGCAGGCCGCGTTCTTCAATAGTCCAGGCACACAGAACGCGCTCACGTCGGCCGGCGGCTGCAACAGCCAGACAGGGACGCTCCTGATGCAGGCGGAAAGCATGTATGGAACGGCCTCGACGACGGCCCTGTACGGCAATACCGCCAATGGCCCGAACAGTTTTCCCCTGCCGGTCTATTGCCCGGAGGCGAACTGCCCGTCGTCAAACGTGGTGCCGCTGCCACAAGACTATCTGGGGCTTTCCTCGCTCGTGGGCACCTATCCCACGAAGGAGCATCGGGAGACGGGATCGGTCCGGCTCGATCATATCTGGAACCAGAGGCAGCGGACATTCGTGCTGTACTCCATCACGCCGTCCTACAGCGACGGAATCCTGCAGAACGTCCCCGGCCAGAACCTCCAGCAGGTTGCCGGAACGCGCGCGGCAGCCGAGCATTTCCAGGACCAGATGGGCGAGGGGCAGCATACGATGATGCTGTCGACCACCCTGCTGAACCAGATCCGGATCCAATACAGCCGGCGCGGGTATCGCTACAACAACTCGCCGCTGACCGGCGGGAGCAACGTGGGCGTGAACATCCCCGGCTACGCCTATTTCGGGCGCGAACCGTTCTCGACGCTGGACTTCCTCGAGAGACGGTACGAAGCCGCCGACGACATGACCTGGGTGCACGGCCATCACACGATCCGATTCGGCGTGGACGCAAACTTCGTGCAAATCACTACGCCGAAGGGCCAAAACCAGATTTTCGATCTGAACTACGGCGGCGCCTACAATTTCGGGACCCTGGACGCGAGCAGCGTGCCGTACGCGCCGCTTTCGCAACTGGCCCAGCAGACGGGAGAAGCGCTGCCGGCCTTCACGTCCTTGCAGACCTACGGCCTGGGGATGCCGGGGTCGTTCATCCAGGGCTTCGGGAAGTCCGACCATTCGTTCGACGACAAGATGCTGGGCGGATTCTGGCAGGATAGCTGGCAGCTCAGCTCGCGTCTGACGCTGAACTACGGCGTGCGATACGACGTGGCGTTCACGCCGCGCTTCAGCCCGCCGATAACCGTCAATCAAACCAATATCACCCAGGCCGCCGAATCGGCGATGAACGTGGTCGAAGGGATTCCCGTCGATTACAAGGACTTCGCGCCGAGGTTGGGCGTGGCCTGGGATCCGACCGGGCACGGCACGACAGTGGTGCGGGCGGGATTCGGCCTCTATTACGGCGTGACGCCGATGGCGGTTATCTACGATGCGGCCGCGGCCGATGGCGTGCTTTCGACGCAAATGGCGTTTCCCGGCGGCAACGCCACCGGCGTTGCCGTTTCGCCCTCGAGCCAGATCCAGAATCAGGTATTGAACGCATCGTCGCTCTTCCAGGGCGTTTTGGGCGGCATTCCGACGATCCCCGCCACGGGCACAGCTGTCTGCGGAACCAACCTGCCGACGAATTTCGGCTACGTTTGCGGTCAGCAACGGTTCAACCCGACGGCTTCCGGGTCGATCTTCAGCAACCAGAATTTCCTCAGCGACGGGTTCCCGGTGCCGATTTTGCCGTCGACGCTGCCGGTGGCGAAGAATTTCGTCAGCATGTACAGCGAACAGGGGAGTCTGGCGATCGAGCATGAGTTCCCGGGCGGGTTCAAGGTCAGCGCCTCCTACACCTTCGTGCGCGGGCTGCATCTGAACCGGGCGCGAAACATCAACCAGGCCAATGCCACGCTCCTGGCGCAGAACTACGCCAACGCGTCGGCCGCGGGGCTCGGAGCCTCCGGCCCGCTCGCAGTCCAGGTGCCGCTGATTTCCGGCGGCGGTTGCAATTCCACTTCGGCGACAAGCAGCTACCAGGTGATCGCGCCCGGCGAGTTGGCCCAGGGGTTCGCCTCAGCCAACTGCGCGTCGGGAACCGCGCTCGGATACATCGGCACGCCGGCGGCATTCAACGATTTCCGCCCGTCGGGACCCAATCCATCCTATGGCGGCGCGGACGTGGTCGGATATTCCCAACTGGTGTCGCTGGCCCAGACGGCCGGATTCCCCACCGGAAACGGAACGCCGGTGCCGTGGGGCGACGTAAACCAGCAAGAGTCGACCGGAGGCTCGCTGTACAACGGATTGACGGTGACGGTCTCCAAGCGCTTCTCGGACCGGTTCGAGCTGCTTTCCAGCTGGACCTGGTCGCATGCGCGCGACAATACGACCGACCTGACGATTTTCGAGCAACCGCAGAACAACGGCAATGCGAAGCTGGAGTGGGCCAACTCGGCCTTCGACCAGCGGCAGCGTTGGGTGACGAGCGCGATCTTCGACAGCCCTTACAGCGGCAAGCAAAAAGGCTTTCTGAAGAGGCTGCTCGAGAACACATCGGCCGCTCCGATTATCGAGTTCGGCTCAGGGCGCCCCTACACGGTGCTGACGGGAACCGATACCAACCTGAATTTCAATTCCTACACGGACCGGCCCTCGACGGTCCCGGTGGGAACGTCGGGATCGGTGACCTCGCCCTACATTCCGAACGTGGCCTTTGCCGCCCCGACCGTGTGCGCGGCCGGGATTCCCGTCTCGGTCAGGCCCTACGGCTGCGACGGGAACCTGGGACGAAACAGCTTCGTGACGCCGAATACTTTCAATATCGACCTGCGAATCGACAAGAAATTCTATCTGGGCGAAAAGATGAATTTCGAATTCATCGCCGAAGGCTTCAATCTGCTGAACCGGTTCAACGTGCTCGCGGTGAACCAGATGTGCGATCTCTCGGCCGGGGGCACCTGCACGGCGGGCCAGCCGATGGCGGCCTTCAATCCGCGTCAGTTCCAATTTGCGCTGCGATTCAATTTTTAGACGCGTCGGATGCGCCGTCGGAATCCGGGGCGGAGCGAAGATCGACCTCGGTGGGATCGAGGGCCGGCAACTCCGCATCGGCGGAGACGCCCAGCTCACCGAGCCGCCGCACCGAGGGAAGCAGCCGGTCATTGAACGACCCGACCGAACGGTTATAGGCGGCTGCGGCCCGCTCCAGCCCATCGCGAACGCCCGCGATGTGTTCGACAAATTTCCCGATGCGGTCGTAGAGCTCCTTGCCCAGGGCGCTGATCCGCGCGGCATTTTCTTCCATCTGGTGCTGGCGCCAGCCGTAGGCGATCGAGCGCAGAATCGCGATCAGCGTGGTGGGACTGGAAAGCAGGACGCGGCGCTCGAGGGCGTCCTCGATCAGCGTGCGGTCGCATTCGAGGGCGGCGCTGAAGAACGATTCGCCGGGCATGAACAAAATCACCAGTTCCGGGGCGTTCTTGAACTGACTCCAGTAGGCCTTCGAGCCCAGGCCCTGGATGTGCTCGCGGACCAGGCGAGCGTGGCTGCGCATCGCCTCCTGGCGCTCCGTATCGGTATCGGCTTCGGAGGCCTTCAGGAAGGCGCTGAGCGGCACCTTGGCGTCCACAACGATATCCCGGCCGCCGGGCATGTGGACAATGAGGTCCGGGCGCAGCCGGCCATCCTCCCCCGTGAGGGTTCCCTGCTCTTCAAAATCGCAATGGGGCGACATGCCGGCCAGTTCGACGGCGCGGCGCAGCGTCAGCTCGCCCCAGGCGCCGCGCACGCGCGGCTGCCGTAGCGCCGAGGTGAGCGTCCCCGTTTCCTGGCGAAGATCGCGGCCGACGTCGGAAAGCTGCCGGACCTGATTGAGCAGTTCTCCATAGGCCAGCTGGCGCGCCGATTCCAATTGGGAGAGATGCGATTCCAGATCCTTTAAGCGTTCCGCGAGCGGATGGACCAGACCCTCGATGGCAATTTTGCGGGGCTCGAGCTCGCCTTCCAGGTGCGCCTGGGACAGCTCGATGAACTGCTGCGTGGTGGCCGAGAGCGCCTCCGAGGCCAGCGCCCGGAAAACATCCTTCATCTCCGCCTTGGCCTGATCGAGCGATTTGCGCTGTTCGCCCAGGTTTTCCTCGGATTTTTGCAGGGAGGTCTCCGCCGTTGCCCGCAACTCCTTTTCCCTCTCCAGCCGTGACTGCAGGTCCTGAAGGCTCGAACGGAGATTTTCGACCTGACTTCTCAATTCGGCCGCCGATCCCTCGATCGAGGCGCGACCGGTTTCGACGCCACGAAAGCGCAGGGAGGCCAGCAGGTAACCGAGCAGCAGGCCGAAAAGGGCCGCTCCGGCGACGAGAAACATGGCGGAAAGGTTCATCGGTCTATTCGGAAGCCTTCGCCGGACTCGCGCCGGGCGACTGCCCCTGGGATTTCAACCGAAGGGCATCGCGTAGCTGGGCGAGTTGGCTTTCGAGCGAGGCCCGGGCCTGCTCGACCTTTCGCAGCTCTTCTTCATAGCTCATGCGGGATCTGGCCTGGCCGAGCAGGAAACCGAGCAAGATACCCACGATCATCGTCACGCCCGCAAAGATCATCGCCGAGACAATCACTGGCACACCCTCAAAAGTCTTTCCGGTCCGCGAGAGTACCACAGCCGGCCCCCCGCTCTCACCTGGCAGGCCGGGACACGGGCCTGAATGAGCGAACTTGGGGCAACGGCGCCGGCCGAGTGGAGAATGAAAGTTCCAGTACTCTTCCGATTTTACAGTGGGACAGGAGGCCGGGCACTGTTATCTACAAAGTAAACTGTTCGCAAATGAAACAACAGAGAGCAGGCGCCGGGTCTAAAATGAGCGGCCTAAGAGGAGGGACTTCAACCATGAGCGTCGTGTCAGTTGTCGTTGTGGTGGTCGTGGCAATTTTTGCTGCATCGGTGCTCGGGGCATGGCTCAGGGGCGGCACTCCCACGAGCGACGCGAAAGAGGTGCGTGAGGAGATGCAGCGCCTCCTAACCGCCCAGGCGCAAGGATTCTCTGCACAGATGGGGCAGATTACCCAACTGGTTTCGCAACAGTTGTCGGAAGTGCGCCGCGAACTGGAACAGGGCGTAGCCAACACCGGCCGGATTACCGTCGATGCCCAGAAAGAGATGTCAGACCAGCTTCGGGGTTCGAACGAGGTTTTGAATCGCTTGACCGAGCATCTGGGAAAGGTGCAGGAATCGGGACAGGAGCTGACGCAGGCCGCGCAAACGATGCAGAAGGTGCTGGGCGGACCGAAGACGCGCGGCGTGCTGGGAGAAGCGCAACTCGACAGCCTGCTGACCGACGTTTTGCCGAGAACCAGTTACCAGACCGATTACCGGTTGCCCAACGGGGAGACCGCGGCCGCGGTGCTGCGCGTCGGCAAAAAATGGATAGCGATCGATGCGGATTTTCCCATGGACGCTTACCAAAAGGTGGTTGAGCAGGGCGAAGTGGCCCGCCCGTCGTTTGCCGGAGCGGTGCGCGGACACGTGGACCAGGTTGCCGCGCAGGCGATCCTGCCGGACGAGGGAACGCTGGAGCTGGCGCTGATGTTTGTGCCGTCGGAGAGCGCCTTCTACGAGCTGCTCGTTACGTCCGACGGAAACGGGCGGCTCGACGATTATTGCCGCCAAAAACATGTTCTGCCCGTATCCCCGAACAGCTTGCACGGATACCTGAGCGCCATCCTCGTGGCGCTGAAGGGAACCGAATCGGAAGAGAACGCCCGGCGGATGCTCGCCCGGCTGCAGGACGTGAAGAAGACAGTCGAGGAATTCTCCGAAATTCACGCCGCGCTCGGCCAGCAACTGCAGAAAATGCGGGTGCAATACGAGCAGGCCGGCATGCAACTCGACCATACCCTGGCGGCGATCACCGATGCGGCCTCGAACGTGCCGGCGGAGACCGGCATGGAAGAGAAACCGGCCGAGCCGGCGTCGGCGCTCGCCGCTGTGGCAACATCGAACAACGGCGCCTAGAGGTTTTTTCGGAAACAGGCTTCACGCAACAAGCAGGGCGATCGGGTTAGCGATCCAGGCGCACCACGAAGGTCGCCGGGAACCCGTCTTCGCGGCGAAGCTGCCGTGCCAGCAGGATCGCAGCCTGTTCGCCCTGTACCTGTCCCACGCGAACCCGGTACAAAAGCCCGCCCGGCGAATCGTATTGCTGAATGAAGATCGGGCCCCAGCGCGTTCCCAAACGGCTCCGCAACTGTTGGGCATGGGCGAGAACCGCGAAAGCGCCCACTTGAACGCTAAAATCCCCATTTGCCGGATTGACAGGGGAAAGCAGTTCGAGGCGGACCGGCGCAACCCCCACGCCCACCATATTGAGCGCGCGGGCGGCGGCGAACGAGAGGTCGATGATCCGATGGGCCACGAAGGGGCCTCGGTCGATGATCCGGACCACGACCTGGCGGCCATTCTGAAGATCGGTCACCCGGACGAGGGAATTGAAAGGTAACGTGCGGTGCGCCGCGACCATCTTGTACATGTTGTAGATTTCCCCATCCGCCGCCCGATTGCCGTTGAATGGAACCCCGTACCAGGACGCCAATCCATTTTCCGTCCAGCCCCCGGGTACCGGCGGCGGGAGCGGCGCGGGCGCGGGAGCGGGGACCGAGGGAACGCCCGGCAAACGATGCTGGCAGCCGGAGACGAAGGCAAGCGCCACGAGGATGACGGCAACCGGCCACTGACGCTTTTTGAAGGGGAACCGCCGGGCGGTCAATGCGTCACGCCTCGCCCGCAAGCGGACAGGAACACAACGGAAAGCCCCGCCCCGATGGCAGCGGAAATGCGGCGCGAGCTGGGCAAGCTCTCTGCACGGCAAACACAGACCTTAAAACTTTTGTTGGGTATTATAGGAACCTCGGAAGCATCCGACAAGGAAACCGATTGCCACTGAGCGCTCGTTGGAGATGGAAAATCGATCGATGGAAGGAAAAGTGGCTTGGCTGGCTCGCGCCGGGCGAGTCGCAGGCCAACCGTCCCCGGCTATGTCCTTCCTGCGGGCAACTGGCGGGAGTGAACGCGCGGCGCTGCCCGAATTGCGGCGCAAGCATGACATTCTCCCTGGCCGCCGCCACGCAGACTTTTTCCCGTTTTCTTCCCGAGACCTCGCCCGCCACCTACGCCATTCTCTTTCTCTGTTGCTTGCTGTACGGCGTCAGCCTGTTGCTGACGATGCGGATGGGCCAGTCGCCGGCGGCCGGGAATTCGATCTTCAGTTTCGGCGCAATCAGCCCCCAGGTGCTTCTCGCACTCGGAGCGCGGCAAGCCTACTACATTCTCGCCGGCGAGGTGTGGCGTCTGGTGACGTCGATCTTCCTCCATGCCGGCCTGCTCCATATCGGGTTGAATATGTGGGTGCTGATGGACATCGGACCGATTGTCGAAGAGATTTACGGCTCGCCGCGATACCTGTTCCTGTTCGTTTTGACCGGGGTCCTCAGCATGGGAATCAGCATGGGCTGGAATCTGCTGGCGGGCGGCGGCTACGGGATGGCGATTGGGGCGTCGGGCGCGCTGATGGGGTTGATCGGGCTGATGCTGGCGGTGACCACGCTCCGGCGCGGGGCGGAAATGCGGGTTATGCGCAGCCAACTGATCCGGTGGGTGTTTTACATCATTCTGTTGGGCGTGCTCGTTCCCAATGTCGATAATGCCGCTCACCTGGGCGGGTTGGCTACGGGTTTTCTCCTGGGGCGAGTAATGAAAGACCGCCAACCGGCCGACCCCGTCGAGCGCAAGCGGGCCTACGCGCTCGGTTGGCTCGCGGGAGCGGTCGTCGCCCTGAGTTTCGCCGCCATGGCTTTGCAGTTTGTCCGTATCCCTTGAGCGGTAAAAATCGGGTTACTGGCTGAGCCGCCGGGCGACGGTCAGGCTGTAGTGCAGCCCGGAGAAAACGGTGAGAGCGGCGACGACCCCGATGCAGGCGTGGCGAGCCAGCCGCAGGAGCGGATTTTGGACCAGCGCCAAAACAACCACGACAAAAACCATCAAAATCTGGAAGGCGGTGGTCAATTTCCCCCAGATGCTGGGCGGAAACGCGGAGTAGCCGACGGCGAGCAGGATGACGGCGGCGCTGGTCAGCATCAGCACGTCGCGGCCGAGAACAATGATGGCCAGCCACCAGCGGATTTTGTGTTCCACGGCCAGCATGAAGAAAGACGACGAAAGCAGAAGTTTATCGGCGATGGGATCGAGGTAGGCGCCGATGGCTGTTTTCTGACGCAAGCGGCGCGCGAGGATCCCGTCCAGCGCGTCGCTGACGGCCGCCGCGACCAGCACGCCGAGCGCCCAATCGTAGCGCCGGTATTCGATCGAGATAATCAGGAACGGCAGAAAAGTCAGGCGCAGAAACGTGAGCTGGTTGGGAACCGACAACAGATCGCGCAGTTGCGAGACGCGGGCGGCTTCGGCCATGGATCAGCCATCCATCACTTTGAGATCGGGCGCAACGGCCAGCTTTGACTCGGTGGAGCGCTGCACGTCGGCGGGGGAAAGGCCCGGGGCGATTTCGCGCAGCAGCAGGCCTTCGCGCGTCACCTCGATGACAGCCAGTTCGGTAATGATCAGATTGACGACGCCAACGCCAGTCAGGGGCAGCGTGCAACGGTTGAGAATCTTGGGCTGGCCGTCGCGGGTCGCATGCTCCATGGCCACGATGACGCGGCGCGCCCCGCCCACCAGGTCCATCGCCCCGCCCATGCCTTTGAGCACCTTGCCCGGAATCGCCCAGTTGGCCAGGTTGCCGCTCGCGTCGACCTGAAAGGCGCCGAGAATCGTGGCGTCAATGTGGCCGCCGCGCACCATGGCGAAGGATTCGGCGCTCGAGAAATAGGAACTGCCGGGCAGTTCGGTGACCGTCTCCTTGCCGGCATTGATCAGGTCGGGATCGGCCTGGCCGGCCGGCGGGTAAGGCCCCACGCCGAGCATGCCGTTTTCCGATTGGATCACGATTTCAACGCCGGGCGTGAGGAAATTGGGGACGAGCGTTGGCAAGCCGATACCGAGATTAACGTAGTCGCCGTCCCGCAGCTCGCGGGCGGCGCGGCGGGCGATGATGGCGCGCTTGTCAGCCCCGCCGGCGGGCGCCGTGGCGCTCGGGCCATCGCTCTGCACGGTCAGGCGCTCGATGCGCTTCTCGTATCCCGCGCCCTGGAAAACCGCGTCGACATAGATGCCGGGAACATGGACGCTGTCCGGTTCGATCTCGCCCACATCGACCAGGTGCTCGACTTCGGCAATGACGTGGTCGGCCGCCGTAGCCATCACCGGGTTGAAATTCCTCGTCGTTTTCCGGAAGACCAGATTTCCCCAACGGTCTCCCTTCCAAGCCTTGATAAAGGCAAAATCGCCGCGCAGCGCCGGCACGAGCAGATAATCCCGGTCGCCGAAGCGGCGCACCTCGAAACCCTCGGCAGCCGCGGTCCCGCAGCCCGTCGGAGTGTAAAAGGCGGCAATGCCGGCGCCTCCGGCGCGAATGCGCTCGGCGAGGGTGCCCTGCGGATTCAATTCGACTTCGATTTCGCCGCTCATCGCCAGCTGCCCGAACCTCTTATTGGCGCCGACGTAGCTGGCAATCATCTTCCTGACCTGCCTGGTTTCCAGCAGCAATCCGATGCCGTAATCGTCCACGCCCGCGTTGTTCGAGGCGACCGTCAGATTCCTCACTCCCTTGCGACGGACGGCGGCAACCAGATTTTCGGGAATCCCGCAGAGACCGAAGCCTCCCATCAGAATCGTGGCTCCGTCCTTGAGATCCCGAATCGCTTCGTCAGCACCGGAAACGCATTTGTTCACTGTTCACTCCCCAGGATGGCGTAAATAAAAATGCGCCAGTTCGAGTCTACTCCATACCGCGCAGGATCTTGTATAGGCGCGCGGATTGCTGGAAATCTTCCGCCAGATCATCGGATCGCAGGCGGGAGCGCACGTGTTCGAGCGAGCCGACGAGCCGCCCGATCGCCTCGTCCAGGCTGGGACTGGTGCGGCAAATATCCGCCCAGAGCGCGTACGGGCTGCCCGCCAGGCGCAAGGAATCGCGCAGACCCGGACCGGCCAGCGAACCCGCCGCTTCACCGGCTCCTTCGAGAACGGTTTCGGCCAGTGCGACGGCGGCGATCTGCGGCAGATGAGAGAGAAAGGCGATCAGGCGATCGTGCTCGGCGGCATCGAGCCAGACCAGGCGCGCGCCAATCGTCTCGATGACGCCGGCCAGCCGTCCCGCGCGCGCATCTTGCGAAGCGGGCTGCGAACCGGGGTCCTGAATCAGCACGTAGGAGGCGCCGGAAAAAAGATCGGCCGAGGCGTGCTCGCAACCGCCCAGTTCCTTCCCCGTGACAGGGTGGCCGCCGAGAAAGAGGCGCGGCGGGGGAAACGCCTGCCGGGCCGCGTCGCAAACAAAGACCTTGGTGCTGCCGGAATCGGTGACCAGAGAATCGGCGGGCGTGGCGGCGGCAATTTCCGGCATCCGCCGGATCGATTCTTCGACCGGCAGGGCCAGATAGACGAGGTCCCGGTCGCGGCAGGCGGCCGCCAGATCCTCGAAGGCTTGATCGATGATGCCGCGCTGGCGGGCCCGGTCCAGCACTTCGCGCCGGTCCCACGCGGCGACATGCACGTCGGGAAAGGCGCGGCGAAGCGCCAAAGCAAACGAGCCGCCGATCAATCCAACCCCGAGAATGGCAACGCGATGAAAAGGAGCGGACATTGGTTAGGCCAGGCTCCGGCCCGTGGCCTGAGCGATCATCGCCCGCTTCCCTTCTCCGAACCCTGCGGGTCGATGGGGGCGGACTCCATGATGCTGCGTTCGACCGAACGGGATTCCTCAAGGATGCACTCGAACAGGCGGCGAATGGCGCGGCCCGAGAGCGGCCCGGGATTGGCCGATACGACGGCATCGAAGATTTCGCGTTCGCGTTCGGGCTGATAGAGAGGCATGCCGCCGGCGTCCTTCTTGATTTGCCCGACATTGGCAACGCAGCGCGCCCGCGCGTTGAGCAGATCGAGCAGGCGGCGATCGATTTCGTCGATCTGCTTCCGGAGGCGATCGATCGCTTCCTGCCCGCCCGGCTGCTTATCGCTCACGAGCGCCTCGCTTGAGCGCGGCGATGCGCGCGGCAACGTTTTGCGCGGCGGCGCCGGGCGACGGCGCCCGTTCGATCTCCGCGACCAGGGCCGAGCCGACCACGGCCGCCTCGACCTGCCCCACAAGGGCGCGCAGGTGCTCGGGCTGCGAGAGGCCGAAACCGACAGCCAGAGGAAGGGACGTGACGCTTCGCGCGCGCGCGATGAGAGAGGCGAGATCACCGGGCAGGCTGTCGCGCTGGCCGGTGACGCCGGTTCGCGATATGAGATAGAGGAAGCCGGTGGAAACGGCGGCGATTTGCTCGATCCGCTCGGGCGGCGTGGTCGGCGCGGCCAGAAAAATCGTATCGAGCCCGGCCGCGCGGATGATCCGGCGGTAATCGACGCCCTCCTCGGGCGTCAAATCCGTTGCCAGGACCCCGTCGGCGCCCGCCTGGGCGGCGCGACGGGCGAACTTTTCGAGGCCCATCTGCAAAATGGGGTTGAAGTAGGAAAAGAGAACCAGCGGAACGTCGGACGAGCGGCGCAGTCGCGCAACGAGGTCGAATATCCCCTCGAGACTGGTTCCCGCCCGCAGCGCCCGGTCGCTGGCGCGTTGAATGACCGGGCCGTCGGCGATCGGATCGCTGAACGGCACGCCCAGTTCGATGACGTCCGCTCCGGCCTCGGCTGCCGCTAGAACAATTTCCCCGGTCGCTTCGAGCGACGGATCGCCCGCGGTGAAATAGGCGATCAGACCGAGCTCCTCGCGGCGGCGCAATTCGGCCAGCCGGCGGCCAATGCGCGTGGAAGGGGCGGTTTCCGGTTGCGTCCTGGCGGATTGTGGAGTGTGGCTCATGGCACTTGCCGGGATTCAGAGGTAGCGCGCCAGAATATCCATGTCTTTATCGCCGCGGCCGGAAAGATTCAAAATGACCAGCTCGTCTTTTTTCATTCCGGGCGCGCGGCGAATCAGCTCGGCCAGCGCATGAGCCGATTCGAGCGCCGGGATGATGCCCTCGATGCGCGCCAGCGTGCGCGCGGCCTCGATGGCGGCTTCGTCTGCGACGGCCGTGTATTCGGCGCGCCCCTTTTTCGATAGCCAGGCGTGCTCGGGGCCGACGGCGGCGTAATCGAGCCCGGCGGAAATCGAATGCGTGGTGGCAATCTGGCCCTCGGGCGTCTGCAGCACGTAGCTGAATGTCCCGTGCAGCACGCCGGGCCGCGCCCCCAGGTAACCGGTGGCGGCCGAGAGGCGCGCGGCGTGCTCACCGAGGCTGTGGCCGCGCCCGCCCGCTTCGACGCCCAGCAAACGCACGTTGGCGTCGTCGAAAAAGGGATAAAAGAGGCCGATGGCGTTCGAGCCGCCGCCGACGCAGGCCACCAGAAGATCGGGCAAACGGCCTTCGGCGGCGAGAATCTGCTGGCGAGCCTCCAGCCCGATCACCTTGTGAAATTCGCGGACCATCAGCGGATAGGGATGGGGACCCAGCGCCGAACCGAGCAGGTAGTGGGTCGTGCGGACGTTCGTCACCCAGTCGCGCATCGCCTCGCTGATCGCGTCCTTCAGCGTGCGGCTGCCGGCGTCGACGCCGACCACCTCCGCACCGAGCAGCTTCATGCGGAAGACGTTGAGCCGCTGCCGCTCCATATCCTCCGTGCCCATGTAGACCGTGCATTCCAGGCCCAGCCGCGCGGCGACGGTGGCCGTGGCAACGCCGTGCTGGCCCGCGCCGGTTTCGGCGACCAGGCGGCGCTTGCCCATGCGAAGGGCGAGCAGGCCCTGGCCCAGGCAATTGTTGATTTTGTGGGCGCCGGTATGGAGCAGGTCTTCGCGCTTCAGGTAAATGCGCGGGCCGCTGAGGCGCTCGGTGAGCCGTTCGGCCAATTGAAGCGGCGTGGGCCGGCCGGCGAAATTGTGGAGCAGATCGTCGAGCCGGCGGGCGAATGCGGGATCGGTGCGAGCGGCCTCGAAGGCGCGCTCAAGCTCCTCGATCGGCGCCATGAGGGTTTCCGGAACGTAGCGCCCTCCAAAGTCGCCAAAGCGGCCGCGGGGATCGGGCCATGCGTTCTGAGCGGCGCTCATTTCCCGGACCTCCTGCTGCGTTTCACCTGGCGCATAAATTCGCGCAGTTTCGCGGGATCTTTTTTTCCCGGCTGCGATTCGACCCCGCTACACACATCGACCGCAAATGGCCGCGCGCGGGCAATCGCTTCCGCGACGTTGTCCGGGCGCAGGCCGCCGGCGAGGATCACGCGGCCGTAACGAGCGGCTCGCCGCCCCAACTCCCAATCGAAGTGGCGGCCCGTGCCGCCGGGCCGGCCGGGAACATACCCATCCAGCAAAAAGGCCGTTGCGGCGGGATACCGCGCAAGCCGCGAAAGGAGAAACCCGGGCCGCACGCGAAACACCTTGATAACGGGCCGATAGGCGGCCATCTCGCCGACGCGCGAAGGGCGCTCCGCCCCATGAAGCTGAACGGCGTCCAGGCCGACCGCATCGACGGTCCGGCGCACGACTTCGGGCGATTCGTTGACGAACACGCCCACTTTCGTCACCTTCCGGTGCAAGCGGCGGGCGATCCGCGCCGCGGCCCGCGGCTCGATGTAGCGCGGGCTCGGCCGGTAAAAATTGAACCCCAGCGCGTCGGCGCCGGCTTCGACGGCGAGCCGCGCATCGGCCCAGCGGGTAATTCCGCAAATCTTGACGCGCGGCGTAGGGCCACGGCCCAGCAGCATTTCAGTTCGCCTCACGGCCGAGAAGAGCGCGCAGCGCGGCGCCCGGGTCTTCGGCGACCATCAGCTGTTCGCCGACCAGAAAGGCGTCGAACCCGGCCTCGGCCAGCCGGGCGATCTCAACGGAGGACCGCAAACCGGATTCAGTAACGGCGATGCGGTCCTCGGGGATGGCTTCGATCAACTCGATCGAGGTTTCCAGGCGCACGCTGAAATCGCGCAGGTCGCGATTGTTCACGCCGACGATCATGGCGCCGGCGGCGAGCGCGCGATCCAGCTCGGCGCGGGTGTGGACCTCGACGAGCGGCTCCATCCCCAGCGTGCGGCCGAGCGAAATCAGCTCAGCCAGCAAGGCCTCGTCGAGAATCGCGGCGATCAGGAGAAAGGAATCGGCGCCGGCGGCTCGCGATTCCCAAACCTGCCAGGGATCGAACACGAAGTCCTTGCGCAGGAGCGGCACCGAGGTGACAGGTCGCACCAGCCTCAGATGCTCAAGCGCGCCCTGAAAAAATTCCTCCTCGGTGAGCACAGATATGGCGGACGCGCCGGACAGATCAAGCCGCTGCGCGAGCCAATCGGGTACGTAGTCGGCGCGCAGCAGGCCGCGCGAGGGCGAGGCCTTCTTAACCTCGGCGATGACGCTCACGCCAGGCCGCCCCAGCGCGGCGGCAAAGTCGCGCACCGGCAACGGTTTGCCCTTCTCGACGGCCATGCGCAAGGCCACCAGCGGCAGCACGCGCTTGCGGTGCTCGACCGTAACGCGGCGCGCGGCGACAATTTTATCGAGAATGGTTCCCGTCGTTTCGATAGCCATTTGTCTCGATCACTCGGGCACGAATCAGGGAAACCGTTATGCTATTCGCCCGCCGAGGCGGAAGTCAATTTTACCGCGGGGTCTTCAGACGGGGCCGGCGACCTCGTCGAGCAGCAGCGGCAAGCCCAGCTTGTTCTTATAGTTGGGGCGGAAATGTTGGACGTCGTAGAGGCGCTCGATATCCACGTGGCGCGCCGGGACCTTGGGAAGTCCCACGCAGGCGTAGCGGCCGCCATTGACGGCCATCATCAGGCCGCGCTTCCCCTCCCGAATCCGGTCGACGGCCATGCTGGCGTAGGTCAGCGAAACCATCTGGTCGAGCATATCGGGCTCGCCGCTGCGCAGATCGTAGGTCAGGTCGCTCGTCGTCGATTCCTCGCCCGTGCGGGTCTTAATCTCCTGCGAAAGGGCAAAGCCGATGTCGGTTTTCTTGCGATGGCCATAGGCGTCGGCCTCGCCGAACTCGCTCACCTGGCTGTCCTTCCAAATGGCGCCTTCCGAGGCAATCACGAAACTGTAGTGGCTGGAATTGCGCCGTTTGTCCTCGACCAGCGCGGCGATCAGGCTTTCGAGATCGAATTCGATCTCGGGTAGAACGCAGCGGCTGAAGGTGACGTAGGCGGAATAGAGCGCCGTGAAGCCGGCGTCGCGGCCGAAAATGCGGAACACGCCGATGCGCTCGTGCGAGCCGAGCGTCGAGCGCTGGCGGTTGATGAGCTCGCGGGCGCGGGTGATGGCCGTGGAAAAGCCGATGCAGTATTCGGTTCCCGGAACGTCGTTGTCCATCGTCTTGGGAACGGCAACGACCGCAACGCCCTTCTCGTCGAGGACGTGGGCGTAGCTGAGCGTATCGTCCCCGCCGATGGCGATCAGATAATCGAGGCCGAGCGCCTGGATATTGTCGAGCACAACCGGCGTGAGATCGTAGAGATCTTCCCCCGTGGCCATTTGCGCGGCCCTCTGGGCATCGATGTGCCCAGGCAGGGTCTTCCGGCGGATGCGGCGCGGATTCGTCCGGGAGGTATGCAGAAAGGTGCCGCCGGTCCTGTCGATGCTGCGCGTGTTGGACGAATCGAGCGGAATCAGGAATTCCGAGCCCGGCTCGTCGCCGGGTCGCATATGCGTCAGGCCCATCCAGCCGCGGCGGATGCCGACGACCTGGTAGCCGAGCGGCTCGGTTTCAGCCACGACGCCTTTGATGACCGAGTTCAGGCCGGGGACGTCGCCGCCGCCGGTCAGGATTCCGATTCTGCGTTGTTTAGCCAAGATTCACGAACCTCCTCATCACGATACGACGCTGGTTCAGGATGGGCAAACTCCGACGGCCCGGCGCGCCGTGGGCCGTCTGCCGGAGCGCTGCAATTTCTTCGTAGCGATGGCGGCATCGTTCGGATACAATCGCCGCTGTCCGCCGATGAGACAATTGCGCCGGTCGACCCAGCATTTTACCCTCCTCATTTCGACCCTCGCCACTCTTGCCCTGTTCGGTTGCGGCGGCGCGCCGCAGCAGCAACCACTGCCTCCCACGCCCACTTCCCTTTCCGGACTGCAGCAGGCGATTCAGACGATCCTGAGCCGCGACGGGGTGCCCGGCGCGGGGATCGCGCTGGTGAATCAGGACAAGGTCATCTGGGCAGGCGGCGTAGGCGTGTCCCGGCTCTCCACGGGAAAGCCGATGAGCGCCGATACCATGTTCCGCGTCGGCCCGGTCACGCAGACCTTCGTCTCCCTGGCCCTGCTGCAACTGCAGGAACAAAAGAAGATCGATCTGAATGCCAAACTGGCCGACATTGCCCCAACCCTGCCGTTTCAGAACCCGTGGCGCGCGACGAATCCGGTCACCGTGGCCGACGTTCTCGAAAATACCGCCGGATTCGATGCCACGCCGGCGAGCGAAGCCTACGACTTGAATGGGCCCGAGGGCATTACGCCGTTCGATCTCTGCCTGCGCTTCCCCGAGCCCCTGGTTTCCCGCTGGCCGCCCGGCACGCGAATGTCCAATTCGCAGCCCGGCTACGGCGTCGCCGGCTATCTGATCTGGAAGGCCAGCGGGCTGCAGTTCGATCAGTACATCGACCTGAACATCCTCCAGCCGCTCGGGATGACCCAGAGCGGCTTCACGCTGACCGACAAGATATTCGCGCAGTTGGCCCAGGGATATCACGGCAACCCGCCCCGGCCGGCTCACTACCTGAACATTTATCTGCGCCCGGCCGGCGACTTGAAATCCTCGCCCGCCGAGATGGCCAAGCTGGTGCAGATGTTCCTGAACGGCGGCAAGGCGGGCAAACAGCAGATTGTCAGTCCGCCATCGATCGCGCGGATGGAGTATCCGCAGACGACCCTCGCCGCCCGGGCCGGATTGCGCGACGGCTACGGCCTGGCCAATGAATCCATTCTCAACGGTCCCGTCGTTCAACACGGGCTTGCCGGCGGGCCGGCCAGGAATGCCGACGGCTACCTTTCGAGTTTCGGCTACATGCCCGGCCAGGGCGTCGGCTACGTCGCGCTGATCAACAACGACAGCGGCGCGAGCGCCCTGCGCTCAATCGACGAATTGCTGGCCAGATACCTGGTCGCCGGCCAAACGGTTCCGCAGCCGCCATCGGCCGCCGTCGCGCCGCTGCAGCTCCAGCCGCTCACCGGCTACTACGAAAAGGAGAATCCGCCAAGCGGGACCACCGCATTTCTCGAGCGGCTGCTCGGCGGCGCTCATGTTTCGCTTTCGGGCGATCAACTTTATTTGAAAGAGGGATGGTTTGGGACCTGGCACGCGCTGATCCCCACGGGGAACAATCAGTTCCGGCTGCAAGACCAGGCCGCCGCGAGCATGATTTTCTTCCCCGGTCCGTCGGGAAACGAAATTCTGGCCAGCGGCGCCCCCAGGGGCTTTTTCGGCCGGCAGCGCGGAGTCCTCTGGCCGCTCATTCGCTTCATCCTGGTCGATCTGGCGCTTTTGGCGATCCTCAGCTCGTTCGCGTTTGCGCTGTGGTGGATCCCGCGAAAACTGATGGGAAAAATGAAGGAAACGGCAAACCTGTCTTTGCGCGCGATGCCGCTGCTGGCCGGGCTCAGCCTTCTCGGGGCGGCTCTGGTGGCCGCGTGGACGCCGGTTTACGTGCTCGGAACTTACAACATGGCCTCGGTGAGCATCTGGCTGCTGACCTGGCTTTTTGCGGCGTTCTCGGTGCTCGGATTGATTCTGGCCTGGCCGGCCCATTGGAAGACCGGCCGTCGCGCGGTGTTCTGGCATTCGCTCGTCGTTTCGGCCGCCTGCTGCGGCCTCACGATCTACATGGCCTACTGGCACCTGCTCGGCATCCGGCTCTGGAACCCGTAGAGCGATACGGGATCAGCCTGGGACGGCATAGGCCTGGCGGCAGGATTCGTGTTCGCGGCAAGTGGACGGGCAATTCGTGTAGTCGATGACGATGTAGTTGTGGCAGGCGGAGCAGACGACTCCGTACATCGTTTCGACGTAGTCGCCGTGGCCGGTTTGCTCGGAATGCCGGCGACGTGTTTCCTCGCGCGAAATGGGCATGGCGTCACCCTCCCTTCCAGCGACACGCGGCATGGAAAGCGATAGTGTAACGCAGCCGCGTGCCCGGGCCAGCCAGGCGGTCATTCGATATTGGCCATCGTGGAGTTCACCTGAATGGGAATGACGTTCGGATAACCGGAACCGCCGCCCCCGGTGGCCAGGCCGGCAATGCGGTTGAAATCGAACGGCCATCGAAAGGGGAACGTCAATATCACTTGCGTTGACGAGACACTGCCGCTCCCTCCGGAGGATGAAACGCTGACCGTCCGCGAGATTTCCAGGCCGTAACTGCCGCTGGAATAATAGGTCCAGCCGAGCGGCACCGGATTCGCCACCGCCGAGGCCGAATCCGGGATCACGGTCGGCGTCGCGCATCCCGCCGCCGGATTCGCGCTCGTGCCATTCATGAAAGTTGTGTCTACGTTCGCCTTCGCCAGATAGTCGGCCACGTCCTGACAGACTTTCTGGATCGTTCCCGGATCCGTCGTGTTCAGGTCGAGCATCGGCTGTGTCGAGGCCAGCCGCGCGCCTTCGCGCGCCGCATTGGCGAGAATTTGCCGCGTACTCCACGCATTCGCGAAGTCGACCACTCCCGCCACGAGCATCAGCAGAATCGGCAGCCCCAGCGACAGCTCCAGCAACTCCACCCCCCGCTCACCGCCGCGGGTCTTGGCCTTCCGGATTTTTCTCTTCATCGCTGCGCTCCTCATGGGCAGGTGCCGTCGTTTGGCGGATTCTCCAGCCTCATCTGGACATCGGTCTTCAAGGTGATGCTGGCAATCGATACCGGCATGTAGGGAACCGTCAGCTTGTACGGATACTGAAAGCTGATGTACGCCCCGCACACACTGTTCGCCGAATCCAGCCACGTGTAGCCCTGCGTGTAGTTCTGTATCCCGGAAGTGTTGATCCCCGCGGCCTGCAGGGCGGGATACACGAACAGGCTCTGCACATCCGTGGCGGAATAGCTCGTATTACCGCAGGTCGCGCAGTTGGTCGTCACCGCCTGCCGCACGCCCTCGCTCGCCGCCCGGGTCATCGTTTGATAAATGTCCCAGGCGCGGCCGAGCGAATACAGCCCGAAGATCAGCATCAGCACAATCGGCACGGACAGGGCTACTTCGAGGACTTCTGTCCCGCTTTCGCGCCGGCCTCTGCCGCGTGTTCCGAGTCGTGTTGTCATTCGTGTCAGCATTTTCCCGTCCCGTTCGCGTTGACTTACATTCCGCTTCCACTCATGTTGCCCGCGGGCCGACGACGGCCCGCTAATCGTGAATCAGGCGCACAACCACCGGATTGGCCCACGCATCGAGTGTGCTGGCCTGCGAATTGCCGCAGCCCCCGGCGTTCAGCACGTAAGAAGTCACCGTTGCCGACGGAGGGTATTCCCCTTGGATAAAGACCTGGAGAAAACCCTGAATATCGACCGTGGTATTGCAGGAACCGCCCGGGCAAAGATTGGATCCGTCATAGAGGGGGACCACAACCACGGAATCGCTCGAGGTGATCACCTGTCCCTCGGGGTAATACGGATTGTTCGCGCCGGCCAGGAATTGGAACGGCGCGACGGACAGATCGATGGTGTCCTGACCGGTAGTGTCGCTGCCTTGGTGAATCAGGACATCAACTCCCTTCGAGGTCGGCCCCACCATATTGCCGCTGGCCACCTGGATCGTCTCCTGACCGCACGTGAAGGTCTGCGGCGTCCAGCATTCGATATTCTGCTCGTACAGTGACGAACTGCCCGTGCCATCGCTGCTCGTACTCGTGCTCGCCCCGAGCGGGCAGACGGCGGAATAACTTTGCGGCAGATAGAGCGGATAGAACTGGCTCGGCGCGGGAGCGGCGCTCGGGCTGCCAGGTTTGAGGATGAATTGCTCGCCGACCACCCCGTCCGGCGATTGTCCGGGAAAAACGACCTCGCCCTCGTTCTGCGATCCCGGTGGATAGATGAGGTAGCTGTCATCGCCGCCGGAAACCGGGCAGTTCGGATTGGCGCGGCTGTCGGTGGTCGCAACGACATGTTGCGTGTCGCAATTGGGCGTCAGCCAGGGTTTTAAATTCTGCATATTGATCGGCGGGCCGCCGCCCGTCGACGGGTTGTAGGCTTCCGCCGTGGCCGTGGCGGAAACGTCGCCCGTTTCGACGCCGAACATTTTCATGAAAAAGAGAGGCACCGGATTTCCATGGGCAACGGTTCGCTGGGCGACGACCGTGATGCGGGGATCGTTCGACGTGGTCAGATCGAAGCATCCGTCCGCGCCCGGCGGCGGCGGACAGGAATCGGCAAACGTGCCGGAGTTCAACTGCGGACTCTGACCGAGAATCGGATTTTTGTTGCCGACTGCGGCGGCGTCGGCGGCCGCCAGGATTTCGACCTGTCCCGCCGTCAGCAACCCGGACGTGTAGCCGGAATTGGCGAAGTCGTTGGCGCCGGCCAGAGCCGCGGCGTCGGCCGCCCGCTGGGCCTCGCCGCGCGCCGTGTACAGGCACGCCAGATCCACCGCCAGCCCAACCGTACCCATCAAAATCATCATGGCGAATGCCAGCATGACCAGGGCAATGCCTCGGGAAGACGAACGCCGAGGGGATTGCGCCGCGTTGGAAAAGCGGAGTGAACTCATCGATGGGCTCCCTTTGGATGGGCCGTCCGCCGCCGCGCTCTGGCGGGATTCCACCACGCCGTTTTTCAGAGAACCGGTCCTTCGATATCTATAAAAAATGCCGTCAAGAAGTCTCACAGACTCATCCCCGATCTTTGATCTTCGATCCCTTTGTCCGCCGGGATATTGCCCAGCCACCAACCTGAAGCAGCTTTGATGCCACGGGAAGTTTTCTGCCGTGTCAGAAGCCCTACGTTGTCAGGCAAATACAAAGAGAAAAAAATCATATTCAGCCGCGCCACCGGCTTCTTGCACGCCGGCGTTACAACGTTGCAAATTCCGCTATGGAAGACAGCTCCGGCAGGGGCAACTCGGGGCTGAAATTCACCGCACCGGCGCGCCCGGCGCCGCGGCTTACGCGACCGTCCCATGGCGGCTCGAATCGGCTATGATGGTTTTATAGGGGCTGCGGTATGTGGGGCGGGAGCATTCGCTGGCATTTGGACCGTCAAGTCTTCGCCGACCTGATCGTTTCCTGGTTTGCCGTTTGGATCGCGTGGTGGTTTCGCCGGTGGCTGGGGCACGGCGCTGCCGACTCGCCCGTTCTCACGAATCCTGCCGCGCTTTCCTACTACGCTCTGGCCATGCGCACGCTGGCGCGAAGCCTCATGCAAAGTTTCGTCATCGCCTGCCTGGCCCTGGCCGCCTGGCGCCTATATCGCCGCCGCGCGCCGAGGGGCAATTGTCGCTCGTGACGATCGGGGCATGTGACGCTTGGGGCGGGAACTTGTGCGCCGCGAGGCCAACCCGTAGAATTTCTATAGAGGAGCGGAGCAATGCCCATCTACGAATACGTTTGCCAGAACTGCCAGACCTCATTCGAGCATCTCGTAATCGCCAAGGA
>Ga0307373_10002405_pt1 | contig 33860 bp, 30 predicted proteins | sample OX2MG_FD_202534 | JGI IMG/M metagenome (GOLD analysis project Ga0307373, IMG submission 202534) | Soil microbial communities from Risofladan, Vaasa, Finland - OX-2 | ecosystem: Environmental > Terrestrial > Soil > Coastal area > Acid sulfate soil | place: Finland: Risofladan, Vaasa | collected...
GCTTTCAAGCCAGTACAACACCAATGGCGGCTGCGCCACGCTGAGGAACTGCACCGACGACCGGCAGTCGTTGGACCATCCGCCTGGTCAGGAACTCAACAGCGGAACCAGCACGAATCAGGCCAACATGCTCACCGCAACGGTGCAGGGTCAGGGAAATGACCCTACGCTGAACCTTGGCGGTACTAAGGTCAATGTCACTCTCACGCCGGCGATGGTTGACGGGAGGAACTCAGTGGTAATGAAGGCCGACCCTCAAGGTTGCAGCAACTGCGGCTGGGCACAAACAGTATCCCAAAAAGGAGCTTTTTCCACAGCAGCACACACAGACCGCGAGGTGGGCGGCCAGCCCCTGTATCCCGCTTCATACCCATTAAATGAGCTGTGGGATGCACCGGGGGTTGCAGCAGGCAATGCCGCTACTTTTCGGGCAGTGAGTTCCCTTGGAGTTGCTAATGGCAAGACCTTCGAGGTTCGGGGCTCAATGACATGGGGGTACAGCGTTGACAAGTCGGGGCACATTAGTCCGTACGGTCCCAGGGTGGCGACGCCAGATGAAGAGAGAAAATCCATCCAAATACTGAGGCGTGACTCCCCGTCGTGGACCATAACCGGTCCCTAGACGGAAGAATGGAGGTACAAAAAATGACGAAAAGAGGTTTGATCCTATATGCCCTGACAATCGCGCTCTCGGTGGGGGCAAGCGCTCGTGCCGCGCAACATGGCCCTGGGAAGGCCGGGCGGTTGCCCCTCGCATGCGAAGTGAGCCATGACTCTGTCGTCCGTTTCTTTTTCAACCCGGAGAATACGGACTACTACCATTTCCCTCTTATTTTCCGTGGCGTGCCCTCGGGCGATCCGCATCTGAATACGGCGCCTATGGGTCCTGAAGGCCGGACCGCGTACATAACCCGGCCAGAGATGATGCACTTGATTCAAGGGTTGGATAGGTTGGGATTAGATTGGCAAGAGTCCCCTAAAGTCGACCGACTAGGTTCCTTCCGTCACTTGCTGTGGTCTCGCAATCTCAAGATATTAGTGGCATGCCCGAAAGGAACAGCGAGGGCTGAGGTAGAGCCCTCTAAGATTTGTGGCACTCTTGCTCCGTTGGATTCTGCCTTGACGACGCCTCGTGCCCTATGGGAATTCAGGCTTCTGCGGATAGGGTACGGATGCAAGGTGAAGGGATTTAACATGCACACCTACCCCGGTCGACATTGAAACTGCAAGCCACGGCACCGGGTTTGTGCCGTGGGCATTTTACAGATCACAACGGACAGACCCGCGGCATTGAAGGCGACGGCGTGGCTGCCGCTTCCGGGAACATCACGGACAAATACGTTTTCTTTGACGGCGAGCGGCTGGCGCGGATCGACGCTTCAGGGAACGTGGATTACTACCTGAGCGACAAGCTGGGGTCGGCGTCCGTGGTGACGGACCAGAACGGAGTCAAGATGGACGACTGCGACTACCTGCCCTTTGGGCAGATGAACTGCATCACCAGCAGCAGCGGCAACCACTATCTGTACACCGGCCTGGAGCGCGACGCGGATCAACTCGATCACACGCTCCACCGGCAGTACTCGTCGAGCTTCGGCCGCTGGATGAGTCCCGACCCGGGCGGGGTGAAGGTGGTCAACATGGACACCCCGCAAACGTGGAACATGTACGCCTATGTGGCCGACAACCCCACCACCGACACCGACCCGACCGGACTTTCAAGCCAGTACAACACCAATGGCGGCTGCGCCACGCTGAGGAACTGCACCGACGACCGGCAGTCGTTGGACCATCCGCCTGGTCAGGAACTCAACAGCGGAACCACCACCAATCAGGCCAACATGCTCACCAATAAGACGCAACTGCAGTTGAGTGCCAAGGGCCTCGCTTTCATCGAGCGGCATGAAGGCTATAGCAGCACGGCTTACAAAGATAGTGCTGGGAATCCCACCATCGGCTACGGACACCTGATCAGAAAGGGTGAGGATTTCAGCAAAGGAATCACCAAGGACCAGGCGTCGGCATTACTTGCAAAAGACTTGAAAGGCGCTGTTGCCGCCGTAAACGGCGACCTGAGTGTCAAGGTGTCCCAGACGCAGTTTGATGCCCTGGTAGATTTCACGTACAACCTAGGCGGGCGGAACCTGGCAAATTCCACGTTGCTATCAAATATCAACGCAGGGAAGGCGGTCACAGATGGCAACTTCACGAGTTATAATCACGCCGGCGGTAGGGTTGTCCCAGCCTTAACGAATCGACGAACCGACGAGTTCAACCTCTTCTCCAATGGAGATTATGGTGGCCCATGAGCGCATCGGGTGTACCCGATGTTCCGCCTACCTTGGTAGGCGTACCCGACGAGGAGGGATAACCCCGATGAGATATGTGGCGATTGCGATTGTGTTTCTGATAGCCCCACTTCCGGCTCTTGCTCAAGACTCGGCACAGTATCACGCTTGCAACGACAAAGCGAAGACTCAGGGCGAGATGAACGCTTGTGCGAGCGAAGAGGCAGCACGCGTCGACGCCGAGCTGAATGCTGTCTATCGCAAGCTGCTGTTGAAGGCCGCGAGCCAAACCGAGGCCGTTGCGAAGATCAAAGCCTCCGAAAGGGCTTGGATCACCTACCGGGACGCGTTCATGGAGGCGATGTACCCGGCAAAGGATAAACAGGCCGAGTACGGTTCCATCTATCCGATGGAGGCTGACCTTCTAAAGGCCAAGCTGACGCGCCAGCAAGTGGCCGCATTGGAAGGGATGCTAAAGGAATACAGGCGGTAGCAGGTAGCAAGCGCAGAGCCTCGCATTCCAGAGACTCTGCGGGTTTTGACGGTTGCGAATGGGTTTGGGCGGCGGGGCCTACGAAAACCAGCAGCAGCGGCAACCACTACCTGTACACCAGTTTGGAGCGCGACGCCGATCAGTTGGACCATACGCTGCACCGGCAGTACTCGTCGAGCTTTGGCCGCTGGATGAGTCCGGACCCGGGCGGGGTGAAGGTGGTCAACATGGACACGCCGCAGACCTGGAACATGTACGCCTACGCCACCGACAACCCCACCACGCTGAACGACCCGTCGGGACTGCAGTCCGCGGGCGGCGGCGCGGATTGCACGAATATCGGGGAGACGACAACTGTGTTCTCCTATAATATTGCATTTAACCACACCGTCACGAATGTGAATGAAACGGATTGGATGAACTGCGCGGGGGACGGAGATGGCTTCTGGTTCCTCCATCCGAGCGGTCCGATCTTTGGGGCCCCGGATACGAGTTACCAATACCGGAACCTCAACGCAATGTACGTAGCGGCGCAAACGCTAATACCGAGATGGATGTTGGAAAGCAGGGTGTACGTTTCGACGCTTGGGCAAAACTTCCTGGATGAGTTTAAACAAGGCGGTTGCGTGAACCAGTTTCTCAACGAAGCAGCAGACCCCGACCCGTCGAGAGCAGAGGATGTGGTCCGAAGCGGTGGGGAGAATGCAGCGGCGTTTTACATGATGACTAAGGGCCTTACAGTACCGCTGAGGTCATCTGTGTACCGAGGTATGCTGGACCTTACTGAAACTAGTGCAGGCGCGGTTGCGATTGCACCAGTGGACTACAGCCTGACGAAGGCGTTCATCAACGAAATGCGTAGCCTCGCCGCGGGAGCTTGCCAATGAAGACGGACCCGAAAGCGCTTCTCTGGGGCACGATAATCGGGGTCGGAATTGTAGTGGCAGGCATTATCATAGGATTTGATTTCCCGCACCTTCGAATGCCGTTTACCGACACCCAGGCCGTGATTTTCCTGGTCACGGCCATCCTCTATGGCCTGTTCATCGCCGCGTACCGGAAGCTTTGGAAAACTCCCGGCTTCTGGCTCGTGTTGCTGGCCTTTCTCGCCGTGCACGTCACCCTCTATTCGTTGGTGGTTGCAAGGATGGCCGAAACGGTTCAGGGACCCCAGATGTGGGCCTTATACGGCGTCCTTGGGGGAGCCGAGGCATTCGCTTTTGCACTGGTCGTCCTCCGATTTTTTCATAGGGGCCCCGACACGCGCTCCTTTACCCGGCCGAAGTAGTGCGGAAGCGGGCAGGCTGCTGACGGCGACTGGCGTGGCGCAGCAGCAGGTAGCGCAGAGGTGGGTGCCCTTTGCCCTCCTCTGCGGGGTTTAATTGTGGGAATTGTTTTTAATTCGACAGTTTCACAAGATCATATCGATGATGCATTTCATAATACTTAATGATTGCCTGATGAAAAGCAGGTAGCGCATCTCGTTGTCCAGAGACTCTGCAGATTTGGCGGGTGCATACATCGCGGTTTGGGCGATGTGTGCGACGAATAGGCGGGAGGTTTGAGATGAGTGAAACCAAGAGCCATGACTATGCCTGGAACAAGGGCTGGATCGAGTTCGAGGCGCCGAACGCGCCGGGCGTCTACTGGCTGCAGGGTTTAATGCGGGATGAAACGCCGCAGAGTCTCTGGACAACGAGATGCGCTACCTTGCTTCCGCCCATTCTCCAGGAGCCGTTTTGGCCAAGTTCTGCCGCTGCTGAGGTCTGCCTCGAGGGGCTGGCCGGAGCAGTTGGTGCAGGGGCTTAAAAGCTTTACGGGGGCTTGGTTACAGGGTCAGAAGGTAGTCGGAAGCGCTGAGGTCTTTGAATCCCGAGGAATTCACCCGGCACCCGACGACATTGCCAAAATACTGCAAGACGCTGGTGAGCCGGAGGATGGGAGACTTCTCGTCCAATTTCAGAAAGTGCCCGATGTGGAGCCAAAGGTAGTTGGCCTGGAAGTAAAGAATCAGCAGGCGGTCCTGGGGCGTGTAACGGTGGGCCTGGTTGGCGGCGTTCTTCAACAGATAAGTTAAGGCCAGATAATCGCACTTCAACATCATGCTGAACCGGGCATAATCGACGGGGGTGTCAAATTCCTCGACGGCTTTGCGCACCGAAGGGAATTCCAGCCGGTTGGCGTTTACAATTGCCAGGAAATAATCGTGATCGAATTCCTTGGCGAGAATCCGCTGGCAGATGGTCTGGAAATAGAAAAAGAACAACGCCGTCGAAAAAATAAGAATCAGGACTGCAAGATACATAACAAGCCTCAGTTAGGGCTGCAGGAATGCCCTCTCCACAACCATTTTGCTGGCTCGCGCCCGACCGGATACCGTTGCCACACGAGGCACCCGTGCAACAGCGTAAAACCAAGTTAGCGTCATGCCCGCATCACACAGCGGCAAGAGGAAAACCGTGAGGGTGCTCGCAATCTGATCCCCACCGGTCAGATAGTACAGAGCCAGGCAGGCAGCCGGACCCGCAAACTGGATTCCGAGCCCGCAACTGAGCATCCCCAGCCGGTCATCGGCGACTTCCATCTTCACCACCAGCAGGTACAAAAGCGTGTTGAGAACCAGGCACGCAAAGTAAAGATTCTGCTGGAACTGGATGATGAAGACGGTGAAAATGCCGCCCTTGTGATGAGAAAGGGAAACAACGGAAATTGCCAGAACAAGAAGCAGAACGGTAACCAGCAGCACGCGAACGTGCCGCCACATCTCTTCGTTTTCCGAGCAAGCCCGCCGGAAAAAGGCGCTAACAACTACAAACGCCGCCAGCACCAGCAGCAGGTCCGTCGCCCAATAGCAATAGCCGTATTGGGGCGAGGCTAGACCGTATTCATGCAGGGTGTAATAGCGGGCGCCGTTCAATCCCAGCGAGGCGATTAGATAGAACACCACCTCCCAGAGACGCCTGGCGTACCCTTTGCGAACGAGGTACACCAGAAGGCTTGCCTCTAAGACGTAGCCGATGTAACCGAGCGAACTGAGAAGAACTCCTTCGCCCATAAGCAACCCAAAGTCTTAACCCTTTTGCCATCGCGCCTTCAGGCTGCTTCAGCGAACCACATCAGCCTACCTTGCGACATGCGGTGGAAGCGGCACGGGCGCCGGGCCAATCGCTGCAACATGCGGCGGAAGTGGTACGGGCGCCGGGCCAATCGCGACTAGCGTGCCCCCTTCACTTGAAAGCGGCGCTGCTCCCGCAAAACTCTTGCGAAGCATTACGCTCGTCAGCACAACCAACACGGCCAGCAAAACGGTTAAGGTATAGTTTTTCATCAGACTCCCCTCCAGGTTAATTTCTCGGGTTATGAAAAAAAGCCCGAGCTAGAGGAGAGCCTATCCGACGATGCCTCCTAAGTCAATATCATATTACTAAACCGCCAACATTAATTATGGCATAAACATTTTTGGAGTCAAGAAAAATTCACTGGAAATCAGACTGGACTAGAAGTTCTTAATAACCCCAGCGGGGCAGCCAGGGCCTTGCGGAATTCGGCCGAAGGCTCTCCCATACTTTAATCTGCATTACAAAATCTTGCAATCATCCGCCCTTCTCAAGCAAAACTCAGTCTTCCCCAAAAAATCCGCCCGAACGGCGAGGCGAAGGCCCGCGGTGCGTGAACTTTCACCGGAGATTCATTCTCCCGTAACACCCGCTTAACATGCCACCCCCAAAATCAATTCACTCAATGAGTATGCGGGGCTTTTCAAGTTTGCCATCGGTAAGAAGTGATTCGCTTGATTTCCAAGGAGGAGGCATCTCTATGCGCAAGTGGTTTATCTGTTGTTTTGCAGTCCTGGCATTTTCGCCCATGGTTTGGGCCTTTCAAACGGCAAGTGTTCGAGGACGGGTCGTGGACCCGTCCGGCGGCGCCATTCCCGGGGCCACGGTTACCGTAACCAATACGACATCCGGCACGGCTACCGGAACCACCACCGATGCTCATGGCCAGTTTCAAGTGAACGGCTTGGAGGGCGGGCGTTATGTGGTGACGGTGAAGGAACTCCACTTCAAGACTTTCAGAGAACAGGTTGTGGTGCAGTCCGGACAGCAAACCAACATCCGGGCCCAGCTCACCGTCCATGCCATGGTGCAATCCGTCCAAGTGGAAGCCAGTGCGGTGCCAGGCGCCACGCTCCAACCCTCGCAGGAGCAGATCCTCAAGTCCAACCAAACGATTCGAGTGCTCGACCGCAAGCAGATGGACGCCGCCGGGCCGCTTGCCGGCGCCGGGCAGATCATCTCGATGGCGCCCGGAGCCAACGTGGTCGGTTACGGCAACACCGGACAAACCAAGTCAACCCTATCCCTGAACGGGATCAACCAGGGCTGGGGCGGTTACGGAGGATTTACATACCCCGGCTCGCTCGGCGTCACGCTTGACGGCATCCCGATAGTTGACGCGGGTAGCGGATTGTGGCCGTCGGCTTCGCTTCCCCAAACCAACATGTTCCAGAACACGAGCATCACTTACGGACCGGGCGACCCGGCCAAGCGTTATTACACCGACGTGGGCGGGTCCATCGAGTTCACTCCCGTGCAGCCCAGGTCCAAGGCGCACATTGACGGCACCTTAAGCTTTGGCAGCTATGCCCAGAAGAACCTGGAAGTCAACATGTTCACGGGGCTCTACCACGGCTGGTCTTCCGTGGTGTCCGGCGGCATCGGCAAAGGCGACAGCTTCCGCACCGGCCCGGACGGTTTCGGAAATCCCGGCAAGGACGGCGCCATCTATGCCAAGACCACCAAGTCCTTCCAGACCGGCATCTTTTCCGTGGGCGGCTATTTTGCGAGGGCAGGCGCCAACCGCGCGCAGATCATTCCTACAACTTCGGTGCCGGGCCTCACCATGGATGGACTCGACGTTCCGAACGCCCAGATTTACAGCCAGCAGGCCTCGGGGTTTTACAGCACCTTGCCCTATGACAGTTACAACAAGTACGACGTCAATGAGTTGGGCATGCTCTTTGCCAAGGAAACCTTCCTGCTGAGCAACACCACGGGCGTTCAGAATCAGACCTGGTTCACGCACGAATATCGCCTGCACCAGCGGACGACAGACGTCTATGTTCCCTCCGACGCCCAGGCCCAGGAATATAACAATCCGCACCACAATACGATCGGCGACCGGCTGGTGGTGAGCGAAAACCTTCCCTGGAACAAAATTTCCGAGGGCGGCTATTTCGTCCACGATATCTATAACAGCCGCAACAACTTCTTCAATCCCCTTTACGGCGGGAACGGCCCCGGCCAAGTGGTGAACATTGGAGCCAAAATCCGCTCCTCCTACTTTATCCAGGACAACTTCGCAGCCTTCATTCAGGATGACATTCACCCGGTGCGGTGGTTGCACTTCACTCCGGGCGTCCGGTTTGACCGCTATGGAACCAGTTATTATTCCGGCACGCTTGAAGACTTTAAATTTGCCCCCGGCGTGGTCCTCAACACTCATTGCCCCGAGACCGGCACTTCGACGGACGGCAACACCACCAACCAGGGAGCTTCCTGCGGCGCCCATGAGGCTCGCACCGCCGTCGAACCCTCCATCAACGCCGCCGTCGAACCGAATTCCTGGTTGACCCTATATGGCGGCTACGTCAAGACTTACCGCTCGCCCTCGCTGGGCGGCGGTGGCGGCCTATTCCAGAATGTTAATGCCAACACCAACTACATCCTTGCGAGCGGAGCCTACTACCAGGCAGGGTTTAAGATTCACGTCACGCAGTTCGCGCATGTAAAAAATGTGCTGTTCGGCGCGGCATACTATCACCTGGACTACTCGAACGAGCAGTTATCCATTGAACTTGGCAACGGCAACGTGATCAACACCAGCGGCAGTTCCACCTATCACGGCGTCAACGCCTACTTTGATATTGACCCGCTCTCGGGCCTGCACCTGTTCACCAACCTGAACGGAGAAGGCGCGAAGTATAACCAGTTCTATAGCGGCGGCGCCCCGTTCAACAATTTGCCGGTGCCCTACGTGCCCGCGGCAACCTGGAATACCGGCGCCTATTACACCTTTGAGCGCCACGACCAGGCGTTCATTGAGCCGCGATTCTGGTTCCAGATGACCGGGTCGCAACATATCTTTGACAATTGCGGTTTGGTGGAGGGAGCCTGCACCACGGCCGTTCCCAGCCAGCAGACCATGCCCACCTACGAGACGGCCAACCTTTCAATCAATATCCCGGTCAAAAAGCACTTCAGTTTTGACGTCAACATGCTCAACCTGTTCAACAAGCAATACAACATTTACGAATACGTTTCCTCCGGCGGATACTATGGAACTTCCACCGCCGGGTACACGTTTGCTTATCCCGGCGCGCCGTTCACCGTCTACGGCAGCGTCCGGTTCATGTTCTAAAACGACCCTGGAGACAGAGACGCCGCGGTATCGTAACGATGCCGCGGCGTTTTTATTGATACCGAGGGCTGAAAGTTTTCCTGCGGGCCGCCGCGCTTCCGAACGGCGGCTAAACAGCAGCAGCTTCACAAACGTTTTCGAGCAGCCGCTGCTTTTCTTCGGCGGGCAGAAACGCGGCGCGGACGGCGTTCTCGCAAAATTGAGCCACTTGCCGGCGCGAAAGCGCGAAGCCGCCGGCCGCCTGGAAGAGTTCCCTCCCGATCGAGCTATTGAACAGCGCGGGATCGTCGGAGTTGAGCGTCAAAAGCACGCCGGCTTCAAGAAAAGCCGGGAGGGGATAATCTTCAAAGCGGGGAATCAGGCCCATCGCCACGTTGCTTGTGGGGCAAGCCTCCAGGGGGATCCGGCGGTCGCGCAAGAGCGCCACGACTTCCGGGCTGCGGGCGGCGGCCAGGCCGTGCCCAATGCGTTCGGCTCCTAAAAGCTCTACCGACTGGCGCACGCTTTCCGGTCCCGCGGTTTCTCCCGCGTGGGCTACGGTGTGCAAGCCAAGATCGCGAGCTTCGCGGTAGACGTCGCGGAAAAGCTCCGCCGGGCCGCGCGCTTCATCGCCGCCCAGGCCAAACGCCACCACGCCCTGGGAGCGATAGCGGCCCGCCCACTCCGCGACCTGGCGCGCCGGATCAGCGCCGAACTGCCGCACCGCGTCGAAAATCCAATTGACGCGCAGATGCAGGCGCGCTTCCGCTTCCAGCGCTGCCGCGCGGACGGCTTCATAAACCGCATCGAGCGGCTGCCGCTTCCAAAGAACCACTCCGGCGGAAAGCGTGATCTCCGCGTATTTCACGTTCTGGGCCGCCAGCCATTCCACGAGGCGGGTGGTTGCCAGGGCGTAATCCCGGGGCGTTTCGAGCAGCATGGCGACAAACTTGAAGGCCTCCACAAAATCCCCGAAGCCGCTGTAACGGTAGCCGCGCCGCTGCTGCTCCTTGATCCAGGCTTCCACGCCGCTCGCGTCACGCCCTTTCGAGCGGCAAAGCTCGCGCAGCGTCTCCGGGAGCACGCTCCCTTCCAGGTGCAAATGGAGCTCCACTTTGGGCAGGCGGGAAATGAATGTTTCGGTAACGGGGTTGGTCTGGGTCATGGAAGTGCAGAGAAAGTGTCTGCCGCGCGGCGTGGAAGACAGGCGCTTAGTGGGGCAATGCAGGACGCCCGGCATTGAGCCACGCCGTGTACCAATAGGAGCCCACGTCGTGCGCGGCTTCGCTGATCTCCCGCATGGCGGTTGAGCCGATCCGGGAGTAAAAACGGTCATAGTATTCGTCGGTGTATCCAGGAAGATCGTTAAGCGCCAGGCGGTCAGCCAGAATGATCTGGTCCACCCAGGTGTTCGATTCCAAAACCATCTTGAAGGCGTGCCCAGTGGGGTCGTTGATCTTGACCGCATCATCCGGCCGGAACATGAAAAAGTGGGAATACCGGTCAACCAGCTCCGACCCAAAACGTTCCGCGAGCCCAACTTGGTTGGTCAGTTGCCCGTCATAGTTTCGGGTGGTGTGCAGAGGATCATGCGCCTCCGAGACATAAAAACCCAGCGCCGCGGCGTCCAGCTTGGCTGCTTCCCATTTGCCCGCCTTCAAGTCCACGGTCAGCTTCAGGCTGTATTCACCGATTTGCCAGGGCAGCACGCCGTTGTGCGCAATGTGGCCTGAGCCGTATTTCTCAGTGGCCGCCTTGTAGGAATGAGGCAGGTCCAGATAGGGGAACACGCCGTACTTATCCAGAAAGATGTAATGCCGCATCCGCTCGTAACGGTCCTTTTTCATCCACTTTTCAGGATCGTTCGAGTGCTCAAGAATAAAGCCGCGGTTGGCCTGAAAAAAGTCGTGGACCTCCTGGGGCAGCGTGCCGATGGCCCAGTCATTCGACAGGCGATGGGCCTTCGGTCCCCACGCGTAAGCCGGACGGATTCCGAAGCACCCGGCGCCCAGAAGCGCCATGACGGCGACAAGCAATCGAAAAGAATCTCTCCGCGCCCGGTCGAGCGGCGCAGGCTTCATCCTGTTGCGTTGTGTGGCGATGAATCGGTCCATGGTCTTCAATTTTACCGCAACCGCAGCTCATTCCGCTTTTACTTAGCGGCCAGACGGCCCCGCATCCGCTGTAGCTTCCCGGCCCGCGTCCGTTGTTGGATGCCGTCCGAACTCGCTGTGATAGCGGCTGTAAGAGAAATAAATCGCCAACCCGATCACCAGCCAAACCAGAAATCGCAGCCACGTTTCCACGGGAAGGCTGGCCATCAGGATAAGGCAACAGGCCACAGAAGCAAAGGGGATAAAGGGAACCCAGGGAACCCGGAAGGCCCGCGGACGCTCCGGCTGCTTCCGGCGCAGGATCAGCACCCCTAAAGAAACCAGCAGAAATGCGAACAGCGTTCCGATGTTTGAAAGGTCCGCAAGCGTTCCAATATTAAAGACGCCGGCCGGGATGGCCACGAACAGGCCAGCGGTCCAGGTGCTGACGTGCGGGGTGCGAAACCGGGGGTGGACCTTTGAAAAGGCCCGCGGCAACAAGCCGTCGCGCGACATGGCGAACCAGACCCGGGCCTGGCCGAGTTGAAAGACCAGCAGAGAGCTCAGCATGCCGGTCAGGGCGCCGATCGTCACCCAGCGCTCAACGTTGGTGAGGCCGATGGCCGCAAGAGCGTTGGCGACCGGAGCGGCGTTGCGCAGCGACTGCCAGTTCGCAACCCCCGTCAAGACCACCGCCACGGTGCAGTAAAGGATCGTGCAAACAATCAGGGAAGCAATGATGCCGAAGGGAACGTCCTTTTGGGGATTGCGGCACTCCTCGGCGGCCGTGGAAACCGAGTCAAAACCAATGTAAGTGAAAAAGACAATCGCGCCGCCCGTCAGCACCCCCTGCCATCCGTTCGGCATGAAGGGCTTCCAGTTGGAGGGATGGACGTGGCTGGAAGCCCAGATGACAAAGATGAGGATGGCCACGATTTTGACGCCGACCATCAAATTGTTGGCGCCGGCGCTTTCCCGGATGCCGACCACCAGGACGACGGTGAGAATCATCACCACCACAAAGCCCGGCAGGTTGAAATAAGCTCCGGTAAAGTGAAGCGATGAATTGAGGATGGGTTCGGAAAGCTTGGGCGGCAGACTCAACCCGAAACTGTGAAGGAGGCTGTCGAAGTAGGCCGAATAGCCCACGGCCACCGCCATGTTGCTGACCGCGTACTCCAGAATCAGATCCCAGCCGATGATCCAGGCCACCAGCTCGCCCAGCGTGGCGTAAGTGTAAGTGTAGGCGCTGCCGGCAATCGGAATCATCGACGCCAGCTCCGCGTAGCACAGCCCCGCCAGGCCGCAGGCAACGGCTACCAGGAAAAAAGAGAGCGCGATCGCCGGGCCCGCGCCCGGCCGCCCTGCTGTTCCCACGGCGTGCCGGCCGTAGAGGATGACGCTCAACAGCGGCGCCTTCAGGAGCGAGTGTACTTGAAGCACTTCACCCGCCGCCGCGGTTCCGGTAAGCACAAAGATGCCGGCGCCAATGATGGCCCCGATGCCCAGGGCCGTGAGAGACCAGGGCCCCAGCGTTTTACGCAGACGATGCCCCGGCGCCTCGGCTTCCGCCAGCAGCTTGTCAATGCTCTTGGTGCGAAGAAATTGGGAAGCCAAGCCGCTCCTTTGGCTGAGCCGTCACACCCCCGGCAAGAACCGGTTTCCGGGTTCCTGCCCGCCGCGAAACACTTCTCCCGGATTGCAGGGCGTTCAACCTGAGCTTGCCGCGAAGATGCTTTTACCGGCGAGCTGCCGTGCCGGGTCCACGCTTCTTGATCTTCGGCTTGTGGGAGCCCCGCGGTTCGGTCTGCTTAGGTTTGGGTGGAAGCTTTTTGCGCGCTTCGCGCTTCAACTTCTTTCGTTCTGCTGTGTCTTTGACGCTTTTTGTGTTCAAGAATTGTCTCCTGGTTCAGCTTTGCATTCACCAACGCCGATTGTCCCCGTAATTCCCGATTGAGCTATTCTCCAAACTCTCACTCTTCGCCCGCTTTGATCGCCTCGAGAAGCTGCTCGGGGTTTTCAAGTCCCACGATGTGGCGAACGATGATTCCCTTGCCGTTGATGACAAACACCGTGGGGATATAGCGCACGACGAATTTTTTAAAGAGCGTCCGTTGCTGGTCAACCAACGCCGTGAAACCGTAATGATGGTCCTTGAGAAAGCTCCTGACCGTCGCTTGATTCTCATCATCAACTGCCAGAACCACCACGTTCTTGTCTTTGTACTGCTCGTAAATCTTTTCGACTTCGGGCAACTCTTTCCGGCAAGGCGTGCACCATGTCGCCCAGAAACTCAGCACCACGGTCTTGCCTCGAAAGTCGCTTAAACTGATTTGTCGGCCCCCCAAGTCCGGGAGCGTAAAATCCCCTGCCGGAGATCCCACCAAGCCTTTAGGGACGCCGGGCAGGTCCAGCAGCAACACCCGCCGCGCGCCGGCTGGCGGAGTGAACGTGAAAAAACTTCGGGCGTGCGTGGCGTGGGCGTTGATCTCCGTTACGTCCAGGGTGCCGCTCACGTAGGACAGGCCCACAGCAGTTCCCATCAGGTGAGTCTCGGTTTCCCGCAGCACCAGGAAGCTCGACTTCTCAATCCAAAGCTGTTCTGTCAGGTCCTTCCAATGAAGAACGATGCGATAGCAGGGAACCTTCCGGCCCTGGAACTGAACCTTGGCGCTGCCCTTGAAGGTTACGGCGTTCTTGAGTTTCCACAGCCTTCCAAAGTGGCCAACCAGCAGGTCCTGCATCTGGCCCAACAGATCGTTCTGCTCTTGCGCGCCCGGCTCGGCCACCGCCGCGCTCATCTCTCTTTCCGTATATTCGTTCTGGGCGGGAGCATAGCGCCAAGTGGTCCCGCCGTCACTCACCAACAGGAGATTGGAGCTTCCACCCGTCAGGGACATCCGCACGCGCCCTGCCCCCGCCGCATCCAGCGTAATCACGGACCGTCGAGAGGATGTTGTGCCGGGCCTGACGGCACTTTCCTTCACCACCGCCACCAGGTGGTAGTCCTGAAGGCGGCTGTAAACAGCGCTGACTTCCCGCAGGATTTTTCCCGCGTCGGGCGAAGCAGAAAAGGCCGGTCGCGCCGCCACTGCCAGAAAACCCAGGAAAAGCGCAGCCTTGATCCCGGCGATTCTGCTGTTTCGCGTCTTCCCGCAAACCCAGGCGGCCGCTCTGCCTTGGGGTTCCCTCGAAGCCACTCGATCCGTCATCTCCCTCCCTCCGTGGCCCGATTCCGGGCCGTTTTTCACAGCTTCTCAAGGGAGGCGTATCGCTCCATCAGTTTCTTTTTTCCAAAGCCGGGAAAGCTGACCGTCAGTTTTGTATCCTCACCGGCGCCCTCGCAATCCAGAACGGTTCCCACCCCGTATTTGGAGTGCCGCACTTTCGAGCCCAGGCGCCAGCCGGCCGAACTGCGGCCTCCGGATGGCATGGACTCCCGCCGCGGTTGGGGAGATTCGCCAGGGCGGCGCCGCGCGGAGAAGAAGCGGTCGACGCCTTCCACCGAGTTTACCGCATTCTCCCAAGTGGTGCGGGGCTTGGCCGCGAACATTGTAGCATTGAGCGGCTCAAGAAACTCATACGGGATTTCGCTTAAAAACCTTGAGGGCCGGGTTTCTTCCCCGGTCTCCCGGCCGTAAACCCTGCGGTGGTGCACCCAGGTCAGGATCAGCCGGTCCATGGCGCGCGTCATGCCCACGTAACATAATCTTCGCTCTTCCTCGATGCCGGCGTCGTCGCCGATGGAGAGCTTGTGCGGGAAGAGGCCTTCTTCAAGACCCACCAGGAAGACCAGGGAAAACTCCAGTCCCTTGGCGCTATGGAGTGTCATCAGGGTAACGCGGGCGCGCTCGTCATAACTGTCCGAGTCGGAAACCAGGGCGGCGTGGTCCAGGAATTCCGCCAGCTTTTCGTCCCGTTCCTCGGCTTCGGCGGCGGCATTCACCAGTTCGCGCAGGTTTTCAATGCGGCTCTCGGCATCGTGCGAGTTCTCGCTTTGAAGAACCGACAGGTAATGCGTTCGATCGAGAATGGCGCGGAAAAAATCGCTCAAGCGAAGCTGCTCCCGGTCCCTTGAAAGCCCGGCCATCAGCTCGTGGAAACCCTCCAGCGCCTTTTGCGACCGGCTGGGCGATCCGGCGCCCGCTGGGAGCACCTGCTCCAGCGCTTCCCAGAGCGGCAGGTCACGCTCCGCGGCCGCGGCTTGCAACTGGGCGACGGTCGTCTGTCCGATGCCGCGCGGCGGCGTGTTGATCACCCTCAGCAGGGCGGCGGAGTCGCGCAAGTTGTTGGCCAGGCGCGCGTACGCCAAGGCATCTTTGATTTCCATACGGTCATAGAAGCTTGTTCCCCCCACGACGCGATACTCGATTCTGTTCCGCCGCAACGCCTCTTCCAGCACGCGCGACTGGGCGTTGGTGCGGAAGAGCACGCCCACGCTTGCCTCAGGGCTCGCGCGGAGGGCCTTGGAGATTTCCGCGGCCACCATCCATCCTTCTTCGTCGGCATTCTGCCCTTCATAGAGGCCCACGGGCAGTCCTGCGCCGCGGTCCGTTCGCAACGTCTTGCCTTTGCGCGCAAGGTTGTGGCTTACCACGGAGCTTGCCGCGTCAAGGATCTTTTGCGTGGAGCGATAGTTCTGCTCCAGCCGAATCATCGCCGTGCCCGGATAATCGTGGTCGAAATTGAGGATGTTTTCGATGTCCGCTCCGCGCCAGCGGTAGATCGACTGGTCCTCGTCTCCCACCACGCACAGGTTCTGGTGGGTTTGGGTAAGCTGGCGGATCAATCGATACTGAATCCGGTTGGTATCCTGATATTCATCCACCAGGATGTGAAGGTAGCGGTTGTTGTAGCGCTCTGTGACGTCCGCGGCATCGTCAAACAGCGCCACGGTTTTGAGCAGGAGATCGTCAAAGTCGAGCGCGTTCGATTGCCGCAGCTTGGCCTCATACCGCTCGTAGAGCGCAGCAAGTTTCTCCGCGTTGACCTCAAAGGCCTCACTGCGCAGTTTATCGGGAGAAATCCCGCGGTTCTTCCAGGCGCTGATGCGCCCCAGCGCCGCGCGCGGCGAGCTGACCAGGTCGCCCAACCCCAGTTCCTGGATGGCGGTTTTGACCACCCGCTGCTGGTCGTCTGCATCGTAGATGGTGAAATCGCGGCTGTAGCCCAGGCGGTCGATGTCGCGCCTTAAAACGCTGACGCAAAAGGAATGGAAGGTCGAGATGTGCGGAGGGTAATCCAGGTTCTGGCTGAGCAGGGCCGCGACGCGGTCCTTCATCTGGCCGGCGGCCTTGTTCGTGAAAGTGACCGCCAGAATGCTTTGGGCAGGCACGCCGCACGCTTCAATCAAGTAAGCAATGCGGTAGGCGATGACGCGGGTCTTGCCGCTTCCGGCGCCCGCCAGAATCAGCAGCGGCCCTTCCGTGTGCTCCACGGCGGCGCGTTGCTGAGGATTGAGTTGATCGAGTAGAGAAGTCATGCCCTGCCGGTGAAGTGAACGAGTTTGGCCTGTGTGATTGCCTTCCTTGGTGATGTCTGAATCCTTAATTGTACACGATGCGCTGGAGACGGCCAAATGGACGCCCTCGCATCAGGCTTGAAGAAAGCGGGAATCGGCGCCGTTTCGACTCCGGCACAGATTCCCGTGTCATCACCTTTTATTAGCGGTCCACCTGCTTGCGGATGGCCGCCGGGTCGTCGAGTTCGGCCGAAGGCGGCAGGGACTCTCCGTGCCGGGCATAGTAAGCCGGGTCGCGGGCTTTCGAGGGATCAAAGATGCGGGGATCTTCCGGAAGCGCCGTGTACGGGCTGTAGTCCGCGAAGGACCTGAAGCTATCGGCCAGGCTGGAGGCCGCGTCGTCGTATTGATTGATCGGCGGAATGCCGAAAATCAGGTCAAACGTCTTCAGGATGCTGACGATGCTGGTGTGGACGTGCGAAACGCCGGGCCGGGAAAAGGGGCTGATCACGAGCAATAGACTGCGGTGGGCGTCAATGTGGTCACGGCCGCCTTGCGCGTCGTCTTCAGTCACAAAGATGGCCATGTGCGCCCAATACGGGCTGTGAGAAAAGAGCTGCACCAGCTTGCCCAGCGCCAGATCATTGTCGGCCACGTAAGAGGCGCCGTAGGGGTATCCATCCTTGGGCCGCGGCGAAGCCGTATGGTCGTTGGGAAGCCAAATGTAAATGAACCGCGGCAGCGGCTTCTTGCCTTTCCCGTAACGGGTTTCAAACTCATGCTTGAATTGTTTAAAACGATACTGGTCCGGGATCGAGGTGTTAAAAGTGGGGAAAGTCCGCGAAGTGTTCTTGAACAAGACTTCCGGCATGGGCATGTTGACGGCTTCGCGGATGCCGGTCGGCTCCGACCCGGGCAATTCGCTATATCCCGCCAGTTCCAGGTTCTCGCCGTAATTGCGGAAGCTGATCCCGTAGCGGGCCAGGTGTTCCCACAGTGAACCGTTTTCCAGGAAGTCTTCGGGAGAAGGTGAAGTGCTGCCGATCTGGAGCCTTCCGGGCGCACCCTCATGGGGCTCAAACGAGAAGCGGCCTCCATACCCGGCCGGCCAGGCTGATTCAAAGACGGTGTTCGGATAATTTCCCACCAGCCAGTGGTGCCCGTCCACGGAGACGTCGGAATCCACGTAGTAGTTGTCGCAAAGGCCGTAGCGTTTGGCAAGCTCGTGCTCGTTGGGGCTGACGCGAACATGCTCGTAAGTGGGCTCGCCCTTTGCGCTGACGGTTGCATCGTCGCCGTACTGGGCGAGCGCGGGATCGCCGTTCACCCGCTTGCCATCGACGGACTTGAGGTCCCCAAACACCTGATCGAACGTGCGGTTTTCTTTGACGATGAAGACCACGTATTGAATCTTCGAATTCGGGCGTCCCGCCGGCGGAACAGGAAAGCCCAGATCCCGGGCCGGACGCTTCTCAGCAATGAAGCCGTTATTGTGCAGCACCTGTTCGGTCAGTTCTCCAAGCTCAGCCACGCTTGGGGCCGGCATGATTGAAACGACGCCTTTCGTAATGTCACCGATGTAAGCTCCCGCGGGGCCTTCGTGAAAGTTCGGTCCGCCGTTTGGCCCGGCGCCAAAACCCTTGGCATTGCCCACATAAAGGGTTTTCCCATCCGGGCTCACGTCGACTCGCGCCGGGAACCATCCGGTGGGAATATAGCCAAGCACTTTCTCCTGCTGCGTATCAATCACCGCCAGGGCGTTGATTCCCGCGCAGGCCACGTACAAGCGGCTCCCGTCCGGGCTGAGCGCAAGCCCAAAGGGCAGCACACCCCGAAGCCCCCTAACGCTCTCCGCCGGCTCCAGAAGCAGCGTTTTTTCCTCTTTCCCGGTATGCGCGTCCAGGATGCTGATGCTGTCCTGGGCGGAGTTGCTGACGTACACTTTGTCGCGACCCGCCAGCACCGCTCCGGGACTCGATCCTCCCACCGACTTGGGGCCCACCGGGATGCCGGTACGAACTTTAGCCTTGACCACAGGCTTGGAAGGATTTGTCACGTCGAGCACGTAAACCGAATTGGATTGCGGCACGTTCGGGCTCCCCAGCCCGGCGATCTTTTTGCCCTGCACAACCGTACCTTCTTCGGCTTCCTTCGAGGGAAAACCAAACGGCGGAAAATCGAGCCCGGTGTGCAAGGCGTCCTTGGGGTTATATCCGGGAACGAGTGTATACCGGAACATGCCGGCGTTCGAGACGTAAGCGGACTTGCCGTCCGGCGAAAGCGCCAGGCCAAACGGCAGCCGGCCCACGCGCACGTTCGCAATCATCCGGCGGGAGTGCGTATCAAAAACCACCATGCGGTAATACGCAAGGTCCAGGGCGTAAAGATACTTGCCGTCCGGCGAGAGCTTCACATCGCCCGCCAGGCTGTACGGGTAGGTCTTCCCCTGATAGCGGCCATTCAGATCGAGCCTGCCCATATCGCGCCGGGTCTCGAGGTCAAAGATGCCGATGCGGCCGTTGTTGCCTTCGGAAACATAAAGCGTGCGATTGTTTGGCGCGATGGCGACTCCCAGGTAAACGCTTTCAGGATCGGTCTCGGAATGTTTCGGCGGGTAGCCCGGCGGAATCTGCTGAACCTGCGGTTTGGCGCTTGAAAGACCGGAAATGATCGACACGGAAAACGGCCAGGTTCCGCTGTTGGACGTCACCAGCATTTTGCCGTCAGGGCTGAGAGCCAGGCCGTAGGGATGCGGCTCAACCTTAACTTGCACGCCTTGCGGCGTAACCAGGCGTCCGTTGGGCAAAACCGTTTCTCCGCCCGGAACGATTTCCGCGGGCCGCACGCCCGCCGGCGCCGTGAGTTCGCGGACTGAGTGCGGCGCGCACCCTGAAAACGAGATGACCCACAAAAAGACCGTCGGCACAAAAAAAGCCATGCAGGCGGCTGCGGTTTTTCGGAAATTCACGGAAGACCCTCCCTCATCAAGCTACAAGTGCGGATTGCTCCGATCGAATTATGTGTTTGCACTGGGTTGAGATTGCCTGAGGGTCATGGAGCCCCCAGAGAGGCTCCACTATAGCAATTGAATTCCGTGAAGTATACGGCGAGTTTATGTGGGAAGGTGATTCGCTTCCGTCCGCGTTCCCGGTGGGCGACTATTTCTTCTTGGGCGGCCGGGAGGGCCGCATCTCGATGCGGCTGGCGAGAGCCGCCTTGGGAAACTGGTACAAGTCGACAACCGCCTTGGCAATATCTTCTCCCGTCAGCTTCCACGCCTCGCTGGACCTGCTCCCCGGCACCCCGCCAAAGTCCGTATCGACGCTCCCCGGCATGATGTAGCTGACCCGGATGCCGTCGTGGCGGACGTCCTGCATCAGGGCTTCGCTGAAGCCGTTCAACCCGAACTTGGAAGCGTTATAGGCGCTGCCGCCCGCAAAGGGATTCACTCCCGCCAGGCTTGAGATGTTGAAGATGTAGCCGCCGCCGCGCTGGCGCATCAGCGGAATGACTTCCCGGCAGCAATAAAAGACTCCGGAAAGGTTTGTCTCAATCGTGGTTTCCCACTCATCAGGCGTTAACTGGTCTACAGGTTTGAAGTAACCCACGCCCGCGTTGTTCACCAGAATATCGATCCCGCCAAAGCGCTCGGCGGCGCCCTGCACCACCTTGCGGCAGGCTTCGTAGCGCCGGACGTCCGCCGCTACGCCGTCGGCAGCGTCTTTCGAATCCTTCTGTAACAACTCCAGCGCGGATTTCAGGTGTCCCCCATCGCGGCCGCAGATATAAACCTTCGCCCCTTCTGCAAGGAGCCTCTGGGCGATGCTCAAGCCGATGCCGCGTGTGCCGCCCGTCACCACGGCAACTTTGTTCGTGAGTTCCGTCGCCATTCTCAATCTCCCTTCACTGAAAGCTGAACCTATAGAGTACACACGGCCGGGCGGGCAGGGCAACCTTCTGCCATGCGACAAACGGAAGCTGGATGGCGTGGAGATATCGAGCCCCGGAAGACCCGCGCCAGTGCAGGTCTTCCGCAGGCAGGTGGAAAGGCTCGCTGCTTACACTTCAACTCGATACCCGGCCCCTTTCATGTCCCGCGGCGCCAGGCTTGGTGTATTCTCGACACCGACGCTAACAACCCACGACCTTTGCGTCGATGTCCTCAGGCCGCTTTGGCCACCCACAAGTCTGAGAAGCGGCCTTCGTGCGGATGCACCAATCGGGCAAAATCAATGTATTTTGTCCGAATACTATCCGCGTGGGTGCCGGCGGAGAAGACGATCTCCTCAGCCTCACTGACGGTTCTGTCAACCCACACGTCAATGCCGTACAAGTTGCCGAGCGGCGGAATCGCGCCAAGCTCACAGTCCGGGAAAATCTTGGCAAGCTCCGCTTCCGGAAGCATCTCGATGTTTCTTGCCTCAACGAGACTCCGAAGCTCGTTGAGATTCAGCCGGTGGGAAGCCGGCAACACGGCCATGATGGGTTGCCCGTCCGCGGCAACCACGATGGTCTTGGCAAGCCGTTTGCCGGAAAGATGCATGGAGTGTGCGAGTTCTTGCGCGGTAAAGGCTTGCGGATGGTGTAACCACTCGAAAGGAACTTCCTGCGACCGCAGGTATTCGTGGATCCTTTGCGGGATGCCCATGGCGCGCTCCTTTCAGTTCCTGCCGGAATAGCCGTCTTCGACGGCTCCGGCTCCGTCCAGAGGTTCTCTAGCTCTATTCTACTCCCGCCCGCAACCCGAAGCCAGCCGGCTGTCACCCCATCGATTGGGGCCTGCACGGTCCGCGGGGCGAGGACTGTCCCTGCCCCTATTTCCCCAAGGCTTTAAGGATTGAAGCCGCCACGGCGCGGGCTTCCGCCGCCTTCCCTTCGGCGTTCGGGTGCGTGCCATCGACGCCCAGGTAGTATTCCGGGTGGTGCAGCACCGCTCCATAGAGGTCGTCGACCGGAATGCCTCGCTTGCGCGCGTCCGCATCGGCAATCTTGTTGCGAGCCGCCACGCGCTTTGTCCAGGGAGCAAGTTCGGACATCTCTTTCCCCGTGCGGACCGGAGTGCTGTTCGCCCAGATCACCCGGGCGCCGTGGGCATTGGCCTGGATGGCTTTCACGTATTGCGGAAAGTAGCGGGCGTATTCTTCTTCACTGTAATTCCTGCCGTGCAGCCCGTTGTTGAAGTGAATGGCCTCGAACTTGTAGTTTTTGAGAAGCAGCGCAATCTGTTTGGGCAGCATCGGGTCGCCAACCGAGAGCGACGACGCGAAATATCCCACGTATGCCTTGCCCTTTAGATCGCGCGCCACGTCGTCGTAATAGGCCGCGGTAATCGAATCTCCGATCAGCAACACCTGCGGCAGGCCCTGCTTATTCACGTTCGGCAGCCAGAGTCGAATCCACTCGATGGGCTCGCGAGCCACATGCCGACCGGAGGGAGCAATCACCGTCTGCGCGGTGGAAACCACCGGCGAAAGCGCCAGCACCACTGCCGCCAGCAGCGTAGAAAACACGGAATGAGGTTTCATGATCGGTCCTTTGTTATGGAAATCGCTAATTCAACATCGTGGCATCGTACCACAGGGCTCAAAGAATAACTCCGGGCTTGCTACGGGCAGGCAGCGGATAGACGTCCCAGGCGTTCCAGGTCTGCTTGGTGTTTGCTCACGGCGGCGCGTGCGCGGAAGCGTGAATCGTTCCAGGAACGCCATCCGGGGGAGTGCGAGCCGGACCAGCGGTGGAGGAGCGTCCGGGCAACCGCGCACTGGTCTTGGGCTGCCAGTTCAGGCAGGACGTCCATTAGCGTCGGCACCGCATCTGCGCTGAGGTAGCGAACGTAGCCCGCATCAAACGGGCGCCCTTCAAGGGCGCGCCGAGCGTTCGCGCGGACAATGAGCGCGTCAGGATTGATCGCGTGGAGAACCATAATTGCCGCAAAGCCCGCCGCTACGGCGCCAAACGTGAATCGCTCGCGCCGGTCGCGAAACACCGTCAAGACCAGCCAGAGAAAAACCACCGCCAGCCACGCCATAAAAGCCATGGTGTATATCCGCAACTCCGTCAGGCCGTAAGCCTGCTGATAGAGCCTCAAGCGCTCCGCCGCCGATCCCATGATGGCGAAAACCAGCGCCACCTGGATTCCCGCAACCATCCGGAAAATCCCTTTCGCTCGTGGCGTCTGGTCCCGCAGCAGCCAATGGGTCCCGAACAGCAAGGGCAGAACCAAGGCGGAGACGGTGGCCAGCTCAAAAAATCCGCGCCGCGCGTACTGGGCGTAGGTCAAGCCGGGCGTGACACCCACCAGCGCCGCGCCTCCAAACAAGTAGCGGAGTTGCACCCCGACAAAGGCAAGAAAGAGGAGATCCACCGTGCCGAGCGCCACCGCAATCTCCGTAACGCCAAGTCCGAACTTCTTCGGAGCCGGCGGAAGTGAAGCCGATCCGGAATCAAAATAGAAGATGCCGCGCAGGAAACCGCCCACAATCCAGGCAAAGAACAGGATCAGAAAGAGGTGCGAGAAGAGATGAGGAAAGTTCAAGGTCCTTCGGACAAGGCTGGCGAAGACGGGATCGGCTTCCATCAGCAAGCCTGTGAAGATCAGCAAAACCGGAGCGCCCAGCAGCAACCCGCCCGCAACCGCCGTTGCGAACTTGAGCCGCCTGGCGCGAAGGCCGCTATTCCATTCCGTATCTTTAAAAACCAGCAGGAGCGGCCCGAATGCCATGTGGAGGGCGGCGAGCAGCGCGCCCCGAACATACTCCATCAAGTTTGAGGCTCGAAGCTGCGCCACCGGCAGCCGCAGGGCGGCGAGTGAAACGACCGTCCCCAGCACCAGGAAATCAAGCAACAGAAGAAAGGCCGAGGCCCGCCAGGCAAAGTCCGCGGCAAACAGCAGGAAGGCGCACACGGCGATGACGTCATCCTTCCGCGAAACAATGGGCCGGCCCCGGGCAAGAATCAGGACCAGTGCGACCAGCACGGAAGCCCAAACGACAACGTTGACGCCGGGCAGCCCGGAGCGCAGCAGGAGGTCGCCCGAGACTCCCGCCACCACCGCTGCCGCCACAACCCCAAAGCTCTTGATAGCTGGATTCCTCACGGAAAGACCCCCAAACACCGCCTGCGGCAGAGTCCTCGCCTGCAAATCGCGCAAGTGAACGAATCCACCTAGACGGCGGCGGCTTCGGCGACGGCCCCGAAGCGGCGGTTGCGGGAACGGAAATCTTTGACGGCGGATTCAAGGTCGTCCGCTGCGAAGTCGGGCCACAGGCGCGGCGTGAAGAACAACTCCGCGTAAGCGCATTCCCACAGCATAAAATCACTGAACCGCTGTTCGCCGCCGGTGCGGATCAGCAGATCGACCTCCGGGATCACGTCTTGCGAGGCGGAAGCTTCCGCGAGCAGCCCGCCGAAATCAGCCTCGGAAGGCTCGGCGTTGGGCGCAAGCCGCCGGGCTGCGCGGAGGATCGTTTGCCGGCTGGAATAATCGATCCCCAGCCGCACGTGGAGGCGGCGGCCGCCGGACGTGGCATTTTCAGCGTATTCGACGGTTTCGAGCAGCGTGGCGGGCAAGCGGTCGCGCCGGCCGAACACCGTGACCCGGACGCCGCGTTCGATCCACACCGTAGGCTCCGCGAACAGGAAATTTTCGAAAATCCCGAACAGCGAAGCCACCTCTTCCGGCGGCCGCTGCCAGTTGTCCGAGGAAAAGCAATCGAGCGTGAGCGCGCCCACGCCCAACTCCGGGGCTGCGGCAATCACCCGCCGGACGGCTTCGACGCCGGCGCGATGGCCCTGCGGGCGCGGCAATCCGCGGCGCTGGGCCCAGCGGCCGTTGCCGTCCATGATGATGGCTGCATGAATTCCCGAAGAAGGCCGCCGCGGCAAAGAACTTTGAGGCATAAAGCTCCTGTCCAAAAAAATTTCTCTCTCGTTCTAGCGGGCGCGCGTCGCCCGGATCAAAGCTTCCATGTGCGCAAGGTAATTCATCAGCGCCTTGCGGCCGGGCGCGGTCAAGCGATACATGGTTTTGGGAAGTCGCCCGTCGAAAGACTTCTTGCAGTCGATATACTGAGCTTCCTCGAGCTTCCGGGCATGGACGCTCAAATTGCCATCGGTGGTTTTCAGCAGTTGCTTCAGATCCCGGAAGCTCAGCGAGTTGTTCACGGCGAGCGCGCTGACGATACCGAGGCGAATCCGTTCATGGATCAGCCGGTCAAGCGCCGCCGTTCGGCTCGTAGTCCTGGCGCCGGAATTCCGCCCGACGCTTTCCAGCTCCCCTTCGTTTTCCCGCGGTTCGCGGATCAAAGCACTTGTCTTAGCCACCATACCTCCAGGCAATAATCGCTCCAAAGATGAGATGCAGGCCCCCGAAGCCCGCCGCCATAAAAACGTTCCCCCAGGCCGCAGGTAAAACCAGCGCGGCTGCGCCCAGGACCATGAAGGCCACGCCCATCGCCGGCACCACCCGGACGGAAAACGCTCCGCTGGTCACCACGCCCGCGCCGTAAAGCAGCAGCCACAGCCCCGGCAGCACCGCCACCGACCCGGCCCGGAAAAGCACCAGCGTCAACAGCGCCCCCGCCACAAGAGGTGGAGCCAGGCTTAGCGCAAACTTCCGCCCCGGCTGTGAAAACAAGGGCGTGTCCGACGCTCGCGCCTTCTGCAGCATCGCCACCGCGCCGATCAGGCAGGAGACCGCCGCTTCCACCATCCAGACGCCCAGCCACAAAGCCGGGCTCGGCTGCAGAGACGCTACGAAGGCCGCCACAAGCGCCGTCATCCCCATCAGCATTCCGCCCCATCCCGGCACCGCCGTAAACGACGATGCGCCCTCCATCGTCTCGCGGATAAAGCGCAGGTTGTCGAGCGCGTGGGCTTCCAAGTCCACAGGACCTTTGGCGCGGGGACGAATGGGCCGAATCGAAGCCATGCTCATTTCGTACACCCCTCTACTATATTGTGTCAAGTACTTTTCGCCATAAAGTATCTATCGGTTTCGAGGGCTTGCATCGAACCCTTTCCTTGCCGCGCCGGCCAGGCGTTATCATGGACGCTGCCGGGAAGGAGAATGCGATGACCGGGAAAGAATGGGAAGATCAGCTTCACCAAGAGGGCTTCAGCAAAACCTACGTCTGGCAGGACGGTCCCGGCGCTTTCTACGCGGACCACACCCACCCCAACACCACCGCGCACGTGATCCTGGATGGCCAGATGACGCTTACCAGCGGGGGCCGGTCCCGCACCTACCGGCTGGGCGACCGCTGCGACGTTCCCGCCCACGCCGTGCATTCCGCCCGCATGGGGCCCGCAGGCTGCCGTTACCTGATCGGAGAAAAGTAGCGCAGCCCGCCGCCTTTGCGGTATGCGGTTTTTCAGGCCGCCTGTCACACCTGTCAAACCCAAATGAGTTACTACCCAAAACCCTGGACAATAAGTTGAATTGCGAATAGTTATTATCGCGTGGAGGGGGATTGCAAAACGAATCAACGCCGGAAGGAGGGCCGATGGTTCGATACGGTTGGTTGCCGACCAAGGCCACAGCGAAAACATCCGGCCCCTGCTTCCCCATCGGCCGCCGCGGCCGCGCGCGTAGTTGCCGGCAAGGGTTACGACAGCGACTCGCCGTGCGTTATGCCCGCTCCCTCATTGTCTTCCAGGCGTTCGTTCATATCGCCTGCCTCATGATCGTCTTGTGGAGAGTTTTGAAATGACTCCAAGACTAGCTAATCCCGTAGAGGTACACTGAAGGCCCCGAAAAGCAAGGTCTGGACTGACCATGACACTGGGGCACGGCATTGCAAGAGTTCATTCCACTCAAAGGAGAATACCAATACGATGGGTAAACAGACGCGGCGGGAGATGATGCAGTCAGCGCTGGCTGGGTTGACAGCCGGAGGGTTGCTTCCAGAGTTGAGCCAAAGTGCGTTGGCGGTAAACGCCAAAGCTGGGCAGCCGGGAGGGGCGGACGGAGCGGTCGCGCCCTCCTATTCGATTGAGGATGCAACCCGGAGCAGTTGGCCTGCGCCGCCGGTAATTCTGAGGCGAGCTAACAGCACGATTGCGCTTGAGCCCTACGCGCCGAACATCCTTCGTATCACGCTAAGCTTATCGCACGAGCAGGCGGTAGCCCAGCCCGGGTATGGTTTGATCGCCAGCCCGGATTCAAAGGGCTGGCAGCAGAGCCAGAGCCCCCAAGGCGATGTTTACAGCTCCGAGTCGTTGGTTGTGACGGTCAAGCAGGACCCTTCTCATCACATTCTGGTCAAGAACCCCGCCGGACGGACCTTGCTTCGTATGGAAGGATGGTGGATGAAATCTCCGGATCACGCGGAAGCAAATACGGAAATTTTGAACGAGCGCCGCCCCACCGACTTGCCGTTTTTCCAAGCGAAGGCATGGTTCACTTCGCCCGCCCGGGAACGCTATTTTGGCATGGGTCAGAACCAGCAGGGGCATCTGGACCATCGGAACCATGCCATCCGCTGCTGGCATAATTATGTCGCTCCCGGGGGCGAGAGCGTGGGCATTCCCTTTCTGGTCAGCAATCTCGGTTACGGCTTCATCTGGGACAACCCGTCGAAAACCACCCTGGTGCCCGGCTTTAATGAGCACGTCATTTGGGTTTCACAGGTGGGCAACCGGGTATCGTTTTTCGTGATTGCCGGGGACACAACGGATGAGATTTATGCCGGCTACCGCCTGCTGACCGGACCGACGCCGTTGCTGCCCAAGGGAGCTTACGGGTTTATCCAATGCAAGCAGCGCTACCGGACCCAGGCGGAAGTGCTGAAGGTCGCGCGGGGCTATCGCCAGCGCAAGCTGCCCGCCGATTTCATGGTGGTGGACTGGTTCTATTGGACCAAGATGGGCCAACTGGATTTCGATGCGCGCTCCTGGCCCGATCCGGAGGCGATGAACCGCGAACTCCACGCCATGGGTTTCGAGAGCATGATCAGCGTTTGGCCCCGCTTCGAGCGGGGATCGCGGTATTACGATTTCTTGAAGCGCCAGGGCTGGTTCGAACATCTGGCGGATGGCACCCCCACCACCCCGGAGCCCAATAACCGGGGAGGATCGGATATCGATACCACCAACCCGGCGGCGGGGAAATGGTATTGGGAGCGGATCCGGGACAATATTTTGAGCAAGGGATTTGACGCGGTCTGGGCGGACGAGACGGAGCCGGACATTCCGCCCAACGGCAGCTATTTCCACATCGGGCCGGGAACCCGTTATTTCAACGTCTACCCGCTGCTGCACACCGAGGCGCTTTATGATGGCTTTCGGCGGGACTTTCCCGGACGGCGGGCGATGATTCTGGCCCGCGCCGCGTACCTGGGAGCGCAGCGCAACGGCGCCTTCTTCTGGTCTTCCGATATTTCCCCCACCTGGGACGCGCTGGAACGGCAAATCCCCACCGGGCTGAACTTTACCGCCTCCGGCTTTGCCCACTGGACGCAAGACGTGGGCGGATGGGGACGCCTGCCCGCCGAGCATCACCCCCAGCATGCGCCGCTGCTGAGCCCTGACGACTGCCGGGACAACGTGGGCGGCTACGACGATTACCCCGAACTCTACACGCGCTGGTTTGAGTACGCCGCCTTCCTGCCCATCTTCCGCACTCACGGCAGCCGGCGATATAACGAAGTCTGGTCTTACGGCAAACAGGCGGAACCCATCCTGGAACAATACCTGCGACTTCGCTATACCTTGCTGCCTTATATCTACTCGCTCGCGTTCCGCGCCCATTGCACGGGAGCGCCCTACATGCGCGCTCTGTTCATGGATTTCCCGCACGACGACCGCGCCGCCGAGCAGCGCCATGAGTACATGTTTGGCCCGGCGTTTTTGGTGGCGCCCGTCTACAAGCAGGGACAGACCAGCCGCGAGGTCTACCTTCCTGCCGGGGCGGATTGGTACAACTACTGGACGCGGGAACGGCTGCCGGGCGGGCAAACGATCCGGGCCGAGGCGCCGATTAATATCCTGCCGCTGTTCGTGCGCGCCGGATCGATCATTCCCAACGGCCAGACAATCTTGAACGCGAAACAACCGCAAAAGATCGCCAAACTTCAAGTTTATGCCGGAGCCGATGCCAGCTTTGACCTCTACGACGACGATGGCGCAAGCTACGCCTACGAAAGCGGCGGATACCACCTGACCGAGTTGCGCTGGAATGACGCCCGGCGGAAGCTGACACGCGGAGGCTCAAAGGCCGCGCCTGAGGCATCGAGCTGGTCTGTGGAGATAATCGGCGGGTAGAATTTGCGCCTGAGTCAACCTCAGGCACCGCGGGAAGCGGCCGGTTGGCCATGGCCTCCTTCGGCCGAAGACCTTCGGCGCCAGGCAAGCGACTTAAGATGAACTCGTGCGTCACCCCAAAGCTCGACTCATATCACCCAGGAGGGTCCTTTACCTGACGATACGGAGTTCTATGCCGAGGCTCGCGGGGCCACGCATCGGAGCAGAGATCCTGCAGCGGCTTGCAAGACCTGCTTCGGCTGCGAAGCTGCGAATTTCCTCTGTGGTGTATTTTTCTTCCAACCGACTGGGCTCGACGCTTGCAACCTGGCGCATTTGATTGAATTCTCTCAAAGCCTGTGGGGTGGAGTCTCGCCTGACGTCATGGATCAGGGCAAGGCCTCCGGGCTGCAATACCCGGTAAATTTCCCGAAGAGCTGCGACCGGTTGGGCCCAATGGTGAAGCGTGGAGCGGCTGATAACGAGGAAAGCAGACTGATCGGGAAAAGGAAGCGCGTGCACATCCGCGTGCAGAATTTCAACGCGCCCGGCCAGACCGCTTGCTCTCGCATTGCGGGCCGCTAATTCGACCATGTCGGGGAAATAATCCGTTCCGATAAAGCGCAATGCCTTGAACTCCGGCCGAAGAGCCATTTTGAGCAGAAGCCGTGCCGTTCCGGTCCCTGCATCCAACAGAACGCCGCCCATCGGCCGCCCACGGCATTCAAAGAGAAGGCGCCGGATCATGAAATCGTCATACCAGTCGAGAAACCGCTCTCTGTAGCGATCATAAAGATCCGCTGAGTAGTGAACGTGAAGGTTGGCCCTCGCAGGCTCGTCTTTCATCCGGATTGCTCCCTGTTCACAGCCATCAATGGCCCTTCCCGGGTACGGGCCCGGGCGCCGCTTCCGCGCGAACCCTGGCCACAGCAGCGTTCAACAACTTCCTCTCATCGGCCCACTCCAGTTTGCCGGCTTCTTTGATCTGTTCAAACACGCGATTGATTTCTTCAGGCGAAAGTTTGAATCCCAGTTCTTCAAGCCGCGCTGCCAGACCCGCCCGTCCGCTGTGCTTGCCCAGGACCAAACGAACCCGGTCTGCTCCAACCATCTGCGGGCGGAAGGGAAGATAGGTATCCGGGTGCTTGAGGATTCCGTCCTGGTGAATGCCCGCCTCCGTTGCGAAGATGTTTGAAGCGACGACCGGCTTGTGCGGAGAAATGGGGATGCCAGTGCGCTCCGCCACCAGCCGGCAGAGTGACGTCAGCCTTGCCGCGTCAATCGAAATCCTGCAGGCGTATTCCTCTCGGTTCAATAGAAGCGCAAGGGCAACTTCCTCAAGCGGAGCGTTTCCGGCGCGCTCGCCAAGGCCATTCACGGTGCACTGCACCACCTGGACACCTTCATGCACTGCAGCCAGAGTATTGGCCATCGCCAGTCCCAGATCATTGTGGAAATGAACCGCGACCATAACTTTGCCAAGATTCGGAGTGTTGTCTTGCAGGTGACGGATGATCGACCTGGTTCTTCCGGGAGTGAGGACGCCCAGCGTATCCGGGAAACCGATGGCCGTGGCCCCTGCGTCGATAGCGTGCCTGTAAACTTCACAGAGAAAATCCGGTTCCGTCCGGCTGGCGTCTTCCGCGCTGAAGGCCACCAGGCGAAAACTCCGCCGGGCATACTCGACGCTGCGGACGAGCGTATCGATGACCTCTGTTCTTGTCATGCGGAGCTTGTAGTCGCGGTGGAAAGGGCTGGTGCCCAAAAACAGGCTCGCGGACCGGCGGTACGGGGTGGCGCCCTCCAGCGCCTCGTTTGCAGCGTCAATGTCGCGGGGCAATGTCCGGCACAACGCCATGATGATGGGGCCGCGAACTTCGCGGACAATCGCCTGAACGGCGCGGATTTCGCCGGCTGCGCAGGCCGGGAATCCCACCTCAATCGACTGGACTCCGGCCACGGCCAGCGCCCGGGCAATTTCCACTTTATCGTCCGGGCCGAGAAAGGCCCCGGAAAGCGAGCGTAGTTGAGCCCGCAGTTGATAGCCATGCGAATTCCTCCGACCCGCACCGTGCTCGACAGGAATTGCGGCAACAGAGAAAGGGTCAAAAAAACGTGAGCAACCGTTTGGCGAAACGGGCTGGAGGCTTTCGCGCGTTCCGGATCCACATGAATCCACTGCTGGTCTTCGGTAACTTCGCCAAACCGGTTGACCCTCTCCTGGGTGACCTGGAAATAATCTGAAACGGCGACTTCCTGATTCAAAAGTTCTTTCAGAGCCTCGACGTTCTCGATGACTCGCTGCGCTGCGACCTTGGCCCCGGGTTCTTCCACTGTTTCACACCTCGACGGATAGGTCCGGTTAAATTAATTGGGCTTAACCCTCGCCGACCTGTTCCGGCTCGTTCGGCGATGCAACGGCAATGGCTGCCACGTTGCCGCCGAAAGCGAAGGAATTGGACAGGCCTAGACGAATGCGCTGGGGGCGCGCCGCGTGGCGCACCAGGTCCAGATCGTTGAAAGCAGGGGCGGCATTTTCCAGACCCAGCGTGGGCGGAACCATTGAACGCTGCATAGCAAGAACTGTGGCAATGAACTCCACACTCCCCGCCGCTCCCAGAGAATGTCCGTGGGCCGCTTTGGTCGAGCTGACAGCAATTTTCCCCTTGTCAGCCCTCATTTGGGCCAGTCGCCGAATCGCCACCAGTTCCGCCGCATCGTTTGCAACGGTGCCAGTTCCATGCGCGTTGATGTAGTCCAACCGGGAAAGATTCTATCGTAAGGGGAAATGTCATTAAGACTAATCCCCGAGGCAGCCAAAACGTCTTCCACAACGCCGTTCATGACCTGGGCCACTCTGTCGTCCGCGCGCTCCGGGCCTTCCGCATCCAGTTCGGGAATGGCAGCCGCCGTTCGAGCACGGTAAATCCAGTGGCTGACGTCAAACCTTCGGACGGGGGTTCGGCCGGCGCGATCACCGCGCAACCCTTCCCAGAAAGCGTCAAGGCCTCGCCCGAACGGGCTCCAGATGGCCATCCCGGTGACCGCCACTCGCCTGCTCACCGCGCTCCTCCCCCATCGAGTTGCAGAACCTGACCCACCACATAGCTCATGTCGTCTCGAGCCAGCGCCGAAACGGCCGAGGCTACTTCTTCCGCCCTGGCAAATCGCCCCGGCGGGATGCGACGGGCAGCTTCCGCAAGAACGCCTTGATTGGATTTCACCAGCATATCGGTCTCGGTCCAGGAAGGGGCCACGGCGTTCACGCGAATGCCTTTGCCTGCCACTTCGCGTGCCAGGCTTGCTGTCAGGGAATTGACGGCCGCTTTCCCGGCTGCGTAGGCGCTCAGGCCCACCGGACCCCGGGTGGCCGTCGAAGAGATGTTGATAATCGTACCCTTGCGCTGGCGCAACCTCAGCCGCAGCGCGAGCTGCGAACACAGCAGGGTTCCCATGAGATTTGCCTGAACAACTTCCACGAACTTTTCCGCCGGCGTCAGCGCAAACAGACCTTCGTACGAGCGGCCGGCATTGTTGACCAGAACATCGAGGCGCGCATGGCGTTTCTCAATGGCGTCGAACACACCTTGATCTGGGATGGCCGGCCAAAGCCTGGCAATCGCTCAGCGCAAAAGCGGTCCAGTTCACCCGCCGAGATGTGTTCCGACTGTGGGTGCAAGCAAACGTTTGCCACCAGGACCTCTCCCCAGAAGCTGTGCTCCTCACGTTCGACGTGTGCCCACATCACCGCCGGATGTTCCAGAAGCACCCGTTCGATCTCTTCGGCTGCAACCAGCACTCCCCCACGGTTGATTGCGCGTCCCAGGCGACCCCTGAAATATAACTTTCCATTTTTCAGTTCGCCCAGGTCAGATGTCGCGAAGGTGTGATCAGATCCCTCACCCCAAGAATCGTCCGCATAGCTTCGCATCAACGATCTGCCTCGCAGCAAAATCTGCCAGCCGGCCCCTTCGTCAGACATCCGAACTTCAATGTTGGGCAATGGTGTTCCCACACATTCGGGATTGAGGTGTTCGCGGCTTACCACAGAGCTCGAAACCCGAGGGCCTGCCTCCATCAGCCCATAGGTGATAACCAGTTGCGTTGCTGGCAGGAGACGAAGGAAATCTCGAACGACGGCAGGATCGGCCCGGCCCGCGCCCACGGTCACCAGCCGCAGCCCCGGGTGTGATCGCTTATCGCGGCGTACACCCTCGACCAGAATCCGCAGCAACGGCGGCACGGTCGTCAGGGTGGTAATCGAAAAGTCTTCGAGTGCGCGGCTCAGAATCGGTCCCACAAGTGGAGCCGGTGGGATACAAACCGTTGCCCCTATCGCTAAGTGGCACAGGCATTGGTGCACTAGGGCCTGTTAACACTAACGGAGTGCCTCGACGATGAGAGCGAAGTTGAGGAAAGCGAGAAAAACGACGTCGAGTTTATCAAAGCGAGAGAAGATGCGACGGAAACCTTTGAGTCTGCGGAAGAGCCTCTCGATCTCGTTGCGCTTGCGGTACAGGGCTTTGTCGTACTGCCAGGGCCGCAGGCGATTGTTTTTGGGCGGAACCACAGGGATAAAACCAAAGTCCAGGGCCAGTTGGAGAGTCTGGTTGTCCTCGTAGGCGCGGTCCATGATGAGATGCAGCGGTGCGGGCAGCGGTCCGATGCCGCCCAGAAGTTCGCGGCCTTCGACGGCGTCGGAGGCCTGGCCCGGCGAGAGAGCAAAAGTTATGGCCGTTCGAGCATCCGCGGCAACCAGATGAATCTTGGTGGTCCATCCGCCACGGGATTTCCCGATGGCCTGCGGTCCGTTTTTTTTAAAGCCCCCGTGCCGTCCGGATGCACCTTGACGATGGTCGAGTCCAGTTGCTTTTGTCAATCTGATC
>Ga0307373_10002407_pt1 | contig 33846 bp, 36 predicted proteins | sample OX2MG_FD_202534 | JGI IMG/M metagenome (GOLD analysis project Ga0307373, IMG submission 202534) | Soil microbial communities from Risofladan, Vaasa, Finland - OX-2 | ecosystem: Environmental > Terrestrial > Soil > Coastal area > Acid sulfate soil | place: Finland: Risofladan, Vaasa | collected...
CGCGCACCTTCGCGCCGTTGGTGTCGTGGCGACGGTCCTTGGTGCTCGGGTAGATCACCGACAGGTAGGAGCCGTCGCTGAGTCGCTTCTTCACGATCAGCACGTGAGAGGATTTGGTTCGCCACAAGAGGTCCGCCCCCGAGGCCCGGGCCTTCTCCCATAAGGCGAAACTGAAGAATCCCCGGTCCGCGAGCAGCAGCATGTCGGCCGCCAGCGAGTCCACCAACCGCGAGGCCAGATTCTGTTCGGCGTCGTTGTATTTGCCAATGACGGCATTCACGATCGCGTGCGTGGCGCACTCGGCCAGTCCCACCACACGAACCTGAGGAAAGGCGGCGACGCGGTCCTCGCGGGCGGAACCCGGTCGACCGAAGGCCTTCGCGTTGGCCTCGGTGTCGGCGATATCGAGACACGTCCCGTCGATGCTCATCAGCCGACGTCCCTTGAACCAGGCACCCTTGGTTCTCTTGGTCGCGAGCGGCGAGGCGGTCTCGGCGAACAGCTCGCGTAACGGCTGTGCCCCGAGTCTCATGCGCGCCTTGAACAAGGCGGCCTTGGTCGGCACGTTCCACGACTTCGACCAGTCCCCGGCCCAGCTGAGTCCCTCGACGAGCATTCGCATGACCTCTTCGTAGGAAGCGTCACTGAATAGGGCCAGGCCGAGCACGTAGTAGACAACGACACGAGCGGGAAGCAGTCGATGACGTTTCTCGGTGCGCCCCGACTCGGCGACGATTCGATCGACAAGTTCGGGTGAAAAGACTCGCGTCAATACGCCAATGGAGATGTGATCGGAGAGACGTTGATCCGTTTCTGGCTTCACCCACCCCGCGCGCGGCACATCACCAGAGTACCAGTCAGATCCTTAAGTAAACGGTATTGTCATTAGGCGAGCTAAGTCGAAGAACGAGTAAACCTAGCAGGAGAAAGACCACGACGCCCACGCCCACGCCGAGCGAGATGAGGGTGTTGTTGAAGTCCCGCGGAGAAAGTCCAACGCTAAGGGTCAAGTGCGCCGAGGCGCTGAGAATGTCTCGAATTCCCGCTAATATGCCGATGACGAGGAATGGCCGCACCGGGAAAACGGAAGCTCGTAAGTGACCGGATACCGTATGCGCAATGTCGAGGAGAATGATAACAACCAAAATGCCGTCGATAGCGGCGACTACCGACTGAGGGAAGTTACCCCAGTTGGTCAAGAAGTCGATGAGCGTTCGAACCAGCACAATGCCGGCGACGAGCAAAAGGCTGGCGACGATGGCGTATTCGATGACAACGATGAGCCATCGAATCCCGACGTCGACCGAGACAGCCTGACGGTTGTTGTCATCTGATGAATCACTCATAAAAGCGTACTGTAGTTCGCCGAGCGCGTCACTCGCCACGCAATTCTCTTGATGGATCTTCCCGCCCGTCGGACGCCCGCAAAGCTTGTTCTAACTGACTCAACTGGTTACTCGCTCGTGACGAGTGAGTAACCAGTTGGTTGAGCCGCTTTACGTTCCACTCAAGTGCGGCAACGGGGGTAGGGCCACCGGCACGAGAGTAATTCCGAGGATCGCCTCGGCTTTCGACTCGTCGTTTCGAGCCATCGTTCGATCCGCGCTCAACTCAATCTGCTGAGTCGTGAGTTTGGCGATCATTGACTGACTGCCGGGATGAGCGAACAAGTTTTGGATATCTTCAATCGAAGCCAACGCGTTGTCGGTGATCCACTTCTCGACGACGAGGAGCATTTGATTGATGTGCCTGCCCGCCGCCGTCTCGAGGGGTTGAATATTGTTCGTGAGGTCGTAGACGGGTTGGCCCGCGAACGAGCAAGCCGTCTGATCGCCAACGAGAAGCGAAGGGACTTGAGCTAAGTTCGAGGGCGTTAGTTTTCCCGCCACGTACTTGTTATAGAAACTAAATGATTCGTTGGCCGCAAAGGCACAAGGTTTTATATCGGCGTTAATGGCCTTGATCGTGGCGTTTTGTGTAGCGGCATCTTGCGCTTTCGTGATGTGATGTGGCAAGTCGGTCACAATCGAGATTGCGGCGATCACAACTACTGTGACAGCGATGAGAAACCACGGTCGTTTGTACCAGACGTTCTTGCCCAGTCCCAGTGACGACATCGCCATGGAACCTGGATCAAAAGGTACCTCTTCGAAACCGGAGAGCTCGTCTGTCACTGAACAAGACTATCTGCGGTCTCGGCGATTCCCTGTGCGTAAAGACGCATGCTTGGCGTGTTCCATGAGAAGGTTCCGGTTTTGCTTTCGATCGCGAACGGCGTGGCGAGCGCCTCGAGATTGCCGCTTGGTCCAATGAAGTACAAGACGTTGTTGTGCGAGACCTGGTTCATTTTGGCGCCAACTTTGACCTTGACGCCGTAAGACGTCCACACGGCGTCTAGGTCCTTGAGATCTCCGGTGAGAAATACTGCGGACGGATTAGTGGAAAGCCCCGTTACTTGTACCGCTTTGCTCTGAGTCGAGACCAACGTACGACGGGGATCAGTGTTCACAATGGCGAATTCGACTTTGGAGCGCCGGCTACCGAGATCTCGTCGTGCGGCTCTAATTTCAGGTCCGAGCACGGCGCATACGTCGTTACAAATCGAGTTATAGAAGGTCAGCACAACGACTTTGCCCTTTTGGGCAGCGAGGTTCCACTTCTTATCCAACTGGGTCGTCAATGAGAAAGTGGGCGCTACTGCGGCTCCAATGAATTTTACATTCATGAAGGTTTCGAGCGAGATCAGCGTGGGCGTCGACGGATTCGTGGTCGTCGTTTCATTCAGTATCGGCGAGGTCGGTGCCGTTACCGTCGGAGCCTTGCCGTACGTTTCGAAGAAGTGTTGTCCAATTTCTCCACCGAATCCGAGGAAAAGGACGAGCGCCACCATCCCTATGACGAACTTCTTCGAAACAGGCACGCTCCCGGCTCGCAACGATGCCCTACGATCCCTGGGCGCGTTCGCGGCTGAGAAGATTGACGCTCGTTGCTCGTCGGTTAACTCGCCTGACTCGGAGGAGGGTCGAGGACTATCACTGGTCATGTGGGTACCCGTCTCTCAATCCCCCTCAACTATACCGAACACGAGACCACCAACCTTTGGTGAGTTCGTCGCTCGAATACTCAAGTGCGCGCTCTCCCAAGAGCATTTGGGTGGCTGCGCTGATGGCATCCGACGTAAAAATCCGCCGACTTTTACTTTGCGTTCAGACTAAAGTGAGAGTGTGGATGACACCGAAATGGTGGATGGCGGAGAGGCGACGAAAGAGGTCACCGCTTCCTTGACTGACGCGGCTGCTATCAAAACTCACGCAACGCTCGTGCTGGGTCTCGCTTTCTGTGGTCTGGCGTTCTGGTTTGAATTGGGAAGAGCCGAGGGTGGTAACGAACTGAGTTGGGCGTACGTCTTCGAATGGCCGTTGTTGGCCGCCTTCGCGATCTACATGTGGTGGAAACTGCTTCATCCGGGATTCACCATACGACGCCATCGTGAGAAGTACACGCTCGCGCCCGAGTACGAAGGAATGCTTCTCGCGTGGCAAAACGAACAACGAAGACTTCATTCGACGCGTCGTGTCGAAGAAGGGCAGCGGCCGAACCTCAGTGAAGTCGATGGCGAAAGCACGTAGCGTCGAACCACGCCATCGATGCGCCTTGATGCGTGCGAGCTCGCGGGGAGCGGTGCGGTAACTTGTGTGAAGTTAAGGCTACGTAGGGTTGGGGCGGTAGTGACGTGAATTACGTGATTCATCACTGGTCCTTCGATCCTTTCCTCGTCATCGTGGCGTTTACGTTCGTCGCCAATGAACTTGGGCTTTATCGACTTCGACAACACTCTTTGTCATCTCGAACTCGACGACGACGGAGAAACTCACTCGTTTTCTACAGTGGACTGGCTTTACTGTTGCTATCGATCTGCTCGCCGATTGACTATTGGGCTTCAAGTTACTTCTTCGTTCACATGATTGAGCACGTCATCCTTATGTTCTTCGCACCAATTTTGGTGGTGGCGGGTGCGCCTTGGATACCACTGATGTTCGCGCTTCCGGTCAAGGCAAGGCGTAAAGTCGGACGCTTCTTCTACCTCAGCCCGAGAGCTCGTGGATTTCGAGCCGTTGGTCGCTTCGTACGATCACCGTGGGTCGCGGTTATTTCCTTTAACGCGGTCATGTTGATTTGGCACGTTCCTGCGCTCTTTAACCTGTCGGAACGTAATCAAGTGGTGCACGTGTGGGCAATGCACTCTAGTTTCTTCGTCACCGGCGTCTTGTTTTGGCTCCAAATCATTGATTCGTACCCGATGAAGTCCTCGCGAAGTGCTGGTTGGCAACTGGGCTCGATTGTTGCGACGAACGCCATTATGACCGTGTTGGCAATGTCGATGAGTATTTTGAGTTCTGGCAGTTGGTACATAACGTACGCGCACATCCCCGGTGTCACGTTGTCACCGTTCGCTGACCAGCAAATCGGTGCCGCAATTCTGTGGGTCTGTGGCGATTTCTGGGCCCTGCCGGCGATCATTCTTATAATTCGACGAGTCGTCGCGAATGAGGGGTCGTTTTCTAACGCAGCGGACCGTTTTATGGGGCGCGACGTCGTGTCGACGGTGGAGACGTTTCGCCCCTCTCGATCAGCGTCAACGGCGCTCGCGCAGTCACGCGACGGCACGGCGGAGAGTTAGGGCCCATGACGAGTGAACTTTGCTAAAGTAGTTGAAAACTGTCGTGAAGCGGATCCCGTGAGGTTCGTACGACCGGAGCCAGATGAACAAGGAAAACGAGCGTCGAGCGCCAGAGCGTGACGACGTATTTTCTCTAAAGCGTCAACTGCTCTCCTCCGAGGACGTTGCGCGGGTTCTTTCACGCATGGCGCACGAGGTTGCCGAGAAAAACCACGACATCGACGCGCTGTTACTCCTGGGTCTTCAAACGGGCGGCACGTTGATCGCCGAGCGACTGGCCCTCTTGCTCGGAGAAATCCTTGGATCGACGGTGGCACTCGGCTACATTGACGTGTCGTACTACCGCGACGATCTTGATCGCTATCCAACACTGGACGCCACGGTGACGTCGATTCCGGTCGATCTCACCGATCGGACGGTCTTGCTGGTTGATGACGTTCTCTTCACCGGACGAACCATTAGAGCCGCCCTGAACGCGCTCTCGGAGTGGGGACGTCCTCGCGCCGTTCAACTCGCGGTCCTCGTGGACCGCGGCCATCGTGAACTGCCGATTCGGCCCGATTTCATTGGGAAGAATCTCCCGACGTCACTCGACGAAGCAATTGTGGCGACGCTCGAGGGGGTGTGGATTGGCACGAGGGTTCAGAAATGATGAACTCACTTCGCGGCGAAAACCTACTGTCCCTCGACGATCTCTCCGAGGAGGCGATGGTCGAAATTCTCGATACTGCCGAATCCTTCGTGGAAGTCAATCGACGAACGATAAAGAAAGTACCGGCCCTCAGGGGTCGCGTCGTTGCCTCGTTGTTCTTTGAAGAGTCCACGCGCACTCGATTGAGTTTTGAAACCGCGGCGAAGCGCCTCAGCGCGGACGTTTTGTCGCTCGCCATCGCCTCGAGCAGTGTGAAGAAGGGCGAGTCGTTGCGCGACACGATTTCGACGATTGACGCGCTCGGTATTGACGCCGTCGTCATGCGTCATCAGTCCAGTGGGGCCGCTCTCCAAGTGAGTCGCTACGTCCCGCACGTGCGGGTCATCAACGGCGGCGACGGCCAACATCAACACCCCACGCAAGGTCTCCTAGACGCCTTCACGATTCGCCAAATTCTGGCCGAGCGATCAGGGACAACGGGCCTCGAGTCGGGGTCGACTCTCTTCAAGGGTCTCAAAGTTTTGGTGGTGGGCGATCTTCGCCACAGTCGCGTCGCGCGCAGCGACGTGGCGGCCTACGTCACGCTCGGTGCCGAAGTGCGCGTCGCAGCACCTGGAACGCTGTTGCCCGACGACCTCGCGAGCTGGCCGGTGAGTGTGGTGACGGACTTTGAAGAGGCCCTCGGGTGGGCTGACGTCGTGGGTCTCCTACGTTTGCAGCGAGAGCGAGGTTCCGGTTCGTTCGTACCTACCTTGCGCGAGTTCACGACAACGTATGGACTCACCATTGAGCGCGCGAAGAAGCTGCGTCCAGAGACGATCATCATGCACCCCGGACCGATTAATCGCGGCGTTGAGATTGACTCTCGCGTCGCTGATCTTCCGGCGGCCGTTATTGATCGCCAAGTCACCAACGGCGTACCGGTACGAATGGCCGTGCTCTACCTCAGTGTCGCTGGAACCAAGGGAGACGAACAGTGAGTTTCATCGTGTTGCGCCAAGGCCTCGTCGTCGGTGAGTCGTCGAGTGGGGTAGCTGACGTCGTGATTGAAGATGGGATCGTCCGCGAGGTTGGCCCCAAAGTGAGTAAACCGAGTGGCGCCGTGGAGGTCGACGTCGAAGGTTGTTGGGTCGGACCGGGTTTCGTTGACTTGCACACGCACCTGCGCGAGCCCGGCCGCGAGGAGGCCGAGACCATCGAGTCCGGGGCTCGAGCTGGCGCCATCGGTGGCTTCAGCGCACTCGTCGCCATGCCCAACACCGAGCCGGCGCTCGACAACGCCGCGCTGGTCTCGTACGTCTTAGATCGCGGCGACAAGACCCCGTTGGACATTGCGGTCGCCGGGGCTATCACCCAGGGTCGTCGCGGTGAGTTGCTCGCGCCTATGGCCGAGATGGCCGCGCTCGGGGTACGGCTCTTCACTGATGACGGCACGGGTGTACAGAATCCTTCACTCATGCGACGAGCCCTCGACTACGCGAAGCCCCTCGGCGTGCGTCTGGCCCAACACTGCGAAGATGAGCTACTCGCCGCCGGCGGATCGATGAACGAAGGAATCGTCAGCAGCCGCCTCGGCCTCGTTGGCCGACCGGCACTCGCTGAAGAGTTGATGGTGATGCGCGATATTGAACTCGTACGCCTCACGGGCTGTCCGTTGCACTTCTTGCATCTCTCCACGGCTCGATCGGTCGCGTTGGTGGTGGCGGCGCGCCGAGAGGGCCTGCCCGTGACCTGTGAAGTGGCGCCTCACCACTTCACGTTGAATGAGACTTCTCTTGCGACCTTCGACGCGCACTTTAAAGTTCACCCGCCGCTCCGTCCACTCAGCGACGTCGACGCGTTGCGCACGGCGCTCGCTGAGGGTCTGATTGACGCCGTCGCGACGGACCACGCGCCACACGCGCCAGAGTTGAAGGATCTGCCCTTTGACGAGGCGCCCCCTGGAATGTTGGGTCTCGAACACGTCGCGTCGTTGACCTACGAGGCGCTCGGTGGCGAGGCGACCAATCCAGCAACTTTCTTCTCGTTATTGAGTCGGGGACCGGCGCGCATCGCACAGCTGCGCGCCCGCGACCTTCGCCCGCGGCACTCGGCCCAGGGGGGAGCGATGTCGGCGGGTGAGGACGCGAACGTCGTCGTGTTCGATCCACGTGAACGCTGGAGCGTTCGTCGCGACGACTTACAGAGCCGGGCCGTCAATACCCCCTACGACGGGCGGGCGTTGCTCGGGCGCGTGCGCACGCTCGTCGTCAAGGGCGAGTTCGTGGTTCACGATGGGGTTCTTGCGTGAGTCGTGTTCCTTCGCACCTGGTCTTAAGTGACGGCACGACCTTTGAGGGCTACGCGGCCGGCCATCTACCTAGTTCGGGCACGACCTCGGGCGAGTTCGTCTTTAATACTGCTCTCAGCGGCTATCAAGAGGTCATCACTGATCCGAGTTACGCCGGCCAGATTATTGCCTTCACCTACCCCCACATTGGCAACTACGGCGTCACGCCGCTGGACGACGAGGCGTCGCGACCATGGTGCGAGGGCATTGTCGTACGAGATCTGAGCGACGTTCCTTCTAACTGGCGCTCGGTCGGTTCCCTTGAAGGCTTCTTACGCCAACACGCCGTGCCGGCAATCGTGGGCGTCGACACGCGACGACTTACCCGACACCTGCGCTCGAAAGGTGCGTTAGCCGGGGCGTTTGGTCACGGCGGCCTGGCCAGCGTGACGAGCGCCGCCAAGGAAGCCCGGGGCACTGACGACACCGACTTTGTATCGAGAGTGACGACGAGCGAGATCTACACCAGGGGCGACGGCGACCTGCACGTTGTGGCCCTTGACTACGGCATTAAGGCCACCATGGTGCACGAACTCTCACGACGATTCCGCCTGAGCGTCGTACCCGCGGGCACGAACGCTGCGCAGATTCAAGACCTTCACCCCGACGGCGTCTTTCTTTCGAATGGCCCCGGCGACCCCGCGGCGCTCGGTACCCAGGTCAGCGTTATCGAAGGGCTACTGGGTACGCTGCCGATCTTTGGCATCTGTCTCGGTCATCAGTTACTCGCCGACGCCCTTGGTGGTTCCACCTTCAAACTGCCCTTTGGCCACCACGGCAGTAATCATCCCGTGAAGGATCTCTCGTCGGGCAAGATCGAGATTACGGCTCAGAACCACAACTACGCCGTCGTGCCGGACTCTCTCACCAACGCGGTCGTTAGTCACGTCAATTTGAACGATGGGGTGATCGAGGGCGTCTACGCCGAGCGCGAGCGCTGTTTCTCCGTCCAGTACCATCCCGAAGCTGGCCCGGGACCCCACGACGCGCGCTATCTCTTCGACCGTTTCGAATCGCTGCTTCGCACCAACTCCCTGGGCGTGCACTGATGCCGCGTCGCAACGACATCGCCTCGATCATGGTGATCGGCTCGGGCCCCATCGTGATTGGTCAGGCCTGTGAGTTCGACTACTCCGGCACCCAGGCCTGTCAAGTGCTGCGTGCCGAGGGGTACCGCGTGGTGCTCGTGAACTCCAATCCCGCGACGATCATGACCGATCCTTCTACCGCTGACGCCACCTACGTCGAGCCCCTGGACGCCGACGTGCTGGTTGACATCATCGAGCGCGAACGCCCCGACGCTTTACTGCCCACGCTCGGAGGCCAGACGGCGCTCAATCTCACGATGGAACTCGTTCGTCGAGGCGACCTCGATCGACTCGGCGTGGAGGTCATCGGGGCTCGACCCGTCGCGATTTCAACGGCGGAAGATCGGGAACTCTTCAAAAAGGCCATGGCCGAGATCGGCCTGGCGGTCCCCGAGTCGGGATTCGCGCACACGGTGGATGAGGCGCTGAAAGTGGCTCAGTCCATTGGTTGGCCGATCATCATTCGCCCGAGTTACATCTTGGGCGGCGCGGGCACGGGCATCGCCTTTGACGAAGTGGCGTTCCTGCCCCTGGCGGCCGAAGGCATTGCGGCCTCACCCATTGGGGAAATTCTCGTCGAAAAGTCCATCGCTGGTTGGAAGGAGTTCGAACTCGAAGTAATGCGTGACAACGCGGACAACTGCGTCGTGATCTGTTCGATCGAGAACTTTGATCCCATGGGCGTACACACCGGTGACTCCATCACCGTCGCTCCCCAACAAACGCTCTCTGACGTTGAGTACCAAGAGATGCGCGACGACGCCTTTCGGGTGTTACGTCGGGTGGGCGTCGAGACGGGAGGCTCGAACGTGCAGTTCGCGGTCAATCCCGATACGGGTGAGCGTCTCGTCATCGAGATGAATCCACGAGTGTCGAGGTCGAGCGCCCTGGCCAGCAAGGCTACGGGCTTTCCCATCGCCAAGATCGCCGCTCGCTTGGCTGTGGGGTACACCCTGGACGAGATCCAGAACGACATCACCCGGGTCACGCCGGCGAGCTTCGAGCCCGTTATTGACTACGTGGTCACCAAGATTCCTCGTTGGGCCTTTGAAAAGCTGCCTGGTTCGTCACCGCAGCTCGGTACCCGCATGCAGTCGGTGGGCGAGGTCATGGCCATCGGTCGCAACTTCCCTGAATCGCTGCAAAAGGCCGTGCGTTCACTCGAGCAGGGTCGAGTGGGTTTCGCGTTGGGTAACGATTCTGAGTTCGTCGCCATGGACCTATCGACCCTGTGGGAGCTGTGTAGCGTCCCCACTCCCGAGCGTCTCTTCGCACTACACGAAGTGTTACTGCGCGGCGCGACGATCGACGAGGTCGCAGAGCGCACCGGCATCGACGTGTGGTTTATTCACCAACTGGCGTCGATTGTCGAGCGAGAGAGTGAACTCACGAGTGGCGTTGACGTAGCGACCCTCGACGCGCGTGGATGGCGCCGCTACAAGCAGTGGGGCTTCTCGGACGTGCAGATCGCTCAACTCACGCGCGAAACCACCGATCACGTGACCACGTTGCGCCGCGGGGCCGGGGTGCCGACGACGTTCAAGACCGTCGACACGTGCGCTGCTGAGTTCGACGCCTCGACGCCCTATCACTACAGCACCTACGAAGACACCAGCGAAGTTGAACCTTCGTCGCGCGACCGCGTCATCATTCTCGGATCGGGTCCGAACCGCATTGGTCAAGGGATCGAGTTCGACTACTGCTGCGTGCACGCGTCGATGGCGCTGCGCGACATGGGCTACGAGAGCGTGATGGTGAACTGCAATCCCGAGACGGTGTCGACGGACTACTCGACCTCGGACCGGCTCTACTTCGAGCCCCTCACGCCCGAGGACGTCGCCGAGGTCATCGCCGCCGAAATGGCGGCCTGCGTCGACGGGGCCAAGGTAGTGGGAGTTATCGTCGCCCTCGGTGGCCAGACGCCACTGAAGCTCTCGCACTCACTCGACCCCGCGCTCGTACTGGGCACACCCGTTAGCTCCATCGACGCCGCCGAAGATCGCCAACGCTGGTCGGCAATCTGTTCATCGCTCGGACTGCGCCAACCACCCGGTGACGTCGCGCTCACGTTGGAAGAGGCCCGCGTCATCGCCAAGCGCGTGGGCTATCCGGTCCTCGTTCGTCCGAGTTACGTGCTCGGGGGGCGAGCGATGGAGATCGTCTACGACGACACGGCACTCGAGCGCGTGATGACGGACCTCACGAGCGCGCACGGTTCACTGGCGCGCGAAGGTGGCGTCTCCCAAAGTCGTCCCATCTTGCTTGACAGTTTTCTCGAAGATGCCGTTGAGGTGGACGTGGACGCCGTCCGCGACGCCGAGGGCGAGGTCTTTGTCGCGGGCGTCATGGAGCACGTCGAGGAGGCCGGCGTGCACTCCGGAGACTCAGCCTGCGCGTTACCTCCCCAGACATTGAGTGATGAAGTCATCGCCACGTTGCACGATCACACCGAAAAAATCGCCCACGCACTCGGCGTGGTCGGCCTCATCAACGTGCAGTACGCGGTGAAGAATGAGGAGGTCTTCGTCCTCGAGGCCAATCCTCGCGCCAGTCGCACGGTGCCCTTCGTCGCTAAGGCCACCGGCGTACCCCTGGCTCAAGCGGCGGTCCGCGTCATGATGGGCCACAGCCTTAAATCTCTGCGGGCGAAAGGTATCGTGCCCGCCACCACACCCGTGCCGCTCTACGTGAGCGTGAAAGAGGCCGTGTTGCCCTTCAGTCGTTTTCCTGACGTGGACACGCTGCTCGGCCCCGAGATGCGCTCGACGGGCGAGGTGATGGGGATTGGCGAAAGTTTCGGCATCGCTTTCGCGAAGTCGCAGCTCGCCGCCGGCACGCGCCTGCCCGACAGTGGACAAGTGTTCATGTCCCTCGCCGATCGCGACAAAGTAGCGGGTCTCGACCTCGCTCGTCAGTTCGTGCGACTGGGCTTTCGCTTAGCCGCCACGGTCGGAACGGCGGGTTTCTTGCGATCGAACGACGTGACCGTCGAAACGCTGGTGGGCAAGGTTGGACTGGGCGACCTGGGCGTCGACGCCGTCAAAATGATCAAGTCCGGCGAGGTGCAGATGGTTGTCAACACACCGTCGGGGTCGAGCGCGCGCTCTGACGGCGCAGAGATACGCAAGGCCTGCGTTGGCTACGGCGTGGCGTGCGTGACGACGCTCAGCGCGGGCCTCGCCGCCGCGAAGGGTATCGCCGACACGCGCGAAAAGGGCTGGCGCGTGCGCACGCTCCAGGAGCTGCACTCGTGACAAGTCTGGCGACCCACGTCGGCGGCGTTGAACTGCGTTCAGCGATACTGACCGCGTCGGGCACGTCCGGTCACGGCGACGAGCTCGCGGCGTACGGTGACCTGAGCGAACTCGGCGCGGTGGTGACCAAGTCACTCAGCGCCTTCGCGTGGGAGGGCAATCCGGCGCCACGCGTCACCGCATCGGGCGAGCACATGGTGAACGCGGTTGGACTCGCCGGACCGGGCGTTGGCGTGTGGCGCGAGCAAGGCTTGGCGGCTCTACGCGCGCGCGGTGCGACCGTCGTTGGTTCGATATGGGGGAGAACCGTCGAGGAGTTCTTCAACGCGGCTGAAGCTATGAAAGGCGCGGACGTCGTCGCGATTGAAGTCAACGCGAGCTGTCCGAACTTGGATAATCGACGACAGATCTTCGCGCACTCGCCCACAGCGACGAGCGAGATCGTGACGGCTTCGCGAACCGCGGGACGGCCCTTGTGGGTGAAACTCAGTCCCAACACGCCCCAGTTGCTCGAAATCGCCGAAGCAGCCCTCAACGCTGGTGCCGACGCGCTCGTGCTCGTGAACACCGTGTTAGGCATGGTCATTGACGTCGAAGCACGTCGACCTACGCTTGGCAATGGCGGTGGTGGCGTGAGTGGCAGCGGTATCTTGCCGGTATCGTTGCGCGCGATCTATGAGTGTCATGAGGCCTTTCCCGACGCACCCCTCGTGGGCGTGGGCGGCGTGAGTTGCGGCGAGGACGCGGTGGCGATGGTGATGGCCGGCGCGCGCGCCGTGGAAGTAGGAACCGCGACGTTCGCGAATCCGCGCGCTGCGTGGATTGTCCAACGCGAAGTGCGCCAGTGGATGGGGCGACACCATGTCGCCACGATAAACGATCTAGTAGGGGTGGCCCATGGTTGACACGTTCGGCGTTCGACTCCAGGAGCGACTGCGAGAGCAGGGACCTCTGTGCGTAGGTATAGATCCGAGCCGAGACCTCCTCGCAGCGTGGGATCGACCCGACAACGTCGAAGGTCTTGAGTTTTTCTGCCTCGCGGTGCTCGAAGCGGTGATTGGTGTGGCGCCCGTCATTAAGCCTCAAGTCGCCTTCTTCGAGCGCTTCGGCTCTGGGGGATACCGAGTGTTAGAGCGTCTCATTGTTGAGGCGCACGAAGCGGAGCTCCTGGTCGTTGCCGACGCCAAGCGTGGCGATTTCGACGTGACCAACGTCGGCTACGCCCAGGCCTGGCTCGAGGACGACTCGCCCCTCGCAGTCGACGCCGTGACGGTGAGCCCCTACCTGGGCGTGGACGCACTCTTCCCGTTCTTTGATTTAGCCGCGGCGACTGGCCGAGGGGTCTTCGTGTTGGGGGCGACGTCGAACCCCGACGGACGAATTATTCAAGAGGCTCGCACCTTTGAGAGTGAACGCGTCGAAGAGATGGTGCTGCGTCGCGTGGCCGAACTCAATCACCGCGACGAGGGACTTGGATCGCTAGGAGTAGTTCTCGGCGCGACGCGTGACGCGCCCAACTTTTCCTTGAACTCTCTCTCGGGCCCCTACCTTGTACCGGGCGTCGGTGCCCAAGGTGCGGGTGCGAAAGACGTCGCGCGCCTTTTCGATCAGTGCGAGGCGGGGACCGTGCTCGTGAACGTTGCACGAGCGATTCTGCGTACCGGTCCTGAACGACGAGGTCTCCGCGACGCGGCCCGTCGTTGGCGCGATGACCTCCGCGACTCCCTCTAGCCAGAGTCGCGCTGGCGGAGTAGTCTGACCTCGTGACACCGACTCCGCCAACACTCTCGCAAGAGCAACGCGTTGAAGCGTCACGTTTGGCGGTGGCCAATCGTCGACGTCGCGCTGACGTCAAGCGCCTTGTTAAGTCCGGCGAACTATCCCTCGATGAACTTTTCGCGTTGGCTGCGCACGAAGAGTGCGTCGCGCAGATGCGCGCCTACGACCTAATCTCGGCCCTGCCGGCGATTGGTGAGGTCAAGGCCGAGCGCATCATGAAGAGTGCTTCCATCGCGAAGACTCGCCGAATTCGAGGTCTTGGCCCGAAGCAGCGCGCTGAACTGTTTCGAGCTCTTGTCCGCTGAACCACTGGTTGTTGTACTGATTGGTCCCGGTGGCGTAGGCAAGGGCACCCTGGCGCAACGTCTCATTGACTTAGACGGCCGTCTCTGGCTGAGTCGCAGTTGGACGACGCGTCAAAAGCGCGAAAGCGAGCGTGGTGATGAGTACAACTTTGTCGATCGGGCCACGTTCGAAGAGGCGATTCGCGAAGGAAAGTTCCTCGAGTGGGCTGAGTTTCACGGCAATCTTTACGGTACGCCAGTGCCCGAAGCGCCCGAGGGCGCCGACGTACTTTTGGAGATTGAGGTCCAGGGCGCCGAACAGGTTCGCCAGAACCGTCCTGACGCGGTGGTGCTGTTGATCTTGCCACCCTCGATGGAGCGTCTCGAAGAACGACTGCGCGTGCGTGGGGACGATGACGACCACGTCGCTGATCGCCTGTTGAGCGCCCCCGAAGAGCTCGAAAAGGGACATCAATTGGCCTCTCACGTGGTTTTAAATGACGACGTAGAGAGAGCAAGCGTCCAAATTCTCTCTATACTGGAAGAACTCCGTCGGCAACGCCGGAACCCCTCGTCAAAGGACTAACTTCATGGCCGAACGCCCCACCCTCGTTGATCCGCCCATCGAGAACCTTCTCCAGATGGTTGGCGACTCCAAGTTCACCCTCGTCGCGGTAACGGCCATCAGGGCCCGTGAAATCAATGAGTACTACAACGGACTCGGTTCGGGCCACGGTGCCCTCATTCCGCCACAGGTGACCTCGTTGTCGAACAAGTCGCTGTCGCTCGCCATGGAAGAACTACACGAAGGCAAGCTGCTCTTTCACCGCCCCACGACCGAAGAGCTTGAGGACGAGCGCCTCCAAGCCGAGGCCTTGGAGCAGGCTCGCCAGGACGCCAACAGTGACCTGGACGCCTTCACCGATGCCCTCCGCGACGCCTAAGCCGTCGACTCCTCGCATTGTTCTAGGCGTCGCTGGCGGTATCGCCGCCTATAAGTCCGTCGAACTGCTTCGCCTGCTTCGCGACAAGGGCTACCACGTCGCACCGATTCTCACTCCTGACGCAACGCGCTTTGTCGGGACCGCGACTTTCTCGGCCCTCGCGAGTGAACCTGCGCGCACCAGTCTCTACGGCGATCTCACGACGCCTATTCCCCACACCTATTTGGGCTCGAACGCGACGCTCGTCGTGGTCGCGCCCGCGACCGCGCACCTCATCGCTCGTTACGCCATGGGACTCGCGGACGACCTCCTCACCGCGACGCTCCTCGCCACCCGTGCGCCGGTACTGCTCTGTCCGGCAATGCACACCGAGATGTGGGAACAACCTTCGGTCCAGGAGAATCTCGCGACGTTACGACGGCGCGGGGTTTTGGTCCTCGAGCCAGAGTCCGGTCATCTCGCGGGCGGTGATGAAGGCACCGGTCGACTCGCGGATCCCGCGACGATCGCCGAACTGGTCGAGAAAATTGTTACTGGTTACCGCGGCGCACTCTCGGGTGTCCACGTACTCATAAGCGCCGGGGGAACGCGCGAGTCAATCGACCCCGTTCGAGTACTGTCGAACCGCTCCTCGGGCCGACAGGGTTACGCGTTGGCCGAGGTGGCGACGCGCATGGGTGCGAGGGTTACGCTCGTCTCGACGGTCAATTTGGCGCTGAGTCTCGACACCGTGAAGGCGATTGAGGTCGTGTCCGTCGAGAGTGCGGCTCAGATGCACGACGCCATGACCGAACGAAGCGAAGAGAACGACGTCGTGATCATGGCCGCGGCCGTGGCGGACTTTACAGTGAGCCCGGCGAGTGAGAAGCTCAAAAAGCGGGAGGGCCTACCAGAGTTGCACTTCGAACCAGCGGCGGACATCCTGGCTGATCTGCTCTTGAAGCGTCGCCCCGAGCAGGTCTTTGTCGGTTTCGCCGCCGAGACCACCAACGTCTTGGAGAACGCGACGGCCAAACTGAAGGAAAAGGGCGTCGATTTACTCGTCGTTAATGACGTGTCCGCGCCGGGGGCGGGCTTCGAACATTCGACCAACGAAGTGGTCTTACTCGGGGCCAACGACGAGCCCACGCACGTCTCGCTTCGCTCGAAAGAAGCCATTTCGTGGGAGATCTTGGCTAGGGTTGCTGCATTGTTACCTCGAGGAGCCCAATGAGCGACCGGACCCTTTTCACGTCGGAGTCGGTGACCGAAGGGCACCCTGACAAAATCGCCGATCAGGTCTCTGACGGCGTATTGGACGCGATACTCACCCAAGACCCCTACGCGCGCGTGGCCTGTGAAACTCTTTTGACGACTGGTCTATGTGTGGTGGCCGGCGAGATCACCACGAGCGCCATCGTTGACATCACCGCAACGGCGCGTCGTACGATTCTCGACATTGGCTACGACGACGGAGCCAAGGGTTTTGACGGCAAGAACTGCGCGGTCTTGGTGTCGTTGGACAAGCAGAGCCCCGATATCGCTGGTGGCGTCGACGTCGCCCTCGAACTGCGTAGCGGCGCTGGGGGCGAGGACGTGCTCAACGCGCTTGGTGCCGGCGACCAAGGAATGATGTTTGGTTATGCCTGCAGCGACAACGACGACTTCATGCCGCTGCCGATCTGGCTCGCGCACCGACTCTCGATGCGACTCTCTCAGGTTCGTCGTTCGGGTCAGATTCCCTACCTTCGCCCCGACGGCAAGACCCAGGTCACAATTGCCTACGAAGACGGGCGACCCGTGGGCGTCGACACCGTCCTCGTCTCAACCCAACACGAAGAGGGCTACGACCACGAGACGATCCAACGTGACGTCATCGAACACGTGATTCGCCCCATGCTGCCCACGGATCTCGATACTGGTTCGATGCGGGTGTTCGTAAACCCTTCGGGCAAGTTCGTGCTCGGTGGACCGCACGCCGACGCCGGACTGACTGGACGAAAGATCATCGTCGATACTTACGGCGGCATGGCCCGTCACGGCGGCGGCGCCTTCTCCGGGAAAGATCCCTCCAAGGTGGACCGTTCCGCGGCCTACGCCGCGCGGTGGGTAGCGAAGCACGTCGTGGCCTCAGGTGCGGCGGCGCGCTGTGAGGTGCAGGTGGCCTACGCCATTGGCGTCGCGCGACCAGTGTCGGTGTTGGTGGAGACCTTTGGCACCGAGCGTGTCGATCGCGCGAAGATCGCCAAAGCCGTCGACGCACTCTTCGACCTTCGCCCAGCGGCGATTATTCGCGACCTCGATTTGCGGCGCCCTCTCTATCAGCGCACCGCGGCGTATGGTCACTTTGGACGAAGTGACCAAGGCTTCACGTGGGAGTTGACGCCCCGGCTCGATGATCTTCGCCGGGAACTGTCGCTGACCTAGTGACCGCTCGCGCGGTTCGCGTTATTACCGAGGTCGCCGCAGTTGATCGACCCTTCGACTACGCGATTAGTGATGCCACCAGCCACGTGGGCGTCGGTGACCGAGTGCGCGTGGACTTCAATCATCGATCAGTGCGCGCGTGGGTGATTGACGAAGCAGGACCATCTGCTGAGCTGAAAATCATTAAGAAGTGGCTCGGCTACGGTCCGCCGCCTTCGATGCTGGGACTCTTGAGGTGGGCGAGTGATCGTTGGTACGGTTCGTGGTCTCGATTTCTCTTGAGTGCGTCGCCCCATCGCGTCATTACGGCGTTGCCGAGCCCGCCCGAAGCCGCACCGCTGAGTAAAACGGTGCGTGAGTCTTCCTTGACGGTGGCACCCGGCGTCGTCCAAGTGGCGCCGACGACCGATCCGCTGGCCCTGGTGCTCGGCGCCTACGAAGCTACGCGCGAAGCCCATGGATCGCTCCTCGTGCTGGTGCCCAACGAGAGTTGGGCGATCCGGTTGCGTGGGCGTCTCGAACAGCGAGGCTGCGCCGTGGCTTCAGGCACCGAGCAGTGGGACCGGATGCGCGCGGGCTGGCCGGTCGTCGTTGGCGCGCGCGGCACCGCGCTCGCGCCGGTGCCCAAGGTGGCCGGCGCGGTAATTATCGACGCGGACGACGAGTCGTATCGTTCGAGCGCGACTCCAACGTGGGAGGCGGTGGCGATGCTTCGTGAGCGCTGTCGTGTTGATGAGGCACCCCTTTGGTGCACGTCGATAATTCCCTCGCCAACATTGATCGGCCCAACCGGTTACCAGAAAGAGGACGACCTGGCTGGTGGATGGCCTCGCCTCGACGTGATTGATCGACGTTTGAGCGATCCTCGCGACGGGGTGCTCGCCCGTGAGGCACTCGACGCGGCCCACCGGGCGCTCGCGGGCGGCGAAGCCACCGCCGTGGTGGTGATTCTGCAACGTTTGGGCTCGGGGCGGCTTTTCGCGTGCGTGGCCTGTGGCGAACTGTCGCGCTGTGTTCAGTGTGGACAGGCCGAAGAAGAAGTAGATGGCCAGTTGGCCTGTAGCGAGCGACACGAGCGTCGTGCACGATTCTGTCGGGCGTGTGGGTCAACGAATCTCAAACGTCTGCGCGGTGGGGTGACGACGTTGGCGCGAGACGTCGGCGCTCAACTCGGTCAATCGGTGAGTGAGGTAACGGCGGCCACGGATCCGTCTGACGCATTGGCGCGTGTGGTCGTGGGCACCGAAGCCACCTGGCAACGGGTGCGTCGCTGCGGCGTGGTTATCTTCATTGACTTTGACCAGTATCTCTTGGCGCCTCGAGAGTCGGCGCGAAGGACGGCGATCAACGCTGTGGGCAAGGCCGGACGACTCGTTGGTTCGCGTCGCGAAGGTCGTGGTCACGTGGTTCTCCAGACGCGTCGCGGCGACGACGCCGTCGTGAAGGCGCTCGCGAGCGGAGATTTTGACACCATCGTCGCCGAGGACGTCGCCATGGTCAAGTTGTTGGGGCTCAGTCCCTTCGGCGCGAGCGCCGAAGTCTCGGGTGTAGGAGCCGCGTTATTCGTCGACGGCTTAGCCACGTGGGCCGTCGACGTCGAACGCACACCCACCGGGTTCGTCGTTCGTTCCAAGGACGTAATGACCTTAACGAGTGCGCTACGTAGTGCGGAACGCCCCGCGCAAAACTTCCGCGTTGCGGTGCAGTAACGCGCGATCGTCGCTGCGCCGAGAAGTTCCGGGAACGCACGGTAACGTGGCCGGGTGAGTTTGTTGCCCATTCGTATCTACGGTGACCCCGTCTTGTCCACCGTCACGACCAACGTCGAGACGATCGACGGGAAGATTGCCGCCCTCGCGCAGTCCATGATTGAGACCATGAACGACGCGCCGGGTGTGGGTCTCGCCGCCAATCAAATCGGCGTGCAAAAGCGTCTCTTCGTCTACGACCAGGGTGACGGCCCGCACGTCGTCATCAATCCCGTCATTGTTGAGACGTCGGGAGAGTGGCCCTACGAAGAAGGATGTCTATCCGTGCCGGGCCTGAGTTGGGAGATAGTTCGCGCCAACCAGGTCCACCTGAAGGGCTACGACCTCGACGGTAACGAACTCGATATTGAAACCGACGAGTACGAGGGGCGCATCCTTCAACACGAGTGCGACCACCTTGATGGCGTTCTCCTCGTCGAGCGTTTAACGGACGATCAGAAGAAGGCGGCGAAGAAGATCCTTCGAAAGCGTCGGCTCACTTTCTTGAGTGACGATCACGACGGACTTAGCCAGCTGTTTGGCGAGTAGATGCGTGTCGTCTTTCTCGGCACGCCCGAAGCGGCGGTCCCCACACTTCGAGGACTCGTTGACGCGCGACACGACGTTGCCTTGGTCATCACTCGACCTGACCGTCGCCGAGGTCGCGGGAGCGATCTGGTGGCGAGCCCGGTTAAGAGCGCGGCCCTTGAACTAGGACTTCACGTGGGCTATCGCCTCGCCGATATCGACGACGTCGAGGTCGACATCGGTGTTGTCGTGGCGTACGGTGCGATCATTCCGTCCGCCATCTTGGCACGAGTGCCAATGTTGAACGTGCACTTTTCCCTGTTGCCTCGCTGGCGCGGCGCGGCGCCGGTGCAACGCGCCATTCTCGCGGGCGACGAAGAGACCGGCGTGTCGATTATCTCTCTCGAGGCGACACTCGACACCGGTCCGATCCATTTACAACGTCACGCGTCCGTTGGGGAAAAGACCGCACAAGGACTCACGAAGGAGCTCTCCGAGATCGGCGCGATCGCGTTGCTGGACGTGCTGGCGTCGCCGGATCTGCTCGCTCACTCGAGTGAGCAGGCGGGCGAGGCGACGTACGCTGAGAAGCTCACGAAGGAGACCTTCCGCCTGTCTTTAACCTCAGTCGACCTCTTCCTTCGAACTGTGCACCTCGGCGGGGCGTATCTCTTCATCGACGCCAAGCGTCTGGGTGTCATTTCGGCCCACCCCTCGATAGTGCACGTGGCCGAAGGCGTCGTTGCGCGCGTTGACGGCGAGGTCGTGCTCGGTACTCGCGATGGAACGGTGGCGATAGAAGAAGTCCGTCCTGAGGGTTCGAGAACCATGAGCGCTCTGGCGTGGTGGGCGGGTCGACGTGGTACAGATCAACCACGCACGTGGTCCTAGGCCCGTACGCGACGCTCTAGGCTGAGCGCGTGACGGTGATAGACGCTGGCCCCGTGGGCGAGATTCGCATCGCACCCTCAATACTCGCCGCTGATTTTGGCAATCTGGCTCACGCGGTGGAGGTCATCGACGCGGAGACTGATTGGCTGCACGTCGACGTGATGGATGGCCACTTCGTGCCGAACATCTCACTCGGCCCACCCGTTGTCGCGTCACTTCGCCATTACAGCACCCGATTCTTCGACTGCCATCTCATGATGACCGATCCGGGGCGCTACTTGGAGGCATTCAAAGATGCCGGCGCGAACGGTTGCACGGTGCACGTCGAAATTGGCGGCACGGCGACACTGATTGACGACGCGCGAGCACTCGGACTTCGCGTGGGGCTCGCCGCCAATCCCGACACGCCCTTTAACGCGGTTGCTCCATTTCTGGGTGACGTCGATCTGCTGCTCTTGATGACCGTTTTTCCGGGATTTGGCGGCCAATCGTTCATGGGCGACGTGATGGCCAAAGTTGAACTCGCGCGGCGTGAAGTCGAGAAGCAGACACTTTCACTCGATATTGAAGTGGACGGCGGCGTCGACGTGGACACGGCGCCGCTCGCGGTACGAGCCGGCGCCAACGTCTTGGTGGCGGGATCGGCAATTTTCGCCAAGAGTGATCCGTTGAGGGCCGCGCGAGAACTCCGCGCCGCCGCTGGTGTCGTTCGATGAAACTCTCTCCTTCGGAGTTGATGTCGGTCGCGATGGCCGAAGGTGAGAAGGCGCGCTATCTCGCGCCGCCCAATCCCTGGGTGGGGGCGCTCATCGTGAACGAGCGTGGCGTCATCGTGGCTGAGGGCCACACGCAGACACCTGGTGAGTCGCATGCTGAGGTAGAAGCTCTTCGTCGCGCCGGTGACGCGGCGCGCGGCGCGACGATGATCGTGACCCTCGAACCATGCAGTCACACGGGGCGAACGGGACCGTGCGCGGACGCGATCATTGCCGCCGGCATCGCGAAGGTCGTCGTCGGCATCATCGACCCCGATCCCCGGGTTTCGGGCAAGGGTATCGGACGCTTGAAAGCGTCGGGCGTGGACGTCGAAGTAGGGATCGAAGAAGAGAGCGTTCGTGCCCAACTGGCGCCGTACATCTGGCACCGGGTGACGGCTCGGCCCTACGTGGTCGCCAAGATCGCGAGCACCCTCGACGGTGTCGTCGCCATGGCCGACGGAACGAGTCAGTGGATCACTGGCTCCGCGGCGCGACGTGACGCGCACGTGTTGCGCGCACAGAGCCAGGCAATCTTGGTGGGGGCGCGTACCGTGCGCAGCGATGATCCAGCCCTCACGGCCCGACTCGACGACATCGTCCTCGAGCCGTTACGCGTAGTCCTCGGTCACGCGCCGACGAACGCAAAAATGCGACCCTGTCTCGAACTCTCCGGAGATCTCGGTTTGGTGCTTGATGAACTGGGACACCACGACGTACTCCAGGTTCTCATAGAGGGTGGGCCCACGACGACGAGCGCCTTCTTAGAAGCTGGTCTTGTCAATCACGTCGTTTGGTATCAAGCGCCGGCGTTCGCCGGCGCCGCGGGGACGCTTCCGGCGTTGAAGGGCCTTTCGACCCCTACGATGGAAGCCTTACGACGAGGTCGGATTGTCGACGTGCGACGACTCGGCGACGACGTACGCATTGACGTGGAGGTGTAATGGCGCTATCAACAATCGAAGAGGCGGTGACCCAACTACGTAAGGGTGGCATGGTCGTCGTCGTGGACGACGAAGACCGCGAGAACGAGGGCGACCTCATCATGGCCGCTCAGGACGTGACGCCCGAAGCGATGGCCTTCTTTCTTGAGCACACGTCGGGCGTCTTTTGCGTTCCCTTGGAGAGCGAACGGGCCGACGAGCTGGAACTGCCGCTGATGGTGGTAGCTAATACCGAGGCCCAGCGCACGGCCTTTACGGTGACGGTCGATTTTCGCCACGGCACCACGACGGGGATTTCCGCTCACGATCGAGCCCTCACGGTACGCGCGCTCGTGGACCCCGCGACTCGTGCGAACGATCTGAATCGTCCAGGTCACATCTTTCCCTTGCGCTATCGGCGGGGCGGCGTCTTGCAGCGCGCGGGACACACCGAAGCCACGGTTGACCTGTGTCGGATGGCGGACAAGTACCCAGCCGGCGTGCTCTGTGAGATCGTCTCTGCCGATAAGTCCGATATGGCGCGCTTGCCCGAGCTCGAAGAGTTCGCCGAGCGTCACCACCTGCCCATCGTGACCATTGCCGACCTCATTCGCTATCGCCGTCGCCACGAGAAGTTGGTCAAGCGCGTCGCGGAGTCATCGCTCGCTACCGAGTTCGGTCAGTTTCAGGCGCACGTCTTTGAGAGCGTGCTTGACGGCGAACAACACATTGCCCTGGTATACGGTGATATCGACAACGTGAAGGATTTGCTCGTGCGCGTGCACTCAGAGTGCTTGACGGGCGACGCGCTCGGCTCGCTGCGCTGTGACTGTGGGCCACAACTGCACATGGCGCTCGCGAAGGTGGCGGCCGAAGGTGCGGGCGTTGTCGTGTATCTGCGTGGTCAAGAAGGCCGCGGCATTGGTCTTGCGCACAAGATTCGCGCTTACGCCCTTCAAGAAGATGGTCGTGACACCGTTGACGCCAACCTTGATCAAGGGCTACCCGTGGACTCTCGTCAGTACGGCGTCGGCGCGCAGATCCTGGTTGACCTAGGCGTGACGTCGATGCGCCTCATGACGAACAACCCCGTGAAATACGGCGGCCTCGAAGGCTTCGGTCTCGATATCGTTGAGCGCGTACCGCTCGAGAGTCGACCAAACCCATTCAACATCGATTATCTGCGAACCAAGCGCGAACGCATGGGCCACCTACTCGAGGGGCTCGATGACATCCAGTAAAGACACGGATTTTAGTCGTAAGGACGCGGACAAGTTAGCGAGACGCGGTGGTGAAGTTCTAGAAGGCTCCGCCTCGGGACGGGGATTTCGCGTGGCGTTGGCCTGCGCTCGATTTAACGGAGCGGTCACGTTGCGTCTCCTTGAGGGTGCGCTCGGCGCTCTCGAAGAGGGCGGAGTCGACCGTGCCGATATCTCGATCGGTTGGGTACCGGGGGCTTTTGAGATTCCACTCCTCGCGCTGGCCTTCGCCGACGCGAGTCGTCCCTTTGACGCCGTCATTACGCTGGGCGCGGTCATTCGAGGCGACACGGGCCACTACGAAGTCGTGGCCGGCGAGTGCGCGCGCGGTGTTCAAGACGTGCAACTAAGCACTCGCGTGCCGATAATTTTTGGCGTGCTCACCGTGAACACCATCGAGCAGGCGCTGGAGCGATCCAAGCCCGATGAGACGAACAAGGGGCGCGAGGCGGCCTTGAGCGCGTTAGAGATGATCAACGTACTGCGTCAAGGTTCGCTAGCGAACCCGTGAAGGTTATTGGCGTCGTGGGCGCATTCAGTGACCTTCGTGGTGACGGCGTCATCATGAGTGACGCGGGCGAAAGTCTGTACTTTCACTGCCTGTCGATTCTTGACGGGTCGCGCACCGTTGATGTTGGCACGGTGGTCGTTGGTCGTCGCCGAGTGGGCCATCTAGGTTGCGACGAAGTCGACGCAGTCGAACCCGCGACCTAAGCCTCTCGCTTAAAGGGAGAGGCGCCGCGCCGCTCTTTTCGAAGAACGACGCGCCGCCTCTTGGGTGGGACAACTTAGGAAGATTTGACCGGTCGACGTCCCAGGGACGTTAAGGCAGAACTTCTCATGGCGGCAGCGTGGATAATGGCTGCCTGCATGGCCTGGCGTTCGGCGCTGCGCTGGGCGGAGCTTTTGGCGGTAGCGAGAGCGGTGTAGAGCGTGACTCGAGCCGCACTGATGGCGAGGTGGAAGTCCTCCTCAATGGCTCGTCGCGACGCGTTGTAGGCCGCGACCTGCTGGCGATAGGTCTTATTCGACTTGGTGCTCAATCCAGCGTTCTTGTTCGAGTTCGTTCCAGCACCACCGCGCGAACCAGCGGAGGCGAGCACGGGCGTCGTGAGCCCTAGGGTGGCCACAATGCTCAGGACGAGCAGGCTCCGTGCGGTGAATTTCTTCATGACATAAGGGTATCGAGCCAAAATAAGAAACTTCTGTGAAGAATCTGTCGAAATCTTGAGAAAAGGGGGATTAGTGGCCGTGGTGGGTTCCAGCGCGACACAGTACGCTCGCCCCAGGGAGGTTCGACCGTGACGACCATTTTGATCATTGACGACGAGCCCGGGGTGCGTGACCTGCTGCAAGACGCCCTGAGCAACGCGGGCTACGTCGTTGAGTGCGCTACCAACGGCGCGGACGGACTCGATCAGTTGCGTCGACGCAGCGCGGACCTCTGCATCGTTGACGTCAATATGCCCACCATGAACGGGTACGAGTTCCTAAAGAAACTGAGGGCTCACGATCTAAAGACGCCGGTGCTGATGTTGACGGCCCGTGACGCAAAGGATGACGTGGAGCACGGTTTACGCGAGGGTGCCGACGACTACGTTCGTAAGCCCTTCAGCCTTGAAGAACTGTTACTTCGCGTCGGGGCCATACTTCGGCGAACCGGAATCGACGAGAATAACGATCACGTACTCGTCTGCGGTGCACTTGAGATGAACGTGGATCGTCACGTGGTGACCTACGAAGCCGAAGAGATCGAACTCTCCGCCACGGAGTTTCGCTTGCTCGAGGTCTTGCTCGAGCACCAAGATCGAGTGGTAACGAGGGAGCAGTTGCTTCGCGAGGTGTGGAACATCGACTTCGACTCTGAGACTTCCGTGCTCGATACGTACATCTCGTACGTTCGACGCAAAATTCATCATGACGAGTTCGCGCCGATTACCACGATTCGAGGTGTTGGCTTCAAGCTGGTGGACCAGGCCGCTCGTCCGTGAGGATTGCGACACGCTTAACGATTCTCTTCGTCCTGCTGACGCTCGTAGTGACCTTCTCCGTTGGTTGGTTTGCCGTGGCGTTGAGTTCTCGCTCCCAGTACGCCACGCTCGACAATTCGATTAACGCGGTCGTGGACAGCGGACTACGAAATCCCAACACTGCACTTAGTAACGCTCTCTACGTCGTACAGCGCGAAAACGAAGACCTGACCCTTGACGTCATCTTCCCTTCGGGCGAACTGACACGCGTGAATTCGGGTTTGGTCGCGCTTCGCCAACGTCCGACGATTGCCGACGTCAAGAACTCCCTTTCGCACGTCGTGAGCGAAGCCAACCTTCCGGGATTTCAGATTCGCTCGCTCAATATCGGCGGTGGCGACTATCTCGTGGTGGCCGGTTCCACGGCGGAAATTAAGAGAGAGACTCAACATCTGGCGCTGTTGGTCGGGGCCGTCGCGATCGTGATCGCTCTTCTGGGCCTAGCGCTCGCGCGCCAAGTAATTCGACGCGACCTTCGCTCGATGGAGCGACTCATTCACTACGCCGGGGACGTCACCAACGGTGGCGAGATCGGTCCGATGCCGGCAGGAGAAGGTGGCCGTGATTTTGAAGAGTTGCGGGGCGCTCTCGTGATCATGGTGGACGCACTCCAAGAACGCATCGCCCTTGAAGCGAGAAGCGCCAGGGCCATGCAACAGTTCATTGGTGACGCGTCGCACGAACTGCGTACCCCGCTGACGGTTGTCAAGGGCTACAACGAAATGCTCGCCAACGGCACGGCGAATCCCGAGCAACAGGTTCGAGCCGTAGCGAGAATTAAGCGTGAAGTGGAACGCATGGAAGAGCTGGTCCGGGACCTCCTCTTGCTCGCTGAGGTTCGAGAGGCGCCTCGTCGCTCCGAACGACGTTTCGACTTGAGTGAGCTTCTTCGCGCCAACGCTGTTGACTTTGGATTCGAACACCCCGAGCGAACGTTGACCAGTGAGATTCAACCTAACGTCGTGATCATGGCGCGCTTCGATTTTGTGGAACGCCTCATCACTAATGCACTCACCAACCTGGTGCGTCACACGCCCACGGAGGCCCCGGCGCGAATAGTGCTCACGGCGACCTCTCAACAAGCGCTCTTACTCATCGAAGACGGTGGACCGGGTCTGCCGTCTTACGGCGTGCGCCCCCAGCGATTTCAGCGTCTCGACGACTCTCGCTCGCGCGAAACGGGCGGTTCGGGACTTGGGATGAGCATCATGGCCGACGTGGCTGAATCCTTCGGCGGCTCCATGAAGACCGAACGCAGTTCTCTAGGTGGTCTCGCGCTACGTTTCGAGCTGCCGCTCGCGCCGACGCGGTCCTAGTCAGTTGGTCGGAGCGCTACTGGCGCGTACGTAGGCCTGTTGCACTTCGGCCAAGGCGTTTCGATAGAGGTCAACGTGCTCACCCAGACGATCGCCGGCAGCGTTCACCATGGCGGCGACGATGTCGATCACGAGCGCGGCGGCTTCGAGGTTCGCCGGCGACTCGGAGAGACGAAGGGCGGCCACCTGAATCAAGACAAAGAGGTGATTGCCGAGAATGGTTTCGACGGGTGTCGTGCGGATGTACGCAATCTCCTCAGCTTCGTTGAAGTCGGCGTCCGCTGGTTCATCGCTCACGCGAACCAACGTAGTGGCTCCCAGGTTCCGATCGCGCCTCCACTCGAGCTGGTCTCGGGGGTGTAGGCGATGGTGGTGACCCGGACTTTCGGCTCTCGGCGGCGTCTGCTAATCTGGTTAGGCAGTTCAGCAAGCGAGGTTGGCAGTGCCAACGTCCACCTGGCCACTATCGTGCGTCCGGGTCTCTAGGAGTTTCGCGCCTCGCTTGCCGTGGCGACACCATGAAGGTGTCGCGTAGAGCAAGGAGTGAGTTATCGCAACAGTGCCTGGAGACCACCGCGTCAATGAACGTATCCGTGTCGAGACTGTCCGCCTGATTGACCAAGAGGGAAATCAACGTGGGGTCATGGCGACCAGAGAAGCGTTGGCGTTGGCCAAAAGCCTCGATTTGGACTTAGTGGAGATCGCGCCCACCGCGCAGCCACCCGTGTGTCGCATTATGGACTACGGAAAATTCAAGTTTGACGAGGCGCAAAAAGCCAAGGAGTCGCGCCGAAAGACCCTCAACGTGGGCGTCAAAGAGATGAAGTATCGTCCGAAAATCGGTGACGGGGACTTCAATACTAAGACTCGCCTCGTGGAGAAGTTTTTGGGGGAAGGGCACAAAGTCAAAGTCACCATCATGTTTCGTGGTCGAGAGTCTGCCCACCCTGAACTGGGCAAGAAGATTCTGGACCGTATCGTCGAGAAGCTCGAGGACGTCGCCAAAGTGGAGTCCGCTCCCAAGCTTGACGGGCGCAACATGATCATGGTGCTTGGACCCGATAAGAAGTCCAAAGCGAAGATCGTTGAAAGCCCCAAGGTTGAAGTAGTTCAAGAAGTATCGCCCGCGGGCGTTGAAGTTTTGCTAGAGGAGAGTTGAAATGCCGAAGATGAAGACGGACAGTGGCGCGAAGAAGCGCATCAAGATCACCGGCAGCGGAAAACTCCGTCGTCGCAAGGCCTTCCGAGGTCACATCATGGAAAAGAAGTCGTCCGTGCGTTCTAGGCGTCTGGGTCGCGAGACCGAGATCGCGCCGGGTCAAGAGAAGCACGTCAAACGCATGTTGGGTCTGTAGAGAGAACGAGTTAGGAAAGAGGTAGCGAGATGGCAAGAGTAAAGAGGGCCGTTAACGCCAAGAAGCATCACAAGGCGATTCTCGAAGAGGCGAAGGGGTACTACGGCGATCGCAGCCGTACCTTTCGCTCCGCGAACCAAGCCGTGCAACACGCGGGGGTCTACGCCTTTCGAGACCGTCGTGCTCGCAAGGGTGAGATGCGCAAACTGTGGATCCAGCGCATCAATGCTGGTACCCGCGCGCACGGCATGAGCTACAGCCGCTTCATCGCGGGGCTCAACGCCGCCGGTATCGAAGTCGACCGTCGCATGTTGGCGGACCTGGCCGTGAACGACAACGGTGCCTTCAGCGCCATCGTCGCCCAGGCCGATGCCGCGCTCGCCAAGTAGGTCGCGCTGATCGAAACGCTGGGGTCTTCACACCAGCGCGTTCGCCGGCTTCGACGTCTCGTTCAGAAACGTTCACTTCGTTGGAGCGAAGGCGTCTGCGTGCTCGAAGGCCCCGACCTTGTCAACGCGGCGCTCGACGCGACCAGTGAGTTTGAGGCCATTTACGTTGACGGGGCGCAACTCGAAAGTGGCGTGATCACTGATTTGCAAACTCGCGCCGCGTCAAAGGGTGTTCGAGTGTTCGCGCTCGCGCCCGGAGTGATCGAGCGCGTGGCTGACGCCGCCACGCCCCAGCCGGTCCTCGGTGTGGTTCGTCTGCCACTAGTGAACCTGGAGGATATTCCCTCAGCCGGACTAGTCCTCGTGCTGCACGACCTCAGGGACCCGGGAAACGCCGGCACGCTCGTTCGTACCGCCGACGCGGCGGGAGCCTCCGGCGTTGTCTTTACTGGCCAGTCAGTCGACCCCTTTAATCCAAAGACCCTTCGCGCCACGGCGGGCTCCATTTTTCACGTTCCCATCGCCGTGGGTTCGTTGGGTGACGCACTGGCGACGTTCAGTTCTCGAGGCGCAACGACCCTGGCGAGTGTTGTTCGAGGGGGAACGAGCCACCGCCACGTGGACTTCACCAAGCCAACGGTGGTCGTCATTGGCAACGAAGCGCAGGGCCTTGACGAAGAAGCGGTGGCGCTGTGTGATGGCGCGGTCACGATCAAAATGATCGGCGCGAGTGAGTCACTGAACGCCGGTGTGGCGGGTTCCCTGATTGCCTTCGAGGCGCTCTGGCGACGTGAAGACACGATGACGCCACCTCCAACCCCTAGCCTTTAGACGTCATGTCCTCGTCACCACTTGCGAAACTTTCCGAGCAGATTGCTGAGTTGCTCGCAACCATTGCGGCGCTCTCGACCCTCGACGCGTTGCGTGAGGCCGAACCTGCACTCACCGGTAGGAGGTCAATTCTCTCGGCGTTGCAAAAGTCGCTAGGTTCGCTCGAGCCCGACGAACGAAAGGGCGCCGGCGCGCAACTTCAAGAGGCCCGACGTTCCGTGGAGTTCGCGCTCGAGGATAGAAAAGACGTCTTAGTTCGCGAGGCTCGCCTCGTGACGCTGGAAGCTGATCGTCTCGACCTGGGCGACGTGGTGGTGAGTGAGGCACCTTGGTCGCTCAGCGTGGGCCACCCGGGTCTCGTCGCGATCACGCAGCGCGAGCTTGAAGACGTTTTTGTCGGCATGGGTTTCACCGTGGCCGACGGTCCCGAAGTTGAGAGCGACTGGTACAACTTCGAAGCGCTCAATATTCCTCCCGCACATCCGGCGAGGGGAATGTGGGACACCTTTTATGTAGACCTCGGTGAACCCGAGACGGTGGTCTTGAGAACCCACACCTCGCCGACACAGATTCATCTCATGGAGCGCGCCGTGGCCACGAACTCACTGCCCATCCACTCAGTGATGCCGGGACGTTGCTACCGTCGCGACACCCCCGACGCTCGCCATCTCGTAGGTTTCCACCAGATTGAGGGCCTCGTCGTCGACCGCGGCATCTCCTTTGGTGATCTCGCGGGCGTGATTGAGACCTTCACGCGGGCCTACTTTGGCCCCGATATCTCGTCGCGTCTGCGCCCGGCGTACTTTCCCTTTACGGAGCCTTCGGCGGAGTTCGAGGTCACCTGCACTATCTGTCGTGGTGAAGGGTGTCGCACGTGTTCCTTTACGGGTTGGGTCGAACTCGGTGGGTGCGGGATGCTCGACCCCGCGGTGCTGGCGGCGGTTGGCGTCGACGGCGACGAGTGGAGCGGCTTCGCCTTTGGCTTTGGGATTGATCGGTGCGCTCAGATGCGTCACGAACTAAACGACATGCGAGCGCTAATCGAGAATGACACTCGATTTCTAGGGCAGTTTTCGTGAAGATCTCTCTGAACTGGCTACGCGAATTCGTCGACTTGCACGAGTCGACGGAGGAACTTCGTAGCACCCTGGACGATTTAGGACTCGTGGTTGAAGGCATCCATTTCATGGGCGTCGGCCTCGAAGACGTCGTGGTTGCGCGCGTTGAGGAGATTCGAGCAATTGAGGGTGCGGACCGCGTACGTCTCGTCGTCGTTGACGCCGGTAATGGCCCACTGGAGATTGTCTGTGGCGCGACGAACTTCGCGGTTGGTAACTACGTTCCCATGGCGCCCGTGGGCGCCGTGTTGCCGGGTGGTTTCACTATCGCCGAGCGAAGGATGCGTGGTGTCACGTCGAACGGCATGCTCTGTTCGTCGAGCGAGCTCGAACTGAGTGACGATCACGAGGGGCTCATGCTGCTCGATGAACTCATTGAACCCCACGTCGGCGAAGCGCTTCTTTCGGCGCTGAAGATAGAACCCGACGTGATCTTTGACATTTCCGTTGAGGGCAATCGTCCTGACGCCTGGTCCGTCGAGGGCGTTGCGCGCGACCTCGCGACTCGCCTGCGACGTCCCCTGCGATCGCCAGCAATCGCGACGACGAATTCAACAACCGCCAGTGACTCTTACGCCAGCGCCGGTATCGATGATCCCGATCTTTGTGGCCGCCTCACGGTGTCGGTCCTTCGCAACGTCAAGGTCCTTCCCTCACCCTCGTGGGTCGCGCACCGACTCCAGGGTGCGGGAATGCGCCCAATCTCTAACGTGGTCGACGCGTCTAACCTCGTCATGCTCGAACTCGGCCAGCCAACGCACCCCTACGACGCACAACACGTCGCGGGGCGAACGCTGCGGGCGCGCCGGGCTCGTCCGGGCGAGACCCTCACCACCCTCGATGGCGTCGAGCGAAAGTTGGCCAAGAGCGGGAAGGGACTCGGCGACACGGGCGAAGACTGCGTGATCGTCGATGGTGACGATCACGTATTGGGTCTAGCCGGCGTCATGGGTGGTGCGTCGAGTGAGATAAGTCGCGACACGACGGACGTACTGGTCGAGGCTGCATTTTTTGATCCCATGTCGATCGCTCGCTCCTCCAAGCGTCACGGACTTCGTAGCGAGGCGTCTAATCGGTTCGAGCGTGGTGTTGATCCTCATCTCGCGCTTCGCGCAGTGGCGCGCTTTGTGGCGATCTTGTCCGAAAGCGTGCCCGCTCTGGAGTGGCTCGCGAGCCCGTTGGACGTGTGGGGAACGATTCCGACGCCGCCGACAATTGCCCTTCGAGCGTTCGATGTCGAGCGCCTCTTGGGTATGGCGATTCCGAATGTCGAGGTGACGTCAATTCTCGAGGGTCTGGGTTTCACGGTATCGGGCACGTCCGAGCAGAGTCTCGTTACCGCGCCGAGCAATCGACTCGATATTCGAGACGGTGTTCCGGGACGAGCGGACGTTATCGAAGAGATCGCGCGGTTGTACAGCTACCGTCGTCTGCCCCGGCACAGTCCGGCGTGGCCCGAATTGGGTGGACTAAACGATCGGCAACTTCTACGTCGCCACCTTCGTGACGTGGTCGTGGACGCGGGTGGTGTTGAGGCCTGGACGCCCACGCTCGGCAGCGACGCCGATTTCGATCTCCTTCACCCTCACCAACCGCGCGTGCGCGTGACCAATCCCCTGGCCGCCGACGAATCGGTCTTGCGCGCGACGCAACTGACGGGACTCGTACGCGCGTGGGCGAGGAACTACGAGCGGGGCGTGGGCGACGTGATGCTCGCAGAGTTCGGTGTGGTCTTCGTGCACCCCGACGCCACGAGTGAACCGAGAGAAACTCGTGGCGGCACGGGGGGAGAGTTGATGTTGGCGCTGCCGAAGGAGAACGAGCGACTCACCATCGTCCTCGGTCGCCCTAACGACGACGCGACGACCGCCGTGGCGCTCTGGAGTGTCATCGCACAGCGCCTTGGTCTCGCTGAAGTGGTAGTGCGTTCATCGAGCGAAGCGCCTCGAGGACTTCATCCAACTCGGGCAGGTTCGTTGGTGGATCGTTCGTCGGGCGCCCTGCTCGGTTACGTCGGCGAAGTTGACGGTGAATTCGTCGACGCCTTGACGAGCGCGCCACTGTCGCGACGCCTGGGCTTGTTGGATCTCGATCTCGACGTGTTGGCCGATTCCACGCTGGCCGTACGGTCGTCCCCGTTCGCTCAGGTACCGAGTCGTTATCCGAGTGCGGTCCTGGATTTGGCTCTCGTCACACCTCGCTCGATCAACGCCCACGATCTGGCCCACGCGCTTCGGGTGGCGAGCGGCCTCGTTGAATCAGTCGTGTTGTTCGACGTCTACGAGGGGGCTGGCCTGAGCGAGGGAACGCGAAGTTTGGCCTTTAACGTTCGTCTCAGCTCGGTTGATCGCACGCTGAGCGAACAGGAGATTAGTGAGGCGCGCGGCGCGCTACTTGACGCCGCGTCCTCGTTAGGAGCGGTACTTCGTTAAGGAGTGCCATCTATTTCCGTGATTGAGATCATCCCCCTCAACGACCGTGGTCGTCACTTCCGCGCCGATTTTCGCGTTCGCATGGTCGACGCCGACGCAAATGGATTATTGCGTCTGGACGGCATCGCGCGCTTGCTCCAAGACGTCGCGACGGACGACTCGCACGATTCCGTCGTGGCGTCAATTGATCCCTGGGTCGTGCGGCGTACGACGTTGCGCTACGTGGAAGGAGCGCACTGGCCGCGCTATCTCGATCGCCTGACGCTCACGACGTGGTGCGGGGGAGTGGGACCGGCTTGGGCCGAGCGACGAACCAACTTTGACTACGAAGGTCAGTTAGTACTCGAAGCCGCCGCCATATGGGTGCCCGTCGACGCGTCGGGCCATCCGGTGCGACTGAGAGAGAACTTCTTCGAGATTTACGGAGAGTCGGCTCGCGACCGTAAAGTCTCGGGCCGCATCCCCAAGGCGCCTATTCCCGAGAGCGCGAATCGTCGCGCCTGGCCACTGCGAGCAGCTGACGTCGACACGATGGGCCACGTCAATAACGCCGCCCTCTGGCAGACACTGTGCGAGGTCGTTGTAGTGCCGCTGCAGAGCGTCAGCGTGTCGCACCACGCATCAATTGATCGAGACGACGTGGTCACGCTCGTCACCGCGCCGGGACAGCTTTGGCTCACCGTCGACGACGAGGTTCGACTTTCGGCGCAGTACGTGCGCCTCTAAGCCTGGATCCACCGCGCGAGTGAAGCAGTCGGCGAATTCGAATCAAAACCCTCAGGCTCAGTCGTGATTTTCTGATGCGCGGGCGTTTATCCGTCGGCCGGACGTGACGAGTCACGATCTTGGTCAAG
>Ga0307373_10002408_pt1 | contig 33838 bp, 28 predicted proteins | sample OX2MG_FD_202534 | JGI IMG/M metagenome (GOLD analysis project Ga0307373, IMG submission 202534) | Soil microbial communities from Risofladan, Vaasa, Finland - OX-2 | ecosystem: Environmental > Terrestrial > Soil > Coastal area > Acid sulfate soil | place: Finland: Risofladan, Vaasa | collected...
CAGCTTAAATCATAAAAAGTATCATGCCATCGAATTTGGCCTCTTAAATTCGATCCTGAATAATGGGGACGGGAAAACGTGCGCAACGGGCTGGCCGGTGATTCAGACATCGGAGGAATATTTCATTTTTGACATGGCTGATGCGACGGTGAAGCAGCAAAGTCTTGACCAATCCGGTGGCGTTTGTGATAAAATGGAAGTCACCACGGATGATGGCGATAGAACCTTCTATTTCGATATTGCAGAAGTGATGAAAGGATACGAAAAGTTGGGAATAAAGTAAATTTATTCTGGCTTTGCCGGGACACAGAATTCCCGCGGGCGGAGTTGCCTGCGGCGGTTCCCAGTGCGCGGTGCGGGTAGGAACTTCTATTCGGGCTGCGGGCGGCATTCGCGGGTGGCGCGGCAGGGCACAGAATTTGGGCGGGCGGGGTTATTCATTTTATGCAAGCAGCAGCAGCGCAGCAAATTGGTTATGCACACATCACGTCCGATCCCCGCGTTCTGAGCGGGGTTCCGATAGTGGAGGGAACTCGCACGCCGGTGCGTAGCATCGCCACATACTTCAATATGGGAATGTCGGTCGATGAAATCCTGATCACGCTGCCATACCTTAACTTCGGTCAGGTTTTTTCCGCACTGAGTTATTACTTCGATCACAAGTCCGAGATCGATGAGAACATCGCAGAAAACAACGATGTGAATCACTGGGAAGCAATGGCTAAAGTAGCGAATCGTCTCTCGTGAATCACCGGCTTTTGCTCGATGAAGATATGCCGGGCGATCTTGCAAGGGCGCTTCGAACGCGAGGCATCGATGCCATTCGAGTTCAGGAAATCGGAACTTCCGGCGATGACGATTCCGATCAACTGAATTTAGCTGTTAACTCGGGACGCGTGTTTGTCACTTTTAATCGTGGTGATTATACCCGGTTGCATAGCGAATATATAGAATCGGGCCGCCATCATTATGGTATTATCACCTGCCCTCAAGTTCCGATTGGCGAGATGCTTCGGCGTGTTTTGAAAGCTCTCGACCAAAATTCCGATTTAGTTGATAGAATACTTTATGTTCGATAACGAGTCAGCGATTTCTCCTCAGCTTTCCAATCTCATCTCCCAATTCCAATCAGCAACGGAACGGGTTGCGAAAATGGAGCGCGAGTATTCCGAAAATGATTGGCAGCGAAAGCCGGGACCGGAGCGATGGTCAGCCATCGAGTGTATCTGGCATTTGAACTGGACGAGCGAAAAGATGATAGAGAATGTTCGCAGGGCGTTGGCGAGGATCAAATCCAAACCGAAGCATACGGGCAAATATCATCTTGATATTATCGGCTGGTTTTTGGTCAAGAGTCTCTCTTCAAAAGGTCGAATTGCGAAATTCAAGACGACCGCGCCATTCGTATCTCAAAGCATGATGAATATTTCTGAGGAGCTTGAACGGTTTCGAAAACTCCAGGAAGAAGTGATTCACACCATTCGAGAATCCGATGGCTTACAACTCGGCATGGGAAGAGTGGTGTCAGCGTTCCACGCTCGTGTGCATTATAATGTTTACTCTGCGTTTTGTATGACGGCAGTCCACGAGCACCGGCATCTCGATCAGGCGGAGCGAGCGGCGGCTGGGGAGTCGCAAAGTGTAAGTTAACTCGCGGTGACGGCTCGATGTTTTTGGGCTGGAGGCGACACGGCACAGAATTCGGGCGGGCGGGATTGCGGAGCCGCAGTGTGGACACTTGCTTTATCTTTCCCATTTCCAAATCTTGAGCAAGCTAAAGCAAGCTCCATACCATCCTTACCGGTCAATCAGGACTCGCTTAACGAAGGATTGTCCGTCCTTCGATCGAATGGAAACGAAGTATGTTCCATTCGGAAGCGCGGAAAGATCGAGCGGAGATTCGCTTGCAAGCAGGGGGCTTTTTCGCAGCAGGACTCTTCCCGCCGGATCGGAAACAGCCAGCTCGGATGGACCGGTCCATCCCGTGGCGATGAGAGTGAACCGGCCCGTCACGGAAGGATTCGGAACGATATGAATATCCGCGGAGGGATTCGTCTCCGGCGTGACGCCAGAGGAAACAATGGTAAGCGTATCGATCGCTAAGTTCCAATGATCCTGGGCATCGGCAGCGTAATCGCGATTGACTGCATTTCCGGCAGCATAAATATGCGTCGGTCCAGTTTTAGCAGGGGCTGTATATTGGAAAGTCCAGACGGCACTATCGCCGGTGAAGTAACGTGGCGAGGTATGGGTCAGATCGCCATAATATGCTTGCAGACCGGAACCGTAACCATTGGTTGCAAGTGTACCTTTATCGGCGGTAATATCGCATCCGGCGGCAACCTCCGAAGGGTCTGCATTTGCGACGGAAATCCGAAAGATATACGTTTGCCCGGCCACGATCTGCGAAGATTCGGTCGAGAGTGAAACGACGGTCGCGCTGGATTTCGAGTCACTATGACATCCATTGTTAAGAGTTCCACATCCAATCTTCGATTGTCCTGTGATACCTCCCGACCGCCCTACCGCTTCATGCACGGCATAGCTGCCCAGCAACAGGAGCGGAAGGATAAGGAGAAGGCTTTTTCGCGTACCATAAAAAACGGAGAGGAGTTTCATTCGATCGATTTGGAGGAATTCGATTAAATCCGGGATTTCCCCTGCTCGTCCCTGACGGGAGAAAGCTGGATGGCAAATTCCGGTTTTCATGCTGTGTGCGACTATTTGACTCCGCACGCGGTTCTTTTTAACAATTAATATCGCCTATTCATCACTTCGTTCCATGAAGTCGTTGGTCTTTTGCTTCTCGTGGGTTGCGCTCGCCGCCGTCGGCGGTTTTACTCCGGCGATGGCGCAAACGTTTTCCGTTGCCGGCGTCGTAACCGATCGAACGTCGGGCGAAACCGTTATCGGCGCCGCCGCGATGATCTACGCTGATTCCTCTCTTATAGGACACCCTTTGCGCGGCGCAATTACAAACAAATTCGGATTTTTCTCGATTGCGAACGTGGCGCCGGGAAGCTACTCACTCGTGGTAAAATCGCTGGGATATAAGCCCGGCATTCGAAACATTGTCGTTCGCAACCAGGCTTTGCGTATCGACGTAGGGCTGGACGTGGAGGCGACGGAGAAAGAAGTTACCATCCAGGGCGAGAAAGAGCGCGCTCCGGTAAGCTCGATCAGCTCGGTCGATGTCAAGCCCGAAATGCTCCAGCATCTTCCATCGCTCGGCGGCGAAACCGATATTTTTCGAGCGCTCCAGATGCTGCCCGGCGTGAAATCATCGAGCGAAATTTCGAGTGGCCTCTATGTGCGCGGCGGCTCGCCGGACCAGAACCTAACGCTGCTGGATGGCGTCATCGTTTATAATCCCTCGCACCTCGCCGGTTTTATGAGCACGTTCAATTCGGACGCGATTCAGGATATTCACCTCATCAAAGGCGCGTTCCCGGCCGAATATGGCGGGCGGCTTTCGAGCGTCCTCGATCTTACGATGAAAGAGGGAACGAAAGAAAAGATCGAGGGAACCGCCGGCATTAGTATGATCGATTCTCGCCTCACGCTCGAAGGGCCGCTCTCGGATAATTCCACGTTTATGATCTCCGGCCGCCGCATGTACCTCGATTTACTCTACGCGCTCGCGCCGAAGGATTCGAATACGGTCACGCCCGATTATTATTTCTACGACTTGAATGGCAAGGTCAATTACAAGCTCGGCGAGAACGACCATCTGTTCCTGAGCGGATATTTCGGTCGCGATGTGTTCGGAACGCCGATCGCGTCCGATTCGAACGTCTCGAATATTTATTGGGGAAATGCGACCGCCAATCTTCGGTGGTCGCATATCGTCTCGCCCGATCTTTTCACGAATTTCAGCGCGATTTATACCGATTATACCTTCAGCGCGGATTTGGAGGATAAGCACTTCGATGCGCCGCCAGATAATAATTTCAAATCGGTCTCTGGCATTCACGATTACACGCTGCACGGCGATGCGCAGTATTTTCCTGATACGTCGAACACCTTTAAATTCGGCATCGAAGCAACGAATCACCGGTTCCGCGCCGATGCCTCCGCCAATATCGCCGACTTCGCGCAGATCGACCAGAACCCGACCATCTTTAATTCGATCGACGCCGCGCTATATGGACAGGACGAATGGAAGATCACGCCGCGCCTTTCGAGCAATCTCGGCATGCGATTGTATTATTTCCAGGATGGCGCATATTTCCGTGCCGAACCCCGGCTGGCCTTCGCGTACAATCTGACGAACGATGTGCAACTTACGAGCGCCTTCTCCGTTGGCAATCAATTTCTGCACCTCATTACGCGCAACGACATTGCGCTGCCGACAGACGTATGGTTTCCATCGACCGCGACCGTCAAACCCGAAGAAGCGATTCAGGGCGTTCTCGGAATGCAGACGCATTTATTTAACAGCGAATATTTCTTCTCCGTCGAAGCCTATTACAAGTCCATGTGGAATCTTTATGAGTACAAGGACACGGCTACGTTCTCGCTGAATGTTCCACTCGAATCCTCGTTCACATCGGGAACCGGCAAAGCCTACGGCATCGAATTCTTTCTCAATAAGCAGATCGGCGCCTTCACCGGCTGGTTAGGATATACGCTCTCCTGGGTGATAGATCAGTTCCCAGCGCTGAACAACGGCCAGCCTTTTTATCCGCGCTATGACGAGCGGCACGATATTCAGGCGGTTATAACCTATCGCCTGGGCAAGACCTGGGAATTCGGGGCTACGTGGACGTATGCAACAGGGCAGGCTTATACCATGCCAACGGGGCAATACGCGATCAATCCAAGTCCGGGCAATAGCAATCAATATTATGACCTGAATACGGATTACACTTCGCGAGATGGCTTTCGGCTTCCACCTTTTCACAAACTCGATCTCAATTTCACGCATTCGTTTTCGTGGTTCCATCTTCCGTGGGAAGTTTCGATCAATATCTACAATGCTTACAATCACATGAATGTATTCTCGGAATATGTCGAACAGAATTACTCGAATTACGGTCCCACGGGCACGACGCAGCCGCCGTATCAATTGCATCAGATCACGCTATTTCCTATCATTCCGACGTTCGGATTAAGCTGCAAATTTTAATCGCCATGATTCGCATTCGTTCGGTTTTCGTGTTTCTTGCGCTGGCCGCGATAGCTACCGGCTGCGAGAATGTTGTCCCTGCCACGGATTTGCCGTATGTCAATCATATCGTCATTCGCGGATTTCTGAATGCCGATGAGCCGATCGATAGCATTTCCGTGACCCACACGCTGCCGCTCTCGGTACAATACGATCCGAATCAGGCCGCCATTCCAAATGCGCAGGTTTCGATCACGGTCGATGGGCGTTCCATTCCGCTTCAATCTATCGGCTTGGGATTTTTTACCGATCCCCTTCACGATACTGTTCAAAGCGGCAAAACGTATTCGATCGATGTGCAGTGGAATGGACTTCATGCGTGGGCTTCGACGCTCGTTCCGAACCCACCGGCTATTCCGATTTTTCAATTCGATAATATCGGATGGGACACTGAAATCTACCGATACAATTCGTATTACTCCGATACCTTCTTCAGTTTTGGAGGAACGCTGGAAGCCGGTATTGAGCCCGTGACGGCGGGTGAAGCGTACTCCTTAGTGTACGATTCCATTGCCGACGTCGATTCCAATTACAGCGAGGCATCATACTATATTGGTGGGGATCTCTATAACCTCTATCCGGCGAGCGAGGTAAATTCAGCGGGGTTTTTACCGATCTTTCAATTCGAATCACTGGATCCCAGAGATTCGAACTATTTCGTTTCAGCCGTGGTCGAGAGTTACGATGGGGCATACTATAACTTTATTAAAACCTATAACAACTTTGGCAATAGCGGCGACATCTTCGGCACGGGCGGTGCCAATCCTCAATGGAATATCTCGGGCGACGGCATAGGAATCTTCATCGGCACCGCTGAAACGCGGCGTAATTCCACCTTTCACCGATAGGTTTATATCAACGCCAACAGGTGCGCTATCACATAAATCACAAAGCCTAAGATCGCGCCGGCGGTATAGATTGCCGGCACGATCGAGTACGTTCGGACCGTCTCTACTTTACTTAACTGTGTAAGATGGTATTCGACATGCTGGCTATCCGCCGTTATGCCCTCGATCGTCCCGGCTTGTTGATTGTACCATCCGAAGTCCTTGTTGAATAAGACGACCGTCCCGCTTTTGAGCATGACGCGCGAAATATCGGGCGAAAAAGCCGGATGCAATTCACGGATCGGCGAAACCGTTCGGCAGCCGGCAAGAAGCAGGATTATTATAGCGAAAGCTTTCGCATTGATCCTCATTCGTGGTCGAATGGTTCGGCGGCGAGTGGCATGGTTCACAAAGTCCTAAACGCTTCGTAGTATGTTCTTAGTGCGAGGCTTAACGAATGGAAAGAAACTTCACGGCTTCCTCGCCGGCGACCCATCCGGTCGAATAGGCGGCCTGAAGATTATACCCGCCGATCTCGCCCGCAATATCCATCATTTCGCCGGCGAAGAAGAGTCCCGGCAGAAGCCGCGACATCATGGTCTTTGGATCGACTTCGGTAAGCGCCACTCCTCCCGAAGTCACTTCCCCGCGTTCAAGTGGAATTTCGGCAACCGCGCCGAAGTGGTAGCGGAGCAGAGTCGTGGCAAGGCGGGACCGCTCTTCGCGCGTGAGCGCATTCCAGCGTCGGTCGTTCGGAACATCCGCTTGCGCGAGAACAAATGGCACGAACCGATTTGGAAGCACTTCTTCTAACCAGGTTGCCACTTGTTGCTGCGGCCTTGCTTGCTGCTCCGAGATAAGAAGATCGCGAGTCTTTTGTTCCGAATTCCCAAGTAGATTCACTTCGATCGAAATGGGACCCTGTTCGGATAATTTCCCAGCCGCATTGCTGATGGCTAATACTGCGGGACCGGAAAGACCTCGGTGCGTGATGAGAATATCTCCCCGAGCCGTTTCGAGCATTTTTCCAACTGAGGCGTGCTTGGTCGTTCGAACCACATATATTTCGGCATTTCGGAATGCGATTCCGACTATTTCCTGCAAAGGCGGCTGCTTCAAATAAATCGGCGCGAGCGCGGCTCGAACGGGGACGATCGAATGCCCAAGTTGCTCGGCGTAGTTGATTCCGTCACCCGTCGTTCCGGTTTTGGAATAACTCGTGCCGCCGGTTGCGAGGATCAGCGCCCGTGTGTTCAGACACTCACCATTGTATGAAATCCGCCATTCGCCATCATGGGGTTCGACTGATTCAATGCGCGATTTGGTATGGAGAATTACAGATTCCGAGCGAAGTTCTTTTTCAAATGCCGATAGCACATCTTCGGCACGGCCGGAATCTGGAAAAATGCGCCCGTTCTCTCGCGCGTGACACGCGACGCCATGGCGCGCAAGCAGCGCGAGAACATCCGCATTTGTATAGCGGTACATCGCGCTCCGCAGGAATCTCTGTTCGCTCACGCGCGGAAATCCTTCGCGCAGCAATTCATCCGCCGGACCGGCATGGGTAATATTGCACTTGCCGCCGCCAGAAATTAAAATTTTGATGCCAAGCCGAGGATTGCGCTCGAAAAGATGCACATCGAGATTCATGCCCGCATCTTTCGCGGCCCGCCGTGCCGCTAATGCCGCGAAAATACCTCCCGCGCCTCCTCCGACAATGGCAATGGAATTTGTCATCGCGCAGAGAACACCATCTTCAATCGAATAGCGTCATCGCACTCGGACGCCGGAAATGCTCGGTCGTGAGATGCGACCGCTCTTCATTCAAGCCAAGTCGTTTGCAAGTTTTACGAAATAGCTCTTTAATATAATCCGCGTATCCCCCGGTGCCGCGCATCCGGCTGCCGAATTCGGGATCGTTCATTTTGCCATCGCGCACCATTTGAATGCGAGCCATTATTTTCTTCGCTTCGAGCGGCACATTCTTCGCGAGCCACTCCTCGAAGATGGGCCGCACGGCATACGGAAGCCGCACCATGTTATATCCCGCCGATTTCGCTCCCGCTTCTCGCGCGGCACGAAGGATCGCGGGGATTTCTTCATCGTTCAATCCAGGAATAGCCGGCCCGATCATTACACCGGTTGGAACTCCAGCTTCGGCGAGCGTTCGTAGCGCATGTAAACGGCGTTCCGGCGTGCTGGTTCTCGGTTCGAGTTTCCGCGAGAGATCCCGATCCAGCGTCGTAATGGAAAAGAATACGCTGACCAAATGAAGCTTCGCCATTTCGGTGAGTAGATCGCAATCGCGCAGAATAAGCGCGTTCTTGGTAATGATGCCAACCGGATTCCGGTAGTCCAAAAATACTTCGAGCATTTTTCGCGTGATTCCAAACTCGCGCTCCGCGGGCTGGTAGCAATCGGTGTTGCCGCTCATCATAATATATTGCGGTTGCCACGACCGCTTCTCGAACGCCTCGCGAAGAAGCTGCGGTGCGTCATGCTTCACCATGATTTTCGATTCGAAGTCGATGCCAGCATTCATACCGAGATATTCATGTGTAGGCCGCGCGTAGCAATAAGCGCAGCCGTGCTCGCACCCGCGATAGACGTTTACCGAATAGGTGAAACCCAAGTCCGGGCTGTCATTTTTCGAAAGGATCGATTTTGAATGATCGGGCAAAAATTCGGTCTGGACGACCGGAAGCTCCATCGGCTCCGGCGAATCGCATGAGCGATCATCCCAGCCATCGTCGAAGGCTTCGAGCGAAGTAGTCTCGAACCGATTTTGAATGCGTAATTCTGTTCCGCGCAGCATGAGAAGATTTAGGTGCTTATTGTAGCACGAATGCGACCATGCTGGAAGCGAAGGCGAGAGAAGTTTGTTCCTGAAAACTCAACAATGATAATCACCGAACTTGCAACTATCTGCGAAGAGAACGGGCTGATGCTTGATCACACCATGCGTTTGGCAATGGAAGCTTATGCTCGGCTCCTCACACGTTGGAACTCCAAAATCAATCTCATCTCCCGCAAGGACGAGGCGCACATCCTCGACCGGCACATTCTGCATTCGCTCACGCTCGCGATGCCGGCCATCAGCGGTTATGATTTTCAAAATACGCGTGTGCTCGATATTGGCACGGGCGGCGGGCTGCCGGGAATTCCGCTCAAGATCGTCATCCCATCGCTCGATATGACGCTTGTCGATTCCACACAAAAGAAGATTGCCGCCGTGAATGAGATGATTGCCAACTTGGGACTAACCGGCATCCGCGCGATCGCGGCGCGCGCGGAGGAACTTGCAAAAGCTCCCGAGGAGGCGCATTCGTATGACGTTATCATCTCGCGGGCAGTCGCGCCATTAGAGGATTTGGTAAAGTGGTCGCGCGAACTGCTAAAACCGGACGGGGTGCTTTTCTCACTCAAGGGCGGAGACCTTTCGGAAGAAATCCAACTAGCGAATCGACTGAAGGGCGTTACTTCGATCGAAGCAAAGCCGCTTGATTTGAAAGGCTACCCCGATTTCCAGCGCGAGGAGAAAAAGCTGGTGCGCGTGGATTTCGCGGGCTGAATTCGGCAACTAAAAGCCGACCGGAAGGTTTTTCATCGACGATGAAGCGGGACGCGGCTCAGGCCAAACGAATGACCGACCAGATCAATGTTTTGAACATTGCTCTCATGCTCCTTTCGGCTTTGCTCGCGTTTGCTTGGCCGTTTTATCTCTTTCTTATCGCGTATGCCGTGCTTGGCCCATTGCATTACCTGACGGAGATTTCCTGGCTTCACGACCGCAATTATTACACTGGGCGCAAGCACGATGCGTGGTTGCTCATAGCGGTTGGCGTTATTTTTGGCGCCACAACCCTGGCCGGCGTCGCGCTCCGTTCCGCGATGCCGAATTTAATCATCGCCGCCTTCTTAAGCTCCATTGTTCTGGCCGAGACGCGAGGATGGGCACCACGGATAGCCTTACTTATCATGGTTATTTTGTTTGTCTGGCTGGTGCCGTTCAGCATGTCCACCGTTATTTCGGGACTGCTCCTGCTAACGATCGTTCACGTATTCGTATTCACCGGCTGCTTCATTCTTTTTGGTTCGGTGAAGTCCGCCAGCCGAACGGGATATTTATCGTTCGTTGTATTTCTGGGGCTTGCCTGGCTGTTGCTGGCATACCGTCCCATGCCCGGAGCTGGCGTAGCGGATGAGTTTGTTCTTACCCACTACACTGGCGGCTTTGGCGATCTGAACGTCCTGTTGCTTCGGTTCTTCCACCTCTCCCCTGCCGGCAATCTCGCTTCGGATCCCTTCGAATTTTCCTCCGGGGCCGTCGCCGTGATGCGGTTCATCGCTTTCGCCTATCTATATCATTATCTCAACTGGTTCTCCAAAACGAAAATTATTCGCTGGCATGAAGTTTCGAGACTTCGGCTCGCGAGCGTGGGAGGGATTTGGCTTCTCGCGATCGCGGGCTATCTTATCGACTACAATCTTGGCATCAAGCTGCTTTTTACACTAAGCGCGCTCCATGTGCTTTTGGAATTTCCGCTCGATGTAAAAACGATCGGCGGACTTGCCACGACGAGCTTCCAACAAGTAAAGAGCGGAATCCTCGCCCTCAAACCGGCTGGATAATAGAGGCCTTCGTAGCCGTGACCTTTAGGTCACGGGGAAAAACAATACAATGGATTATACACACCGTGACCTGAAGGTCACGGCTACAATTGCGCTCATTTCAGAAACTCTCCATGAAATCGGTCATCTTCACCTTCACGACTCACAATCACCAGCCGCTTGGCAATTTCGATCACGTAATCGAAGAAGCGTTCGAGAAATCGTATCATCCGTTTTTCGAATTAGTCGCGAAATATCCCGCCATTCGTTTTGCGACACACTTCACGGGACTTTTGCTCGATTGGATTCAGGCGCATCACCCCGAGCATTTGGAAAAATTGCGCACGATGGTTCGAAGCAGACAGATCGAAATGATCTCCGGCGGGTTCTCCGAGCCGATTCTTTCCGTCATTCCTCCACAGGATCAGCAAGCCCAAATTAGGCTTCTCACCGAGCGTCTGAAACAGCAATTCGGCACTACGCCGATCGGCCTCTGGCTTGCAGAGCGCGTGTGGGAGCAGCCGCTCGCTTCGGTTTTGCACGATGCCGGTATTCGTTACGTGCTCCTCGATGATACTCATTTTCTTCACGCAGGTCTGAGCGATAACGAACTCAATGGATATTATTTGACGGAAGACAAGGGCAAATTGCTCGCGGTCTTTCCTATTTCAAAGGCGCTGCGTTATACCATTCCCTTTCGCCCAGTGGATGAGACCATTCAAGTCCTGCGCGACGCGGCAAGCGAGTCTGGAACGAATATCGTCACCTTCGCCGACGATGGCGAGAAATTCGGCGTGTGGCCGCAAACGTACGAGTCTGTTTATGGCGAAGGTTGGCTCAATGAGTTTTTTCAAAAGCTTACCGAGAATGCGGGCTGGATCACGATGCTGCCGCCCGGCGAGGCACTCGCGCGTGTTCCACCTCGCGGCAGGATTTATCTTCCCAATGCGAGCTATTCCGAAATGATGCAGTGGGCACTACCCACGGCGGAGGCGAACCAGCTCTATGAGGATTTTATTCACCAACTTGACGAGGACAAAGCACGCTGGGAGCAATACCGTCCCTTCGTGCGCGGCGGCTATTGGCGGAATTTTTTCACAAAATATCCAGAGTCGAACCATCTTCATAAGCACGTTCTCCGCAGCAGCGCGCGAATCGAACGATTGAAGAACGATGGCGTGAACACGGACGAAGCCCACCGGGAATTGCTCCGCTCCCAGTGTAACGACCCGTATTGGCACGGAGTCTTCGGAGGGATTTACCTTTCGAACTTGCGACATGCAAATTATTCCGCGCTCGTAAGCGCCGATGCGTTGCTCGACAAAGCAGAGCGTCTTGCGGACGTCCGAATGGAGCAAACGGATTTCGATTGCGATGGAGCGGATGAAGTCATTCTCGAATCGCGCATTTTTTCGCTCTATGGGAAGCCGTCGCTTGGTGGGATGATCGCGGAAATCGACTTCAAGCCGCGTAACTTCAACGCTACCAATATTATTTCGCGCCGGCGTGAAGCGTATCACGCGAAAATCGCGGGCGCCGGGGACGGCGCCCACCACGCGGCTTCGATTCACGAAGGAATGAGAGCCAAAGAATCCGGCCTCGAAAAACTGCTTGTGTATGATCCCTACCGTCATGGCTGCATGATCGAGCATTTCCTGAACGAGGGCGCGACCGTGGATGACCTTCGCGCCATGCGGTTCGAAGAGCGGGGAGACTTTGTGACTTTTCCGTTCGAATGGGGTTGGAATAAGAAGGGCAACTTGCTGCTCACGCGCGCGGGTAACGTGCAGGGGAATCCCGTCACATTGACGAAAGACCTTGCGCTTTCCGAACGCGGGAGTGATTTAAAAGTGACCTACGCCATTACGAACGAATCGCAAGCGCCGCTTCGTTTACGATTTGCATCGGAATGGGCGTTCAATCTGCTCGCGGGTTCGGCGCCGGACCGGTATTTCGAATCGGCGGGACGGCGGCTCGAATGGCCGGAATTAAATAGCTTCGGCAGCCTCACTGGCGCGGAGAATATCCGACTTGTCGATGAATATTTGAAATTCGCGATCGACCTTCGAGCCGAGAAAGCCACGGAGATTGTGAGATTTCCAATCGAATCCATCTCGCTCTCCGAAGGCGGCTTCGAGCGGATTTATCAGGGGTCCATTATCCTGCCGATATGGAACTTTGAACTCGCGCCGGGCGAGATGCGGAAACTGGAATTAACGGTACTATTTCAACTTTTGACATGAATCAAAGGAGAATTTATTCGCGGCGCACGAGGGGCAATCCTTCTTCGCCGCTCGTCCAAATCACGCTGCCGGACCGGCCGCTGCTCTCCGTTATTATCCCCACGAAGAACGAGGAGAAGTTGCTCGAACGCTGCCTTCAACAATTTTCCGGGCCGATCAAGTCGCGGTTTGGAATCGAGCTTATCGTGAGCGATGGCGGATCCTCCGATAATACGATTGGAATCGCCGCCGCGTATGCGGATTTCATCGCCACGCACGAAGCGCCGTGGCGCCAAACGATTGCCGAAGGCCGCAATCGCGGCGCGGAGCTTGCCCATGCCAATCTTCTCATTTTTCTAAATGCCGATACGATGATCGCCGATGTCGGAATGTTTCTCGACCGCGTAATCCAGCGATTCGCCGTCGATGAGTCCATCGCCGCGCTGGCCACGCGCGTCGAGGTGATGCCGGAGGAGCGCCGATGGAGCGATTTCTTCTTCCATGCGTATTTCAACCAGTACGTCAGAGCCGCGAATGTGATCGGCCTCGGTATGGGCCGGGGTGAGTGCCAAATCGTACGGCGCAAAGCGTTCGAAGCGCTGAACGGTTATAACCCCCGCATGGCCGCCGGCGAGGATTTCGATCTCTTCCGAAGATTGCGCGCCATGGGCAGCGTGAAGTTCGATTCGAAACTGCTTGTCTATGAATCGCCGCGCCGCTACCGCAAGTATGGTTACGCGCGAGTGTATCTCGATTGGATTCGCAATGGCTTCGCCGTGCTCGTGCGGAATCGCTCCGCGAATCAGGTGTGGGAAGAAGTGCGCTGAGGGCAATGATGAATTATGAATGATAAATTATGAAACGAGGAATCTGCGTATTTATTTTCCTCTTTCAGATTTGTCCCTCCCTTTTTGCCCAGCATAACACCGCCTCGCTTACCGGAGTCGTCGGAGATAGCGCGACGCACGAGGCGCTTCCCGGCGCGCGCATCGAACTCGTCGAGTTACACCGAGGGGCCATCAGCGATGGGAATGGGAATTTTATCATTGGAGATTTGCCCGCCGGGTCGTTCAAGATCGAGGTGCATCTTCTGGGATATTTTTCCGAAGCGAAATTTGTGACGCTCGCGGATGGCGATACCACCAGGCTAAACTTCGATCTTCCTACCACCAGCATTCAGGGAGAGGAAATCACGGTCGAAAGCCAGCGGGAACGCGAAATCGAGCGGACGAGCGTGAGCCGAATTCTCCTCACACCAAAAACGATCGAGGAAGTCCCGGCCATTGGCGGCGAGAGCGATCTTTTTCGCGTGCTGCAACTGCTTCCCGGAGTGAAAGCGCAGAGCGAGATTTCGAATGGACTTTATATTCGGGGCGGCCCACCGGACCAAAACCTAATCCTGCTCGACGATAACGTGATCTATAATCCGACACATCTCTTCGGATTTTTCAGCACGTTCAATACGGATGCGATCAAAAGTGTCGATCTAATCAAAGGGGGCTATCCTGCCGAATATGGCGGGCGGCTGAACGGCGTACTTGATGTAACGACACGCGAGGGCGATCCGAATGAGTTCCACGGCAAAACTTCGCTCAGCCTCATCAGCGCACGGCAGACTTTGGAATTTCCGGTTCCCGGCGGTTCAATACTGCTCAGCGGACGCCGAACGTATATCGACGAATTCCTGAATGCCACGAACGCCCAGAAAATCCTGGGCGATACTATCCGGTTGCCGCAATACTATTTTTACGATCTCAATGCAAAAATCGACGAGCATTTAGGCCCGGCCGATCATCTCAGTTTCTCCGGTTATTTGGGCGGCGATCATTTGTATTATCCTTCGAATGGCTATGTGGAACTGACGCTGAACTGGGGCAACCAACTTGCGAGCGCCGAGTGGACGCATATTTTTTCGGATAAACTTTCGGCGCGCACCTTCGCGGGGTATAGCGCCTACTCTTCGCAATCATTTGGCAACATCACGGAGAGCCCCTTCGAATTCGATAATGGCATTCAGGAACGTTCCGTAAAAGAGGATGCCGATTGGATGCCGAACGATGCGCATGACATTCGCATGGGCGCGGGACTTTCCCAATTCCGATTTAACTTCTATAATACGCTCGGCTCGACGAACAAACCGCTCAAAGATACGGGCGGCGTGCCCGATTATCTTTCGATGTACGCACAGGACGAGTGGAAAGCGACCGATCGAATCACTGCAACCTATGGCCTGCGCGCCGAGTGGCTCGATCTTGCGAACGCGATGACGCTCGATCCGCGACTTACGGTTGCGTACCAACTAAATCCGCTGTGGTCTCTTAAAGCATCGACCGGAATTTATCATCAGTTTTTGCATTTGGTTACCGCGGGAGAATTTACATTCTTCGATCTCTGGATTCCGGGAACCGCGCCGCTGCCGCCGAGCAAAAGCACCCAGTACATTCTGGAATTGAGCGGCTACCCCTCGGAACCCACGTTCGTTTCCTGCGATCTGTATTATAAGAAGCTGGATAATATCGTCGAATATAACGAGGCGAAGTTCATGTCCAATTCGATCGCGGAACTATTGCCGACCGGAACGGGTCAGGCGTATGGAATGGAGTTATTTCTTCGAGAGCGGCTCGCCAACCTGACGGGATGGATCGGCTATACGCTTTCGTGGGTCACCGAGCAAATCCCGGAGTTAAACAACGGCCAGCCGTTTTATCCCACCTACGACGAGCGGCATGACATTCAACTGGTGCTGAACTACAAATTCTCCGACCGCTGGACTGCCGGCGCAACATTCACTTACGCGACCGGACAAGCCTACACTTCCGACATAGGATATTATCATCTCGCCTTCGATGAGACAGGTTTCGAGCAGAATCTCGATATTCCCGGCACGATGGGCGGGGAACGATTACCCGATTACAATCGCGCGGACGCAAGCCTTACGTATTCGTTCCTAATGTTCGGCAAGGACGCGAAGGCGTCGCTCGATGTGTTCAATCTTTACAACCACCGGAATGTCTGGTTCCGCGTCACCGATACACAAAAACAGCCGCCGCAAGTTTCCGATGTGCTGCTGCTGCCGATCATTCCAACGCTGGGATTGGAGGTAACCTACTAAATGGCGAACGGCAAGTGGCGAATGGCGAGTGGCGAAAGGAGACCGCGGGGATTCACGCGGTTCGTGCGCGATTGCATGTTGTTCATGTTACCAGTGCTCTTCGATGCTTGTACCTCAGTGAACGAATCCACCTTCTCGCCGCAGATCGCTATTCAGGGCTATTTGTATGCGAACGAGCCGCTCGATTCGATCGTCATTCGCGAGTCGATTCCAATCACTGGCACGAGCGGCAACGACCGGGTGAGCAATGCCATCGTTACACTTTCTACTGGCGATTCCGTCTATCGTTTGCATAACGATTCCTCATTCGTTCCCGGTGGAAGATATTTGAGCGATCATCCGATCGTCATTCAACCGGGCACAACTTATACGCTACGCGTGGAAGCGCTGGGCCAAGTTGCAACGGCTACGACGACAGTACCATCATCTATTCATCTCGATTCGGTAACGCTGAATGGGCAGCGGCTTTCTCTTACCGCGGTGGATTCCGTGACCTATCCAAAATTCGTTGATAGCTTAGGTTCGCCGGGGATTCTTATGTGGTGGTCACCCAGTCCCGGCTCGGCGGGATATGGGATCGAGGCGATCTCGCTCGATACGAATGCCGATACGATTCTCGATGCCGTTTCGAGCGCCGTGGGTGATAGCGCGGCGATGGGCCGGTACCGCTTCTTCATTCTTTCGACGGACGAGCAGGTCGTATGGCCGCAGTTCACGCGCTACGGATTGAACGCTATTCGCGCGCTCGCGCTCGATAAAAATTACGAGGACTATGTGCTTGGGCTTTATCTCTCCGGTTCCCAGTTCAATAACAGCACGCTCGATGTGCAGGGAGGGCTGGGAATCTTCGGAAGCGCGGCGCGGACGAGCAAGCTGGTGTATTTGAGATAACCTACCACTCCACGATCTTGCGAAATGGCGGCTGGCCCTCGACGAACACTTCGATTGCATACACGCCGGGAGGATATTGCGCAATGCTAATTCGAAAGATATTTCGCATGGGATCCGATTCGATAATCTGCCGGCCTGCCAGATCGAAGACACGGATGGATGCGATGGGCATTTGCGAGGAGAGCGTTACGAAATCTGCGTCCTGCGTGAGTTGAATGGGCGGGGTGGGCGGCGGCGCTTCGGCAACACCGCTCGATGGATCGGCGATATAGATACCGGAATCGGTGGCCACGGCAATGCGCCCGGAAGTCGTATCGTATTTGATGACCCACACTTCCTGCACAATTGGGTTCAAAGTATCGCCCGGCACACCTTGCGGGAAATTTATGGAATGCCAGGAAAGACCGCCATCGGTGGTTTCCTGCACCATCCCGTTTCCCGTATCCTGCCTGGCATCGAACAGCCCCGTAAAAAAGTGCAATGGTCGCGGATAGGCTGGGTCTCGCGGCTTCGAAAGCATGGAAGTTCGTTGATCGATGTCGAGACCCCAAGCAAACGCCGGCCCATTCAGGATTTGCCATGAGGCTCCGCCATCCGTCGTGCTCAGGAAGGATGAGTCATTGCTCGACTCCACTCGTTTCCATTGTTGAGCAATGGCGATAGAATGCTTCCCAGTGGTTGAATTAACAGCCTGCCAGGAAAACACGATCTTCGGAGACTCAAAATATGCATCTGGACGAAACGTGACGGCCCAGGAGCTTCCTTCATCCGAAGAAAAGGCGAAACTCCCGTCGAAATCGGTGCTTTGAATAATCGACGGGGGCACGTCTTGCGAAACATCCATCGAGAAGAACCGGATCGAATCGGAAGTGGTATCGAGCTGTGTCCAACTGGCTCCGGAATCGATAGACCGGAAGAGGCCGCCATCCGGCGGCTCTCCATAATAAATCGCATTTTCTTTCGCGCTATAGGCCATGCATTCGGCATCGATACCGCCAAAACCCAATCCCAAACCGCCGCCAAGCGTGTCATGGTTATATCGATCATCCCACGTGATACCGCCATCGGTCGAACGATATAAGGAATTTGACGTGATGGCAAATACGATATTCGTATCGCTGGGCAGGCAAAAAACCTGATGCACATCGTTAATCCGAGAAAGAGCATTCGTGTCGAGGAGTGTGGCATGTTCCACCCAGGTATTTCCGCCGTCATCCGAGCGGAAGATGCCCCCTACAAACAGAGGCCCGGCGAAAATGACGCGGCCATGCGAGAGCGGATTGAAGGCAACCGCACTCCACGGGTCGGAATTATTGTGTGGAAAGTAAGCCCGCCGCCAATGGTAGTCCTGCGCGGCACAGGGACCGGCTGAAAAAAAACCGATGGCAGCGCCAAGCCAAATTGCGGACAAGAACAAAGAAGCGAGACGACGTGCGAAGTATTTCATGGAGAGTTTTTATTTGACAAAACCAAACACTACGCATGCGGAGTGCAATTCCGCGCTATACACCTAATTAAACGGATTCGAAAAATCTTTTCTCGTCACGAAGCTACTGTCGGTAAGGCTCTCTAAGAAGGCAATGATATCCTCCATTTGCGCTTGCGTAAGATGAAGCGGCCGGACGAGCGTATCCTGCGTCGGATTATGAAAACCTCCGCGATTATATTGATCGAGTACCTGCACGAGCGTGTTGAAGCGGCCATCGTGCATATACGGCGCGGTAAGCGCAATATTCCGGAGCGTCGGCGTGCGGAATTTTCCATTGTCATTTGGGTCGTGCGTCACATCTTCACGGCCCTCATCCGCATATTGAAATTCCAGACCGGTCGAGTGATACGCATCGTCGGTGAAGTTCACCCCGCTGTGGCAGGCGCTGCAATTCGTCGTGCTGCTCGTGAAGAGCGCAAACCCGCGTTTAGCGGCATCCGAAAGCGCGGATGTATCGCCTTCGCGGAACTGGTCGTAGGCGCTCGACCCGGAAATCATGGTCCGCTCGAAGCTGGCGACCGCCTGCGCGATGCGCGTCATCGTTATCGCTCCGTCCCCAAAAGCCAGCGTAAAAAGAGGTGGATACAGCACGTTCTTACTCAGCGATTCTATTACCGTGGTGCTATCGTTATCCAATTCCACCGGATTATAAATTGGGACGGGCACTTGTGCTTCGAGCGAGGGCGCGCGGCCATCCCAGAAGAATGCGGTATCGTACGCCTCATTCACGATGCAGGAAGCATTGCGAGGCCCGTGCCTCCCATCCACGCCGAAACTCCAGTGATTGCCCGGATCGCAAAAACTCGCCGAAAGAATATGGCAGCTTCCGCAGGAGTGCTGCCCGTCGCGGCTTAACTCGGTGGCATAAAAAAGATCGCGCCCGAGCGTTACTTTGGCCGGCGTAACCGGATCGTCCGCCGGAATAATCGGAGGTGGGAAGCCCGGAGGAATAACAATCGGATTCTCCTGTGTGGGCGGCATAGCAATTCCGGTCGTCCCCCGTTGGCATGAAGACAAAAAAAGCGCGGCTCCGACAATGGCAGTAATCTCAAAAGGCCGCCTTCGAAAGTATTTCATTGAATTTTGTATCGCTGCGATCATCTGTCTTCGCGCTCCGTTGGACGGAACACAGCAATTTCCGGCCAGGTTGCCCCCCAAAAAAAATCTTTGTAAAATTAATGTAACCGGCGGGTACTCGCGCGTTCTTGGAAATAACGGCTAGGCGGATCTGAAGTATTTTTCTGAAGTATTTTTCTGAAGTATTTTTCTGAAGTATTTTTCTGAAGTATTTTTCTGAAGTATTTTTCTGAAGTATTTTTCTGAAGTATTTTTCTGAAGTATTTTTCAGAACCGGGCACTTTTTAGGGAATTCCCGTTTTTCAAAATCGCTTTCACTTTCTGCAGTTCGAATTTAACCAACTTTCCGCATTTTCTAAATAATCAAAACCATGAAACCTTTTGCTTCTTTTCGTTTTGCGTTCGGCTCCTTCGCGATGGCAGTCCTTGCCGCCGTGGTCTTCGGCCTCGCGCCTTCGAGCGCGCTGGCGCAGACCGGGCATGATGGCATCAGTGCTGCCGGCACCGATTTTTTCCTCAGCCAAATGCCAAATATCCCCTTCTCTCAGTCGTGGCAGCAATTCGAAAATGGCTCGCCTGGCGGATATTTCCTTATCGGAAACTTCCAGGATGGCAACACGGTGACGATCGATTATTTCGACCCTTCCAGCGGCTTAGAGCATATCGGAAAGTCTTTCACCAACTTGAAGAGAGGGCAGTGCATCCAGTATTCCATCGATCCTAATAGCATGACCCCCACCAAGCCGGGTGAAATGATCGAATGGAAATCGGCGCACATCACTTCCACCTATCCGATCACCGTGCAGTTTTATCGGGAAGGAACGAGCAATGGCAATTTGTATCAGGGAATACCGACGGCGGCGCTCGGCGAGAATTACGTCATTGCCGCATGGAATGACTGCCCGCACGATGACGCGCCGAATTCGGATAATCCCGATTCCACGAGTTCCGAATGTTTGATCATCGCGGCATACGACAATACGAACGTGACGATCATCCCAAATTCGACCACCTATGCCGGCGTGACCGGTTACAATACTGGAGCGGGTTACACCAGCTCGCCCCATCCGATAACGATTACCTTGCAGCGCGGTCAGATCTATTGGATCCGCTCGGAGCCGACGGCCTTATCGAACGACCTTTCCGGAACGACGATCGCCGCCGATAAGCCGATCGCCGTCCTGGGTGGCCAGGAGCGCGGGATGATGAACGATCCCCAGGCCCAGGGCAGTTGGGCCGACGAAGATCCTCGAGATGGAATGGTCGAGCAAATGACGCCGCTCGAAAGCTGGGGAACGGACTATCCCTCCATTCCGACCATGCCGGCGGGAAGTTCAAGTTGCAATCCCAGTGGCGACGGCGACTTATATCGCTTCTTTACCGCCGACGTGCGAAATAGCGCATGGTCTGGATATTCGGAAGGTCAGTCCGGGATGAATAAATATGGACCGCAGCCATTGACCATGTATCAGGCGCCGGCCGCCGATTGGGAAAATGTTACAAACCCGGTCGATCTCCTCACCGATTCGTCATCGAGAGATGCCAGCGGACACATCAAGAAAATGTACGCGCTCCAATATCATTATTTCCAATGGGTCGCCTCCGGCGAGGTGAGTTACCGTTCCGATAATGAAATGAACCTGGTCCCCATCGACCATTGGGAGAAGAGCACGGTCTTCATGGTGCCTCATAACAGCCATTACAATGGCAACCAATTCATAAATCTTATCACGACCAGGGACTCGCTCTCGAAGATATCCGTAACGTTCAATAGCACTTCGACCGGTCCCCTCTCGCTTGCCCTGCAAGCGATTAAGACGTATCAAATACCTTTGCATCCCGAGCTGGTCGGTCTTACCTACAAATTAGCTTCCGGCAATTACCTGATCTATGGAAACACGCCGTTTGCCTGTTATTGCTATGGCCGGACGGAACCGGACGCGAAGACGATCTCTGGCTATGCCGCTCCCTCTGGACAAGTATATGGAACGAATGCCCAGCCGAACGCTCCGAAAGCGGACATTACGCCAAGCTGCGGAGCATGGCATGTTCATATCTCCGAACCCGAGGTGACTGGAAACGATGGCCTTGCGGACGTTATATTTCTCGAGGATCCGGATGGCTTTTTTGTAAAGCCCGCGCGCGTCAGTACCAATTGCCGCACGAGCCCCCAGCCCCCTCTGACGGCATTGCCGTTCGAGGTCGGCGATTCGAGCCTTGATTTCGACGTTCAGGTTGATGACCCCACACAGCCTGCCGACGCGTATGTTTATGTTGTGGATCGCGATGGCAACGATACCGTGCTACATCTCCACTATATCCCCACTGCCTTTGCGACGTCGCAAGATACGATCGCATTCCCAGTTACGCAGGTCGGCGACACACAGGTTTCCACGTTTACCTTCCACGTTGTTTCGACGGGGAACTACCCCTCGATATACGTACCCACCGCGGTGTTGGAGCACCTCGACAAGAATGCGAATGACTTTACGATCACTTCGAATCCAACCTTGCCGGCAACGCTGATAGCCGGAGATTCCGTCGTGTTTACCGTGACCTTTACCTCCATCGACACCAATCGGCATTTCGACAAACTCGATCTCGTCACCGGGTGCCTCAATGATACCGTCCCACTAATGGGGCAACAAGCAACGCCGATTATCCTGGCGGGCAACTGGGACTTCGGAAATGTGCCGGTCGGAGATACGGTATGTAAAGAGATTACCGTTGAAAACATCGGTGCATGGAATCTTATTCTCGACAGTAGTTACCATTATGCGTTAAACCTGCCCACGGATTATACGTTCGAGGGTCCGATTCCGGATACCATCATGCCCGGAGGAATTACAACCGAGAAGACCTTACGCTTCTGCTTCCATCCAAGCACAACGGGATCGAGCGGCACCGTAGTGAATTGGGAAACGAACCTCAATGGCCTGTACCAGCACGACAAAAAGGACTCCACGGTTCTGCTGGGATATGGCTCTACGCCGGGTATGGGTTGGGACCGTTACACCGATACACTTACCGTCGAGTGTGAATCTTACGATACCGTTCGTCGCTATCTGATTAATACCTCATCTGGAACCAATGGCGGGAACATCAGTGTGAAGGAACTCATGGTGATTGGCCCGGATTCGAGCGATGTCACTATTCTTGACTATGGAGAGAGGTATGGCGGCGCTAACGCATTCTCCTCTTTCGCACCGTTTCAACTTACGGAAGATAGCTCTGAATTTGTCGATCTGCAATTCAAGCCCACGCTGGCTAATGGGTTTGCTGACCGCTACGCGAACGTCGTTGCAAACGGCGTGAACATCTCAGATGCGAACACAACTTACACGGATACCATTAAATGCGTGGGCATCGTCCGCCATGCGATCGTCACGGTTAATCCGCCAACGTACGATTTCGGGGCGCAGGCACCGGGTTCGCAGCTTACGCATACGTTCACGATCACCAATACCGGTGATACCGCGTTCGTCTATACGGGCTTTAACCTTACAGGCTCGGACTTCGCCATCTTGAGCGAGCCAGCAGTAGGTTCGTCACTTGAGCCCGGCCAAACCGATACGATCGTGTTGCAATACACAGCGAAACAGAATGGCGGCCGGTCCGCGGTGACGATCAACATCGGAGGTGACCATTCCTATTGCAATACGGAGACGATTCTTTCCACGGGCTTATCCGAGGGCGTTGCCGTAGCTGAAACACCGGTGAATTACCCGATCACGTATATCTGCCATAACGATTCGTTATCGCTCACCGCGACCAATGAAGGCACGGGAGGCTCGGCGGCGGTCCTTCTGGACAGCGTGCAAATCGTCGACTATCAGCAAGGAACCCCTGTTGCGAACCAGTTCGCCTTTACGTCGAACAATTCACAGCTTATCACATGGCCGAATGGATTGGTCGTAGATAGCGCGCAAACGGTACCGTTCCCCGTGCGGTTTACGCCGGCGTATAGCATAATGGATTCCGTGCAGGCCATCTTCTATTGGGAGGACACCTCACGTGGCCAGACTCGCTTCTTCCAGGATACTCGAAAAATCAGCGGAATCGGCTACCAGACGGTCGATACGATCAGCCTGAGCAAACCCGCGGCGGCGGCGAGCAACACCTACACGGCGGTGACCGCGAATGAGGTTTCTATGCCAGTGCAGTTAGTGCTGCCATTCGACACCATCGCGCAGGTCTATGGAATGGAGTTCACGATCCGGTATTACCGGGACGCCTTCGTATTCCTTGGGGCCAACTCGGTCCAGCCGAGAAGCGACCTGCAGGTCGTGAGCGCGGATACCTCCGATGACGCGACGAACACCAACTACCAATTGCTCACAATCCATCTTAAGAGCAATACCGGCGCGCCAATCATTAATTCGGGAACGGTAGCTACCGTCAACTTGCAGTATGTCATTGGCAAGGATTCCATCTCGCCGTTCGATGTCAAGGACGTTATGTTCTTGGATCAGAACCAATCCTCCGTCTGCTGGGTATCGAACGGCAGCGTGCCCACGAGTTTCTATGGACAGAACCTCTGTGGCGATGCAACGCTCCGCATGTACTTGCATGGCGGAATGCCGGCCTTCTCGATTCAGGACATCGTGCCGAACCCGATCGCGCAAACGGCAAGCATCCATTACACCGTCGCGCAGGATGGCGTGCCGGTAACGATGCAAGTCTTCAACGCGCTGGGCCAACCGGTTGCGACGCTGATAAAGAACGAGCCGCAAGCGAAGGGCAGCTATCAGGCAACCCTCGATGCCTCGATGTTCCCAAGCGGGCTGTACACCATCTACGTCTCCACTCCTGGCTTCGGAATCTCGAAGCAAGTCGTAGTGACGAAGTAAGTGGGATAAAAGCAGAGATTACAGTAAGGGCGTATCGAATGATGCGCCCTTATTTTTTTGAGTTACCACCGGCGGGAAGCAGTTTATGTAATAACCCGCTTATAGAGCACGGCGCCAATCGCAAGTAGCATCACGGCGCTGATGATAATCACGGTGAAATCGAGCGGAAGGCCGAACTGGCAGGGCAGGCCAGTCATCATGTCACGCAGGGCATCTATCATATAGGAAAGCGGATTGACGCGCGAGATCGCCTGCAGCCAGCCGGGCATGAGATTGATAGGATAGATCGCATTGCTCGCAAAAAAAAGCGGCATCGTCATGAGCTGCCCCACTCCCATAAATCGCTCGCGCGTCTTGACGAGACAGGCGATGATAAGCGAGAACGTCGAAAAGACAATCGAGCCAAGCAGGACCATGAGCAGCACTCCGGCGAGATCGAACGGCGACCACTCGATATGCACTCCGAGCAATACCGCGAGGATATAGACGATCACGGCGAGCGGAATACATCGCACTCCGGCCGAGAGCGCCTTGCCGAGGACGAGCGCCGCGCGCGGGGTTGGCGTTGCGAGAAATTTGTGCGTCAGCCCGAGATCGCGTTCCCAAATGATAGCAATCCCATAAAAGATCGAAACGAAAAGCGCGCTCTGCGCGAGAATACCGGGCGCCATGAAGTCCAAATAGTTGACGTTGCCGGTGATGCGCATCCGCGCGAAGACCTGACCGAACACCAGCAGCCAGAGCGCCGGCTGAACAGAGCGCGTAAAAATTTCCGTCGGATCGCGGAAGACCTTGATGATCTCGAATTCCGCGATGACCGAAGTTTTTTGAAAAAATTTGAACATGATAGTTATCCGACCCGCGCCGCCGTGCGGCGCTCCTGTTTGATCGTCCGGAATGTGGAGCGCGTTCCCGAATCGAGCGATTCGGATGCATAATGGATGAAGACGTCTTCGAGCGTCGCGTTTTTATCCTTCATGGAATTCTTAAGTTCCTCCGGCGTTCCGATCGCGGCGAGTTTCCCTTGCGAGAGGAACGCGACGCGGTCGCAGAGTTCATCCGCTTCCTCCATCAGGTGCGTAGTTAGCAGGATGGTGGTGCCAAATTGCTTCTGCAGTTCGATGATATGCTGCCATACGAGATTACGCGCGATGGGATCCAAGCCCACCGTCGGCTCGTCGAGAAAGAGGACAGGCGGCCGGTGCATCATCGACTGCGCAATTTCCAATCGGCGAATCATTCCGCCGGAGTATTCCTGGACTGGTCGCCGCGCATGGTCCGCCAGGCCCATGAATTCGAGCGACTCCTCGATGCGTGGGCGACGCTCGCTTCGTGGCAGGCCATAGAGTTTTGCGAAGAGGAGCAAATTTTCATAACCGGTGAGCGTTCCATCGACCGAGATCATTTGTGGAACATAGCCGATATTCGCGCGCACACTCGAAGCATTGTGCGAGATGCTGAAACCATTGATCGTCGCATCGCCGGAGGTGGGCGGCAGCAGCGTGGTGAGCATCTTGATCGTCGTCGTCTTGCCAGCGCCGTTCGGGCCGAGCAATGCGAATATTTCGCCTTGAGTGATCGAAATATTCAGCGTATCTACGGCGGTGAACGCGCTGAATTTGCGCGTGAGGTCGCGCATCTCGAGCATGATCTTCGGCGGCGCCGCGGCGCCGTTCTTATTCACGCTGGTTGCGAGTACCGCCGGGGCGGGAGTGGATTCTATAAAATCCATAGTGAGTGAGTGATGAAGCATAACATCATCAGCGTGACCAAAGCTTCCGCCGACGCTTAAAAGGAATTAATATTACACGCTTCTATTGGGCACTATAAATTAGTTCCTCCGCGGCACTGACCTTCCTTAAAGGAAACCGAGAGATTTTCAAGGCTGCGAAAGTTTTCCCCTTCTCCCGGAAGGGAGAAGGGGAGCAGGGATGAGGCGGATCCCTTAGTACACCTCTTCCATGACCGTCAACTGGTCATTGACTTTTGCCACGCCGGGGGCGGCCCAGGCGGCGCTTTCGGCATCATCGCGCTCGGCCCAGGAATGGACCGTGCCTTTGAGCGTCACCAAGCTGCCGTTGACATCGACCGCGATGTTGCTCGCGTCGATCGTCGCGGAACGTTGGAACGCGCGCTGGATTTTGTCCTTGATCTCCACCGGTTTCAGCATCGGCTTCACCGTGAGGAGATTCGTGACTCCTTTCACCCCCGTGATGTCTTCGATTTCGTGGCGGGCTTCGTCTTTCTGGAATTGCCATTCGACATCTCCTTCGAGCTTGACCCATCCATTTTCGACGCTCACAGTGAGCCGGTCATCCGGAACGGAAGTATTCCAGCGAAGCGCATCGACCGCGGCCCTAGCGATCTCGGAATCGGTCTTTATGTTTTTACCATCCAACCGGACTTCGAGTTCTTCCGCCACGGCGCGCACACCATGCACGCCCTTCGCTACGCGTTCCGCCGCTAATTTCGCCGCATAACTATTGACATGGCCCGTCAGCATGATGACGCCGTAATCGGCCGTTACGCCAATGTCCGCACGTAAGGTCGAGGCTCCGTTCAGGAGCGGTTCCCATTTCACCGCGTCCATTACGTCGCGTTGAAGTTGTTCGTTCGATTTCATAGATTTGTATTGTGTAGTTAAAGAAAAAATAAACGTTTGTGTGCAGGGCGGTTTGCAAAATCCAAGCCGCGCGAAGCAAATGTCGATAGCGCGCGCGGACGCGATATGCCTTGAGAAGAGTTCATAAAATTACCGATAATTCTTACGCTCTTCTGTTAATAATTTTTACTGCCGGATGGTGTAGAAAAGTGCGAGATAGCTCCTTCATGCGAATTTGGGGATGTGTTTTACATGGCACGCTTTTCGCCTCCGAAACAAGCCAGAAATCAGGAGGTAACGATGGCATTGATCCAATGGATAGCATCCCCATTCAACTCGGTCGAGCGCGTCATGCTTGGCGCGATGCGCCGCCCGGCGAGTCTGGAGGATTTGGTCATGCCGAACGTCGATATTTCCGAGGATAACGAAAATTTTTACATCATCTCCGAATTGCCGGGCATGAACGACGATGATGTAAGCGTGACCGTGGACGCCCAGGCTCTCACCATGAGCGGCCACAAGGAGCGAAGAGCAGAAGAGAAGGAAAATCGAATACATCACCGAATCGAACGCCCGGTTGGCGATTTCGTCCGGACGTTTTCGATGCCTAAGAACGTGAACGTATCAGCCATAGGGGGTACGTTCCACGACGGCCTTCTCGAACTCACCCTCCCAAAGATCACGAACGCGATCCCCTTCGCTAGAGAAATACCGCTGAAAATGGCTACCGCGATGGCGTGATCCCTGCTCCCTCCGGACAGGCGATCAAACTACATCCGTGAAGCCAAACGGGCATATTAAATCCGAAGAAAAAGCGGTCTCGTATAAGATGGGAGCGGAAGCAGACGAACCCAGCCACCCCGCATGGAGTGGAGTGGCTGGGTATTGCGGAAAAACGTAAAATTTCATCTTGTTCAAAAGTGCAGAAGCAGATAATAAAATGCAAACTATCAGCATCAATCCAGGCGCAGGAATCGGTGATCGCGAGTTAATTGCCCTCCTCGGACATGCAACGAACCCGAAAGAATTGCTCGATGAGGAAAAACAGGCTATACCTGGAAGTGTCGAGTTCCATTATCGCAATCATCCAAACCTGCTGCGTGTAACGCGGCTTCGCGCAAACCGGCATGGCAACCGGATGGACTCAAGCTTGGACCGCCAGCTCGGAGTAAATTAGGAGCATTTACAATGTTCGACTTTCTTTTCATCCTGTTTTTGATAGTGTGCGCGCTGGCCATCAGGTGGGTTTCGAAATATGTCGAGCCGTGGGCCGACGCCATGCGCCCGAGCGATCTGCGTATGGCGGCGAAACGCCGAAAACAATCCGGAGGGAAAAAAATGACGGAACAGGTTTTGGAAGATTTCATCCATCTTAAAAAATTTCACCATTCGCGAGGAGTTCACTAAGCTTCGGAGGAAGGAATCTTATGATATTACTTTTTATTTTTCTATACATGTTTTTTGCCATCTTTGCTACCGCCGCGTATGTAGGGCCGATTATCCACTATTCGCATTCGGCCAATGCAAAACCGACGGAAACGACGAAGCGAGGGGCAGCGAGAATAGGACATTGAGGCCGGTTATGAGCTATCTTACCAATATCGTTTACGGTACCACCGAAAACCAAAATTTCCGAACCGTTCTGCACACGGGCGCGAAATCGCAGTTGGTGGTCATGTCGATTCCTCCGGGCGGTGAGATCGGCATGGAAACGCACGATACGGTCGAGCAAACGCTCTTCTTCTTGAGCGGCGGTGGCATGGCAATTTTGAATGGCGAGCGGCAGGAGGTCCATGAGGGCGATGCGTTAGTCGTTACGCCCGGAACGGAACACAATGTGCTGAATACGGAATCGGTGCCGCTCAAGATTTACACGATCTATGCGCCGCCGAACCATCTCGATGGCCGCGTTCACGCCACGAAAGCGGATGCGGACCGGGACATCGAAGACGAAGCATTCGGCAACGCCATTGGCGGTAACCTATCCGCCGGCGGACGCGCGATGATAACGCCCGGATTCCTTCCCGACATCGAGCCTCGGCCCGAACCCGGTAATCCGATGGAGCATCCGGATGCGCCCGCTATTTCGGTACACGATGAAAGACAAAGGAAGGTGGGAGTATGAAAAAGCTGGCTAAAAAGGATGATCGACCATCCGTCAAAAAAGTGGAGACGATAAGACGGCAAGATGAATGCCTGACCGCGCTTCCCGCCACCATTGATGTTGCGGCGCTTGCGGCGCTCTATAATTCTCCAACGTCCTCTCCGGTGGCGCACGAATACCTGCTCGAAGAAGCTCGCAGGGCGCTTGGGAAATACGAACTCGCGCAAGCCGATCTCGAACTTGCCGCTGATTCGCTTGCCCGCGCGATGCACATGTTAGTCGAGCAGCACGGCCTCAAAAAGCTGCCGCCGGAACGCATGGCCGAACTCGAACGGGATGTGCTGGAGTGGTTTGGCTTATGCCCTCCGGAAGCAGCCACGAAATCGGCCTCGGAACCAAAGCTGGCGAAAGCTCCAGTGAATGATCGCTCATCCACGAATGCCGGCAAAAAGCATTCGAACATTACGCGCCATAAACCAGATGCTCTCGTCCTTCCACATACTACTCTCAACGCCCATGGAACATCACTCTCCCATTGATACGCAGAATCTGCTCGATATGATCAAGCAGGAATCGAGGACCGCCGGCCCGAAAATCTCGCTTTACTTCTCCGTGCCGCAGTCCTCGGATTTCGCGATGATGGGACGCGCGGAACTGAAAGCGAATATCCAGGTCGTTGCCGCGCGATTGGAGACTATCCATACTCCGGACGCGATGCGCCGGGCGATCCTCGAACATCTTCGCTCGCTCGTGGAATCGAATGAACTATGGGAGCGGCGAAGCGAAAGCTACGCGATTTTCGTCAGCGCCTCGCTGCTCCGCTATTACGCGTTGCCCTTGCCCATCCGGGGCGGGCTGTGGGTGAACGAAGATTTCCAAATTACCCCGCTCATTCACCTGCTCTCGCTGCCCGAGCATTTTTATGTGCTCGCAGTATCGCTTGGAACTCCACTCATGGTCCGAGTGCATCCGCAATTCTCGGTTCCGGTTTCGCTCGAGAACGTCTGGTCAGTTGAAGCGATGGTGAATGGTGAAGAGGTCATCCATTCTCGCCAGTTCCATACGGCCGGGCATTCCAACGGCGCGCATCACGGTAATATCATTCCGGATGGCGCTTCGCGAGATGGCGAATTTCGCAAACGCGAGAGGTTGCTCGTGCTCCTCACGAAGACGGTCGATAAATTACTCGAGCAGGAGCAAGCATCGTCGACGATGCGCCTTCCGCTCGTGCTTACGGGAACCGATGAACTGGTAGCGCATTGCATTCACCACCTTCACTACCGGAATATTCTGATTGCTCCGGAACGCATGCTTATTCCCGTCGGTAATCCGATTGCGCTCGATTCCGGACTCTGGCATATATGCGCGCAACTCTATTCCGATCGAGAGGCACGAGATTTGTCGGAAGAACATCGCTTCGAAGAACTGCGCGCGCACGGGAGCATAGTGGAAGATATTGACGAAATCCTTTCGCTCTCCGCTTCGGGCGGCATTAAGACGCTCTTCATCAACGAAACGGCGCTCGCCGCAAGCGACTACAATCGTTCCGAAATGGATCACGTTAATGCCGCGCTCGTCCAGACGCTTCGGCATCATGGCAACGTACAGGAATCTCCAATGCTTCCCTCCCGGCGGGGTATTGCCGCGCTTCCGCGGCCCGGCCACGAGCGCGCGATGGGGGTTAGCAGCGCATGATGCCGGTCATGCGATAACCAGGCGGCGAAAATAGTTCAAGCAATTCTCACCAATTCACATCATGGATTTACAATGAATACCTCGATAGAACTAAGCACTTCAACGAATAACGAAACCCTCGATCACGAATATATACTTCCTTTCGCCAAAATCGGCATGAAGGACGTCTCCAAGGCTGGCGGCAAGAACGCCTCGCTCGGCGAAATGACGAAGGCGCTCGCCCCGCTCGGCGTTCGCATTCCCGAAGGTTTCGCGGTTACGACCGATGCCTTCCGTGATTTTTTAGAGATGAATAACCTTGCTTCGAAAATCGAAGCGCTCCTAAAAGATTTGGACCGCGGCACCTTCTCGAATCTTCATGCCATTGGCGAACACATTCGCTCCGAAATTTTGCACGGCACGCTCCCGGAGGCCGTTCAGAAAATGATCGTGGAGGCGTATCGCGCGCTTTCGAAGGGCGGAAAGCCGGTGAGCGTTGCCGTCCGCAGCAGCGCGACGTCGGAGGATTTAGCTGGTGCAAGCTTTGCCGGACAGCTCGAATCCTATCTCAATATCACTGGCGAAGAGGCGGTACTTGAAGCAGTGCGGAAATGCTTCGCCTCGCTTTACACGGACCGTGCGATCAAGTATCAGGAAGATCAGGGGTTGAGCCATAATACGGTCGCGGTGTCGGTCGGCATTCAGCGGATGGTTCGCTCCGATAAAGGCGCGTCGGGAGTGGCCTTCACGCTCGATCCCGATTCGGGTTTCGATAAGGTTGTGCTCATCACCGGCGCGTGGGGATTGGGTGAAAACGTCGTTCAAGGCATCGTCGAGCCGGATGAATTCGTTCTGTTCAAGCCATCGCTCAGGAATGGCAAGCGAGCCGTGATCTCGCACAAACTCGGCGCGAAAGAGAAGAGAATGATCTATGGCGATGGGAACGATAAAGAGCGAACGAAAAATCTCGATACGCCGCAGGAACTTCGCGAGCGTTTCGTGCTCAACGATCTGCAATTGGAAGAACTTGGCGATTGGCTGCTCGCGATCGAAGAGCATTACCACGCGCCGATGGATGTCGAGTGGGCGCTCGATGGTATTACCAACGAACTGTGGATTGTGCAAGCGCGGCCCGAAACCGTTCAATCGCAAGAAAAACATATTACGGTCAGCGAGTATGAGTTGAATGAAGAAGGCATCGTCCTCTCGCGCGGCATGGGTTTGGGGAATAGGATCGTAACCGGCCAAGCGCGCATCCTTGCTTCGCCGCGCGATGAAGATAAGCTCGTGGATGGCGAAATTCTCGTTACGGACATTACCAGTCCCGATTGGGATCCAGTAATGAAGCGGGCGCATGCCATCATAACGAATAAAGGGGGACGGACAAGCCATGCCGCGATCGTCGCGCGGGAACTCGGAACGCCCGCTATCGTCGGCGCGCTCGATGCGACAGAGAAAATAACGAATGGCGAAATGATTACAGTCGTCTGCGACAGCGCGGGGCGCGGAACGATTTATCGTGGCGCGCTGCGGTTTTCGCGCAAAGACCGCGATTTGAGCCAGGTCACCATGCCGCATACGAAACCGATGCTCATCCTCGCCGATCCCGACCGCGCCTTCGAGCTTTCGTTCTACCCGAATAAAGGCGTGGGGCTGATGCGGATCGAATTTATCATCACCGATTCCGTCCGCATTCACCCGATGGCGCTTGTAAATTACGATGTGCTGAAAGACGCGAGCGCCCGGGAGCAGATCGCAAAACTCACGAAAGGTTACCGCGATAAAAAGCAATATTTTGTAGAGAAACTCGCCGAGGGCGTCGCGACGATCGCGGCGGCCTTTTATCCGAATGACGTGATCGTTCGCATGAGCGATTTCAAGACGAACGAATATGCGAATCTCATTGGCGGCACGGAATTCGAACCAAAAGAAGAAAACCCGATGCTCGGCTTCCGGGGCGCTTCTCGCTACTATAACGACCGGTATCGCGCCGGTTTCGCGCTTGAATGCCAGGCCATGAAGCTCGTTCGCGACGAGATGGGACTCACCAACGTAAAGCTGATGATTCCCTTCTGCCGCACCGTCGAGGAAGGACGGAAGGTTGTCGGCATTATGGAAGAGCAGGGACTCAAGCGCGGCGAGAATGGCCTGGAGATTTATGTGATGGCAGAAATTCCGAGCAACGTATTGCTCGCGAAAGAATTCGCCGAAGTGTTCGATGGCTTCTCCATCGGCTCCAACGATCTCACCCAACTGACGCTTGGCATCGACCGCGATTCGACGATCATCGGCGAACTCTTCGACGAACGGAACGAAGCTTCGAAGCTGATGATCGCAACGGTCATTCAGCGCGCTCGCGAAGCCCATCGCAAGATCGGCCTTTGCGGACAGGCGCCGAGCGACCATCCGGATTTCGCGGAGTTCCTCGTCGCGCAGCATATCGACAGCATCTCCTTCAATCCCGATGCGCTGCTCCGTGGGATCGAAAATATCAACCGAGCCGAAGCGAAGTACCCGACGCATTTCGAACTCGCTTCCGAAGAAGCACTCGCCATGCACGCGGACCACCACCATGATTTCGACATCGAGGAATAGCCATGCAAACGACTCAGGAAACGAACACACCGGTTATCATTCAAAAAAAGACGATCATGGATAATAGTTGGGGCGGAATTTACGGCCTTGCGTTTATCGGAGCATTGGTCTATTTTATTCAACATGCGACGACATTCTGGGATGGCGTGCTCGGCATCGGCAAGTCCATCTTCTGGCCGGCGATGCTGATCTACAAACTTTTCGAATATTTAAAAATCTAACAGGAAAAACATCATGAAGAGAGTCAAAAACAAAGTAGCCGTCGTAACCGGCGCCGCGCTGGGCATTGGCCGGGCGACTGCCATTCGACTTGCCGAAGAAGGCGCCCGCGTTGCCATCACCGATGTGCTCGACATTCCCGGAGCCGCCGTCGTAGCGGAGATCAAGAAAGCAGGCGGCGACGCCGCCTTTTGGCATCTCGACGTTTCGAAAGAAGCCGAAGTAAAGCGCGTCATGTCCGAAGTCGCGGCGAAGTGGGGCAAGATCGACGTCCTCGTTAACAACGCCGGAATTTCCGGTGTGAACAAACCGACCGACCAGCTCACCGAGCAGGAGTGGGATGCACTCATGGCCGTGAACGTCAAAGGCGTTTTCTTTTGCACGAAACATGCGATTCC
>Ga0307373_10002409_pt1 | contig 33837 bp, 29 predicted proteins | sample OX2MG_FD_202534 | JGI IMG/M metagenome (GOLD analysis project Ga0307373, IMG submission 202534) | Soil microbial communities from Risofladan, Vaasa, Finland - OX-2 | ecosystem: Environmental > Terrestrial > Soil > Coastal area > Acid sulfate soil | place: Finland: Risofladan, Vaasa | collected...
TGCTGCAACCGGTAAGTCCCGCTTTGAGACGTCCGGAAGAGTAAGCTAAAGTCAAAGCTGAGCCTGGAGAACACGTCGGTTAGGCTTTTCGGACTCGGGGGGCAGTACCCCGACAGCTCCACCAATTTAACCGCCAAAATGCGCTTTCGAGCGCATTTTGTCTTTTAGGCGCCTGATCGTCGGGCACTTCGGGCATTTTTATTTGTGCGCCATCGTCGGAGGTGCGCCGTAGAAGAGGCGTTTCATGAATTCGACCAAGGCTAGATAGGTGAGGATCATCAGTCCGAGCACGGCGAAGAACGTCGGTGGTAGCGGGACGAATCCGAGGGCGGGGGCGAGCGGCGTGAACGGCAGCAACATTCCGATCGCGACGATGGCGGCCGTGGCCAGCGTTAGCTGCCAACTGGGACGGCTCGTGAAAAATGGGACACGCCGCGTGCGAATCAAAAAAATAATCAGCGACTGCGTCGCGAGGGATTCCACGAACCAGCCGGTTCGAAAGAGCTCGTGCCCCGCATGAAAGACAAAATACATCACGCCGAACGTCACGAAATCGAAGATCGATGAAATCGGTCCAAAGGCCAGCATGAACCGGCGAATAAAGGTCATGTCCCAATGGGCCGGGCGTCGTAGCTGCTCTTCGTCGACGCTATCGGTTGGGATGGTCATTTCGCTCACGTCGTAGAGCAAGTTGTTCAGCAAGATCTGCGAAGGCAGCATGGGCAGAAACGGGAGAAAGAGCGAGGCTCCCGCGGCGCTGAACATATTCCCGAAATTCGACGACGTGCCCATCATCACGTATTTGGTGGTATTCGCGAAGATGCGGCGCCCTTCGATCACGCCGTCGGCCAGTATTCCAAGGTCCTTTTCCAACAGAACGATGTCGGCCGCATCCTTGGCAACGTCGGCCGCCGAATCGACGGAAATCCCGACATCGGCATCGTGCAGCGCAACCGCATCGTTGATGCCGTCGCCCAAGAAGCCGACGTCGCATCCGGTGGCGCGCTGCAGCTTGATGATTCGCGATTTCTGATCGGGCGTGACGCGCGCAAAAATCGTCGTACGATCGAGCGCGTCCGTAAGCTGCGCATCGCTCATCGAGGCGAGATCCTTACCGGTCAGAACGCCGGTGACGGCGATGTTGAGATCGCGACAGACCACTTGCGCGGTGCGGTCGCTATCTCCGGTGACGATCTTTACGCTCACGTCGAGCTTTCGCAGGCGCTCTAGGCTCGCCGCCGCGCCGGCCTTCGGCTCGTCGGCGAAAGTGAGTACGCCCAGCGGCGCGAGTTCGCGCGCCTGCGCGGCGTCGATCGTCGGCAGCCCCGCCGCCGTGCTCGATGCGAGCACGACCGTGCGGCTCCCGGCATCCATCTCCCGGTTGACGATGTCGTCCAGTCGCGCGCCGGCACTTCCCGCGCGGGCGGCGATTGCTTCCGGAGCGCCCTTCGCAATGAGCAGCCGGCTACCGTCGGGAGCATCGACGAGAACGCACATCATCTGGCGCTCGTAGCTGAAGGCCGCCTTGTCGATCACTCGATAAGCCGCGGCAGCGGCACGGCGTTCCGCGCTTGCCGCTTCCCATAGCGCCACATCGAGCGCGTTTCCGCCCAGAACGCGACCGTCGTCGAACACGACGTCGGTGCATACCAGGGCCAGGACGGCCAGCGCTTCGGATGCCGTGCCGTCCGCATCGATCGCTTGTCGAAAGGAGATTTTCCCTTCGGTCAACGTTCCGGTTTTATCCGTGAACAGCACTTGGACGTTGCCGAGGTCCTCGATGCTCACGAGTCGCTTGACCAAGACCGATTGCTGCGCTAGCCGGCGTGCGCCGAACGAGAGGCTCAGCGTAACGATCGCGGGGAGCAGTTGCGGAGTCATTCCGATCGCAATCGAGAGGGCGAAGAGCACCGACGCGAGCCACGCATGATGCAACAGCGTGTTGCCGGCAAAGATGGTCACCGCCAGCACCACCGTCACCCACACCAGAAGCATCGAAAAGTCCCGCAACCCTCGTTCGAATGCGGTTTCCGGCGGGCGATTCGAGAGCTTGTGGGCGATCGAGCCGAGCGTAGCGGCGCTGCCGGTTGCGACGACGACGCCGCTCCCCGCGCCGTTTTTTACGATCGTTCCAAAATACGCGCAGCAGGCGAACGCGAGCGCGGTATCGTCGTCGCCAATCGGCACCGGCGATTTTTCCGCTGCGTACGGCTCGCCCGTGAGCGCCGATTCGTCGCACTCTAGATGATTGACCGCGACCAGCCGCAGATCCGCGGGAACGATGTCTCCGATGGCAAGCCGGACGACGTCGCCCACCACTAGTTCGGCGACGCGCACGTTGCGAGGCTTACCGTCGCGCACCACCACAGCCGTGCGGCTGACGCGCGCCCGCAGATCGGCCACGGCCTTTTCGGCGGAGTACTCGTTCAGAAAACTCAGGCCGACGCTCAGCAGGACGATCGCAAGAATGATCGTCGCGTCGGATCGATAGTGCAGCCAAAGGGAGAGCAGGGCGGTGCCGACGAGCAATATCAGAAACGGGTTTTGAAACTGCCGCCACAGGATCTCCCAAGCGCGCGTGCCGCGCCGCTCGATCTCGTTCGGGCCAAACCGGCGAAGACGCGCGCTCGCCTCGACGCCCGAAAGGCCGTCGGTGGTGGTCTCCAGCCGGCGCAGCACCTCGCCGGGCTCGATTCGAGCCGCCTCGCGAAGGTCAACCAACTGCATGGTCCACGTAAGCTTACCAGCCTCCCGATGCGCCTCCGCCGCCGAAACTGCCGCCACCAGCGGAGAAGCCCCCGCCTCCGCCGCCGAATCCGCCTCCGCCCCCGCCGAACATGCCGCCGCTCGACCACATGCTGCCGGAGCCGGCAGCTCCCGACATCAAGAAGAGATCGAGCCAATCGCCGTGCTTCTTGCCTCGTCGAATCATGGTGACGAATGCCGAGAAAATCAGCAGCAGGATAAAGCCGCCGACGAGCAGCGCGACGATACCGCCGCCGTTACCGTCGTCGGATGATGATGACGATGACGAACTCGTTCCGGCATTCGCGGTTCCGGATACGTACGTTGGGTCGATAACGGCGAGAATGCCGATGACGCCATCCTTAACGGCAGCGTCAACGTCCCCGCGACGCATATCGGGCACGATCGTATCGCGGATGATGCGCGCGGACTGGGCGTCGGTCAGCGTTGGTTCCAGGCCGTACCCCGACTCGATGCGGACCTTGTGGTCTTTCATGAAGAGGAACAGGATCGCGCCGTTGTCCTTGCCTTTGTGGCCGATCCCCCAGACGTGCCCCACGTGCGACGTCCAATCTTCGAGCGGGGTACCACCGGTCGTGCTGCCGATCCAGACGATCACTTGATCGCCGGACTTCGTATCGAACGCCCGCAGTTCGTTTTCGACGGATTGCCGCGTGGGGGCGCTCAGCGCGTTCACCGTGTCGGTCACGTAATGCGTGGGCGTCGGCGGAACGGTGATTGCAGCGAGCGTAAAAACCAGGGCGGCGATCATGGCGCCGCCTGCTTGAAGTGCTCGTGCAACGCGTCGCCGAGCCGATCGACGCCGAGAACGATGGCGTCGGTGGGCGTGCCCGTCTTAAACGCCGCCGTCATCTGAGCGACGATCCGCTCCCAGAACGGCTGGCCGACGCGTTCGTGCAGCGCGCGGTCGCCGAGCACGGCGAAGCTTCGCGCTTTGGGTGCGACCAGGATCAGCGCGGCATTCGCTCCCGGGTGCACGTGCATGCCGCCGGCGAGAAACTCGGCTTTCGCCCGTTCGAATGCATCGATCGTGGCGTCGGGCACAACGCGCACCGCGATACGGGAGGATGTACCGGCTTCCGCGCGATGGAGCGCTTCATCGATACGCTTACGATCGTCCTTCGTCATGGGGAGAAGTCGACCTTAGGTGCCGTCTGCGCGCCGGGTTGGGCTTGGAAGTAGGCTTTCTCTTTGAACCGCGATCCGAACAGGCCGGCGACGAAGACCGTCGGAAAGGTGGAGCGACGCGTATCGAATGCCTGGGCGACTTCGTTATAGCGCCGGCGTTCGACGGCGATGCGATTCTCCGTTCCCTCAAGCTGCGATTGCAGCGTCAGGAAGTTTTGGCTCGCCTTCAAATCGGGGTAGTTCTCGACCGTTACCAACAGGCGTGAGAGCGCGGATCCGAGTTGGTCCTGCGCCTGCGCGTACTGCGCGAAAGCTTGCGGATTGGTCGTCGCGCCCTTCACTGCGGAGGCAGGCAGTTTGCCAACCGCGGAACGGGCCTCCGTCACCGCGATATACGTGCTCTTCTCGAAATTCGCCGCGCCCTTGACGGTCGCTACGAGATTGGGTACGAGATCGGCACGACGCTGATAGACGTTCTGCACCTGGCCCCATTGGGCGTCCACGGCTTGGTCCAGCGTCACGAGGGCGTTGTAGGTCGAGATAACGTAAAAAATCGCGACGACGATAATGCCGCCGATAATCCAACCGGTGTAGGAGCGACGTCCTTGCATAGGGCCCCCTTTCTACCGCCCCCTTCCAACGGGCAGGCAGCCGAGCCCTGCGAGCGGGCCGTCTTTCCTCTGCGAATGGGGGGAAGCCGGGTAGCTTCCCCGCAGTTGCGTCTAGAGACTAACCGTGAGCTCGTTGCTTACGGACTGTATCCCGGGCACCGACCATGCAGCGCGCATAGCCGCGTCGCATTCGGACCAACTGTGAACGGTACCGCGTAGCGTCACCTTACCTTGTGCAACCCCGATATCGATATTCGCCGCCTCGATATCGGCATCGCGCTCCAGGGCGCTCTTAATGCGCTCCTTGACGTCGCCCGGCGCCACGGCGTTGCGTAATTGCAGGTTGTTGACGATGGCCACAACGCCTTTGATCCGGCGTAGGTGCTTTTCCGCAAGCGCGCGTTGGTACTGCCAGTCTACGGCGCCGCTCAGCGATACCACGCCGTCGTGTACTTCGATCTGAATCGTGCTTGGCAACGAAGGATCCCAAGCAAGCACGTTGGCTGCGCCTGCGGCGATATCCGTGTCGCTTACCTTGTGCGTCCCGATCAATTCAACGACGATTTCGTTCGCGAACGCACGGACGCCGCGAACGCGCTTGACGGCCTTTTCGGCGGCCCATTTTTCCGTGAAGGTCTGAACGGTGCCCGTGAGGGTGACCACCCCGTTCTCAGCGGCAATCCCAATCTTGCCTGCATCGATCGCGGGATCGAATGCAAGTTCCTCAAGAATGGTGCGATGGAGATTGGTGTCGGCTCGCTCGGCCGTACTTACTGTCATAGTATATGTACCTCGGAAAATTGATGTACGCTACACCCTAGATTCATGATAGCGCGGAGAACGTGAGGTTATGAAGAACAAACCATGAACTCGTTGGGAATAGATAATCGGAACTCCAAAGCCAGCAAGGCGCTCGCCTGCATGTAAGAAAGGGCACTCATGAAACACGCGACCGAAGCGGTCCAATACGGCCACACCGTTTCCACTACGCTCTCATTCGATAATGCGGTCGAACGAGTCACGGCGTTATTGAAGGACGAGGGGTTCGGCGTACTCTGCGACATCGACGTCACCAAGACGATGCACGAAAAACTCGGTAACGAGTTCCGACCGTATCGTATTCTCGGGGCCTGCAATCCGAAGCTCGCGTACGAGGCCCTTTCGTCGAACGCTCAGCTCGGCTTGCTGCTGCCATGTAACGTCGTCGTGCAGGTTGAAAACGGGCAGACCGTCATATCCGCGATCAATACGAGAGCCCTGCTCTCGATCGCGTCGGACCCGTCGTTGCTGCCGATCGCCGACGAAGTCAACGCGCGATTGATGCGCGTCCTCGAAGCGGTCGCTCAAGAAGCGACCGTCGAAAAATAACAAGGGCGCGCCGATCGGCGCGCCCTTCTCGTGGTGCTTCGCGGTGCGACTAGTGGCCCGAGCCGCACTGCGGGTGCCCGCAATGGCAGTGGCCGTGGTCGTTGGCCGATTTGCACGATTCGCTGCAGTACTCGCCGGATGTCGCCTGGCATTTGCAGCCTTCGCCCTTACATGGCATGGTTAAGTCCTCCTATACTTTTAGTCTATACCCAACTATACCCAAAACTGCGCGTCCAAAAGGATATGTCCCGCTTTTTTAGTGAAAGTATCGCGGACGCATGGCTAAACTCTACTTCCGGTACTCGGCGATGAACGCCGGTAAATCGACCGCGCTGTTGCAAGTCGCCTATAATTACGAAGAGCACGGCCGCCGGGTGTGCATCTATACGGCCGCAGTCGACCATCGCTTCGGCGCCGGGTATGTTACCTCTCGGCTCGGGCCCAAACGGGCGGCGGCGATGTTTGATGAGGAGACCGATTTCTTCGCCGAGCTCTCGCAGACGGACGATATCGCCTGCGTGCTCATCGACGAAGCTCAATTTCTCGGCGTGCAACAAGTGAAACACCTCCACCGGGCCGCCCACATTCTGGGCATACCGGTAATCTGTTACGGCATTCGCAGCGATTTTCAAGGCGAGCCGTTCCCGGGAGCGGCGTACCTTTTGACGCTTGCGGATAGCATCGAAGAATTGAAAAACATCTGTCATTGCGGCAAGAAGGCCACCATGAACGTGCGTGTTGACGAGCGTGGCCGGCGCATTACCGAAGGCGCGCAAATCGCCATCGAGGGCGACGTGCGATACGTTCAGATGTGCGGCCGTTGCTTTTATCAAGATCGGGAGGTAACTGAATGAGCCTGACTACGCCCGGGATCATGGTGCGTACGAGTATCGAAGGCATCTGGATGTGGTCGCGCTGGCAAGCCGATCGCAAAATGAATTTCAATTCGTTTTATGTCGAAGGTGCGGAGCCGATCGTCATCGATCCGCTGGCATGCGAAGAAGCCGATATCGAGCAGATGCTGGCGTTGGGCGGCGTTGCGTGGGTTGTGGTAACCAATCGCGATCACGAACGAGCCTCGCGCGATCTCGCGCAGAGGCTCGGCGCCAAGATCGCGGCCTCGGCGCTCGACGCGCCGCTGCTCGCCGGCCCGGTCGATCGGGAATTGCACGACGGCGATACGCTGGGCGGCGCGCGCGTCGTCTGCTTCGAAGGCTTGAAAACAGCAGGTGAGTTCGCGCTGTATTTCCGGGATCGAGCAACGGTCGTGATGGGCGATGCGCTCTGGGGCGACCCGCCGGGCTCGTTGCGATTGATGCCGGATTCGAAGCTCGCCGATCCGCAGCGCGCGGCGCTCTCGTTGCGCAAGGTTCGGGCGCTCGCGCCGCGGCACGTGCTGGTGGGAGACGGCGCGTGCATCTTCGGCGATGCGGCTCGCGTACTCGACGCGTGCTTTAGCGCGCGTACGGACATTTTTGCGGCGCGCGCGAACGTCGACGAAATCGATATCGCGTACGGGGCGGACGACGTCGGAAAGTTTGCGGGATGCGGCTCGGGAGAAGTGGGTTTGCTGCTGGGTGCGCGTAAACTGGGATACCGGCTGGCGGTGCTCCGGCGCGGCGGCACGTGGGCGCCGATGCACTGGCACGTCGCCGAAGAAGAGCTGTTCGTCGTGCTGCGCGGTCGCCCGACGATCCGAACGCCGCATGGCGAATACGACGCGCGTCCCGGGGATATGATCGCCTTTCCGTGCGACCCGAGCGGGGCGCATACAACCTACAACAAATACGAGGAAGACTGCACGATCCTCATGCTCGCGAACAACGATTCGAACGACGTATGCAGCTATCCGGATTCACAAAAGGTACTGATCGAAGCTCGCGATCTGATGCTTCGCGACCATCCGAATTTGGAGTATTTCGACGGCGAAGTGTAGCAGGGCCAAAGCAAAACAGCGTGAGGCTTGCTTGCCCGACCCGTTGGGGCCGGCACCATCTCAAGTAATTGGCAGAAAACCGGCCTACGCTCCGTACATGAAGTACAATTTCCTTCGGACCGCGGTCGCAGGCATCGCATTATGCTCGCTCTTCGTTACGGCCACACCAAGACCGGCGAAGGCAAATACGACCACCACCATTCTCCTGGGCGCAGCGGCCATTGCGGGCCTTGCGACCGCCATCAACGTCGAAAATAAGCACCGTGCCGCGGGCACCGTCGTCGGATATCTCTCAAACGGCGATCCGGTGTACCAAGACGGGCACATCGTCGGGAATAACGGGCAGGTCTACTATCCCGCCAACAACGGGCAGCAGGTCTCGTGCAACGGCCAACAATGCTACCTCGTAGCGGCCAACGGCAACAACGGCTACTACAACAACGGTAACAACGGCTACTACGGTAACGCGAACAACAACAACGGCTACTACGGCAACACCACCAACAACAACAACGGTTACTACGGCAATGCCGGTAACAACGGTTACGCCAACGGCTACGCGAACGGGAACAACCGGCAGAACGACGACCGGGGGCGCGGCCGCGGACGTCGCGACAACGACGGGGGCCCGGGCCACTCGTAAACGTCGAATCTCGCTCCACGACCCTCTGATATGGTAAGAGACCCCCGGACGGATACCGAGGGTCTCTCTGTTATGCGTGGACGGGCGCTAGTATGCGGCGTACGCTTGCAGGAACGCTAGCGTTAGCGCCCACGCCTGCGGTGCGGCTTGCGCGTTGTAGCTCGCCCGCGCGTCGCAGAAGAAGCCGTGATCGGCTTGGCCGAAGACGACCTGTTCGTGGACCTTCTCGGCCTTCGTGAGCGCATCGGCGACGGCACGGTAATGCTCCGGAAGAATGTGGCCGTCGCGCCCGCCCCAGAACATCAGGATCGGGGCGTGCTGTTTGGAGGCCAGGGGCAGCAGATCCGGCGCGATCCCGCCGCCGTAGAACGAAACCGCTGCCGTGAGCGGGAGGCGCGCATTGGCGAGATATGCGACGCGGCCGCCCATGCAGAACCCGATCGCGCTCACGCGGGCGGCGTCGATCGCCGCATCGCTTTTGAGCCACGCGTGCGTAGCATCCACGTCGGCTTCGAGGCCTTCGCGTGTCAGCGCTCCGAAGTGCGGCGCGAGCGCCGCGAAATCGGTGTAGCTGCCTTCGACGCCGCGTCCGGTGCGGTGAAAGAGCTCGGGCGCGATCGCGGTGAAGCCGAGCTTCGCAAAGCGATCGGCAACGTCGCGGATATGCGCGTTCACGCCGAAGGCCTCTTGGAAAACGAGTATCGCCGGCGCGGGCGCTGCCGCGTTCTCCGGGCGCGCGACGTAGATGTCCATCGGGCTGTTATCGACGGTAACGGTAACGGTAACGGTGTGATTCATGCGGGGTTCGATAATCCTTTCAATGCGTGGAGCGCTTCGCTGATGTGTTTGGTGGCCATAAATTGCGAATCGAAGGCGTGGCGCACGACGCCCGCAGCGTCGACGACGAAGGTCACGCGGCCGGGAAGAATGCCGAGCGTCTTGCTCACGCCGAAGGCTTTCTGCCCCGCGCCGCGCTCGTCGGTGAGAAGCCGAAACGGCAGCCGGTGCTTGCTTGCAAAACGCTCGTGGGTTACGGCGTCGTCGCTCGATACGCCGATCACTTCGGCCCCGGCGTCGGTGAAATCCTGATAGGCATCGCGAAACGCGCACGCCTCGGCCGTGCAGCCCGGCGTATCGTCCTTCGGATAGAAGTACAGCACGAACGGCTTACCGCGTAGCGACGCGAGCGAGAACGAGGAGCCGTCGCGATCGCGAAAAGCGACGTCGGGAACGGATTCGCCCGGTTGGAGCACGCTGGTACCTCCGGCTTTCACATCGTGCACGATCGCACGATAGTGCATGGGATAGCGCCTGGCCATCGCCGGGTTGCGACGGGCGCCTCCAAATCCAATACGTCCTCGGGCGAGTGCGGCCTTCGACGTCGCAGGAGGATGCGCGCGGCGAAGCAACGCAAAGCGCAGCATGACGTTCTTGCTCGAAGCACATTGGCTACTCGCATTCTTGGTCGTGTTCTGCGCGATCGTCTTTAGCTGGAACTCGATGGGTCGCCGCGTTATGAGCGTCGTCGTCGGGCTCCAGTTCTTGGTCGGCTTAGTCGTCGCCGGGGTGATGGGCGCCGCCCATCAAATGCTGCCGCCGGTCGTCTTCGTCCACATCCTGTGCGCCTTGGGCGCGTTGATCGCATACCCGCTGGCGCGGCGCCTGGGCGATCGTCCCGGCGGCGGGGCCACCGGGATGATGCTTGGGGCGCTAGGGTTCGTCTTGGTGCTGGTGACGTTCTACCTGGGCCTGCACATGGCAGGGCGGGTCTGACGAGCCGATGCGCCGGATCGCTCTGTTAGTCGTCGTCCTCGCGCTGGTAGCCGCAGGCTCGTGGTGGTTTTTCGCGCATCGCGCGCAGGGCAACGGCACCGAAAGCTTGACCGTGTACTATACAAAGATGGACGGCACGTCCATGGGTTCCTGGAACGTCTCAATGCGCCCGCAACAGCCGGGCGAAAGCTCGGCCGAGCACCTGAAGAACATGGCGCTGTACGCGGCCGTCCAATCGGCGGCGGGCCCGCCCAGCGACGTCGAAGCGATTCGATTCCCGCCGGGAACGCATATTAATACCGTGAGCGTTAATGGATCGACGGCAACGGTCGATCTCTCTCATGAGGTGACACAGCAAGTGGGAGGCACGTTCGGCGAGAATGGGGAGTTCAAAGGACTCGTCTATACGCTGACCGGCGTCCCAGGGATCAACGCGGTGCAGGTGACCGTCGATGGCCAAAAGCTCGAGACCTTGCCAGGGGGGCACGTTGAACTCGATCAACCGCTTCATCGCTCGGATTTTTAGGGGAGTCTTCCCCGGCGCTCTAGCGATGGCGTTCGCGCTGGGTTCGGCAACGCTGCCGGCCGGCGCCGCCTCCGCCACCTATCTCTATCAGAACCAGCAGATCGTCTTTTCGCACCTCGCATCGAGTAACGGCGTGACGATGATCGGCATTCAAGATCCCGGTCTGCGCGGTTTGCTCAAAACGCTCGGCGCGATCGTGACGTGGCGGCCGGGGCGCCGGTACGTATTGATCACTACCGCGGAGCCGGAAGTCATCAGCTTTGCGGTCGGCGATCGCAACTACGACGTCGGCCCGGTGACGTCTCAGGCGAGCGTCGCGCCGTTTGCGCGCGCGGACGACGTCTATCTGCCGCTCGACGCCCTCTTGCGCGCGCTCTATCTCGCACCCAAACCGGATGGTTCGCGCACGGTGCTGCAGCCGCAACTCGGCTCGATCGACGTCCGTGCGGCGGGGACGCGCGCGAAGCTCGTAGCGCATGCCGGGGCACCTCTCGCGGCGCGCGTCGTCTCCGAAAGCGCCAATCGCATCGTCTACGAATTCGACGGCGTCGGGTCAACGCTCGAACGGCATCGCACGATCGATGCGGGCGGCATTCGTTCGCTCGAAGTCACCACGTCCGGCAGCATCGCGGCACCTAAAACCCTCGTTACGATCAGCCTAGCCTCCGGTGCGACCCACGGTCGCGTTCACAACAGCGGCGGCAACGATTTCGAGGTCGCGTTTACCGGCGCGTCGAGCGGCGCATATCCGAACGCGGTCGCGCGAGCGCCCGCTTCTGCTACCCCCATGCCGGCTCCGAGTCTCACGCCCGGCGCGAGCACCGTGAGCGGCGTGCAGCCCTCTGCGCCGCCGGCCGTCGCGGGCCCCGCGCAAGTCGGTGCGGTGACCGTTGCGCAGACTTCGAACGGATCGACCGTCGCCGTCGCGATCTCCGGGAATGCCACCTATCAATGGCACCGCTTGCGCGCGCCCGACAATCGTTTCTGGATCGATATTCAGAACGCGCAGCTGACGGTGCCGCCGAGCGTGCAGGCCGAGGTCAATCCGTTGCTCTCGCTACGCGTGCGACAGAACGATCCAACGACGGTGCGGATTGCGTTGAGTTTGGTCGGGCAGAACGTGTTGGCGGTCTCGCCCTCGGCAACCGGGCTCAGCATCACCGTCGATAACCAGCAGGTCGCCGACGCCGCGCATGAGGGGAGCGGCAGCATCGGTGCGGTGCTCTCGGTGAGCGAGGCCGCGCCGGCCGTGACGCCGGTTCCCCCAGAGGATTACGGGCAGGGCTCCCCGTCGTGGAAATTCGGGCCGCAAAGCACCTACGTTCCGACCAATCCGAAGCTGATCGTCATCGATCCCGGGCACGGTGGAAGCGACCCGGGCTCGGAACGGAACGGCACGAAAGAGGCGACGCTCACGCTCGACATGGCGAAGCGGCTGCGCGATATTCTCATCGCACGCGGTTGGCAAGTCAAGATGACGCGGACGACCGACGTGGACGTCTATCAACCCAACGACAGCGCGCGCGACGAGCTGCAAGCCCGCGATAATATCGCAAACGACGCCGGAGCGCGACTGCTGGTCAGCATCCACGTCAACGCATTCATCAATAGCGGGCCGCACGGTACGACCACGTACTATTCGAAACCCGAGGACGTTCCGCTCGCGCAATACGTCGAGCGCGACGTTGCGACCGACGCGGGAACCAAAGACGACGGTACGGTGAAGAGCCATCTCTACGTGACGCTGCACGCCGACATGCCGGCGGTGCTCATTGAGACCGCGTTCCTCTCCAACCCCGACGACTACGCGCTGCTCGTGTCGCCGGCGTGGCGGCAGAAGGTTGCCCAAGCGATCGCCGACGGCATCGACCAGTACACGCAGCAGTATCCCGTACAGTCGACCGGCGGCCAGTAACGTGATCGGTCTCTTCGATTCGGGCCTCGGCGGCCTCACCGTCGTGCGCCGCGTGCGCGAGGCGTTGCCCGATGCCGATCTCGTCTTCTTCGCGGATCAAGCACACGTACCGTATGGGGAGCGCTCGCCGGAGGATCTCGCGCGTCTCGTGCAGCTCAACCTCGGGTGGCTCGACGCGCAAGCGCTCGATGCGATCGTGATGGCGTGCAATACGTCATGCGCGATCGCCGACGTCCACGGTTGGCCAGCAACGCGCGCGCGCGTCTTCGATCTGATCGATTCGGCCGCGCTCGCATGCGAGCGAGCGGGGACAACGCGCATCGGCGTGGTCGCCACCGCCGCGACGGTGCAGACCGGCGCCTACGGGCGGCGCTTGCGCGCGCGCATTCCGGGCGTGGCGGTGGTTGAAGTCGCCGCACCGGTGCTGGTGCCGCTCGTAGAGGCGGGCCAAGCGCAGAGCGAAGCCGCGCGCATCGCCGTTGCGGAAGCCTGCGCCCAACTCCCCGAGGGCCTGGATGCGGTCGTGTACGGTTGCACGCATTACCCGATGCTCGACGAGCACTTCGCGGCGGCATTAGGCGGCCGCGTCGCACGCTTGGACCCCGCATTGATGCAGGCCGAACGCACCGCAGCCCTCGTCGCGCAACGCGGAAGCGCCGGAACGGGTACCACGCGCTACGTCACCAACGGCAATCTCGAAGCCTTCACCGCAAACGTGGCGCGCATCATGGGCGTCGCGGCCCCTGCGACCGAACGAGCCGAGATCGCGTTACCGGCTGCAGCGCGGAGCAACGCCGGAGTTTAAGCGAAGAGCGCCTTACGTTGGTGCTCGAGTTCGTCGGTGACGCCGAGCGAAGCTTGGCTCTCTTGCGCGTATGCGCTGACGAGTTCGGCCATCTGGGCGTAGTCGCCGTTCATCGCATGGGCGCGCCGCGCTTCGTCGCGCGCGGCCTCCTCGGCGGCGGCTAACGTGTGCTCGGCGGAGGTTGCGAAGACTTCGATACGGCCGAAAGCTTCCTGCGCCGCGCGGGCTTGACGCGAGCTGTGCTCCGCTTTTGCAACGCCCGATTCAATCGCCACGGCCGCCTCTTTCCCGCGCTGCTCGAGGTTGGCGAGCACTCGCCGGATGTCTTGAGTGGAGGCCTTGGTCTTGTCGGCGAGGCCGCGCACCTCACCGGCGACGACGCTGAAGCCTTTGCCGTGGTCGCCGGCGCGCGCGGCTTCGATCGCGGCGTTGAGCGCGAGCAAGTTGGTCTTATCGGAGACCGCGCGAACCAAGACGATGATCTCGACGATCTGACGCATGGATTTCGCGAATTGATCGAGAGCGGAGCGGCTCTGCAACGCCATGGACGAAAGCACGTGAATGGTCTCGATCAGTGCTTCGACGGTCTGGCGCATCTGTTCGACTTGCGGGGCGACGACGTTGAATTGGCTGCGCAAGCGCGAAAAATCGTTCCCCAACGTCTGGTTGGACGTGCTGAGTTGGAGCGCTTGACGGGCTAGGCCGGAGAGGCTGGACATTTGGCTGCGAGCCTGCGTGCCGATGGTCTCGCCGGTCGAGCGGACCGCCGTCACGGAGCGATCGATCGCCTCGACGATGTCGGTGACGGAGAACCGGTGCGACGGCTCGCTCGCGAGCGAAACCTTCGGATGCCAGCTCCCCAGATTGCGGCCCAGCAGCAAGCGATAGATATCGGCGGGGAAGAGTGGCTCCATGCGCTCCCACACGAAGCGCGAAGCTTGGACAAAGGCTTCGCGGTCGTCGGCCGCGAGATCGTGGATCTCCATATGTTTGCGCAACTCCGCGATCGCCCGGAGCTCGTCTTCGGCCGCGATGCGGCGATGGACTTCGGTCGCTTCGGCGAAGGCGCGTTCGAGGATTTCGCGATCTTCGGCCGGGAGCGAACGCAGGCGTTCGACGTTGGCGAGCACGATCTGCGTGTTGTACGCGTGCGACGTCAGCGTGAGGTATCGCTGCACTTCGTAGAGCTTCGCGCCGAGAATATTCGGGAGCGGATTCTCCTGCGCGTCCACTTCGTCGCTCGCCAGCGCGCGATAGAGATCGGAGAACGAAACGACGTGCGGCGAAGCGCCGAGCGCATGCATGAGCGCGAGATAAACGACCGAATCTTGAATGCGAATGCGCATGCGGCGACAATCGGGGGGCCGCAAAATCGGCTGTTTGTTATTGGTGAAGTGGCGCATGCCGTTTTCGAAATACGCCATCCCGGCCAGGCCGAACGACCCGAACGATGCGAGAATGTGCTTGCCGAGGGCGCCGTCCAGAAGCGTGTGCGCGCTGCTGAGATCGTCGAAGACGAAGGGTAGATCGAGGATCTGGGCGAGCGGCAAGAGCGCGCCGGCCACATAGGTGGTCACACTCACCATATCGAGCTCGCCGGAGCGCACGCGGAGCAGCGCTTCGAGCTCCGAACCGCCGCTGAAGGGGATCTCCAAATCGATGTGCAGCCGGCCGGCGCTAAGTTCCTCGACCTGCTTGGCGACGTGTTCCCAGGCGCGCGAGGGCGGATAGCCGCGCGGCAGCAAGGTCGCAACCTTGAACGAGGTGCGCTCGCTGCGCTCGGCCGTCCGCGCGCGCGAAATATACGCGATCTCGGCGCCGTAGTATCCCAGGCGCTGCGTGGCAAAAGCCGATTCGAGCGCTTCGCGCCCTTGATGCGCGGCGGCGTTCGCAAGGGTGTCGGTTTCGCGCCGCATCTGCGAGGCGTTGGCGCTGTGCTCTTTGCCCGTGACGACGGCGCGATCGACGACGACCGAGAGATCGGCTGCGAGTTCGGCGATCTCTCCCAACGATCCGCGAGCCTTATCGGCCAACGGAGCCGATTCGGCCGATCGTTCCGCGTTGGCGCGCACGGCTTGGATGGTGGCGTTCGCTTCGCCCTGCACTTCGAGCACCAAGTTTTTAATGGTGGTCGTCGATTCGCTGGTGGTCTTTGCCAAGCGCCCGACTTCGCCGGCGACCACTGCGAATCCGAGCCCGTGCGTGCCGGCGCGCGCGGCTTCGATCGCGGCATTGAGCGCGAGCAACTGCGTCTCGTCCGACACGTCTTCGACGAATTCGGTCATCTGCCCGACGTCGGTCATCAATCGGCCGAAATCGTCCATCGCTTCGGCCGTCGCCGCGGAGAGTTTCGCCAGTTCTTGCACCGACGTGAGAAGGCTTTCAACCACTTCGAACGAGTCGCCCAGATCGCCGGCCGCGGCGCGGGCCTGCGCTTGCGCGGCGGAGAGCCGATCGGCGGTGTCGCGCGATGCGTTTGCTAACGTGCCTGCCGTCTCCGAGAGCGCGACCATCAAGGTCGTCTGCTCTTGCGCGGTCGCCGCAATCGCCTCCGATGCGTGTCGCACCGATTCTACGGCTGCGGAAAGGCTCGCATTGAATCGGTCGAACTGCGCGTCATCGTGACGAACCTGGGCATCATGCACCTACTGCTACTAGGGTCCGGGAACCGAGGGTTCCTGCCGGTACGGTGGGAAGGGCACGGCCATGCGTCTATTGATCGTTGAGGACAACGAGCGACTGCGCGACGTGATTCGCCGCGGACTCGAGGAACAAGGGCACGTGGTGGAACAGGCGGCGGACGGCGCGAGCGCCCAAGCCATGGGTTTAGAGGGATCCTACGATGCGATCGTGCTGGATCTCAATCTCCCCGTTCTCGACGGCCTGACGGTCTTGCGCAGTCTGCGTGCGGCGAAAGTCGGCACGCCGGTGGTCATCGTCACCTCGCGAGATACGACCGAGGACATTATCGAAGGGCTGGATGCGGGGGCGGACGACTACGTGCGCAAGCCGTTCGTCTTTCGCGAACTCGAAGCGCGCCTGCGCTCGGCCTCGCGCCGCGAAGGCCTTCCCGCCGCATCCGTACTCGAACTGGATGACGTACGATTCGATTTAGGCTCTCGTCGCGTCACGCGCGCAGGCCGCGAGATCGCCCTTACCGCTCGAGAACTGGCTTTCTTGGAGTACTTCATGCGCAACGCGGGCCGCGTTCTCACGCGCGGCATGATCGAAACCGCGCTCTGGGACGGCGCGAGCGAAACCTCATCCAACGTCGTCGACGTATACGTGCGCCGGTTGCGGATGAAGATCGACGCCCACGGTACGCCGCTCTTGCATACGGTCCGCGGCATCGGGTATCGGATGGGGAATCGATGACGTTGCGGACGCGGCTGGCGTGGGCGTTCGGCACGGCGATCGTGGTCGCGCTCGTCATCTTCGCGCTGGCCTGGACGGCGATCATCGATCGGACGCTGCGCACCTCGCTGGACGCCGGGCTCGATACCACCGCGAACGCGATCGCAACGCTGGTGGACGTGCATGGCGCGACGGCCTCGTTGGATGGCGACGACCGCGCGCAATTCCAGGCGTTGCTCGGCGCCTCGATGGATGCGATCATCGTGTTGCCGAACGGGAGAACGCTCACGACCAGCAGCGCGCACGTCCCGGCCGTGGTCACCGCGGCGGCGATTGCCGCGCGCGACGAGACTGCCGGGAGCACCGGGAGCGGCGAGCGCGTCGCGCGGTTCGCCATCGTGCCGATCGAACGATCGGGAGCGTGGTACGGTAACGTCGCGGTCTGGCGCGGGAGCGATTGGATCGACGAGTTCGATCGCACGGCGTTTATCGCGATGTCGATCGCCGCGCTGCTCGTCGGAGGGGTGGTGATCGTGATTTCCTCGATTCTCGCGCGCCGAGCCCTCGCACCATTGGACGCAATGAGCGTTCTGGCCGCCGAAATTGAAGGGCACGATCTTTCGATGCGTATCGGCACGCACGGGAACGACGAATTGGGGCGATTGGGCGCGGCGTTCGATCGTATGTTGGATCGGCTCGAGGATGCGTTTTCACGCCAGAAGCGCTTTACCGCCGATGCATCGCACGAGCTTCGGGCTCCGCTGGCGGTGATGCGTGCCGAGGCCGACCTGGCGCTGCGGGCGCCTCGCACCGGCGACGAATATCGGAGCGCGCTCGAAACGATCGCGAGCGAGATCGATCGGCTCGACGAATTGGTTTCGGAATTGCTCGCCACCGCGCGCGCGGATTCAGACGGTTTAGTCTTGGAATCGGTGGACTTGGCAACGCTCGTGCCGATGGTCGCCGAACGCTTTGAGGCGCGCCGCGCCGCCCGCGGGATCGAGATCGGGATCGAGGCTCGCGAGGCCTGGATCCAAGGCGATCCTCAAGCCATCGAGCGCGCCGTCGCCGCAGTGATGCACAATGCGATCGAGATCGCCGAACGACGCATCGAGATCGTCGTTGAGGAGCGCGGGGCGGAAGCGATCGTGCGTATCCGCGACGACGGCCCCGGATTCTCACCCGAAGCGCTCGAGCACGCTCTCGAACGGTTTTGGCGCGGCGATTCCGCGCGGCGCAGAGGCGGCAGCGGACTCGGCCTCGCGATCGCCGACGCTATTGCGCGAGCGCATCGCGGCTCGCTTGCCATAGCGAACCTGCCGAGCGGCGGAGCCGAGGTGACCTTTCGATTTCATAGGGAGTTCATTTCTCCGTCATCTTAGCGGTGCAGAATAGCGCCGTGAGGGAATCCTGAAGCTCGAGAGTTTTGCTCTCCTGCACGAGCGAAGCATCGCCTTTTTGGTGGCGGTTCTAACCGTGCTTGGAGCCTACGCGTACACCACCGTTCCCGCGTCGATTTTTCCGACGATGTCGTTCGCCCGAATCGACGTGGTCGCCGACGCGGGCAATCTGCCGCCCGATCGCGTGAGAATAGCGGTTACGGTGCCGCTGGAGCGCGCGTTCGACGGCCTTCCATCGGTGACGCGCGTTCGCGCCACGTCGGCGCAGGGCAGCGCGGAGTTGGTCGTGGAGTTCGACCCGGCAACCGACGTGCAGGTCGATCTGCAACGCGTCTTTCAAGGTATATCGAGCGTGCGTGCATCGTTGCCGGCGGGAACGAACGTCGATGCGACGATCATCAACCCGAACAGCGAGCCGGTACTTTCGTACGCATTCGTCTCCAAGGGGCTCTCGCAGACGGTCGTGCACGAGCTGCTGCGCTTGAACCTGGTTCCGCAGTTCTACGGCGTACCGGGGCTCGCGCGCATGCTGGTGGTGGGCGGCGCCGATCGCGAATATCGCGTCAATCTCGACCCCGGTTCCCTTGCCGCAAACGGGCTCACCGCCGCGGATGTCTCGCGCGCGCTGGCCGATGCGAATGCGGTCGTCTCCCCCGGCGTCGTCGATATGTACGCGCAGCGAAACGTCCTCGTCGTCGATTCGCAGCTGACCGACGCGCGCAGGCTCGGGGATGTGATCGTCACGGGTGCGCAAGGCTCGCGGGGCGTACCGCTGCGATCGCTCGGAACGGTCGCTCTAGGCGTCGGGCCGGAGCTCCTCCAGGTCTCGTACGACGCGCGCCACGCGGTGATCATTAATTTTTATGCGTTGCCCGGCGCGGATGCGGTAAAAATGGCCGACGGCATCGAGGCGCGGATGGCCAAACTCGCCCCGCATCTTCCCGCCGGTATCGCGGTCCATAAATTGTGGGACCAAACGCTGTTGGTGCGCGATTCGCAGGCGAGCCTGCGCGATGCGATCTTGATCGGCGCTCTGCTGGCGATCGGCGTGATCCTCGCGTTCCTGCGGAACCTTCGGATGACGCTGATCGCGGCGTTCGTGATCCCGATCGCCATCGCCATCGTGATCTTCGTCATCGGTCAACTCGGGCAGACGCTCAATCTCATGAGCGTCGGCGGCTTGGCGGTGGCGGTCGGGTTGATTATCGACGATGCGATCGTCGTGATCGAAAACATCGCGCGCCACCGCGCCGAACACCCGCAGATCGCTCGACGAGAGACCATTGCGAGCGCGATGCGCGAATTGATCGCGCCCATGACGGCGTCGACGTTGACGACGGTGGTCGTCTTCTTGCCGCTGGGCTTGCTCTCGGGCGTCAGCGGATTTTTCTTTCGCGCCTTGGCGGTGACGCTCGGTGCATCGCTGGTGGTCTCGCTGCTCCTGGCGATTTTCGTCACGCCGATCATCGCGGAGAAATTCGTGCGACCCGTCGCGGAAGAAGCGGGGAGCGAGGGCCTCATCGGGAGGCTTTTGGGGCGCTACGAACCGTTGCTGCGGTGGGCGCTCTCGCATCGGAAGGGCGTGTACGTCGCCTCCGGCATCGTCTTGGTCGTAACGGCGGCTCTGCTGCTGCGATTGCCCAGCGACTTTCTCCCCTCGCTGGATGAAGGGCAGTTCGAAATCGGCTACACGATGCCGGTGGGGACGACGGTGCAGGCGAGCGATGCGGCGGCGACCGAGCTCGAACGTATCGCCATGCAAGACCCGGCCGTGGCGCAAGTCGGCCGCCTGACGGGTATCGATTCCAACGGATTCTCCCCGATGCCGGTGCGGAAAGGGATCATTCGCCTACAACTCAAGCCGCTCGGCGAGCGAGCGGGATACGACGTCGTCAGCGCTCGCATGCGCGACCGCATGCAAAGCGCGGTGCCGGCGGCATCGCTCGATTTCCATCAGATCCTCGAAGATATGATCAACGACATGTCGGGCGCGCCGGCACCGATCCAAATCACGCTGCATGGCACGAGTCAGCAAGAGTTGGTGACGCTGGCCACCGGGCTCGCGAACCGTTTGGGCAAGCTCGGCGGAATTGCCGACGTGTTCTCCGGTATCAACTACGACGACCCGACCGTGCGAGTGAGCCCGATCGGTGCGCGATTGGCGGCGTTAGGGCTCTCCTCGAACGATATCGCCGACGCGTTGGGCGCGACGACGCAGGGCAACGTTGCGACGAGTTTGGCCGAGCCGGCGATGCTGGTGCCCGTACGCGTCCTGGTCGACCAGCCTCCGGTGGCTCTCCCCGGTTCGCGCTTGCTCTCAACCGCAAGCGGCTTGATCCCGGTCTCGAGCGTCGCGCGGGTGCGTCCGGGAGCGCTCTCTAGCGACATCACGGAAGAGAATGGCGCGCGGGTGGTGTACGTGAGCGCGAATTACAGCGGCAAGAGCCTCTCGAGCGTCGTCGGCGAAATTCGCGGCGCGCTTGCGAAGACGAGTTTTCCCGCCGGCTATACGTGGTCGATCGGCGGAGCGTACCGCGCGCAGCAGCAATCGTTTCGTCAGTTCGGGACGGTGATCGCGATCGCGATCGCGCTGGTATTCTTTGTGATGGTGGCGACGTTCCGTTCGTATCGCTTGCCGCTCGTGATTCTGACCGCGATTCCGCTCGCGCTCATCGGCGTGGCCCTCGGGCTCTCGCTCACGCACACGCCGTTCAACGTGTCGTCCTTCATGGGCCTCTTGCTCTTGGTCGGGCTCATCGTCAAGAATGGCATTCTCCTGATCGACGTGGCGAACCGTCAGCGTGCCGGGGGCGCGAGCATCGACGATGCGCTCGTCACCGCCGGCCGCATGCGACTGCGACCGATCGTGATGACGACGTTCGCCGCCATCGGGGGGTTGTTGCCGCTGGCGCTGGGAATCGGCTCGGGCTCCGAGATGGAGAAGCCGCTGGCGATTGCGGTCATCGGCGGGCTCTCCACCGCGACGGTCTTTACGTTAATCGCGATCCCCGTGCTGTATGCGGGATTCGCGGGGAAGGATCGCCTCGCGTGATGCATCTGCTGGTCGCCGGCGTGCTCACGCTCGTCGATGTGGAACGCGCCGCGATCGCCAACGCCCCAACCGTCATCGCGGCGCGCGAACGCGTGCGCGAGCAGCGCGCGGTCGTCGCGCAAACCGGAGCATCGCGAATGCCGCACGCGTTCGCGAGTTACGCGCAAGCGCCGCAAGGCGGAACGATCGGAACCATCACCCAGCGGCTCACGACGGTCGGCGGCCAGTTTGCGCTCGGCGATGTCGTGGGTACTTCGGCGGCGCTCGCGCAAGCGCGATCGGAGGTGCAGCTCGCGCAAGCGCAGGAGGCCGGCGCGCGGGAGGCCGAGCGGATGCGGGCGGTGGGCCTGTACTTCGACGCGATCCAGACGACCGATATCGAGCGGCTGCGCGAGCGAATCGTCGCGGCCGCGCAGGCCGATCGGGGCGCGGCGCGCCTTCGTTACGCTGCCGGCGACGTTCCGCGACTGGACATCGTTCGCGCCGACGTCGCGCTTGCGAGCGCGCAGGCCGATCTCGCTCGAGCGCAAGCCGATCGCGATAACGCGCTGGGCGCGCTCTCGCTCGAGATCGGCGCGCAGGGCCCCGCTCTCGATCTACCGTCGCTCGCGAGCGCAGGGATCGCCGAACCGGCGCCGATAGCACCCGCCGCGGCGGTCGGCATCGGGTTGCGACTGCGCCCGGAGGTGCTTGCGGCGCGCGCCGGCGTCGCGGCGGAAGAGTCGGCGGTCTCCGTCGCGGAGCGGGCGCGATTGCCCGGTTTCACCGCGCAGTTGGGATATACGACCGGCGTGGACGGCGGCCTCAATGTCAAAGGCCCTAGCGCCAATCTGTTGCTCGATGTCCCGCTCTCCGGAGCCGGAGCCGACCGCGTCGCCGCCGAGCGAGCGCGCTTGGCGCAAGCCCGCGCGCGTTTAGCGGGCGCGCAGCGGCTGGTTGAGGGTGAGATCGGGGCGGCGATTCGTTCCTATGCGGCGGATCGTGAAGCGCTCGTAGCGGCGACGCGTGCGCGCGACGAAGCGGCGGCCGAGGTAACCGCGGCGGCGATCGGATATCGCAACGGCGCATCGTCGAGCCTGGATCTGCAAAACGCGCGGAGCACGTACGCGCAGGCCGCGATCGGCGCGGCCACGGCGGCCGCAACGCTCGACCGAGCCGTCGCGACGCTGCATCTGGTTATGGGAGAGAATCGTTGACGTATCGCCGCAGAGCGTTTGCCGTCGCTATCGTGGTTGTGGTCGCGACCGCGGCGTGGTGGGGCATGACGCATCGACCGCAGACGGTGGCTCAGGCTCCCGCAGCACCGGCGGTCGAAACCGCCGTCGCACGCACGGGCCGGATCGCCGTCACGGTCCCCGCCGTCGGCCGTCTGGGCGCGAGCGGCGGGGTGCAAACCAAACTCGCCTTCATGAACGCGGGCCACATCGCCGCGATCGACGTGCATCTCGGCCAACGCGTCGTTGCAGGTGAGACGTTGGCGCAGTTGGATACTACCGGATTCGCGCTGGCCGCGAATCAGGCGGATGCGCAGGCACGCGCTGCGAGGGCGCAGGCGCAAGCGGCGGCGGTCGATCGCACCTCGACGCGCCTCGCGGTCGATCGCAGTGCGCTCGCGCGTTCGCAGCACCTGTATCGGGCGGGTGTAAGCGCGCGTAAAGACGTCGAAGCAGCGCGAGCGCAGTTGGCTGCCGACGAGGCCAGCGCGCAGACCGACGCCGCGAATCGCGCGGCGGCGCAGGCGCAAGCGGCCGGCGCCGCCGCGCAGGCCGCGCTCGCGACGCGCGATCTTTCGAACACCGCGCTGCGAGCGCCGGCCGCCGGCGTGGTGACCGCGCTGTATCACAACCCCGGCGAATACGTGGATCCGGGGGTAGCCGTGCTCGCGATCGCTCCGCCGGCGAGCGGGAGCGTCGTGCTCGAGGTTGCCGGTGCGGATGCGCTGCGCATCGCGCGCGGGGACACCGTGCATCTGCACGTTTCCGGCGCGGGTGAGACGCTCGACGGCCGCGTCGTGGGCGTAGCGGGCGCCGTCGATACGGTAACGCAGTCGGCGCAAGTATCGGTGGCGGCCGCGATCCCCGCTGCCCTCTCGGGAAGCGCCGTCGATGCGTCGATCGTGGTTGCGCACGACCGCGGCGTGTTAATTCCGCGCGAGGCGATCGTGGCCGATCCGGCGACGGGCAAAACGTTGGTCTTCGTTCTGCAAAAGAGCGGTGGCACCACGACGTTTGTCCAGCGCGCAATTCACGTCGTCTTTCAAAACGACGCGAACGCGGAGGTTACCGGCCTCGCGCCCGGTACCGCTATTGCAGCCAAAGGCGCTTTCGAATTGTTGGCTCCGGCGGGCGGCGGTTAGCTCGGGCTACGAACTGCGCGGGATCGCGATCGATTCGGAGAAGCGCGCGCGGACTGCGTCTTCGATGCGATCCGGCGATGCGGATGTCGCGATCACGAACACGCTCTCGCCGTGCCACTTGACGGAGTCCATCTCCTGAATGAGCGAACCGATCAATTTCAGCGTTGCGGTACTGCCGATTTGGACGTCGCTGCGTGCGGCAAGGCTGTCGAGGTCCGCGAGCAACAGGATCGACGGCGCGCCTTTACGTGCGCGTTCGAACGATTTCAGCATGAACTCATCCGGCTCGGGTTCGACCAACGTAAGGCCGCTTTCGTAGGCGACGGCGCGCGCGATGCGCGCGGTATCGTCCCCGTCGGGGCCCCAGAGCAGCACGCCGCGCGGCACGTCCACGCCTTGCTGCGCGAGCGTTTTCGCGTTGGAGAACATTCTCGCGACGGCCTGCACGCGGTCGAACACCGACGGCGGCAGCCCGAAGTCTTCGAGGCTGGGCTCGTCGCCGCGTTCTTTGCGTTCGCGCAAGCGCGCGACGATCTTGAGGATCGTCTCCGTGCTCAACGTCTGCGGGTCGAGCTCGTGGGCCTGCGAAACGACTTCCTCGAGATCGCCGGGCGTGAGCCCGGCGGTCGCGATCACGATTGCATCGTCGATCGGGAGATCGACGGCCGTGCGCCGAGCCACCGCATCGAGGATGGCACGGCGAGCGAGCTCGTCGGGGAGCGGGACCTCGAGAACCAGGCCGAAGCGCGCGAGCGTCTGCTCGTCGTGCGCGTTCCGTTCGTCGGCGGTCGCCACCAGCCAGACATTCTCCGCGTCCTTGACGCCGCTCCATTCCGAGAGCAGCAGCTTGAGGGAGGCCCGATCGCAGCCCTGCGCGGCCAGAATCGTGCGGGTACTGCGCGATTCGTCGAAGACGCGGCGCAGCCGCTCGAGGCCACCGTCGATTTCGTCTTGCGTGATACGCATCAATCGCGCGCCGGCAACCCTGGCCATCACCTCGAGGAGACGCGTTTTACCGGCGCCCGGCGGCCCGTAGAGCAGTAGCGAACGGGTGGAGGGAAGCGCCCCCATGCGGAAGAGCTGGACGCTCATATCGACCGACTCGCGTAGCTCCTGCGGAAGCGGCATTTGCTCTAAAAGATAACGATTGCTGCGATATTCATCGAGTTCGCGCTCCAGCTCGCGCGCACGTTCTCGTGCGGCTTCCATTTGCGTGAAGCGCAGCACGGCTCCGCGAAACGCCTTGGCATGCAAGCTCACGAGCCCCAATCGCAACTCGAGAGCTCTCTGAAGAAAACTCCCGTACGCGCCGACGAACTGGTTGCCGAGATCGGCGAAGACGTGCGCCGGCGTCTTGCCGGGCATGCGCGTGAGCATCACCGGCGATCCGTACGTATCGATCACCTCGAAGAAGCTCTCGTTGAGCGCTTCGTCGGTTCGTAGTGCCGCGATTTGCCACGAACGCGGCGCAAGTGCGCCGTCTTCGGTCGGGCCGTCGAAGCCGACGAGCGGATGTTCGAGCGAGGCGTCCGAGCGGGAGAAAGCCACGAGGCGAAGATCCTTACCGTTGTCGCCCAGCGATTTTTGCGCGGCTTTGACCGACGCGACGCTCTGGTTGCGGCCGACGACGAAATCGATCGATGCGAAGACGGCGTAGATGACCACCGACAACCCTATGCCGGCAAAATTCGATGCGAGTGCTTCGGCCACCGCGAGCCCGATCAACGCGGCAAAAATCAGGATGCGTAGGCCGCCGTAGAGCCGCAAAGCCAGGGCACCGGAGAAGTTCTTACGGTCGGTCGCGGCGAGTTGCCGTTCGTAGACGTCGCGCCAGATCGTCGTGCCCGCGGCCGCAAGCGCGAGATACGTCTGCTTGAGATTTTCCGCGTCGGTTGCCACCACGCGTTGCAGCGAATCGCGCTCGTCGCAAACTTTCGAAAGCGCCTCGGCGAGCGGCTCCTTGTTGATAACCAGCGTGTCCATCGCCGCTATCGGTCGATCGTCCATGACCAAACCCCGTTCGTTCTGCAGTTAGAGCGGAAACATTTCCCTGACGTGAAACAGGTGAAAGAAGAGGATTGTCGATCCAAGCGCTAGGAGCGAGCCGGCGATCACCTGCATCAACGTATGCGCCTTGAGATATACGCGGGCCCAGCAGACCATCGGCACGAGGATCAGAAACGGCAGCGTCTGTTGCCCGTAGAGCAGCGTAAGCGCGACCAGCGGGGCGGTGATCCCGAGAGCGTGCGTACTGATCTTCCAGTAACGCGTGATGTACTGGACGATCAGCGTCGAGAGCGTGTACGCGGCCATCGACGCGATCATCAGAATCGGCGAACGCAGCATCCACAGCGCCAGGGTCCCCAGCAGATAGAACACCACGAACGCGCCCAATACCGATTCCCGCTCGTGCCGCACCGACATATCCAGATCGGAGATGCGATCGGTTCCGTAGAGCCAAAAAACGTAGAGCATCGGGCCGAGCGAGGTGAAGAAGGTCGAGACGAACAGCAGGAACCAAAAATCGAGCGTGCCTTGGGCGCTGGTATGGGCCAGAATGACAAAGAGCGCAAGCGCCGTTAGAAACGGGTTAAAGATCGTCGAGAGAATCCGGGCCAGGTCGCGCCAGACGCGACGCCCTTTGATCGCGACGATCGGGGTGGTGGGTTCCAGCACGAATGCTACTAACGTAGGCAAACCACAGAGTCCTGCCCTGCGTTACCCGGCGGGGTGGTTTTTCGCACCTCACCGTCGAACTGGGGAGGTTCCATGGTCATCGAACGCATTCAGACGCCCGCCGACGTCAAGGCGCTGCCCCGCGCCGATCTCGACGAACTCGCGCGAGAGATCCGCGATATGCTGGTCGTTACGTGCTCGCGGAACGGCGGCCACTTGGCGCCCAATCTCGGCGTGGTCGAGTTGACGCTCGCGCTGCATCGCGTCCTCAATCTCCCGGCCGATAAGCTGCTGTGGGATGTCAGCCATCAGACGTACGTCCACAAATTGCTCACGGGCCGTCGCGACCGGTTTCATACCCTGCGCACCGGCGGGGGCATCTCGGGCTTTGCGATGCGCAGCGAATCCGAGTACGATGCCTTCGGCGCCGGCCATGCGAGCACGAGCGTCTCGGCTGCGCTCGGCATGGCGGTTGCGCGCGATCTGGCGGGCGGCAGCGAGAGCGTGGTCGCGGTAATCGGCGACGGAGCCCTAACCGGTGGCCTCGCCTACGAAGCGCTGAACAATGCGGGGCAACTCCCCTCGAGCTTCATCGTCGTGTTGAACGACAACGAGATGTCGATCGCACCGAACGTCGGAGCGATATCGTCGTATCTCTCGGTGCTGCGCAGCAAGCCGTTAGCGAATTTTGCGCGAGAGAAAGCCAAGGACGTACTCGGGCATATGCCGTTCGGCGGCACGGCCCGCAAGGCGCTCGCGAGCGCCGAAGTCGCCGCCATGCGCTTCGTCGCGCCCGCCGAGAAGACGGCCGTCATTTTCGAAGAGCTGGGCTTTCGCTACATGGGCCCGTTCGACGGGCATAATATCGATACGCTGGTCGACGCATTCGAAACCGCGGTGCATTTAGGCGGCCCCGTTCTCGTGCACGTGCGCACGATCAAGGGCAAGGGCTACGAGCCCGCCGAGAAAGACGCGCGCACGTTTCACGGCGTAAGCGGCGCGTTCGATGTTGAAAACGGTAAACTCGAGATCAAGCCGGACGCGCGCCCTACCTACTCCGACGCGTTCGCCGCGGCGCTCTGCGAGGTTGCGGCGAAGGACGATCGCATCATCGCCATCACCGCTGCCATGCCCGACGGCACGAAGCTTTCGAAATTCGCTAAAGCCTTCCCCAACCGGTTCTTCGACGTCGGGATCGCCGAGGCGCACGCCGTGTGCTTCGCTGCCGGTGCCGCGGCGTCGGGCATGAAGCCGATCTGCGCGATCTACTCCACGTTTCTCCAGCGCGCGTACGATCAAATCGTGCACGACGTGTGCGTGCAGAATCTGCCGGTCGTATTCTGCATGGATCGAGCGGGCTTGGTGGGCGACGACGGGCCGACCCACATGGGCCTATACGACATCGCCTACCTGCGCACGTTACCGAACATGCTCGTGCTCGCGCCGCGAAACGAAGACGAATTGTTGCCGATGCTGGAGTTCGCGCTCGAGCAGAGCGGCCCGGTCGCCGTCCGTTATCCGCGCGGCTCGAGCAACGGGCGTCACCACAGCCCGGTCGCGCCGATCGTCGCGGGCCGTTCCGAGGTCCTGCGAAGCGGGAAGGGCGTGGCCATCGTCGCGCTCGGGAACACCGTCGACGTGGCCCTGGACGCCTACGACCTGCTGGCCAGCGGGGAATTTGGGCGCTCCGACGCCCTGCCGACCGTGGTCAACGCGCGGTTCGCAAAGCCGGTCGACGGGGCGCTGCTCGAGGAGCTCGCCAAAGATCACGAGCTGATTATCACCCTGGAGGAGCACGCCCTCGCAGGCGGCTTCGGCTCGGCGGTCGTAGAGAGCGTCTGCGATCGTGGCCTGGGGGTGGCCGTGGAGCGCATCGGCGTCCCGGATATCCTGGTCCAGCACGATTCCCAAGCGGCTCAACGTGCTCGGTTTGGACTGAGCGCCGAGAGTGTGGCAGAGCGTGTCGCCCGTTCCCTGGGCGGCGAGACGATTCGTGCCACGCGCCCGTTCACATTGTAACTAGAGGAGAGAACCACGTTGAAGCCGTTTCAAATCGCCGCCGCGGCGACGTCCGCGCCCGCGGTGCAGACCACGACCGTGCCGAATCCGATAGCGACCCAACTGACGTCCACGCCGCTCCAGACGCCGATCAGCGTGCAGCCGCAGTCGTTCTTCCAGATTCACGCATCGTGGCTGACGCACGGCATCGCCGGCCTCTTCCTGGTCAGCGCGATCGGTTTAGTGATCCTCCTGGCGATCCAAACCACAAAACAAGAGGGGCTTTCGGGCACCATCGGAGGCCGCGTCGAATCGGCGTATCGTGGCCGCATGGGCGCGGACGAACAGCTCAAGCGCATCACGGGGATCGTCGCGGGCGCGTTTTTCTTTACCGCATTTCTGCTCTCGCTGACCGGCATCTAGCACAACCTCGATGTCGCTGTTAGATCTTCGGAATCTTCGGACGACCTTTCGTACCGAAGACGGCCCGGTAACGGCCGTCAACGGCCTCTCGTTCTCAATCAACGCCGGCGAAACGCTGGGCATCGTCGGCGAATCCGGATCGGGCAAATCGGTCACCTCGCTCTCGATCATGCGGCTGCTGGCGCGCAACGCCAGCGTTACCGCCGATGGCATCTTCTTTAACGGCAGCGATTTGCTCAAAAAGAGCGAAGCCGAGATGCGCAAAATTCGCGGTCATCAGATCGCGATGATTTTCCAGGATCCGATGACCTCGCTCAATCCGGTCATGACGATCGGCGAGCAAATCGCGGAAGCCGTGCGCTTGCATCTGGGTCTGAATCGCCGGGAAGCGCAAGACAAAGCCGTCGAGATGCTGGAGAAAGTCCGCATTCCCTCGCCGCGCAATCGCCTGGGCGATTACCCGCATCAATTCTCCGGCGGCATGCGGCAGCGCGTCATGATCGCCATGGCGCTCTCGTGCAGCCCGCAGTTGCTCATTGCCGACGAGCCGACGACCGCACTCGACGTCACCATTCAGGCGCAGATTCTCGAACTGATGAACGAGATGCAGCAAGAGACCGGCGCGGCGATCATCCTGATCACCCACGATCTCGGCGTCGTCGCAGAAGTCTGCAAGAACGTCCTGGTGATGTACGGCGGAAACATGGTCGAATACGGAACCGCCCAACAGATTTTCAGCGATCCCAAAATGCCGTATACGCAAGGGTTGCTCGCGTCGTTGCCGCGCCTGGACGATTCCGGACATCGCCGCTTGGAACCGATCCAAGGCCAGCCGCCGAATTTATTGCGGCTACCGCCGGGCTGCGCGTTCGCTCCGCGTTGCACGCATCGCATGCCGATCTGCGCCGAACCCGTGCCGCTGTACGATTTCGGGGCCGGGCACGTTGCGCGTTGCTGGCTCTACGACGACCGCTCCAAGGAGCAGCGGACGGTCGAAGTCGCACCCGCGCCGATCGCGCAGGATGAGACGCCGGCATGAGCGCGCAACTCGAAGTAAAGCCGCCGCTGGTCGAGGTCAAGGGCCTCTACAAATACTTTCCGATCCACGCGGGGCTGTTCTCGCGACACGTCGGGGACGTCAAGGCCGTTGACGGGGTGGATTTCTCGATCGCTGCCGGCGAAACGCTGGGTTTGGTCGGCGAGTCCGGCTCGGGCAAAACGACGATCGGACGGCTGGTGCTGCGCCTGCTGGAACAGACGCGGGGCGAGATCTTTTTCAACGGCGCCAACATCACCAACGTCGGCCGCACCGAGATGCGGCACCTGCGCCGCGAAATCCAGATCATTTTTCAGGATCCTTTTGCGAGCCTGAACCCGCGCATGACGGTGGGCGACATCGTCTCCGAACCGCTGCGGATTCACAACATCGCGCGCGGGCGCGCCGCGACCGATCGTCTCAACGAATTGCTCCGTCTGGTCGGCTTGCAGCCGTATCATGCCAACCGCTATCCGCACGAATTCTCCGGTGGACAGCGACAGCGCATCGGGATCGCGCGAGCGCTGGCGGTCGATCCGAAGTTCATCGTCTGCGACGAGCCGGTCTCCGCGCTGGACGTTTCGATTCAGGCGCAGGTCATCAATTTGCTGGAGGATCTCCAGTCGCAGTTGGGGCTGACCTATCTCTTCATCGCGCACGATCTCTCGGTCGTCCGTCACATTTCCACGCGGATCGCGGTGATGTACGTCGGCAAGATCGTCGAGCTAGCCGGGCGCGATACGCTGTACGAGCGTCCGCTCCACCCCTACACTCAAGCGTTGCTCTCGGCGATCCCCATCCCCGACCCCAACGTTGAGGGCCGGCGCAAACGCATCGTGCTGACCGGCGATATCCCCTCGCCGGTGAACCCGCCGTCGGGTTGCCGTTTTCATACGCGCTGCCCCGTCGCATTCGATCGATGCAGCGTGGAAGAACCCGCATTTATCGAATATGAGGCGGGGCATTCGACCGCATGTCATTGGGTCCAAGAACACAACGGCCAAGCGCCGAACCTCGCGAACGGCCCCGTCGTCGTATCTGCCGCGCCTTAAAACCGGCTGAAATCAAAAGAAAAAGAGAGAGGCGATCGCACGCGGCGATCGCCTCTCTCTTTACGTTGCCGTATTAGGCGTTAAGCCTTTTTGCGGCGTACGGCCTTACGAACGGCCTTCTTGCGCGCGGGTGCGGCGGCTTTCTTGCGTCCGCCGGCTGCCTTCTTACGTCCGCCGGCAGCTTTCTTGCGTCCAGCGGTCTTCTTGCGTCCGGCAGTAGCCTTCTTGCGTCCGCCGGCAGCTTTCTTGCGTCCAGCGGTCTTCTTGCGTCCGCCGGCAGCCTTCTTGCGTCCAGCGGTCTTTTTGCGCGTGGTCTTTTTGCGTCCGGCAGTCGCCTTTTTACGCGTTGCCTTCTTGCGTGTGCCGACGGCTTTTTTGCGTCCGGCAGTGGCTTTCTTACGTCCGCCAGCAGCCTTCTTGCGCGTTCCGGTGGCCTTTTTACGTCCGCCCGCGGCGGCCTTTTTACGTGCGCCGACAGCCTTTTTACGGGTTGCTTTGCGACGCGGTTTTTTCTTCTCTTCGGCCATTGTGCCGCCATTCATCATGGTATCGGAGTCCATTCATTCCTCCTCGTCCCCCGGGGGACGAACAGCGTTATTTGGACAGCGCATATATTGCGCATTGAGCGCATCATAAAGGATTTTGCAAAATGTTGCAAATGCGCGCGGTACGCCCACGCGCGCGTGGGCTCGCGCGTCGGGGGCTCTATTTCCGGGGAATCGCCGCCGGTGCATTGCCCCGGTCTTGACCCCGGGGGTATACTAAGCCCCGTGAAAAAGCCCGTGATCATCGTCGAATCGCCTACCAAGGCGCGCACGATTAAAAAGTTTCTTCCGGCGCGTTACGTCGTCAAGGCCTCCGTGGGGCACGTACGCGACTTGCCGAAGAGTACGCTCGGCGTCGACGTCGATCATGACTTTACCCCGAAATACCTCACGATCAAGGGTAAAGGCGACATCATCAAAGAGCTCAAGGCGGCCGTAAAAGGCGCCAGCGAAGTCTATCTCGCCACCGACCCCGATCGGGAAGGCGAGGCCATCGCCTGGCATTTAGCCGAATTGCTCAAGCTCGAAAATCCGCAGCGTATCGAGCTGCACGAAATAACCAAAGAGGCGGTGCTCGCCGCGCTCAAGGACCCCCATCGGATCGATCAAGACCGCGTCAACGCGCAGCAAGCGCGCCGAATTTTGGACCGTTTGGTCGGATATAAAATTTCGCCGCTGCTCTGGGCGAAGGTGCGCGGCGGGCTCTCCGCCGGGCGCGTCCAGTCCGTTGCGGTACGAGTCATCGTCGACCGCGAGCGCGAGATCGCCGCGTTCGTGGCGCGCGAATACTGGTCGCTGACGGCGCAACTTGCAACCGAGCGCGAGCCGCAGATCGTTTTTCCCGCCGAGTTGGTAGCTCGCGACGGCCAGAAATACGAGATCGTTAATAAAGAAGAAGCGGATATCGCCCTGGCCGCGCTCGAAAGCGCGGCCTTCGTCGTGGATACGATCAAACGGCGCGAAGTGCGGCGCAACGCCCCGGCTCCGTTTACCACCTCAACCCTGCAGCAAGAAGCCTCGCGAAAACTCCGCGTGCGCGTTCGCCGAGCGATGCAGATCGCGCAAGGCCTCTACGAAGGTGTGGACCTGGGAGGTTCCGAGGGAACCGTCGGTCTGATTACCTACATGCGTACCGACTCGACGCGCATCAGCGACCAGGCGCGCGACGCGGCTCGCGAATTCATCACCGAGACCTACGGCGAGGCGTTTCACGGCGGCCGGCTGCACAAGATCCGCGAAGGCGCGCAGGACGCTCACGAAGCGATCCGCCCGACGTCCGTGTCGCGGACCCCGGAGAAGGTCGCGCACGTGCTCAAGCGGGACGAACTGCGGCTCTACACGCTCATCTGGGAACGTTTCGTCGCATCGCAGATGGCCGCGGCGGTTCTGGATCAGACGACGGTGGAAATCGCCGCCGCGAACTACACGTTCCGGGCCACCGGCAGCATCATGAAATTCCCGGGATTCACGAAGTTGTACGAAGAGGGCAAGGACGATCCCACCGCGGCAGAGGCCGTTTCCAAGGGTAAGGAGCGGATCCGGCTTCCCGAATTGCTGGAGCGCGATGCGCTCGATCGTCGCGGGCTCGAACCCAAGCAGCATTTCACCGAACCGCCGCCTCGCTACACCGAAGCCACGCTCGTCAAGGCGCTGGAAGAGAACGGGATCGGCCGCCCCTCGACCTATTCGACCATCGTCGATACCATCCAAGCGCGTGGTTACGTGACGCAGGAAGAGCGACGTTTTCACCCCACCGACATCGGGTTCGCGGTGAACGATCTCCTGGCCGAGCACTTCAAAGACGTCGTCGACCTCAAGTTCACCGCCGGCATGGAGGGCGACCTCGATCGCGTTGCGGACGGCAACGAAAACTGGGTCGAGGTTTTGCGCAAGTTCTACGGACCGTTCGCAGCCGAACTCGAGGAGGCTGAGAAAAAGCTTCCAAAGGTGGAGATCAGAGACGAGCCCACCGACGAGATCTGCCCGAATTGCGGACGCCCGATGGTCATCAAGACCGGACGCTTCGGCAAATTCATTTCTTGCACCGGCTATCCGGAATGTAAGACGACCAAACCGATCGTCAAAGACACCGGGGCGAAATGCCCGAAGGACGGCGGCGCGATCGTCGAGCGGCGTTCCAAAAAGGGCCGCACGTTCTTTGGATGCGCGAACTACCCGCTCTGCGACTTCGTTTCGTGGGATCGCGTGATCCCGGAACCATGCCCGGTCTGCGGTGCCTACGTGGTCGCTAAGAATCGGCGCGGCGGGACGCAACTGCTGCAGTGCTCGGCGGATAAGGAACACGATCTCTCCGTCCTGCAGGCCGCGCGCGGCGGCGCGGACGATGCGGCCGAAGAGCCCGAACCCGTCGGTGCCTAGGAGCCTGACCGTGATCGGCGGCGGCCTTGCGGGCTGCGAGGCAGCGTGGCAGGCCGCGCAGCGCGGCATCGACGTCGATCTCTACGAAATGCGTC
>Ga0307373_10002410_pt1 | contig 33819 bp, 33 predicted proteins | sample OX2MG_FD_202534 | JGI IMG/M metagenome (GOLD analysis project Ga0307373, IMG submission 202534) | Soil microbial communities from Risofladan, Vaasa, Finland - OX-2 | ecosystem: Environmental > Terrestrial > Soil > Coastal area > Acid sulfate soil | place: Finland: Risofladan, Vaasa | collected...
GCTAGACGGCGCTGGCTATCTTGCACTTCTGGCTAAGAAAGACAGGACTTGGGTTATGGTCAAGCAGACAATGATTTGGATTTCGTAGACGAAAAGACGTGAGCCTCGCTTGCAGCAAGCCTAGCTAGCGGGCGAGGTCGGTGACAACCAGGTACGAGCGGATGCGCGGGTCCATCCAGTCGCGCAGGGCATCTCCCAATAAATTGAAGGCCAAGACAGCGGTCATCACGGCAAGCGCGGGGAAAATGACCATGTGCGGCGCGTCGAAGAGATGGCCGCGCGCGTCGTTGAGCATCGCGCCCCAGCTCGACATGGGCGCAAGTACGCCGAGGCCGAGGAAGCTGAGCGTCGATTCGGCGAGAATCGCGCCGGCGAGCGCGATGGTTCCCTGCACGAGAACGGGCTGAATGATGTTGGGCAGCAAATGGCGAACGAGAATGCGCGTGTGTGACGCGCCAAGCGAGCGCGCTGCGGTGACGAAATCCATTTCCTTCGCTTGCAGCACTTGCGCGCGAGCGAGACGCGCATAGCCCGCCCAACCGGTGATGGTGAGCGCGATGATCACGTTGCCAAGACCGGGGCCGAGAAACGCCGCGAATGCAATCGCGAGGAGAATTCCTGGGAACGAAAGGAACGCGTTGATGAGAATGATGTTCACGAAGCGATCAAACCAGCCGCCGAAATAGCCTGCGAGCGAGCCAAGAATCAAGCCAATAATTCCCGCGCCAAAGACAACCGAAACGCTGACGGACATCGAGACGCGCGCGCCGTAAATCACGCGAGAGAGGACGTCGCGGCCAAGCTCGTCCGTGCCCATCCAGTGCGCGGCGCTGGGCGGGACCAGACGCGCTGGGAGATTCTGCGCGGCGGGATTGTACGGAGCGAGCCAGGGCGCGCCGACCGCGAGAATAATCAGAATCACGCAAAGGACAAAACCGACGCTGCCTGGCACGCTGTGGCGGAGAAATTCGCGCAGGGCTTTCATTGCAGGCGCACGCGCGGATCGGCAAACGCGTAAACCAGATCCGTCAGCAGATTTACCAGGACATATGAAACGGCAATGACCAGAATGCAGCCCTGCAGCAACGGATAATCGCGCGCTTCGATGGCTTGCACGGCGAGGCGGCCGATGCCCGGCCAGGAAAAAATCGTTTCTGTCACAATGGTCCCAGCGAGAAGCGTGCCGAATTGCAAGCCGAGAATCGTGAGAATGGGAATCAGCGCGTTGCGAAACGCGTGGCGCAGCAGGACGGCGTGTTCGGTGAGGCCCTTGGCGCGCGCCGTGCGGACGTAATCGCTTCCCAGTTGTTCGAGCACGGAGGTGCGCACCATGCGCGTGAGAATCGCGGCGAGCGCCGCTCCCAGCGTGATGGCAGGCAGGATGAGATGCGAGATGCCGCCGCGTCCGCTGACCGGCAGCCAGCCGATGAGCACGGAGAAAATCAAAATCAGCAGCGGGCCGAGCGCGAAATTCGGAATCGAGAGTCCGAGCAAAGTGAAAAAGCCGATGGCGTGGTCGGCGGGACGTCCACGACGCTGCGCGGCCAGCAGACCCGCGGGAATTCCAATCGCGCAGCAAACGATCAGCGCGGCGAAGGCGAGTTCGAGCGTGGCGGGATAATGTTCGAGAACAACATGGAGCACCGGCTGCTGAAAACGGAACGATTCGCCTAGATTGCCGCGCACGACTCCGCCGAGATAGCGGCCATACTGAACGGGAATCGTTTGATCGAGGCCGAGGGCGTGACGAAGCTGAATTAAATCGGAAGCGGTGGCGCCTTCGCCGAGCATTTGCTGTACAGGATCACCGGGAACAATGTGCGCAAGAAGAAAAACCATCGTGACGATGAGCCAGAGCGCGGGGAGCGAATAGACCAGGCGAAGTGAAATGTAGCGCGTCATTTCGATTTGCGAGCGGCTTTCGGAGTGGATTTGGACGCGCGCTTTTGAGTATCTGGCTCCGCACTTGTGGGCGACGAAGCTGCCGTGGCGTTTTTCGCTTTCTCCGCCAACGCGGGAGCTGCGTCTGCGTCCTCGAGGCGCTTGATTTTCACGCGCGCGATGCGGCGGCCCTCAACTTCCACAATGGTGAAGCGGTAGCCGTGGTCTTCGAAAGTTTCACCGCCGCGCGGAAGGAAACCGAGCTGCGTTAAAACAAAGCCCGCCAGCGTTTCGTAAGCCGGATTTTCGGGCAGCTCGATGTGAAATTGGGCTTCGAGATCACGGATATTCAGCGACGCGTCGAAAATCATCGAACCATCGGCGAGGTGCAGCGGATGCTCAACCACGTCGAACTCGTCGTGAATTTCGCCGACCATTTGTTCGAGGATGTCTTCGAGCGTGACCAGGCCGAGTATCGTGCCGAATTCGTCGACAGCCATCGCAAGTCCGGTGCGATGAACGCGCAATTCGAGAAGCAGTTCGATGGCAGGTTTCGTCTCCGGGACGATCAGAACCTCGCGCAGCATGTGGCGAAGATGAAATTCAGCGGGCGGCTGATTTTCTTCGGCGCGCCGCGCGCGGTCGAGCAAAATCCAAATCAGATCCTTGATGTGCACAAAGCCAATTACGTGATCGAGATTGCCTTCGTAGACAGGAATGCGCGAACGTTGTGTGATGGCGATGATTTTCATCACGTCTTCGAGCGATGCGTTCGAAGGCAGCGCATGAATGTCCGGGCGCGGGATCATGATTTCTCGCACTTGTACGTTGCCAAGATTCATCGCGCCTTGAATGAAGCGTTCTTCGACGGGCTCAAGAACGCCGCGCTCGCCCGCCTGCTCGACGAGAATGCGAAGCTCTTCGGCGGAGCGGACAGCGGAGTGACTCTGCGGCATTTTTACGCCGAGCGCTTTGACAAATTTGCCCGCGACGCCGTTGAGCAACAAAATGGCCCAGCGAAATGTGCGCAGGAACCAGCGGAACGGGCGCGCAACAAGCAAAGCAACGCGCTCGGCATGCGCCAGGCTAAGGCTTTTCGGCACGAGTTCGCCGAGCACCACCTGCAATGCCGTCAACAACATGAAGGCGAGCAGAAGAGCGAGGCCATGCTCGATGATGGGAGCATAATGTCCAGTCACTCCGACGAAAAAGGGATCGAGGAAATTCGCGAGGGTAAGTTCGCCGAGATACCCGAGAGCAAGACTCGTTAGCGTGATTCCGACTTGCACGCCGGAGATCACCATGCCCATATCGGCGATCAGGAGCTCGACGACGCGCGCGCGCGGATCACCCTGCTCAACGAGCTGTCGAACGCGCGACTGCCGGACGGCAACGAGCGAGAATTCGACGGCAGCGAAGAAGCCGTTAATGGCAATAAGTATGAAAATAACGAAGAGATGGAGGACGATCATCGGTCGGAGCCAAATGCGGAAGGCATAGATCCGTCTTCTCCCGGCGCTGCTGGCGAGACGGAAGCAGAAATCGGCGCAGTCTGTTCCGCCATGCCCATGGTAATTGTAGCAAGACGGCCCCGCAGCGTCGCGAATTCAAAAATGAACTTGCAGGAATGGTTATGCTCGTGCGCGTCGGAGCGGGTGGGTTGCATCGATTGAAGTGTCGAGCTAGACTCGCAAGGCTGGAGACGAAACGAGATGAATCCTGTGCCCAATAAAGCGCCTGAGCCGCCGCGCAAAGGCGAATTCGAGAAATCATTGACGCGGCTGGAAGAAGTTGTGAAGCGGCTCGAATCGACCGACCTGTCGCTCGATGAAGCAATGAAGCTTTTTGAAGAAGGCGTGAAGCTTTCGCGCGATTGCCAGAGGCAGCTCGAAGAAGCGGAGGGGCGCGTCGAAATTCTGTTGAGAAAGGCTGATGGGAAAATTCAAACTGAGCCTTTCGAAACGAACGAGGACGATTCGCAATCGCGGTGACGCTCTTGCTGAATTCTCACCACTTTACTTTCCGTCTCTGTGCTCCATATAAATGACGCAGCCCACCTTTTTTTCCGAAGACCAAGCCATCATCGAAGCCGTGCTCGAGCATTTGCTGCCGCCGGAAGCGACACCGCCGTCAACGATCCATCAGGCAATGCGCTACAGCGTATTCGCCGGCGGAAAACGCATTCGGCCAATCTTGTGCTACGAAGCAGGACATATGTTTTCGCGCGAGTTGGACGCGGCAACAACAGTGGGATGTGCGCTGGAATTCATCCACACATATTCGTTGATTCATGATGATCTGCCGGCGCTCGATAATGACGATTTGCGTCGCGGCAAACCGACTTGCCATAAGAAATTCGGCGTGGCGATGGCGATTTTGGCAGGAGACGGACTGCTTACTTTGGCTTTTGAGGCTTTGGCGAAAGTAAATATCGACGCGGCACGTTGCGTACGAATCATCGCGGAGATTGGCGCGGCTGCGGGAACCGTGAGCGGGATGGTCGGCGGGCAAGTGGCGGACATCGAAGCGGAAGGAAAGCCTGTCGACGCGCCGCAATTGGAGTACATTCACCGATCGAAAACCGCGGCGCTGATTCGCGCATCCATTGTCGCAGGCGCACTGGCCGGCGGAGCGAGCAACGAGGACGTCGAACGGCTGCGCCGATTTGGTGAATCGATTGGCTGGGCGTTTCAAGTTGTCGACGACATTCTTGACGTCGAGGAATCTTCAACGGCGCTTGGAAAAACTGCCGGAAAAGATGAATCGCAGAAAAAGGCGACATACCCGGCGCTTTTCGGAATCGAGAAATCGCGGGCGTTTGCGCAAGAATTGGCTGCGCGCGCGGATCGCGAACTGGATTGCTACGGCGAACGCGCGAAACGGCTGCACGCGATTGCGGAATACCTCGTTGTACGGCGTACTTAGAATTTTCGTTGTTGTATCGACTCAAGATAACTGCAAATGCAGATTGCTTTCTTCGGCAGACTGCTGCAAGCGGGCGGCTGATTCGCTATAAAAAAGCGCTCCGCACGTTTGCGGCTTCGCTTTGCCGTAGCCAAAATCTTCTGCTATCGTGAAGCGGATGGTTGCGCCGAAGACACTCGAACTTGCGTTGCTCACCGCCGCCGTGCTCGGCTTTCGTCACGGTTTTGATTACGACCATATCGCCGCGATTTCAGACATCACCAATGTGGAGTCTAATCGCAAGCGCGCGATGCACATGGGCCTGCTCTACATGCTGGGACATGCAGCGACCGTGGCGGCGCTCGGCAGCATCGTGATTTTCTTTCAGGCTTCCCTGCCACCGGTAATCGACAAGTGGGCGGAGCGCGCAGTGGGATTGACGCTGGTCGTGATGGGAATTTACGTGCTGGGATCGATGTTCCGCAGCCGCGGAAAAGCCGTTCCGAAGTCGCGTATCATGATTTTGATTGGCGCGTTTCGCTGGCTTGCCTGGAAAATTCGATCTGCCTTTCATGGCGACGCCACGGAAGGGCCCGCGACAGTGAATTGGAGTTACACAAAAAAATCGGTATTTTCTGTGGGCGTGATCCACGGCTTGGGCGCGGAAACGCCGAGCCAATTGCTAATCTTTCTGCTTGCCGCGAATCTGGGCGGCCGTGGGCGCGGCTTTCTTGGTCTGGGAATGTTTTTGGCGGGTTTGCTGATGATGAATACACTGATGACCGCATCTGCCGTGGGGATTTTCACTGTGACCGCCACGCGACAACGACTAATGCAAATTGCCACCGCGCTGACGGCAACCTACAGCCTGGTTGTTGGCGCTATTTTCCTCTTTGGTTCAGCTGCGATTTTGCCGCCCCTCGGTTAGCTCTCGCAGACAGTGTCAATTATGGCCACCGCGCGTTCATCCTCTAAACAAAAGCGTATGCGGCTGGATTTCGCGCTTGTGGAGCGCGGACTGGCGGAAACGCCGCAGTTCGCGCAAGCGCTGATCATGGCGGGAAAAGTGCGCGTCGATGAACAGCCAGCAAGAAAATCGGGTGAGTCGGTCGCTGCGGCCGCGCGAATTGAAATCATTGACGCGGATTCGAAATACGCAAGTCGCGCAGGGCTAAAACTCGAAGGGGCGCTCGGAGATTTTGGCGCGGACGTGCGCGGCTTGGTGTGCCTCGACGTGGGTGCGTCGAATGGAGGCTTCACGGATTGCCTGCTGCAACGCGGAGCAAAACGGGTGTATGCGGTTGACGTCAATACGGCACAGCTGGATTGGAAATTGCGTCGCGATGCGCGTGTGGTCGCTGTAGGAAAAAATGCGCGTTACTTGGAGCCAGCCGACATCGCGGAAAAAGTAGATTTCGTAACAATCGACGTATCGTTTATCTCTGCCGCGAAACTCATTGAAGCCGTGGCGGCGATTGCGAAACGCGGCGCAATGTTTCTGATTCTCGTCAAACCACAGTTCGAGCTGCCGAAAGCGCTGGTCGGCAAGGGCGGAATCGCGCGCGATGCGGCGCTTCACGCGCGTGCAATTGCAACTGTCCGGAGCGCAGCCGAAAAAGCGGGGCTGGAGGTTTTGGGCGTCCAGCCCAGTCGCGTGATGGGCAAAGAAGGGAATCAGGAATATTTCCTGCACGCACAGCTTCCCGAATAGAATACAATTCGCCGAACTTGGTGATCCAAACGTGAACCCATGATCAAGAGCGCGGGAATTTTCTGCAAGCCACGGAAGGAAGAAATATGCGCGGTCGTTCCGCGAATGGCCGACTGGCTGCGGGAGCGCGGCGTCGAAGTCTATTTCGACTCCGTCGCGGCGTCGTGTTTCACTCCGCCGGCAAAAATAAATCTGGACGAAATGGTCGCGCAGATCGATTTGCTGATCGTGCTTGGCGGCGACGGCACGCTGCTCCACGCCGCGCGACGCTTCCACGAATGCGAGGTGCCTATTCTCGCGGTGAATCTGGGCGGAATGGGCTTCATGACCAGCGTCACGATTGAAGAAGCATTTCCGCTGCTCGAAGACGTGCTGGCCGGCAGACATCGCCTGAGCCCGCGAATGATGTTGAAAGCGGAATTGTTGCGCGAGGACAAAATTATTCAGCAACAGGAGGCGTTGAACGACGCGGTGGTGACGAAATCGGCGCTCTCGCGCATTCTCGATTTCGATGTGTCGGTGAACGGGCAATTCCTCGGACTTTATCGCGCGGACGGCCTGATCGTTTCGACGCCAACGGGCTCGACCGCATATTCACTGGCCGCCGGCGGCCCGATTCTTTATCCCGTGCTGCAAGCATTTGTCCTCACGCCGATTTGCCCGCATATGCTTACCAACCGGCCGCTTGTGCTGCCGGATAGCGTGCAGCTCGAATTGGATTTCGGCGCGCTCGAGGAGCAAGCGTATCTGACGCTCGATGGGCAGGTGGGATTCGAACTGCAACGCGGTGATCGCATCACCGTTTCCAAATCACCGCATCGCGTTCAATTGGTGAGGCCGCAGGAGCAGACGTACTTCAAAGTTCTTCGCAACAAGCTGCGGTGGGGACAGCGCTGAATGCGCCGCCAAGTTGCCGCAGAATATCTCAAAAAGAGGCAAACATAATGAAAGCTAAATTCCTGTCGTGCATATTCTTGGCAGCCCTTTTCGCGGCGATTGCGGTACCGGTGCATGCGCAGCGACGTGTTCGCCGCGCGACGCGAAGCAACGTAAACAGCTCGAACGTTTACCCGATGCACGAAGGATTCGTGGATGCGCATGGCGTGATGATTTACTACATGATGGTTGGACGCGGCGCTCCCCTGCTGATTCTGCACGGCGGCCCGGGCGCGTCGCACGATTATTTTCTGCCCTATCTGCTGCCGCTGGCGCGCCACAACGAATTGGTGTTCATCGACGAGCGCGGCTCGGGCCGATCGTCCAAACTTTCCGACCCGTCGGGGTACACGGTTGAAAACATGGTGGAAGATGCGGAGGATGTTCGTCAGGCGCTGCATTTGGGAAAAATCACGCTGCTCGGGCATTCCGCCGGAGGCGTGCTGGCCCAGGCATACGCGTTGAAATATCAACGCAACCTGACGCATCTGATTTTATGCAGCACGTTTCCTAGCACAAAACAGATGAACGAAGTGCTCGCTAAGGAGAAGGCCAGCGCCCCTCCGGATGTGCAAGCAAAGCTCGATACCATGGAGAAAGCCGGGCTTTTCGGGCACGGTCTTCCCTACCAGCAGAATCGCTACACGGACGCGTACATGAAGGCCGCGTGGGGCGAGGCCTATTTTCCCTATCTGTACCAGGATCATCCCGACCCGAACTACGATCCCGTCGCGAACGGCATCATGTCCTGGGACCTGTATCGCGAAATGTGGGGCTCCGACGGTGAATTTGTGATTGATGGGAATTTGAAGTCCGTGGAATACGTGGACAAGCTGCCCACGATTCACGTGCCGACGCTGATCATCGTGGGCGACCATGACGAATGTGACCCGTCGCTTTCGAAAGAGATGCACCAGAAGATTGCGGGTTCGAAGCTCGTGATTCTGCCGAAGAGCGGGCACATGACTTTCGTCGATCAGCCAAACCTGTTTATGGGCGCGGTAGACAATTTTTTGCATCCGGGTGAGTGATAGACAACCCGTGGTGCAACGCTAAAGCGGCGGAAACACGACGGGACCAAATTGTCACAAGGGTCGTTCGCCACGGATTAAATCGTCGCGCGTTTCGCGGCGGCGGATGACGCGGAAGCGGCTGCCTTCCACGAGGATTTCCGGAGCGCGCGGACGCGAATTGTAATTCGAAGATTCGGCGAAGCCGTACGCGCCCGCGCCCCAAATCACCAGGAGATCCCCGGGCTGAAGTTCCGCGATGGGCCAATCGTGCAGAAATGAATCGCCGGATTCGCAAATCGGGCCAACGATGTCGACCGAAGATATTTTCGCATTCGGGCGAGGGCGCGTTACGGGCGTGATGGGATGAGTTGCGCCGTAAAGCGCGGGGCGAATCAGATCGTTCATCGCCGCATCGACAACCACGAATGTTTTTCCTCGGCTGCTCTTTATATATAAAACGCGCGAAAGCAAGACGCCTGCCTGTCCGATGAGTGCACGGCCCGGTTCCAGAAGCAAATGGCAGCCGAGCGCGCGAATGGACTTTGGCAAAACGGCGGCATATTCCTCGATCGAGGGCGGATTTTCGGTTGTGTAACGAATGCCGAGGCCGCCGCCGATGTCGAGATAGCAAAGCGCGATCCCCTCGCGCGATAGATCGCGAAAATATCCCGCGAGACGCACGGCGGCGCTGCGAAAAGGCGTGACGCTGGTGATCTGCGAACCTATGTGGCCGCTGATTCCCTTCCAATCGATCCACAGCGAATCCTTGTAAAGAAGATAGAGACGCCGCGCTTCTGGCCAGTCAACGCCAAATTTGTGGCGATGATGGCCTGTTGCGATGTGTGGATGGCCGCCCGCTTCGATATCTGGGTTGACGCGAATCGCGGCAGGCGCGGAACGGCCAGCGCGCGCGGCTTCACTCGCGAGAATTTCGAGCTCTTCCGCCGATTCAACGTTGAAAAGCAAAATGCGCTCGCGCAACGCTTCGCGGATTTCCTCGCGCGTCTTGCCAACACCCGAAAAAACAATTCGATCGCCGGGCACGCCAATGCGACGTAAGCGGAAAAGCTCTCCTCCGGAAACAATATCGAAGCTGCTGCCCATGCGAGCGACCGCGCGCAGAATGGCAAGATTCGAATTGGCCTTGACGGCGTAACAAATCGAGTGCGGAACGCCGCGAAAGGCCCGGTGAAAGCGGCGGTACGCGGACGTGAATGCAGCGCGGCTATAGACGTAACTGGGAGTTCCCGCGCGCGCGGCGATGGCGGAAAGTGAAACTCCCTCGCAAGAAATCGCGTCCCGGTCATAGGAAAATCCGGGAGTGTAGCTGATCGGATTCAGTGAATCAGAGTCCCTGTCTTTGCCCATGGAGGGATTTCTTATATCACTTTTAGGACGACAAGCGTGCGGTCATCGAATGGATGCCTACCACCGGAAAAGTTATCGACATCGGCAAGCAGGGAATCGGCGATTTCCGCGGAGGAAAGATTCGCGTGCAAGCACATTTTCTCGCTCAAGCGCCGCCAGCCGTAAAACTGGGCGCGGGCGTCTTGCGTATCGGTGACGCCATCGGAATAAAGGACCAGAATGTCGCCGGCCGACAACACCAGGCCAATCTCGTCATATTTGGCATCGTCGAACATGCCCACGGGAAAACCGGCGAGCGGGATTTTTTCGCAGTGGCCATTCTGACAAATCAGCGGTTGCTCTTGTCCGGCATTCGCGAGGCGAAGCATGTGCTCCGTGGGATGCCAGGAAAGAAGGCACATGGTCATGAAGCGGCCCTCGATGCGGCGTTCGCAAATAACCTGATTGAGCTTTTGCAGAATTTTCGCGGGCGCCAGGTGCTGCGGAGCGAGGCTGCGCAGAATTCCAACGGCGGCGGCACCGTAGAGCGCAGCAGCGCTTCCCTTCCCGCTGACGTCGCCAAGCGCGATGCTGAGTTCGCTCGTGCCGTTGGGCAAGAAATCGTAGAGATCGCCGCACAACTCGCGCGAAGAAACAACGCGCGCGGCAATATCGAGTCCATACTCGCTGCCAGGAACGGGAGGCAATAGCGCGGACTGCAAGCGGCGCGCCGCGTTAAGATCGCGCTCCATGCGCGCCTCGTCACGCGCCACCTGTTCATAAAGGCGCGCGTTTTCAATCGAGACCGCCAAATGCGATGCGAGGATCGAAAGCGCCTGCACGTGGTCCGGCGTGAAATAATTGAGCTGCGGGCTTTCCAGATCGAGCACGCCAATCACGCGATGCTTGTAGAGCAGCGGAATGGCCAGCTCGGAACGCGTTTCTGGATTGACGGAAATGTAGCGCGGATCGAACGACACGTCCGGCACCACCACGGGCCGCCGCAGCGTCGCCGCCGCGCCTACAATTCCTTCGTGCGGCGAGACAACGGAACGTTCCTGCATGTGCTGGCCGAATTTCACGTTGAGGCGATGGCGAAAAACCCGCGCAGCTTCGTCGTAAAGCAGAATGGCGAAAATCTGGTAGTCGATGACGCGCTTCACCATTTCCGCGGCGCGCCGCAGCACGCCCTCGACATCGAGAATGGAATTCGTTTCGCGCGCCACTTCGTTGAGAAGCAAAAGTGTGTCCGCCTGATGGCGCGTGCGCTCAAACAAGCGCGCGTTTTCGATCGCGCTCGAAATGCGCGTGGCCAGCATCATCAAAATATTCTGCTGATCGCGCGTGAAGTAATCGAGCTGGCTGCTTTCAATGTCGAGCACGCCAACTACGCGGCCCTGCACCACCAGAGGAACGGCGAGCTCCGACTGCACTCCCTCCAGCGCGTTCAGGTAACGCGAATCTTTGCGGACATCGCTGACGCGCACGGGACGGCCCGTGGAAGCGGCGACTCCGATAATTCCCTGCCCGGCGGGGATGCGCCAGTTCTCTACGACTTCCTGCCGATGACCAATCGCAAAACGAAAGCGAAGCTCGCGCGAATTTTCGTCGAGCAGCAATACGGCGAAAATTTCGTAGTCGATCAACCTCTTGATTTGCGCCGCGGCGTGCGCCAACACTTCGTCGAGATTCAGCGACGCGTTAATCTCCTGGCCGATTTCGGCCATCGTCGCCAACACTTCGGCGGGCAGTTCCTGGGCAGTGTTCAATTCGACGGGTTCCATGATTCCCTATTTGATGAGATATGCGGATACCACGACTCAGATGCCGCAATACGTGAATGCTTATTCATTATAGCAGGCGAAGGGGAAAAACATCCGGGAGCTCGACGCAAGTTGCGAAACTAGAGAGGTGAGACGTGAAAAACGAAGTTCATTTAGCGCCAGCCCGGCGGGCTTCTTCGATGATTTTCAGGCCGGAACTTGAGCCGATCCGCGTGGCACCTGCGGCGACCATTTTTTTCAGGTCTTCGAGAGTACGAATGCCGCCTGCGGCCTTGACGCCCATTTTCGGACCAACGATGAAACGCATCAGCGCGACATCTTCCACCGTTGCGCCGCCGGGACCGAAACCGGTCGAGGTCTTTACGTAGTCGGCATCGGCGTTTTTCGCAGCGCGGCAAGCGCGGATTTTTTCTTCTCCAGTGAGCAAGGCCATTTCGAGGATCACTTTGCAGATGGCGTTGCCGCGATGGCTGGCGTCAACAACGCCGCAAATGTCCGCCTCAAGGGCTTCATCGTCGCCGGATTTCAGCGCGCCTATGTTGATGACCATATCGATTTCGTCCGCGCCATTTTTTATCGCATGCTCCGCCTCGAAAACCTTCACGGGCGGAAGCGTCGCGCCCAGCGGGAAACCCACCACCGTGCAGACTTTCACCACTGAGCTGCGGACCAAATCGGCGGCGAGTGGCACGTAGCACGGATTGATGCACACGGAGGCAAAACCGAAGCGCACCGCCTCTTCGCAGAGCGCGCGAATTTGCTCGGTGGACGCTTCAGGTTTCAGTAGCGTGTGGTCAATCAGCTTGGCGATATCTTCGGCGCGCATCGCGATTTTTGTTTTTCAGGGAAATTTATTCAGCCGGCAAAGTCAAAACACAAACGTCTTTCAGATTGCGATAGCGCTCATCGTAATCGAGACCATAGCCGACAACAAATTCGTTGGGAATCGTGAAGCCGACATAGTCCGCTTTGATATTTTGAATGCGGCGCGAAGGCTTGTCGAGCAGCGCGGCGATTTTCAGCGTCTTCGGTTTGCGCTGCTGCAACACGCGGCAAAGATAGCTGAGCGTGAGGCCCGTATCGAGAATGTCTTCGACGAGAATCACGTTCAAGCCTTCGATGCTGGTGTCGAGGTCTTTGTAGAGGCGCACCTGCCCCGATGACTGTTTGCCTTTGCCATAGCTCGCGACAGCCATGAAGTCGATTGAGGTGTCGAGATCGATTTCGCGAATCAGGTCCGAGAGAAAAATGCACGCGCCCTTGAGGACACCGATCAGGTGGACGCGTTCACCGCGAAAATCGCGGCTGATTTCGCGGGCCACCGCGACTACGCGTTTCTGAATCGCCACCCGCCGCAGCAGAATCTTCAGATGGCTCCTGTGACTCCTGCCCTTCGCATTCATCCGCGTCCTGGCTCCTTGCTAAGAAGGCGGCTAATCTATCGTACGTCCGCGCGGATGACAAGGCGAACCGAATCCCTTGTTTGAGGAAAGCTCCACGCACGCCGCACTATTCACCAATAAGATCAATTAAGTAGGGTGTTGCGCTTCGAATTCCGCGCCGTACTTGCGGACCAATTCCAGGGCTTCCGCGAGGGGGACGCGGTGCGCTATGCGGGCGCGTCGATGCTGGCGCGGACTTGTTGCCAGCGACGCGGACGGCGCTTGGGGTCGAGAACTTTTTTACGCAGGCGAATTGACTTCGGCGTGATCTCAACGAATTCATCGTCGGTGATGAATTCGATGGCCATTTCCAAAGTGAGGACGCGATGCGGTACCAGGCGAATCGCTTCATCGGCGCTCGAAGAACGCATGTTGGTTTGCTTTTTTTCCTTGGTGACGTTGACGTCCATATCCGCTTCCCGCGCATTCTCGCCGATGATCATTCCTTCGTAGACTTCCACGGCAGGGCCGACGAATAGCTCACCGCGCTCCTGCAAATTCCACAACGCAAATGCCGTGGTTTTGCCCGCGCGATCCGCGACCAGCGCGCCTGTGTTGCGCGAAGCAAGCTCTCCCGCATATTCCGTCCAGCCATCGAAAAGCGAATGCAGTAGCGCCGTGCCGCGCGTGTCGGTGAGAAGCTGGCCGCGCAATCCAATCAAGCCACGCGAGGGAATTTTGAATTCCATGCGCACGCGGCCTGAGCCATGATTCACCATTTTGGCGAGTTCCGCGCGGCGGCTGCCCAGCGTTTCCATCACCACGCCAACAAAAGTCTCCGGGCAATCGACGACAAGCAACTCGACAGGCTCGAGCCGCCGTCCATTTTCCGTGCGCACCACGATTTCCGGCTTGCCGACCATCAGCTCGTAGCCTTCGCGGCGCATCGTTTCAATCAGAATCGCCAGTTGCAATTCGCCGCGTCCCAGCACGCGAAACGCGTCGGTAGTCTCCGAATCCTCCACGCGAATGGAAACGTTGGTGAGCAATTCCTTTTGCAGGCGCGCGCGAATGTCGCGTGAAGTAACGAATTGCCCTTCGCGGCCCGCGAGCGGCGAAGTGTTCACCGTGAAAATCATCGCCAGAGTCGGCTCGTCAATCACCAGCGGCTCGCACGGCGCGGGATTTTCCAAATCTGTGATGGTCTCGCCGATTTGAATGCCGTCGAAGCCCGCGATGGCCACAATGTCGCCGGCGGGAACTTCGTCCGCTTCATCGCGCTCCAGGCCGCGAAATGTGAATAGTTTCGTGATCACCGTGGGAATCATCTCGCCCTGAAGTTTCGCAATGCCCACTTCGGAGCCGCGGCGCAGCGTGCCGCTGAAAACGCGCCCAATCGCAATGCGTCCGAGAAAATCACTGTAATCGAGATTCGTGACTTGAACTTGCAACGGTCCCGCTGGGTCACCAGAAGGCGCGGGAATCGCGGAGACGATTGCCTCAAACAGCGGCTGAAGATTTGTCGAGCCGTCATCCAATTTGCGGTGCGCGACGCCTGTCTTCGCGTTGGTGTAGAGCACGGGAAACGAAAGTTGATCTTCCGTTGCGTCGAGGTCGATGAATAAATCATAGATCTCGTCGAGAACTTCCTTGGCGCGCGCATCAGAGCGGTCAATTTTATTTAGGACAACGATCGGAGGAAGGTGCGCCTGCAATGCCTTTTGCAGCACATAGCGCGTTTGCGGCAGCGGGCCCTCGCTGGCATCGACGAGCAACAGCACGCCATCCACCATGCGCAGCGCGCGCTCCACTTCGCCGCCGAAATCGCTGTGGCCCGGCGTGTCCACGATATTGATCTTTGTGTCGTGATAAAATAGGGCGGTATTTTTTGCGAGAATGGTGATGCCGCGCTCGCGCTCCAAGTCGTTCGAATCCATCACGCGCTCGACGACCACCTGATTGGCGCGGAAAATTCCGCTCTGCCTCAGCATGGCATCAACCAGCGTCGTCTTGCCATGATCCACGTGAGCAATAATTGCGATGTTTCGAATCGGCTGTGCCATGCTTACATCTTTCTCCTTGGACAAACGCTGGTGATTGCCCTAACCTGCCGCACAAAGTGACGGAGGCTCCGCTTTACAACACTTTCATGTGAGTGTAGGGCCTCGCGTTCTTGTTCGCGAACCTGGGCAGGGGCGGTTCAGATCGAATTCGGGGATGTGTCACTTACCCGCTGCTGCATTGCCGCTATTCCACTGCACATTAAAAATAGCATACAAATGCGCGAAAATAATGGCAAATCCAAATTAATTGCCAAAACGGATGCGGGCTACCGAAGTGTATTGCCCAGAGGTTTTTCGAAAGCAGAGATTGCGGCGGGGAGCGAAGTTTCAATGGAGATCTCCTCGCTGAACATCTCGACCCGGTTGCGTCCGCGCTCTTTCGCGCGGCTAAGCGCTACGTTCACGGCTCGCAGCACGGACTCGGACATGGGACACTCGTTTGGCGACGCCGAAAACGCTCCGAGACTCGCCGTCAACCAAATCAATCCCGAGGCAGTTTGAAGCGGCGCGCCGGCAATGATTCTGCAGATTCGTTGTGCTTTGTTCGCTACCGCCGCAGTGTCGCAACCGGGAAGCAAGATCAGGAATTCCTCGCCGCCAAATCGTCCGACGATGTCGTATATGCGTATGGACGAAAGAATGCGCAGCGTGGCCTCACGCAAGACCGTGTCTCCGGCAAGCTGGCCCCAACTGTCGTTGACGTTTTTGAAATGATCGAAATCGATAAGAATCAGGCCGAGCGGGCGATGTTCGCGCCCCGCCCGGCTCAGTTCGCGTTCGAGCATATCTAGAGTGCTTCCACGGCTCCACGCCCCGGTTAACAAATCATGCGTGGATTTGAACCTGACCAGCTCCCGCGCCTGAATCAGATCGCCTTGCACTTGCAAAATTCGTTCGCCGATACGAATGCGCGCGCGAAGCTGCGCCGGATTGCAGGGCTTCGCCAGATAGTCATCGGCTCCTGATTCGAGGCCTTCGATAACGTCCTGCGGGTCATGGCGCGCAGTAAGAAGGATCACATAAATATACTGTTCGGTATGCCGCGCACGCAGCTTCCGGCATACTTCCACGCCACTGAATCCTGGCATCATCCAATCCATCAGCACCAAACGCGGGCATTCGGGCGCTTGCAGAGCGGCCCAGGCCGAAGCTCCATCCTGCGCGACCTCAACCTCGCAGCCCCACTTGTCCAACAGCGGAAGGAGCAACAAACGCGAGACAGGATCATCGTCCACAAGCAAAACTTTCACCTGACACTCCTCCCTAAACGGGAACGCGAGAGGTTAAGGGAGCACGACGGTGCCCAAAAGTGCCAGAGCATTATTTTCGCCATCGTCGTGGAATCAGAGGGATGCAGAGTTCACAGGCACATAACCACAACGTTGCAATTCAGCGCTGTACCAGGAAAGCAAAGATGTTCCGTGTTGGAACAAACGACAAACTCTGGGCCGTTATGGCTCGCGGAAGTTTCGCTTACAATTCGAATCGTGTTCAGCAATCGCACGCAGCAATTGTTGCGGCGCAGGATATGTCACATTCCGGCACCGCAACAATCGGGCAACTACACGCGAGCCGCTTACGCCCTTGGTGATGTCTTCTTAGCAGCTTGTCGAAAAAGTGCATTTGGTTGCGATCTTTGCCGCTGCGAGGGAGCCGCAGGGTTACACAAATTCAAGGAAAATGCAGATTTCCTGTCTGCGGCAGGCAGCCTCCTCGCGGTTGCTCGTCGGAATGACAACGAGTAGGGTTTTTCAACAAGCTGTTAGTGCGCGTAGCTCGAATCAATGAAGTTGTCCACATCCTTGTGAAGTTTATCGTGCGCTTTCTGATCGATGTAGACCATGTGGCCCGATTTGTAATAGGCGAAGCTGATGTTCTTGCGAATCGATGGCTCAAGGCCCATGTGAGACACGGTTTCCTCAATGCCATTGAACGGCGTGGCGAGGTCGTAATAGCCGCAGACGACCAGCACTTTAAGATTCGACTCCTCGGTCATCGCGGAGCGCAACACTTCCGCCACATCGGTGTCGCCGGTGCGATCCCATGGCCGGACGTTCGCGGTGACCGTGTAATATTGGTCGCTGTTCCACTTCAAATCGCGGCGAACGTAATCCTGAAACGTAGCCGTGAAAGCTCCCAGATACGACGCTTCGCTCGGATCGTATTCCGGCCGCTCAGCCGCCGCATCGCGATTCATGCCTTCGAAACGCGAATCGAGGCGCCCAACGATCAGGCGCTTATCGCGTTCGAGTTCCGCGAACCAGCGGAACGGGCTGATGCGCAGGTTCGTTTCCTCAATGTATTTTGGCGAAAGCGCCGTGAACCGCGCCAAGTCCTGTACGACCTTTTGTTTTTCTTCCGGCGATAGCTGATCGCCTTTTGAAAGCGCTTGCGCGTATTCCCCGTGAGCAAACTCGCGCGCTTGCTGTGCGACTTGCTCAACGCTCTCACTTTCGAGATCGGGCGCCAGCAAATGGTGGTACCACGCGGAAGTCACATACGTGGGCAAGTAAAATTCCGAGCGGTCGTCCGCGCCCCAACTCGCAAAAGCAACGGTGGACACCAGCACAATCCCGTTCAGATAAATTTCGTGCCGATGTTGCAGCACTCCCGCAAGCTCCGCCGAGCGCGTGGTCCCGTAGCTCTCGCCGATTAAATACTTCGGCGAATCCCAGCGTTCGTTGCGCGTGATGTATTGATAGATGAAATCGGAGAACCATGTGGCGTCTTCGACGATACCGTGAAATTGCGCGGGATTCTCGCCGGGCGCGGGACGGCTATAGCCCGTCGAAATCGCGTCGACAAAAATCAGATCCGTCGCATCCAGGAAGGAATCTTCGTTATCCGCAATCGTGTACGGAGCGGGCATGCCGTGGCCATCGGGCGTCAGCACCACGCGTTCAGGCCCCATGCCCATATGCGTAAAGAGAGAAGCCGAGCCAGGCCCGCCATTGTAAACAAACGCGAGGGGACGCTTCGAGACGTCCGGCACGCCATCTTTCGTGTACGCCACGTAAAAAAAAGTCGCCTTCGGGTTCCCTTGATCGTCCTTGATGACGTATGTGCCCGCTGTGGCCGTGTAATTGATTTCCTTCCCGCCGATGCGCGCACTGTGATGCGTGACCACGGACTTTTCCACCGGTGGAGGCGCATGGCGCACAGGTTCCTTCTGATTTTGTTCTTCGGGCTGGGACTGCGTCATGCCGGGAATTACGCGCTGTCCGGGGCGCTGCTGCTGCGCAGCAACCGCGAATGACGTAACAAAAACAGCCAACGCTGCAACGACAACAACGCGAGTGAATCTCATAGCCATGCTCTCTCCTCGCGCGGCAAGTTACGCGAATTTTCCGCGCTACTGGGATTTCCTGTCAGGGAACATGCTCTGAGACGTGCGGAGGGGTAACGGAGTTTCACGCGAGCGCCGCAAAATCCGGATGAGTCTGGCGCTATCGCTTCAGCTCGAATTCCGATTGATTAACGGGAGGACGTTGGTGCGGCCATGTTGGTGACCGCACCTGTCTTGGGAATGTTACGCTAAGCTGAGATCAAATCGCTTTGTGATGTGGCGGGAACGATGTCCGCGGTCGCGTTCGCGCCTGGCAACGCCGCCGTCTTCGCCCGGCGAATCTGTCGCGCGAGTCCGAGCTTTTTCAGAGCCCAAATGCCATACCAGTTCAAATCAACTTCGTACCACCTAAGCCCGTGGCGCGCCGAAGTTGGATACGCGTGATGATTGTTATGCCAGCCTTCTCCAAACGTCAGCAAGGCCACCCACCAACTGTTCGTTGAATGGTCGCGCGTGTCAAACCGGCGCGATCCCCACACGTGCGTCGCGGAATTAACCAACCATGTCGCATGCAGGCCAACCACGGTGCGCAGGAAAACTCCCCACAGCAGGAATGGAAGTCCGCCGATGGCGAACAGCACGACGCCTAGCACAATCATCGGCACGTAATTGTATTTCGTGATCCACACCTGGAACTTGTCCTTCGCCAGATCGGGGACGTAGCGAGCCAGTGTGGATGTATCGTGATGCATCGACTTGCCCACCAAGATCCAGCCGACGTGCGCCCACCACTTGCCGTCGCGCGGAGAGTGCGGATCCCCTTCGCGATCGGAGAATTGATGATGAATCCGGTGCGTTGCCACCCAGAAAATCGGGCCGCCTTCGAGCGCCAGCGTCGCGCAAACCGTCAAGAAGTACTCCACCCACTTCGGAGTCTTGTAAGCGCGGTGCGTCAACAGTCGGTGATAACACATGCCGACGCCGAGGCTCCCTGAAACCCACCAAAGAAAAAGTGCGACGAATAAAGCCTTCCAGGTAAAAAAGAAAAGGGCAACGATCGCGCCCAAATGAAATAAGACCATAAAAGAAGAAGTCACCCAGTTAATGTCACGGTCGCCCGGCTGTCTCCGTTGCAGATTTTCAAGTTGCATTGATTGTCCTTCCCTTTTTTCTTTCCTGCCATCGCCGGTCTGAACCTGGGCGCAGACCGCAGGTCCCGCACAGTCGCAGCATCCAAGATCGCGCCGCTTCCTGTCGGCTCAACCCAAGATACGCGTTAGAAATATCGAAGTTCCCGATAAACTGGATAACTTTGAGGTTCCGCTTCCGACGCGACAAAACCCGAGTGCAAACAACTCAGTGGAAATTCAAATCCAACTGCGAAATTCACGCGAACGAGCTTACCACGTCATCGGTTGCGCCGCTGATGTGATTCGAAGTCTCCGGTTACACAGTCTAACAGTGCCACAAGAAGATTATCTGTTCAATATCGGACATCCGCCGGCGCATCCGTTAGATTACTAGCACATGCGTACAGGGTGTCTTCGAGCGGTCGCTCGGGTCTCCACCCGCCACGATTCAGTCGCACGCTCCCGCTTCTTATTGGATGCCATCAAGCCAGTATTCGACGCGACAAAGCGCGAGGGCCTTGCAGTCGGTTACTAGGGGAAAGGCTACGAGAAAGAGCGGTCGGCTGGTGCAAATAAAATTCCTTGCATCCTGACCCAAATTCTGTGGGCGATCCACGCAGGGAATTTCAGCTCGGCTAATCAATTGACGGGAATCGCGAGAGCATTCTCTCGGAAGACTTGTGAAATCTCCACGCGTGGGACTAACCGGAACGCCGCGGCGAACCGCTCGCTCCGTGCTTCTGTTTCTGCAATCTCTGAAAGTTGTCGGCGCCGTGCTGCACAAGTTTCTTTCCGCCCAAACGCTCATAACCGCCTACAAAGGAATTCTCCTGGGAACTTACCTTGCTCGATGATTGTTTCTTCGGTTTCTTCGCCATGAACGCCCCTCTTTCAGAAATTATACGCTATCTACCAAAGACACGTCATGCGATTCCGGTCAGGACTCGACAAAACGCGTGCGATTGCTACCGTGAAGAGTTGCTGGAACTGGATTGCGACGCATCCGCCATATCATCTGTGATGCGATAATCCATTTGCACTCGCCCCACAAGCTGTTCTCGCCTGCCGTTGATCACATATAGTTCGTCCTCGGTTAACTTGCCCCAGCTCTCTTTGATCTTGCCCTTGTAGAGTTTCCAGGAGCCCTCCACCCGATTCCAATTCATCTGTCTCCTCCATATCTTTAGACATCATTCGCGAGGTCAAAGTGACATTCAAGACCACGCTTATCCGAAGGGAAATGGATGCGAATCGACGCAGCTTCGTTGGCGAGAACCAGGATACGGGAATCTTGCTCGTCCAGATCCGGAGAGAAGCGCGTGCATGCACGACTCCTACTCCGACATATTTTTCGGAGAAGTCTTCAGACCTTCACCTGCACGTTCGCGCGCTCGGCATCCTGCGCGGCGAACATGGTCGCCGGCGAGAAACCAAACATGCCCGCGAAGAGATTGCGCGGGAATGTCGCCTGGACGGTGTTGAATTTCATCACTTCGTCGTTGTAGAACTGACGCGCAAAGGCAATGCGGTTTTCTGTGGAGGTGAGCTGCTCTTGCAGCAATTTGACGCTCTCGACCGCCCGTAATTGCGGATACTGTTCGGCCACCGCAAATAGATTCGATAGCGCGCCGCTCAAAGCCGATTCGGCCTGGGAACGATCGGCAACCGTTCCACTGCTTAGCGCCACGGCTTTCGTGCGCGCTTCGGTGACCGCCTCGAGCGTCGACCGTTCGTGCGTCATGTAACCTTGCACCGCGCCGACCAAATTCGGAATCAAATCATGGCGGCGCTTGAGCTGCACGTCAATGTCCGACCAGGCGTTCTGCACGCGCACGCGCAACGCTACCAGCGAATTGAACACCGCGATCAACCAGATCAGCAGCGCAGCCGCGATCAGGCCAATCACAATCAGCGTTGTGGTAGACACGGTCTCAGACCCTGCTTTCCAAAATGCCCTGCGCTAGTGATGCAGGAACACCACAAAGAGTTCGTGAATGAACGCCATCCAAACCATCAGAAATGCCAAGCTCGCCATCACCATGATTGCGATCAAAAGCAGAAGAAGCGCGAGAGCGGCTAAAGCAAACGGCCCGAGAAGTATCGCCAGTACAGCAATTACAATCCAAGATTTGCCTCCATCTGATTCAAGCTCGACATGCGCGCCCATGCGATCGAGGCGCTTCAGGCGGCGCTTTAGCGATGGAAAGAAGCCGGCGAAATTGCTCGAGCCGTTCGAGGATTCATCCGACGCGCTCTGGGCCGACTGCGTGCCTCTGCTCTTCGCGCCGAATTCTTGCAGACGGTGCAATGCCGCAGCATCGCCGTGCTGCGCCGCGGCGATGTCCGCCAGATTGGGCATTTCATCAACCGGTTTACCGAGCGCGGTTGCGGCCGCCTGGCGGAACGCGGTCATGCGCGCCATCGCATTGGCATCTCCCGCCATGGCCGCGCTTCCCGTCGCGGTGATTTGCTTCATAACCGAGGGGAGATCCGCGAGAGCTGGCGGTGACGGATTGCCGGTCTTGCTCGCTTCCGATGCGGCCCACATTTGGGCCCACATCTGCTGTTGTGCGGCATTGGCCTTTGGGTCATCCATGCGGTCGCTTCCCGCCGGGTTGACTAAGAACAAATGCGCGGCCCATGCCCCTCCCGGAATCGGGCCGCGGTCGCTGTTGAGTTTTCGCAGCGCTTCCGCCAAGCCGTCGGGATTTCGTGTGAGTTGCACAGCGGAGGCATCCGCCAGGTATTTGCGCTTGCGCCACAGAAGCGCCATGCTTGGTTCAAGCATGCTGAACGAGAAAAACCATAGCGACAGCTTGATGGCCATGTTTGTGAAAAAGATGGGGAACAACAGGAAATTACGAATGGAACGGAAAATCGATTTCCTTTTCGAAGTGGTATCAAAGACATCGTCGATGTCGTCGGTGTCGAGTCCTGCGCTGCGCGTGAGAAGCGCCGCCATAGCAGCCGCTTCCTGAGCGCTGGTTTCACTATCTTTTTTCCCGAACAATCCATAACGAACGATTCGCCACAGCGTGGCGCGTGACCGGCGACCAAACGGAGCGTTGATGACAGCGACCAGAAGGCCGCAAGTTTCGAAAACGCTGGTGACGCGGAAAGCGATGCCCAGGTCGCCATTGCCAATGGACGCGACCAAATGTGCGAGTGCGCCCTCCAGTTCATCGCGATTGAGTTGCTCGAGCATCCCGCGCGATATCACAATCCGCGCGTCGTTGGGCGACGTTCCGATGGCCGCGGCATTTGCGGCAGGCGCGTCAATCAGCATGATCTTTGGCGTCGGCAGGCCCGCAGCTATGGCCATTTCCTGGACTACGTCGGACAACTGCAACTCCTTGAGCTCCGACTGATTCGGCTCGCGCGCCTTCAGCGCCAGCAACGCTCCGCCAACGCCAGCGCGCCGGAAAAGCGCATTCACTCCGAGCCACAGTCCCACGGACAAAATCGCGCCGGGCAGAAGCAGCACCGCCGCTCCAAGGGCCAGAGCCTGCGGATTTGCCGCCTTGCCCTGCGTCAACCATCCTATTGCTACCATTCCGTATCGAGCGAGTTCGTTGGCGTGCTGCCAGAAACTGGGCGGTAGCGGCGTCCAAATACTTACGCTGTCGGCGACGATTAACGCTGCGGCGTAGAGCAGGGGTGTAATGGTCAGCGCGAGCGGGATGCCCATCACGACCGTGGCGATAACCGCGACGGCGGAGAGGCGCCAGGTCGCACGACGATTGCGACGTTGCGCTTCAAAAAAACTCTCGCGGTCGCGCGGGCCGACAAACGAAATTTTGGAGCTGGCGGTTGCCATCGCTATTTCGCAGTTGCCGGTCGGTCCGTCAATTCCGTGTTGTGCATGACTTCGATAAGCCACGAGCGGTCCGCCTGCTTGGCCATAACCCAGTTCAGCAGGCCTTTCCGACTCGGCTGCGGATTGCCATCTTGAAATGTAGCTCCAGTCATTTGCCAATCCACGTCCACGGCAGCCAACTCCGGCGTGAGAAATCGAATGCTGCGGATTTGCGCTGTTTGATGGCTATCTTTGAAAATGGTAGCGAATACTGGTGCATGAAATTTTTCCACGTTGGCGCGCCCCCGCGCATGCATCCCCGCGACATTCGTGAAGTCGGCGTCTTCGGTGAAAGTCATGGCAAAGGCGTGCGGGTCGTGCGTATTCCACGCATCGAGGAAGCGCTCCACCGTCTGCTCGATGGCCGCTCGATCCTTTACGTGGTCATGCGTGGTTTGCTGTTGAGCCATTGTGGGCCTCCCTGCAAAAAGTAGCGCTCCAATCATGGCGACCGAAATTTGTAGGACTCGCATCGAGTTTCTCCTCTTCAACTCAGTGCCGCGCGTTCGCGCAAGCGGCTTTGAACTCTGAGTAGCTGCCCCAGTCGAAGGCAACCGAGGCGCCATCGATTCGCAGGCCGGAGCGGAACGGCGCTCCTATCTCGCCGTGATCCCCACGCTCATCCATCACGAGTTTGGGGCCTTGCCACCTGCCTCTAAGATCGAAGAATCCCCAGTACCCTCCCGTATTGATGATTCTGTGCTCGAGAAGACGGAAAGCCATGAGACTGCCATCGGTACTCCGCCAGCCGCCATAGATCGTGCCACTCAGGTCGAGATACTGAGTGACGCCCGGCGAAGTGCACAGCCAGCCGCCACCCTGCAGACCGCCCGTGGGGCGCAGGCCTTCCAGGTGAAGCCGGGAAAAATGAGAAGACGGGTAGAAATTAATGTACAGCGGATACTCGTTTCCGTTTTTTGTAAGAAGCTCGCCGTATCCGTGCCATGTGAGCAGGGGCGTCCAGCGTCCGCCGATATGGAATGACCATGGGTCAGTTATTAAAACCAAGCCATAAAGCAGAGCGCCCCCGAGAATCGCTACAAGCAGCAGCGAAAAAAGTTTGGTGAGGCAGCCGCGCCGTACTCGCCGACCGACGTCGGGGACTTGCCCGGAGAGGTAGTCCTTGATGAGTTCGGCCTGTTGTTGCTGCTGTGTGGAACGATTGTCCATTTTCGTGTTTCCTCACATATACAAAGTGAAACGGCGCTAAGGCTGTGTTACGTTCGCTTCGTAATGCTCTTTCTGCACAGTTCCATCCTTGAAGTGATCCTCTACATCGAGAACGAACTTGACGGGGCATCCGGCCCGCGTCACCCAAGCAGAACCTTTCACAAATCCATTCGCACCCAGCACGCTTCTGATCAACGAAGCGTCGGTCGGCGTGTCTAGGGAAGTGTCTATCGCGTATTTGATTGTGTTTTCGCCATTCACATTTTCGCTGCCCGCGCGCACCGTCGCCGACGAGTTGTTCACCAAGGCAAATGTGCTCGCCGGAAGCGGCCCGGTTAAAACCAGGACGGCCGTATTCCAACTGGTGCTATCGGAACGAACGCTGTGGATTGCCCGCGTGCCGGAACTGTCGATCAGTGTGCCTGCAATCGAATCGGGCGTCACATCTGCCTCCCAGTCCGCGTTTGTCATCGGCGGCACTACTTTTTTAAACGACCAGTGAAACGGTGTCGGGGCTTTTTGAATTCGGTCTGCTGCGCACTGGAGATCAATCCCTGGGTTGTCGCTGCTAGAAGAAGACGTAGCGGATGTAGCCCCGACTGTTGCTAGTATGTCTGAGGGGTTTTTCTGATTTCCTCCCGGAGAAGCGGAGTTGCACCCGAGAACAGCGGCCAGCAACAAACCGGTCGCCGTCAACGCAAGCAACTGTGCGCGGCGGGCGCTTTGCCTCTGCATGTCGGCCTCTTCCTTTCCATGACGCTCAGCAATGACTCATCAGAGCGACCACTCCGGACGCCACCGCCAAATCCGTGCATCGCCTCGGCAAACCGCGAACAGCACCTCTCCTACGCGATCTTGCAACCGGTCACTGTTTGGTCATCCCCACGTCGAGATGCTCCTTGTCCAGAGTTCCGTCATGTTGTTCGAACGCCTCGTCGAGTGAAAACTTGACGACGCAGCCTTCCTTGTCAGCCCAGGCAGTTCCGGTGATGTAGCCCTTTGCACCCACAGCATACCGAAGCGCGACAGCATCCGCAGCGGACGCGTGCGAAGTGTCAATCGTGTACTTCGTGGTGTCGTAGCCATTCACGGTCTCGCGTCCTGCAGGAGCAATCGCAGAGGTACCGTAGAGAAGGCGGAAATGGCCCGACTGGGAACTAAGAGGAAAGGTCGCAACCGCGGCGCCCCAGCTTGACTGATCCGTGCGAACTCCGTGAATTTTCCTCGTGCCCGAGCTGTTCGTCCACGTACCGTCAATGGTGTTCGCCGTGATATCGGCCTCCCAGTCAGAGTGGCCGCTCGAGTCGTCCAATTTCCAGGACAGATGAAACGGAGCGGGAGCCTGCATGACGCGGCTGGCGTAACACGCGAGAGTGGGACGAGGCGCTGCGTTGCTTTGAGACGGACTCCCACTGGCTTGAGACGGGCTTGCGCTGCTTTCCTGGCCCTTTGAAGCAGGACCGGAGCTGCATCCCGAAGCGACGAGAAACAGCAGGCCCGTCGCCGCCAATGCGAGCAGCCGCGGGACGCGAACTATTTTTCGGCTCATGTGATTCTCCGTTTAGACACTGACACAGATAAGTGCGTGCGTTGACGTCGCTGACCGACGCCGTGCGGAAAGTTGTCACACAGCGTCGGCGACGCTCATTCGTCTTTTCAGTTCATGCCGGCCGGGCAGCTTGCGCCGATCCAGTTGCTGGTGTAATCCGCATGCATATGCACTGATCCGCTGTCACCAAAAGGAGTGTTGCCGCTGAACGTCACATCCATCGATCCTGTCAGGTGGCCCGAGTCCACCATGTGGAACTTGCCGTGTCCCCCGGCCGTCATGCCATTGCTCACGTCGCACCCTGTGGCTTGCACGTCCACGTCGGTGCCGGTGGATTTCAGCACAGTCATGGAGGAACACTTGTATCCAGACAACCCTTTGGCCCACTGATTTTTGGACAACTGCTCCGGCTTGACGCAACTCTTGTACGTATGGGGAGTGGGATTTATCGCTGCCGCCATTTGTGGCGGAAGTCCGCTGTACTTCCCGGTCATAGTCGTTTGCCAAACGCCGGTCTTCATGTTCAGCGGCGTGAGCTGCGCGCTTGCCGCCTTCGCCGCGTCTGTCGTGGGCTTTCTCGACTGCGATTGCGCCACAAGCACCGTGGTCGCAAAAGCCAGCGAAGCCGCCAGACAAATCACCGCCACTCCAATTGCTTTCCTCATTTCACTCCTCCTCAAAAGTTTTGAATCCGGCTTGAAATTCGTGGCCCGTACTGCGCAATGACTTCAAATCCGCGCCGCGATGGAGGCGGCCAAGTCTTTGGCCTGCTTTTCATTCGCGGGATCGATTGAGATGTAGTAACGAACTTTGCCTTTCAGCACATGAATCGCATGGCTGTTATCCATGTAGGCGGCGTCTCCTATTGCAGGCTTCGATTTGGCCGGGAACCACATGGACAACTTATCGAAGGTCTGCTTCGCCGCCGCGGCTGTTTGCTCGATGTAAACGATGAAAGTAACCTTTGTGTCCGGTCCTTTTTGCGAATCATACTGGCACTGCGTGCCCCACGGCTGTTTGCCATATGCCGGCGGCCATTTGCTCTCCCCGGGTGCGCCGAACGGCTGCCCGAGGACTTTCTGAATCTGCGCCGGAGTGAGCAGGGAGCAGCCATCCGCCGGCGGCGCAGCGTAGGCCGCTTGCGAACTGTACATCGTGAAAACAAGAAACATCCCCAAAGCTACTGCTACTTTAGATTTCCAATTCATATCGTTATCCTCCTTGAGTTTGGTCTTCGGTTCATAGCCGTCATTGAGTGGTCGAGCGCGTCACAGCTTCGCCAGAACATCCCGCGCCAGCGTCTTTTCCTTCGTCTTAACTTGGTCAACGGAAAAAGTGCGGCTGCGGTGCACGCGAATGCCAAACGCGACACTTCCCTTCTTGACGCGGATCTCCATGTATTGGGGGCCCGAGGCCATGGCCAGGTAGTATGCGTCGTCGCCAAGACCGCTAACGGGCGTCATGGAAGTTGGTGCGTTTGCGGTCTTGGCCACGGTCTTGGCCAGAGTGTAGCCCTGCATGGTCAGGATGACGAGATCGACTCTCCGCAGCGCCGAGCCTGGCTTGGCGCCAGTCTGAGACCACATGCACGCCTTTGGACCAAGATTCCTGCCGATAACAGGGACGCCCAGCGCGGCGCTCACCTGTGCTGGTGTGAGCAGTGAACACGCATCCGTTGGCGGCGCTGCGTAGGCCGGTTGCGTACCACACATCGCGAAGATAAAAATTGCCGCAAAGATCGTTGCAACTGTAGCTTTCGATTTCATATCGCCATCCTCCTCAAATTTAGTGTTCGTTTCGTGGCGACCGCTGAATCGCTAGCCATACAACGCGTCACAGCTTCGCCAGAACATCCCGCGCCAGCGTCTTTTCCTTCGTCTTGATCTGTTCCAGCGGGAAGCCATAGACACGGACTTTGAACGCAAAGTTTCCCTTTTTGACGCTGAGGCCAGTGCCGAACCCGGGCGTGGTCATGTAGTGGGCCTCATCGCCGACGCCTGCGGCAGCTTCTTTCTTGATGCCCTGAAGCGGTGTCTTTTCCTGAGTGAACATATTCACGGTGATAATTGCGACCACCACGCGTTTTGCGGCGCCCGCACCGCCATAGCCGCACAAAGTGGAGCTCGACGGCACGATGCGTTCGCCGACGCCGACGGAGACACCTAGAACAGCACTGACCTGCGCAGACGTTAAAAGCGCGCAAGCATCGGTTGGTGGCGCGGCGTAGGTTGCTCGCGAGGCCCCAAGCGCGAGCATGAAAATGACCTCAAAAATCATCGTAGTTATAGATCTCCAATTCATATCGCCATCCTCCTCAAATTTGGACTTCGCTCATTTCGCCAGCGCGACTTCCACGCGCCGATTCAACGCTCTTCCGTTAGCGGTCGCGTTGTCCGCGACCGGCCGCGTCGCGCCAAATCCTTGTGGAATCAATCCGCTGACATCTGCTCCGTGCTGTTTCAACCATGCGACCACCGATTTGGCACGTGCTTCGGAGAGCGTCTGGTTGTGAGCTGCCGCGCCCTGATTGTCCGTATGCCCCGCGATGATCCAGTGCGAACCGGGATGATTTTTAACAAGCCCGAGCACGGCGTTCAGGGCAGGAATGCTATCGCCGCGAATCTTCGAAGAATCCGTGTCGAAATGAATCCCGTAGATTGTGGCGGATCCAGTTTGCGCGATGGATTGCTCGAGTGCGGCGGTGCTTTCCTGATGACGATGCAGCTGGATCTCAGCGTTTCCCGCCTGCCCCGCCACTAAATCCACAGGCACGGAATTTTCGTCGTATCCCGGCGCACTCGCAGTTGCAACCACAAGACCCGCGGGAAGTCCTTTCAGCTGGCATTTGCCTTGGCGGTCCGCGGCAGCAGATGTAAGACCGGCACTGACCGTCGCACCGACAATAGGTTTGTGGGTGTCTGCATCGGTTACCGTTGCGGTGAGCGACACCTCGTATTTGAACTTGTGCGGATTCACCAAAATGCGCACAAAGTCAATCGCATAGCCGTCGGGGACATGAGTGGTCGGATCGTCAATCAACAGATTTGCTGTACCGGATTTCAGCAGCGGCCAATACTCCGGCAGGAGCCGGAGAGTCAGCAGTTTACCGATCGGCCCGCTCTGGTCCAGCGAATTTATCGCGTACTCGAAACTCGGGATTCGCGTGCCATTCAGGCTCACTTGGAAGTGCGAGTGCATCGGACGTGGTTGAAAGTCATCCACAAAGATCTGGAAAACCACGGCGTCGATTCTGGCGGGCAGGGCACCGACTGACATCGCAACTGGAACTGGAGCTGTAAGCTCGCGTTCTCGTGTGCACTTGGGAGCCCAGTACCGTGTCATTTCTTGCTGGCCTTCTTCTTTGGACGCGATAACTATCGGTGCGTGCGCATCTTCGAGTTGCGTTTCGAAATTGCGTATCAGGAAACAATCTCCGAGCGAGCCGCTATATCCGTCGCTTGGCAGTCCCTGCTTCACAATCAAGGCGACGACGATACGGTCCGCTTGGCCTGCGACGTGTTGTATGCTCATGTGTACAGGCATAACACCTGTGCCCAGCATGATGCGATCTGTTCCCGGCGGCGCGTTCGGTGGGATGTGATCGATATTTGGCCATGGATGCCCCGGTGTTGATTGCCCAGAAAATGGATCGAATCCTTTCGGCCAGCCGAATCCGAGATTGTTAATATCTCCGGTCCGTACCACAAGATCCGCCTCTGGGCCGCCCACGGTTCGTTCATATTCCAGCGGCCAGTCATGCGCTGGATTTCCCGTACCGGCGACCGGCACGATAGGAACGGGCTTGGGAAGCGGCGGCGGGACCAGCGCGGCGTCGGCGGCTGCCGAAGCAGCTGCTATGGCAGCCGGAGAGCCGGGAGCTGGAGCAGAGGCAGAAGAAGAGGAAGTGCGGGTAGAAGTAGAACCCGACGCAGCGCCGGCGATCCCGGGAATCGCATTCAGCGGATTCGTCCCGCCCTGTTTCTGCGCATTTTGCGCGATGGCGTTTGCGGCGTTTGCCAGTTCGCTGATGCTCTTGTTGACGTCCGCCGGCGTTTGTTTCTTCGCGTTTTGTCCTGCAGCGTTCGCCTTTGCAGCCAGGTCCGCAAGATTTTTCTCGAAGTCGGATGCTGCCTCGGCAGCAGCGGCCTTCTCCTTCGCGCGATGCGCTGCGTGGATGAAGCCGGCGATTGCCACGACCAATATCAACACCAGCACGATGGCGCCGCCAATGATCGCTCCTTTCGGAATTCCCGCCGCGGATTTCGCAGAGGAAGCAGCAGCGTGAGATCCAACTCCACTTGTGGCCACACTGCTGGGAGTCGCGGCCGCAGCTTTTTCCGCAGACGCTGTACTGCTTGTTACCGCGGGTGCCGCGCTGCTTGAAACAGCACCCGCGGGTGCTCCGCATTTCGTGCAGAACTTTGTGTCGCCCAGAAGAGGCGCGCCACACTTCGTGCAAAAGTGTTTTGGCGCAACGGACGCGGCCGTATCATTTCGCGGCGCGCCGCACTTCGTGCAAAACACATCGCGCTCGGTCAGCGCCGCGCCACATTGATTGCACGTAGTTGCCATCTCAACCTCCCCTCACCGATGCATCGTAAGCGAGCCGCTCATTCTCCAACTTGCCAGCCGTTCTCCATCTCATTTCTTGATTCGGGCTATTTCGAAGTGCCGCTTCTCCACGCGACTGTCGATCGGCCATCCTTCATCCAGAACGAGCTTCACCGCACAGCCGTCCTGCCCCATCCAGACCGTTCCCTTGTCATAACTCCCCGCGCCGAAGAGCGTCTCGATCGTCTGCCGGTCTGAGGAGTTGGCGCTCGTGGTATCAATGGAATACTTCGTTGTCTGGTAGCCGTTCACCGCCTCGGCGCCGCGGCTCACAATCGCGGACATGCCTTCCAGGCCGGCAAGCCTCCCAGTCATCCCGGTGAACGCGAGGCTGGACAGGCTCAGCAGCGCGTTGTTCCAACTGTGCTCGTCCGAGCGGACAGCATGGAGCGACCGCGATCCGGACGTATCCTTGAACACGATATCCATGGCTTCTGGCGTGACATCCGCCTCGTCATCCAGCGAACGGGACGCATCCGAGTACTTATAGGAATAGTGGAAGGATTCTGTCGGCTTCTCAACGTGGCCCAGCATGCATCCCACATCAATGTGAGCGCCCGAGCTGTCCGCATCCTGGGCATTCGCGGTGTCCGATTTTGGGCCGGAAGTGCATCCACACACGGCGAGGAGGGCGAGCGCAGCGACGCCCGCAAGAACACCCCGCGAGAAATATCTGTGATTTGCCTGCAATGTCATCTCACTTCCCCTCTCATGTTCCGCGGTTCGCTGCGGCACTGATTTCTACCGTCAGCGTTTCCGTTTTCCCGGCCCATTACTTCTTGGGCATGCATCCCTGAATAGACGGGATTGCCGATACTCCCGACTTCTTGAAGACCTCGACGCCTTTGTCCGGCGGTATCGAACCGCTAATCGAGCCGAGCATGTCTTTGTCTATGCCTGCTTGAACTAAGTAGTTCTGGTAATACTGCTGGCACGGAACCGGACTGAAGAGGCCTGCGCCCATTAGGCCCTGGCCGGCGTAAGCCACTGAGGCGACCCATTGGACATAAGCCGCGCGCGGGAGCTTAAAATAATCGTCCGGCTGAGGGTATTTGACGTCGTGCTTGATCTTTACGTCTAACTGGCCTTCGAGGCCATCCGCCAAGTCCGCTCCTTTCATGTTCAACGCGCTGGGGAGACGGTTCGCCAGGGCCCAAAGGAAGCTATCTTTGCTGAACGTCATCGCGAATTTTGGCGCATTGATGGCCGCTACCACGCCGTGCGCTGCCTTCGCGGATGAGGTCGTGCTCGATATATCAGGTGTTACGTCGAGAGAATTGTTCACTGCCGAGGAGCCGTCTATGCCTCCTTCACCTTTGTAAGTAATCTGGAAATGACCCTTCGCGGCGGCCTTCTCTCCAAAACCGGGCTTAAAAATCAGGTTGGCGTAGATCTGGAAGAGGAAAGGAATGTCATCCGTCTTATCGTCCACTAGGCCGGAATACAAGGGTGCCATTCTGAGGCGCGATTCTCCAATGCCTTGGCCGGCAGCAGTGGTCTGGGCCATCCAGTCCACGTCCAGGGTGCCGTCAGTCGGAACGGTGAAAGTGGCCTGCTGCAGCTTGTCGCTGTGGATCACGACCAGAAAGTTGTAACCGCCATTCACCTGACCCTTGCCGCTAACGCTGGCCGATAGCCCATTGTTTTCTTTGAACGCGGTGAAGGAATAACTCGTCGCCGTGCCGCTCGTTGTGTATTTCCATGGCTGTTCCCCGGGGCTTTGCTCGTGATAGGGCTCGGCGGTATCCGCCCAGGAATTGCCAGGACTGTTCGAGCCACCGGGCTCCGAGGCGGTCTGTGGCGGTTCCTTAAGTATCTGTAGTGTCCCGTCGTTTATAAAATCCGTGAGCGAGGCGGAACTCACACCCACCGCAACCTCGGGTGAAGGAGTTTTTATCTTTTTGACCGCTCCAACCTTGAGCACGCCGAGTTTCTTGATGTACATGACGTCTCCTGCGGCCAAGCTGTTAGCGCAGACGGAGCCTTTGAGGACAACCACCTGCGCATCGTGGCTTACGCCTACTATCGCGTACGGATCGATTCGAATCGTGTTGCTCGTATATCTGGATGGTTGCCCGTTGTTCTTGCCCACCGTGACTGGGGCGCTCACGGAGGCTCCCTCCCACGTCGCCGTAATCTTTCCCGCAACGGGAGAAGAAGAAGGAGCCATTGAGCACGGAGATATTGTCGGCGCTGTTGCAGTGAAACTCCCCGGTCCTCCCAGAACTTTTACGCTGGCCGGCACTTTCACGCCGCTGGCGCCCAGAAGGATCGTGGCTCCTTTCGTCGGTACGTGGCTCAACGTTACCGCCCACGTCGAGGAACTTCCCCAGTCCATCGGGCCCGTTGGCGTCTGAGAGAAGTACACAGTTACGGGATTCACCAGAAACGAGGTATTCCCGGAAACGGAGGACCCGCCCAACTGTGCAATGATTTTGACTTGTTTGGACGTCTTGACATTGATCGTGGCCACGGTGAACTTTGCTGAAGTGGCTCCCGCGAGCACTTTTGCGCAGCTCGGCATGCTTGCAGGAACACTGCTTTTTGAGCGAGCGGGTTGCCCGCACGGTGCCATGATGAGAGTCTTGCCAAATCCGAAATGCACGGTCAGACCGCCGGTTGGCGCTGGCTGGCTCAGTTTTACTTTTCCTTTGTTCGAGCTTCCTCCCCACACGCCCGGCTGGCTCATCGTCACAGTAATTGTTACCGTGCCGGCTCCGGCGCCGCTAACGCTGCTGCTTCGCCCCACTGGAGCGCAAGGCGCACTGTGCGCTGTCAGCAGTGCAAGAGCTGCTGCAACCACGCAGCGCAACATGCCCAACGACCAACGTTCAATCTTCAGGTGGCGCATAATCCAACCTCCGTTTTCCTTTTTGCACTGCGGAATTTTCTTCTCCGCGTGCTCAACAATTTCTGCGAACCAAAAGTGACCGTCGCGCCTGCAAAACTTAGTGCACCTGCTTCGCTGCGATGTCCCCGATCCACGGAATGCGAAACTCGCGCTCGCTGTAGGCCTGAAACATCAAGAACAGCCACAACACAAATATTCCCAGGCCAAACAGCCAGTCCAGCGGCAAAGCCACGGTAAGCACCCAGAATCCTCCGATGCTCACCAAAATTCCCACAAAGATGTTCCACACAATCGCGAGCGCCACGATTGCCACGTTGAGAATGATCGACTGAATCGCGTGAAAAC
>Ga0307373_10002412_pt1 | contig 33804 bp, 27 predicted proteins | sample OX2MG_FD_202534 | JGI IMG/M metagenome (GOLD analysis project Ga0307373, IMG submission 202534) | Soil microbial communities from Risofladan, Vaasa, Finland - OX-2 | ecosystem: Environmental > Terrestrial > Soil > Coastal area > Acid sulfate soil | place: Finland: Risofladan, Vaasa | collected...
CCGAGCACCGCGGCCGCCTGGGCACGGCTCGGCTGAAAGCTCGGATGGCCCGGCACGAACCCACTGGCCGAGCTGAGCGAGAACAGGGCGAGGTCGACGGCCACGAGGATGGCCACCCCGTGCCTCCATGCTCCGCTCGAGAGCCTCGGCTGCCCGAGCACCAGGGCCGCGGCCGACCCCGCCACGAGCAGCTGGGCGACGAACCACCAGGACAGGTCCCGGCCGAGGACCGCGTTGCCGCCGCCGGAGAAGTCGAACGCCGACTCGAGCGGGCCGGGGACGGCGATGGCCACCACGCAGCAGGTCGCCGCGGCCAGAGCCGGCACGGCGGCCACCCAGCGTCGCCAGTCCCGCACGACCCCGTCGAGCCAGTAACCGAGCATGGCGGCGAGGCCCAGGTCGACGATGCCGAGGTTCCGGCTCTGCAGGCGGGTCTTGCCGAACAACGGGATGTGCCAGAACAGGTGCCCGAGCGGGGTGTACGAGCCCCACGAGGCCAGCAGGCCGAAACCCGCGAGCAGCATCCACAGGCCCCAGTCCCGGGACCGGGGGTCCCGGTGGCGGCCGAACGTGCGGGTACCCAGCGCGAACAGGGCCACCAGGGGCAGGAGCCCGACGTAGCCGGTCACCTCGGGCAGGTTGTAGGAGTTGAAGAAGGTGGGCTGGCGCAACAGTCCCGATCCGCCGAAGAGGTTGGGGACCAGAAGAAGCACCGACCACTGGGGATGGAGCGAGCCCGCCCCGAAGAACGTGTACGTCTCGCTGGCCCGCTGCGACGCGTTGATGAAGCTCCAGCCGGGGAGCAGTTGCACCAGACCGAGGGCGATGGCCCATATCGCCCCGAGCACCGACCACCCCACGTAGGCCAATCGCTGGCGCACGCCCACCGTTCCCCCGTACGAGCGGAGCACCAGCCAGAGCGCCACCATGGGGGCGACCACCTCCGCCTCGGCGATTCCCCGGGGTTCGCCGGTCAGCAGGACCAGCCCCATCGCGGCGGCCAGCAGGGCCACCCACGGCCAGGGCGAGGAACGGCCACGGGTTGGCTCGCCGGCGGGGCCGGTGCCGAACAGGGCCCACGCGAGCCGCACCTGTCCCAGGATCATGAGGGGGATCCAACCCATGCCCTGCACGATCGGGAGGTGCACCATCTGGCCGGTCATGGCGCCGGCGAAGGCGTAGGTTGCCGCCGCCAGGAGCGCGGGCAGGGGCGTCAACCGGAACTGGCGCAGGAGCAGGTACAGGCCCAGGGCGCCCGCCCAGTAGGCGGCGAGGAGGTTGACCACCCAGGCCGCCACGGCCGGCAGCACGACGAAGGCCAGGGTTCCCGGGTAGAGGGAGCCGGCGTTGAGCCCGCCGAGCAGAGGGCTGCCCGACCAGACGAACTGGTTCCACAGGGGGAGGTGCCCGTGCCGGATCAGGTCGCCGCTGAGGGCCCGGAGCGGGAAATTCTGGATCAGGTTGTCCCCGGCGATGGCGGGATGGCCGAACAGGGCCGGTACGACGAAGGCGACCAGCGGGATCCCGACCAGCAGCGCGACAGCGCGTCTGTCGGAGGATCGGAGCACGGCTGGCGAACCTACTCGGTGCCCGCCTCTTCTCGGGCGTTCAGGCCGAGGGCGTCGGGGTCGAAGTCGTCGGGGTCGAAGGGACCGACCGCGGCCAGCACCCTCGGCGCGGCGGCCAGTCGCCCGGCGACTCGGAGAACGTCGTCGAGCCCCACCGCCTCGATGCGCCCGAGCTGGTCCTCCACGGTGGGCACCTCGCCCTGCAGGAGCAGCGACGTTCCCACCCTGCTCATCCGGGCCCCCGAGTCCTCGCAGGCGAGGAGGGCGTCGGACCGGAGGTTTCCCTTGGCGATCGCCAGCTCCCGCTCGGTGATCCCGTGCGCCGCGAGCAGCCCCAGCTCGTCGGTCACGATTCGCAGCACTTCGGCCACGTTGTCCGGAGCAGTGCCCGCCGACACCGCCACCGACCCGGTGTCGTGGTAGGCGACCCGGTCCGACCACACCGAGTACGCCAGGCCCCGCTCCTCACGGATCTTCTGGAAGAGCCGGCTCGACAACCCCCCGCCGAGCACGTGGTTGAGGACGGCGAGCGCCCACCGGTCCTCGTCGAAACGCGATACCGACCTCGCGCCGAGCACCAGGTGGGCCTGCTCGGTCGGACGCCGGACCACCACGAGCGGATCGACCGGGGCTTCGGGGGGTCGGCGGGACGGCGCCTCCCCACCGCTCAAGCCGCCGAAACGGCTCTCCACGGCCTCGGCCAGGTGTTCGTGGCGGCAGTCCCCCGCTACCGACACGACCATGTTCCCGGGCCGGTAGTGGTGTCCGAAGAACCGGCGGATCTCGTCTGCCCCGATGGCCTTCACGCTCGACGCCGAGCCCAGGGTGTCCTGCCCGAGGGCATGGGAAGGGAAGAGGGCCGCCTGCCACCGCTCCCACACGAGATCGGAGGGCTCGTCCGCGTGCATGAGGATCTCGTCGAGGATGACCCTGCGCTCGGCGTCGACGTCGCCCGGACGCAGGGCCGGGTCGCGCATGATCTCGCTCAGGATGTCGAGCCCGAGGGGCAGGTGCTCGGCGAGAAGGCGGATGTAGAAGGCCGTGTACTCCTTGGTGGTGAAGGCGTTGCAGTCCCCGCCCACGGCATCGAGCTCCTCGGCGATCGCCGCCGCCGAGCGCTCGGCCGTTCCCTTGAAGAGCAGGTGCTCGAGGAAGTGCGACGCTCCGGCGAGCTCGGGCACCTCGTCCCGCGATCCCGTCCCGACCCAGAAGCCGACGGCCACCGAGTGGACGTCGGCCATGGGCTCGCTGACCAGGCGGATCCCGCTCGGGAGCGCCTCCGTCCGTATCGAGGCCCCGACCGTCAACGGCGCCGCTGGCGCGGGCGGGAACGGCGCCGGTCGCCTTCGCCCCGATCGGGGGTACCGGCAGCGGCCCCGGGACCGAGGTCCCCGAGGTCGGCCACCAACTCGGCTTCGAAGGCATCCTCGAACGAGACGCTCGATCCCGGGCGCTGGGCGGAGCGGTCGTCGTCACCGCGCGCTGACCGGTCGGGCTCGCCGCCGCCGCCGTTGCCCTCGTTGCCCGAGGCCTTGGTAGCAGCCTCCTCGGGCACGTTGGCCAGGGACAGGGACACCTTTCCCTGCGGGTCGATGTCGTCCACCCGCACCTCCACCGACTGGCCCAGGGTGAGGACGTCCTCCACCTGACCGACCCGCTTCCCTCCGGCCAGCGGCGAGAGCTTCGAGATGTGGAGCAGGCCGTCGCGCCCGGGCAGCACGTTCACGAACGCCCCGAACTTGGTCAGGTTGACCACCCTCCCGGCGTACACGGCACCGACGTCGGCGGTGGGCGGGTCGAGGATCAGCGAGATCCGTCGCCGGGCCTCCTCGACGGCATTGCCGTCCTTGGCCCCGATGGTGACGGTGCCCACCATGCCGTCGTCGTCGACGGCGATGTCGGCCCCGGTCTCCTGCTGGAGCGTGTTGATGACCTTCCCCTTGGGACCGATCACCTCACCGATCTTGTCGATGGGGATCTCCATCGACACGATCTTGGGCGCGCTGTCCGCCACCTCGGGACGCGGCTCGGCGATAGCGGCGTTCATGACCTCGAGGATCTTGAGCCGGGCCTCCTTGGCCTGCAGCAGGGCCTGGGCGAGCACGTCGGCCGGGAGCCCGTCGATCTTCGTGTCGAGCTGAAGGGCGGTCACCGCGTCCGCCGTCCCTGCGACCTTGAAGTCCATGTCGCCGAAGGCGTCCTCGGAGCCCAGGATGTCGGTCAGGGTGACGTACTTCCCCTCGTCGTACACCAGGCCCATGGCGATGCCGGCCACCGCAGCCCTTATGGGCACTCCCGCGGCCATCAGCGACAGCGACGATCCGCACACCGACGCCATGGAGGTCGAGCCGTTTGACGCCAGGACGTCCGAGACCAGCCTCAGGGTGTAGGGGAAGTCCTCCTGGCCGGGCACCACGGGCAGGAGCGCCCGCTCGGCCAGGAGCCCGTGCCCGATCTCGCGGCGCTTCGGGCCGCGCATGAACCCGGTCTCCCCGGTCGAGAAGGGCGGGAAGTTGTAGTGGTGCATGTACCGCTTGTGCTCGTCCGGACTGATGGTGTCGAGCAGCTGGTTCATCCGGGGCATGCCCAGGGTGGTGACGTTGAGCACCTGGGTCTCCCCGCGGGTGAACAGCGCCGACCCGTGAGCTGTCGGGAGCAGGTCGATCTCGGCGGTCAGTGGGCGGATGTCGGTCGTCCCGCGGCCGTCCATGCGGACGCCCTCCTCGACGATCCGCTTGCGCACCAGCTTCTTCGTGAGCGCCCGCACCGCGGCCTTCGTCTCCCGCTCGCGATCGGGGAGCTCGCCGGCCAGCGCCTCGAGCACCGAGGTCGTCGCCTCGTCGACGGCCGCATTGCGCTCCGCCTTGCCCGTCAGGGTGTTGGCCTTGGCCAGCAACTCGGCTCCCACCGCCTGCACGCGCTCCCAGACGTCGTCCTCGTAGTCGGCGAAGGTGGGGACCTCAATGGGTTGGATCGGTCCGGACGCGGCCACCACGGCGGCGATCAGGGCACGCTGGAGCTCGATCGACTCCCGGATCCATGTCTTGGCCGACTCGAGTCCTTCGGCCAGCACCTCCTCGGTCACCTTGGGGGCGCCGGCGTCGTAGAGGTCCCACGACTTCTCGGTGCCACCGGCCTCCACCATCATGATGGCCACGTCCGCCCCCGCCCCCTCGCCCAGGGAGCGGCCGGCCACCACCAGCTCGAAGGTGGACTCGTCCCCCTCCTGGTAGCTGGGGTGGGGGATCCAGGCGCCGTCGGCGGTGTAGGCGATCCTGACCGCACCGATGGGCCCGTCGAACGGGATGCCCGACACCATCAGGGCGGCCGAGGCCGCGTTGATGGCCAGCACGTCGTGGGGATTGACCTGGTCGGCTCCGAAGATGGTGCCGACGACGTGCACCTCGTTGCGGAAGCCCTTGGGGAAGGACGGGCGCAGGGGGCGGTCGATCAGCCGGCAGGTCAGGATGGCCTGGTCGGAGGCCTTGCCCTCACGGCGGAAGAACGACCCGGGGATCCTCCCGGCGGCGTAGGTGCGCTCCTCGATGTCGACGGTCAGGGGGAAGAAATCGGCGCCCTCACGGGCCGAGCGGGCCGCGGTCGCCGTCGCCAGGAGGACCGTGTCCCCGATGCGAGCGAGCACGGCGCCGTCGGCCAGGTTGGCCAACTTGCCGGTCTGTAGGGTCAGGGTTCGGTCGGTGCCACTGATCGGGCCCGATACGGAGATGGCCTCGGCCATGTTGCTCCTTGGGTTCGGGGGCGCCCCCTGCCGGTTCCCAGTGGTCGACCACCCCGCCCAGCCCTGGACCGCCGTCCCTTGCGGGGCGGTCCCGATCCCTGGTGGGTGACCGGCGACTGGCAGCCGACTCCTGTGGCGCCCGTCTGTGCCTATACGAATGTCTTCATACGACCGCCCGGCCGATGGGCCGGGCGGAAGGTGCTGCTTTGCTCAGCGGCGGATGCCGAGACGACCGATGATCGTCCGGTACCGCTCCACGTCGTTGTCGCGCACGTAATCGAGCAGGCGACGACGCCGACCGATCAACCGCATGAGGCCCCGACGGGTGTGATGGTCGCCCTTGTGCATCTTGAGGTGCTCGGTGAGGTGCGAGATGCGCTCGGTGAGGAGGGCGATCTGCACCTCGGGCGAACCGGTGTCCGACTCGTGGAGCCGGTGCTCGGTGATGGTTGCCTGCTTGTCGGGCATGTACGAAGAGACCTCTGGGAACTGTCGGTTCGTGCTCGGGTGGGAAGCGGTGCCACACCGACGCCAGGACCGCCGCTGCGCGTCGTCCCGAGCGCCCACCTGGGCGGACCAGGGGGGTCCCCGGTCACGAAGATCGTAGCAGCCCGGCGATGCCCGGGGGATCCGGTGTGCTCAGGGACCCGAGAGACCCGGTGCGCTCAGGGGACCCGGCGCCCGGCCAGGACCCGCCGGGTCTGCTCGACATCGCGCTCCATCTGAAAGACGAGCGCCTCCACCGAATCGAACCGGAGGTCCCCCCTCAGGCGTTCGAGGAACGAGATCCGGGCCTCCTCGCCGTAGAGGTCGCCGGCGAAGTCGAGCACGAAGGCCTCCAGGATGGGCGGGGCCGACTCGTAAAAGGTGAGCCGGCGGCCGATGGAGATGGCCGCCGGGTGCACGGACCCGTCCGGTCGCTCGTAGTGGCCCGCGTAGATCCCGTCTCCGGGCACCGCGATCTCGCCCCGCAGCTCGATGTTGGCAGTGGGGAAACCCAGAACAGGACCTCCACGGCCGTCCCCGTGCACGACCGTCCCTCGGACCTGGTGCGGGCGCCCGAGGAGGGCGGCCGCCTGACCGACGTCGCCCTCCTTGACCAGCAGGCGGATACGCGTTGAGGAGACGGGTTCGCCGGTCGCCCCGTGCAGGCCCACCCCCACCACCTCGAACCCGCTCTCCCTGCCGAGCTCGCGCAGGACCGCCACGTTCCCCTTGCGCCCGTGGCCGAAGTGGAAATCCTCACCGACCACCACCAACCGGGACCCGAGATCTCCGACGAGCACCTCGCTCACGAAGTCATCGGCGGTCTCGTCGGCCCGGTCGGCGTCGAAGGGGACCACCAGCGTCCGATCGATCCCGCATGCCTCCAGCAGCTCGAGCTTCTGGTTGAGATCGGTCAGGAGCAGCGGGGCGGAGGCGGGGCGGACGACGGTCGCCGGGTGGCGGTCGAAGGTCACGACCGCCGTGTGCAGACCCATCCGGCCGGCCCGGGACTTCAGTTCGTTCAGCAGCGCGCGGTGACCGAGGTGGATCCCGTCGTAGGCGCCGATGGTCACGGCCGAGCCCCCCGGAGGCGGCCTGCACTCATCGGGTCCGACGACCTCCATGGTCGGGAGCGTAGCCCCCGGACCCGACGTCCCCGCCGTCGACGGGCCTGGCGAGCGCCCGGGTGCCGACCGGTCCTCCGGGCTCCCGTGAGGACGGTCCGGTGGCGACAAGCCGATCAGCCGGCGGCGAGCACCACGGCGGGCCGGACCCGGTCCGTCTCGGTGGCTTCGTAAACGGCGAGGAGCTGTCCACCCTCACCCACCAGGGCCCATGGCCCCGAGCCGCTCGCTCCGAGCGACACGCGGTCGAGGGGGAGGCCCCGGCCCACCAGCTGCTCGATCTCCGCTCCGACCCTGACCCCGGCGAGGTCCCTCAGGGCCTCGGCCGGGGAGAGCACGGCGGACTCGTCGAGCGCGTCGATCGGACTGGCGTCGGCCTCGGTGAACGAGCCGATCGCCGTCCTGCGGAGGTTGCGCACGTGGGCTCCCCCGCCCAGCGCCGCGCCCAGATCGGCGGCGAGCACCCGCACGTAGGTTCCCGAGGAGCAGTCGACCTCCACCCGCAGCACGCCCGGCTCCACCCAGGGACCGACGTCAAAACGGTGGACCTCGACGGTACGGGCCGGTCGATCCACCTCCACCCCCTGCCGGGCCAGGCGATGAAGGGGGCGGCCACCCACCTTCACCGCCGAGACCATGGGCGGGACCTGCTCGATGCGGCCGGTGAGGCCGGCAGCGGCCTGGCGCGCCTGATCGACGGTCACCTCCCCCATGTCCCACCGGCCCACTTCGTCGCCCGAGGCGTCGAGGGTGAAGGTGGCCACACCCAGCACGACCTCGGCCGTGTAGGTCTTCTGCAACATGGTGAGGAACCGCAGCAGCCGGGTGGCCCGCCCCAGGCCGACCAGAAGGATCCCCGTGGCGTCGGGGTCGAGCGTGCCCGCGTGCCCGACCCGGCGCTGCCCGAAGATCCGTCGGCACCTGGCGACGACGTCGTGCGACGTCCACCCCGGTTCCTTGTCGACGACCACCAGCCCGAGCCGTTCGGCGTGCGCCGCCGGGCCGTTGGACGTGTGGTGGGCCGGGTCGCTCACTGCTCGAGCGGTGCGTCGTCGATGACCAGGCGGCGCAGCACCTCTTCCACCCGCGCTCCGGCCGAGACGGCCGGATCGGCTGCGAAGCGCAGTTTCGGGGTCCGCTTCATCCGAACCTCACGCCCGAGGTGCCGTTGGAGATGGGGCCGGCGTTCCTCGAGCGCGTCGGCGGCGTCCGAGCCCAGCGTCCCGACGAAGACGGTCGCGTTCCGCAGGTCCGCCGACGTGTCGACCGACGTGATGGTCAAGAGCCGAAGGCGCTCGTCCGCGTCGGCCAGCCGCTCGATCTCCTCGGCCAGCACCTGCCGGAGGACCTGGTTGACCCTCAGCGCTCGGGGATACGGCACCGGTACGCCGGCGCGTGAACCCTTCTGGCGACCCGTCGACATGCCGGCGCCTCAGCTCCTCGGGATCTCGCGCTCCATGAAGGTCTCGATGACGTCCCCCGGCCGCAGGTCCTGGTAGTCCGACAGGCCGATGCCACACTCGAACCCCGCCTGCACCTCGCGGGCGTCCTCCTTGAACCTCCGCAACGAGGTGATCGTCCCCTTCCAGATGATGACGCCCTCGCGGAGGAACCGGACCTTCGATCCCCGGGTGATCGTGCCCACGCGGACCATGCAACCGGCGATGGCTCCGACACGCGGGATGCGGAAGATCTGGCGCACCTCCGCCTCGCCGGTGACGACCTCCTCGAACTCGGGTGCGAGCATCCCGAGCATCGCCGCCTCGATATCCTCGAGCAGCTTGTAGATGATCTCGTAGGTCCTGACCTCGACGTCGCCGGCCTCGCCCATCTCCCGGGCGCGGCGGTCCGGGCGGACGTTGAACCCGATGATGGTGGCGTTGGAGGCCTGGGCCAGCTGGACGTCGTTCTCCGTGATGCCGCCGACACCGCGCCGGACGAAGCTCAACTTCACGTCTTCGCGCTCGAGCTTGCGAAGGCTCTCGGTGACCGCCTCCAACGAACCCTGTACGTCCGCCTTCAACACGAGGTTGAGGGTCGCCGTCTCGCCGCGCTGGATCTGCTCGAAGAGGTCCTCCAGCTTGGCCCCGGTCGCGGCCGACGCCACGGGGAGATGACCTGACAGGCGGAACCGCTGCTCGCGGGCCTCGCCCAGGGTGCGGGCGGTCGAGAGGTCCTTTGCCCCTCGCAGCTCGTCCCCGGCCTGGGGCGGCTCGGAGAACCCGAGCACCTGCACCGGCATCGACGGCAGCGCCTCCTTCACGTGGTCGCCGTGGTCGTCGATGAGCGCCTTCACCTTGCCCCAGGCGGCACCGGCCACGACGGGGTCGCCGACCCGCAACGTCCCGTGCTGCACGATCACCGTCGCCACCGGACCCCGGCCGGCCTCGAGGTTCGCCTCGAGCACGACCCCCCTGGCTCGGCCCTCGGGGCTGGCCCGCAGCTCCTCCACTTCGCTGACGAGGGCGATCTGCTCGAGCAGGTCCTCCACCCCATCGCCGGTCAGGGCCGACACTTGCACCGCGATCGTGTCGCCGCCCCACGCCTCGGGCACCAGGCCGCGCTCGGAGAGCTGCTGGAGCACCCGGTCGGGGTTGGCGTCGGGCCGGTCCATCTTGTTGACGGCCACGATGATCGGCACGTCTGCCGCCTTGGCGTGGTCGATGGCCTCCACCGTCTGGGGCATCACCCCGTCGTCGGCCGCGACCACCAGCACCACGATGTCGGTCACCCTCGCCCCGCGGGCGCGCATGGCGGTGAACGCCTCGTGGCCGGGGGTGTCGATGAACGTGATGAGGCCATCTCGCCAGGCGACCTGGTAGGCGCCGATGTGCTGGGTGATGCCCCCGGCCTCCCCGGCGACCACGTCGGTCGAGCGGATGCGGTCGAGCAGCAACGTCTTGCCATGGTCCACGTGACCCATGACCGTCACGACCGGCGGGCGCGGCCGCAGGTCGGCCTCGTCCTCTTCCTCCTCGTCGACGTCCTCGAAGAACCGAGCCAGCAGCTCGGCTTCCTTCTCCTCGCCCGGATCGACCAGGCGCACCCGGGCGCCAAGCTCCGCGGCGAAGAGATCGACCATGTCGTCGGTCAGGGACTGCGTGGCGGTGACCATCTCCCCCTGCAACAGGAGGAACCTGATCACGTCACCCGCCGAACGGTTCAGCTTGGGGCCGAGATCGCGAGCGGTCGAACCCCGCTCCACGATGATCTCGCCCTCGGGCACCGGGGCCGTCGACGGGGTGTACGTGGTCATCTGCGTCGGCTCGAGCTCCTCGAGGTTGCGACGCCGGCGCCGCGAGCGACGCTGCGGGGGACGCCTGCCGGGAACGCCGCCACGCCCCGGAGCGCCTGCGCCCACGGGTCCGCCGCCACCGGGACGGCCGCCGAAGCCACCGCCGCCACCGGGACGGCCGCCGAAGCCACCGCCGCCACTGGGACGGCCGGGACCCGGTCCGCCCGACGGCGCCGGGCGCCCACCGGTCCGCTGCGGGTAGGCACCACCGCCGCCGGGACGACCCGGCGGGGGCGATGGCCGCCGCCCTCCCATGCCCGGAGGCGGAGGGATCGGTCGTCCGCTCGGGCCGACCGGAGGCCGGACGGGCGGGGGCGGGACCGGACGACCGCTCGGGCTGAGCGGGGGGCGGGGCGGGCGGGGGGCCGTGGTCGGAGGGCCACCGCGGGTCGGGGGGGCCGACGGGACGGCCGACGGCGAGGCCGCAGGCGACAGACCTTCGGCCGCGGAGCTCGGCGGGGGAACCACTGGCGCGGCTGGCGCTGCTGGCGCTGCGGCGGGCGGCGCTGCTGGCGCTGCGGCGGGCGGCGCTGCTGGCGCTGCGGCGGGCGGCGCTGCTGGCGCTGCTGGCGCTGCGGCGGGCGGCGCTGCTGGCGCTGCGGCGGGCGGCGCTGCTGGCGCGGCGGCGGGCGGCGCTGCTGGCGCTGCGGCGGGCGGCGCTGCTGGCGCTGCGGCGGACGGCGCGGCTGGCGCTGCGGCGGCCGGCGCTGCGGCGGGCGGCGCGGCTGGCGCTGCGGCGGGCGGCGCTGCGGCCCTTGCCGGGACCGGGGCCGGGGCCGGGGCCGAAGGGCCGACGGGCGCTCCCGCCGGCGCCGGGGCGGCGGGTGCGGGACGCTCGGCGTGGGCCGGTGCTGAACCCGGGATCGGGGCCGCGGTCGGCTGCGGTGCGGTCGGGGCCGCGGTCGGGGCCGCGGTCGGCTGCGGTGCGGTCGGGGTGGGGGCCGCGGTCGGGGTGGGGGCTGCGGCTGCCCTCGGCTGCGGTGGGGTCGGGGCCGCGGTCGGGGCCGCGGTCGGGGCCGGGGTGGGGGTTACGGCCGGTGGAGCCGGGGCCGCGGGAGCAGATACCGGCGGGCGGGTCGGAGCCGACGGGGGAGTTGCCCGGGTGCTGCTGACGAGACGCCTGGGTGCCGCCGTGAGATCCCCGGACCCGTCGGTGCCGCGCTGTCCCCCTTCGTCGGGCGTCGGACGGGGACGCTCGCCGGGGGTCCCGGCGGTGGTGGCGGTCGCCTTCTTCGCGGGGACGGGCTCTTCGGGCTGAACGGGTCGACGAAGCCCTTCGGCGTCGGCCTTCCGGCGAACCCGGTCGGCCTGCGCGTCCTCTATCGACGACGAATGGCTCTTGACCCCGATTCCCAGGGCCAGACAGAGGTCCAACCCCTCCTTGTTGGAGAGGCCAAGCTCACGGGCCAGTTCGTAGACGCGGATCTTCTTCGCCAAGACTTCCTCAATCGTTCGTTACTGCCCCGGGGTGCCAGGGACTCCCGGACCCCCTATCCTCGCACATCGGCGGAACCGATCTCCCACGGGCCGGCCGGCTGCTTCGCCGGTCGACCACCCGATGCATCACCGCTTTCCCTTCATCTCCTCTTCATCCACCTGCTCGCCCGCCGGGCGGGCCCTCCCGACCCAGTTCCGTGACGAGCTGCTCGATGGCCGACGGGCTCACTGGCCTGCGTAATGCCCGTTCCAATACCCCTCGCCGGATCGCCCGTCGGAGGCACTCATCCCTTTCGGCGCAGAGCCAGGCGCCACGACCGGGCGTCGCCGGCCCGACCACAAATATGCCCTCGGGCCCGAGCGCGACCCTGACCAACTCCTTGGTCAGTGCCTTCCGGCGGCACCCGATGCAGGTCCTCAGCGGCGTTATGCCTCGACCTCCGCTTCCTCGGAGCTCGGGCTGTGCCCCACGTCGCCGTCTCCGCCGGCTGTGGCTGCGTCCCCGGCCGCGCCGGCTGTGGCTGCGTCGCCGGCTGTGGCTGCGTCGCCGTCTCCGCCGGCTGTGGCTGCGTCCCCGGCCGCGCCGGCTGTGGCTGCGTCGCCGTCTCCGCCGGCTGTGGCTGCGTCGCCGTCTCCGCCGGCTGTGGCTGCGTCGCCGGCCGCGCCGGCTGTGGCTGCGTCGCCGGCCGCGCCGTCGAGCTGCTCCTCGGCCTTGTGGGTCCACTCCTCAGCGCTGATGACCTCACCGCCCTCGGCGGGCTTCCATTCCATCTCGCCGGAGGCGTTCTCGACCCACTCCCCCTCGGCCCACTCCTGCCCGCCGTAGCCGGCAGCCTCCTCGGCCAATTGGGTCTCGCTCTTTATGTCGATCCGCCAGCCCGTGAGCCGGGCGGCCAATCGAGCGTTCTGGCCCTCCTTGCCGATTGCCAGGGAGAGCTGGTAGTCGCTCACCACGACCGTCGCGGTGCCGGTGGCGTCGTCGAGGATGACGTCACGCACCCGGGCCGGGGCGAGGGCGTTCTGAATGAGCTCGACCGGGTCGTCGGAGAACGGCACCACGTCGACGCGCTCGCCACGCAGCTCGTTGGTCACCATACGGACCCGGGAACCGCGGGCCCCTACGCAGGCACCGACCGGGTCGACGTTGGGATCATTGGACCAAACGGCGATCTTCGTGCGGTGGCCCGGCTCGCGCGCCGCTGCCTTTATCTCCACCACACCGGACGAGATCTCGGGGACCTCCAGCTCGAAGAGGCGCTTGATCAGCCCCGGGTGGGTCCGGCTGACCACGATCTGGGGGCCCTTGGTGGTCTTGCGCACCTCGACGATGTAGGCCTTCAGCCGTGCACCGTGCTCGTAGCGCTCGTAGGAGACCTGCTCGGCCTGAGGCAGGAGTGCCTCCACCTTGCCGAGGTCGAGGAGGGTGTAGCGATTGTCGGTCTGCTGAACGATGCCGGTGACGATGTCGCCCTCGCGGCCGGCGTACTCCTCGTACTTCATGTCCCGCTCGACCTCGCGGATGCGCTGAAGGATCACCTGCTTGGCCGTCTGGGCCGCGATCCGGCCGAAGTCGTCGGGCGTGTCGTCCCACTCCCGTAGGACGTTTCCGTCCTCGTCGAGCTCCTGCCCGTAAACCCGGATCTCCCCGGAGTCGGGATCGATGGTGACGACGGCCTCCTCCGCGGCGCCCGGGCGCCGCTTGTACGCAGCCACCAAGGCGTTGGCCAGAGCATCGAGGAGCGTCTCGACCGAGATGCCCTTGTCGCGGGCGATCTGGCCCAGCGCGTCGAGGAACTCGAAGTTCGTCTTGCTCATGGCGTCGTGACCCTCTCTGTCGGCGCGTCCGGGTTGTGGAGCTTGGCGGTCTGCCGGGACTTGGCGCCGCGCGACGGCGAGGGGGCGCGCTCGCTCCCCCACTCAAATACCGTGCGAGCCCGCTCAATGGCCTCGTAGTCGAGCCGTAGCTCGCCACCGGGAACCTCCGGCCCGGCGAGCACGATCCCGGTCTGGTCACTCGCCGCCAGGCGGCCTCGCACCCGGCGGTGCTGGCTCGAACCCGGATGGGTGCGCACGGACAACGTCTCGCCGACCGCCCGACCGAAATGCTCGGGGGTGCGGAGCCTCCGTTCGAGACCCGGGCTCGACACCTCGAGCGTGTACCGGCCGGCGAAAGGCGCTGCGGCGTCGAGCGCGTCGGACACCAGGCGATTGGCACGGGCCAGGGACTCCAGATCGACGCCCCCCGCACGGTCGACGGTGACGGTGACGGTGCTCTGGCCGACCTGCAGGTCGAAGAGCTCGAGCCCGGCCCCGGCAAGCAAGGGCGACAGCACGTCGTACAGCTCGTCAGCCACCACCCTCACCTCCTTTCCGTCGTCCTTCTCCACACCCCTTCTTTGAGGTCGGCCCCGACCATGCGTCGGTGGGCGACCGACCCGGCCGTCCGGAACCGATCCCCGAAATACGAAAGCGTGGGCAGCGGCCCACGCTTCGACGAGGTCTTGCATTTCAGACCGGACAGCAGGGGAAGTATAGCAACCTCGGCGCCCGTCCGTTGCCTGTCCGAGGGCCGTAGCAGGTCGGGATCGAAGCCAGCCCGGCGCCCGACGACGAGGCGTCGCCGGAGACGACCGGAGCCGGGGGGCCGGTCAGTACGCCCGACCCACCACGGCGACGAGGTCATCCTCGGCACCCGCCGCCAGCGACCCGTCGGGCTGCTGGAGGCATCGGACCGAGACGCCCTTGGCCGCCAGCTCCGCCTCCCCACCCGACCGCAGGGCGGACCACGGCAACCGGGCGAACCCGGATGCCGACGCCTCCACCGCCTCGGCCGGCGTCGACACGCCGGTCGTGTGGGCAGCCCGGAAGGCGAGCGCCTCTGCTCGCAGGTCTTCCCCCACCGTCCCCAGGGCGGCCCCCACCAGGGTTGTGGCGGCAGCGAGCGGGATCGTCTCCTTGCTGCGGCGGTGCCGGGTGACCAGGGTGACGTTGCCCTCCGCCAGGTCGCGGGGCCCGATCTCCACGCGGACGGGAACACCCTTCAGCTCCCAGTCCACCGATCGCCGGCCGAAGCCGGTGTCGGTACGGTCGTCGAGGCGGACCCGGCGTCCCGCCGCCCTCAGCTCCTCCACCAGCCTCCGGGCCGCGGTCTGCACCGGCTCCTCGTCGCGCACGACGAGCACCACCACCTCCGACGGCGCCAGCACCGGCGGCAACCGGAGGCCGAAGTCGTCGCCGTGGGCCATCACGAGCGCACCGATCAGCCGGGTGGAGGCCCCCCACGAGGTCTGCCACACGAACTGCTGACCCCCGGCCTCGTCGGAGAAGCGGATCCCGAACGCCTTCGCGAAGTTCTGCCCGAGCTCGTGGCTGGTGCCCATCTGCAGGGCCTTGCCGTCCCCCATCATCGCCTCGCAGGTCCACGTCCGGATGGCCCCGGCAAAGCGTTCACGATCGGTCTTGTGGCCGGTGAGCACCGGGATCGCCGCCACGTCTCTCATCGTCACCTCGTACACGTCGCGCATGATCCTCAACGCGTACGCCCGGGCTTCGGCCTCCGTGGCGTGCGCGGTGTGCCCCTCCTGCCACAGGAACTCGGAGGTCCGCAGGAACAGGCGCGGCCGCAGCTCCCAGCGCACGACGTTTGCCCACTGGTTGATCAGAAGGGGAAGGTCGCGATAGCTCTGCACCCACTTGGCGAAGAAGCTGTTGATCACCGTCTCGCTGGTGGGACGGACCACCACCGGCTCCTCGAGCTGCTTCCCGCCCCCGTGGGTCACCACCGCCAGCTCGGGGCTGAACCCCTCCACGTGCTCGGCCTCCAACCGGAGGAACGACTCGGGGATGAACAGCGGGAAGTACGCGTTCTCGGCACCGGCCTCCTTGATCCGACGGTCGAGCTCCGCCTGCAGGCGCTCCCAGATGGCGTAGCCCCAGGGGCGGATGACCATGCTGCCCCGGACCGGGCCGTTGTCGGCCAGCTCGGCCCGTGCGACCACGTCCTGGTACCAGCGCGGGAAGTCGTCGGCCCGGGGCGTGAGGGCGCCTTTGGCCCTGGGGTCACGCGGGGCCTTGGGATCGGGAGAGTCGCCACCAGCGGTCATGGGGGCGCAGGCTACCGGCTCGACACCGTGGCCCATCGAGGCTCCGCCTCCGGACGCCGGCGAGCCCGCCCGGGCGCCGCCAGGGCGGGGGCGCCGGGGAATCAGCCGAACTGGCTCCGGATGTGCTCGATCTTGACGGCGACCGAGTTCGGGTCGCTCTTCTCCCCGAGCAGCTCCCGGCGGTCGGCCTCGGCCTCGGCCTCGGCACCGGCGTCGGCCGCCGCCAGGCGGGCCTCCACCCCTTCGGCCACCAGGCGTTCGGCCTCGGCCACCAGCGCTTCCACCATCTCGGACTCGGGCACCACCCGGACGATCTTTCCCTTTATGAACAGGTGACCCTTCTGCTTGCCCGCGGCGATCCCCAGATCGGCGCTCCTGGCCTCACCCGGGCCGTTGACCACGCAACCCATCACCGCCACCTGAATGGGCAGGTTGCGGTGCTCGAGCGCCTCCTGCGCGGCCTTGGCCACGGCGATGACGTCCACCTGGGCACGGCCGCAGGACGGGCAGGCGATCAGGTCGAGCCCCTTGCGCTCGCGCAGGCCGAGCGCCTCGAGCAGTTGGCGCCCGGCACGGGCCTCCTCGACCGGGTCGGCCGTGAGCGAGTACCGGATGGTGTCCCCGATGCCCTCGGCCAGCAGGGTGGCGATACCGGCCGTCCCCTTCAGAAGACCCGCCGGCGGCGGTCCGGCCTCGGTCACCCCGAGGTGCAGGGGGTGGTCGAAGGTCGCCGATGCCAGGCGGTAGGCGGCGATCATGAGCGATACCGAGGACGCCTTCACCGAGATCTTCACGTCGTGGAAGTCGACCTCTTCGAAGAAGGACAGCTCGTTGCGGGCCGACTCCACCAGGGCCTCAGGGGTGGCGCCGCCGTACTTCTCGTAAAGATCGGGGTGGAGCGACCCCGCGTTCACCCCGATCCGGATCGGCACGCCCCGGTCGCGGGCCTCGCCGGCGACCTGCTTGATCTCGGACTCCTTGCGGAGGTTCCCGGGGTTGAGCCGCAGGCCCTGCACCCCGGCCTCCAACGCGGCGAGCGCCATCTCGTGGTGGAAATGGATGTCGGCGATGATCGGCACCGGCGAGCGCGGGACGATCTGGGCCAGGCCCTCGGCCGCGGCCTCCTCGTTGCACGTGCAGCGCACGATGTCCGCGCCGGCCGCCGCCAGGGCGTACACCTGGGCCAGGGTGCCCTCGACGTCGGCGGTCTTGGTGGTGGTCATCGACTGGACCGAGACCGGCGCACCACCGCCGACGGGCACCCCGCCCACGGTGATCTGCCGAGTGATCCGGCGCGGAGAGATCAGCTCCGAGGAAATTTCCATCTCGTCTCCATTCTGCCTCGCCGGTCGGGGCTCAGTGGAAGTTGACCGGATGAGCGATGTCGAGGAAGACCGCCGAGCCCACGATGACGAGGAGTACCGCCATGAATGCGTACACGACGGGGAGCAGCTTGGCCGCGTCCGCCTGGTAGTAGGGCTTGCCCCGGCGGGTGCGGACCCGCTCGTACAGCGCGATGGCCACGTGGCCACCGTCGAGAGGCAGCATCGGGAGCATGTTGAGGAGGGCGAAAGCGATGTTGAGGGCGATCAGCACCTCGATCAGGTAGAGCACCCCCTGGTGTTCGGCCTGTACGGCCACCCGGCCGGCGCCCACCAACGACGTGGGCCGGTCCGAAGTCACCGGGTTGGCGGCCGCCTGGGCCGCCGCTTTCGAATTGGTCACCTGGTTGAAGAACGAGGAGAGCCCGTGCGGGGAGAAGACGTGCCCGAGACCGGTCACGCTGGCCGAGGTCACCCTCCCCACGCCGATCGCCGCGGTGCCCAGGGCCCGAACGGGTCCCTCGGAGGTGAAGGCGGACTCCTGCCGGATCCCGATGATCCCGTGGGACTTGCTGGACCCGGTCGCCGGACCGAGGGCCTCTCCGCCGCCGGACAGCGAATGGCCGACGGCGGGGACCACGGTGAGCGACAGGGTTCGGCCACCGCGGTCGACCTGCAGGTGGATCGGCCGGCCGGCCGAGCCCCTGATGACCGTGCTCAGCTCGGTGGGATCGGTGAGGGCGTGCCCGTTCACGCCGATGATGACGTCCCCCGCCCGGAGGCCGGCCGCCTGTGCGGGATTCTGCGCATGCCCGGCGAAGGGCACGAACCCGGCCACCTGCACCGCTGCCGACGAGGGGGTCCCGAAATAGAGGATGGCCGACCACGCCAGGAGGAACGCGATCAGGAAGTGCATGAACGAACCGGCCGAGGCCACGATGATCCGGTTGTGGAACGGCTTGCGGCGATAGGTCCTCGGCTCGTCCTCGGGGTCGATCTCCTCGAGGTTGGTCATGCCCGGGATCTTCACGTACCCGCCGGCGGGGATGGCCTTGACGCCGTACTCGGTCTCGCCCCGCCGGATCGACCAGAGCCGGGGACCGAACCCGACGAAATACTCGGTCACCTTCATGTGGCTCCATTTGGCCGTGGCGAAGTGCCCGAGCTCGTGAAGCATGACGATGAGCAGGATCGCCACGATGAACACGAGGACATCACCGAGCCCGAGGGCGATGAACCCGCCCACGACCACGGCGATCCCGACGACCAACCGCAGGACGGCCCGGCGATCGGCAGGCACGGCCGCCGAGTCGGACGCGGGTGCCGGCACCTGGCCGGGCGGCGGCGCGGCGGCGGACCGGGGCGGCGGAGCCTCTCCCGCCCGGGACCCGGGGGGCGGAGCCTCTCCCACCTGGGCCGCGGCGGGGGTGTCCGTCGTCCTCACGCCGCCAACGGGTGCCGTTCGACTGCCGACCGGGCGTGCACCCGGGCCCGCCGGTCCGCCTCGAGCACTGCGTCCACCGAGTCCATCGGCTCGTCGATCCACGCGTCGAGCGTGTCGGCCACGACCTCCGCGATCCCCAGCCACCCGAGCCGACCGTCGAGGAACGCCTCCACCGCGACCTCGTTCGCCGCGCTGAGCCACGCGGGGGCGGCTCCGCCCTGGCGACCCGCACGGTAGGCGAGGTCGAGGCACGGGAAGAGCGAACGGTCCGGGGGCTCGAACGTCAGCGACATCGGCGCCGACCAGTCCATTGCGCCGAAGGCCGCGTCGAGGCGCTCGGGCCAGCCCATGGCGTAGCCGATCGGGAGCCGCATGTCAGGCATCGACAGCTGGGCGATGGTGGCGCCGTCGACGAGCTCCACCATCGAGTGGACCACCGACTGGGGGTGCACGACCACCTCGATCCGGTCGAAGGGGATCCCGAAGAGCTCGTGGGCCTCGATGACCTCGAGCCCCTTGTTCATGAGGGTGGACGAGTCGACGGTGATCTTGGGGCCCATCTGCCAGGTGGGGTGGGCCAGGGCGTCGTCGATGCGCACCGCCTCGAGTTGGCTGCGGGTCCGCCCCCGGAACGGGCCGCCCGACGCGGTGACCAGCAACCTGGCGACGGCCGCGGTGTCGGGCCGACCCTCGCCGTCGGTCCGTCCCGCAGCCGTTGCCTGCAGGCACTGGTGGATCGCGCAGTGCTCGGAGTCGACCGGCACGAGCTCGGCACCGGGGGTCCGGCGCACCCGCCGAACGACCGGGGCCCCGGCGATGAGCGATTCCTTGTTGGCCAGTCCCAACCGCTTGCCCGCCGCCAACGCGGCCAGGGTGACCGGCAGCCCGGCAAATCCGACCACCCCGTTCACCGCCACGTCGGCCACCTCGGCCGCGGTGGCCAGACCCTCGGGGCCGGCCAGCACCTCGGTTCCCTTCGGGACCCGCGCCGCCAGCTGCGGCGCCAGATCAGGGTCCCCGATGGCCACCACCTCGGGGCGGACGCGGTTGGCCTGGTCGGCCAGCAGGCCGACCGACCGCTGTGCAGCCAGGGCGACGATGCGGAAGCGGTCGGGGCTCGCCGCCACCACTTCCATCGCCTGCGTGCCGATCGATCCCGTGGAACCGAGAAGCCCCACCGTGATCACGCCCATGCACCACCTCGTCGTCGGGTCCGGCCCACCGTGTGGCCAGATTGGTTCGATTCAGCTTCTCATCCGGAGACGCGCCACGGACCGTCACCCAAGATGGACGGCCTTCACCAGGTAGTACGTCGCCGGGAGCACGAACAGCAGCCCGTCGATCCGGTCGAGCAGCCCGCCGTGGCCGGGCAGGAGCCGGCCCATGTCCTTCACACCCAGTTGGCGCTTGACCAGGGACTCGCACAGGTCCCCGATCGGCGACACGACGGCGACGACCACCCCGAGGGCGACCGCCTTACCGAGGGTCCACGGATGGATGAAGTGCACCACGATGACGGCCGCCAGCACCGATGCGACGGCGCCCCCGATGACGCCCTCCCAGGTCTTGTTGGGGCTGATGGTGGGTGCGAGGGGGTGACGACCGATCCGGTTGCCGACCACCAGCGCGCCGACGTCGCACGCCACGCTGGTGATGATGGCGCCGAGAAGGAAGGCGATGCCGTGGCGGTCGGGGAAGAGGTTGGGGTTCAACAGCAGCGCGGCGAACGAACCGAGCACCCCCACCCAGCAGAAGACGAACAGGGTCGACCCGGTCCCCTGCACCGGGTCGGCCCCGGGTTGGACGCCTCCCATGAACCACAGCAGCGTGAACGCCACCAGGAGGACGAGGACCAGGGGCAGCGCCGCCTGTCCCTTGTTGTACGTCGCGACCATCAGCGACACCGAGGCGAGCAGGCCGAGCAAGGTCGCCGGCTGGTAGCCGGCCTTCCGGAACGCCGCGAAGGCCTCGGCCGCCGCGAGGAAGAGGACGCCGGTGGAGATGATCGCCGCCGGCACCGTCCCGAGCCGGAAGGCCACCACCACCACCAGCAGCAGGACCACGCCCGTGGCTGCCGCCGCCGGCATGCTCCGGGAGGGGCCGGGGCGCTCGGAGACCGGTTGCGGGGGCCGCAGCGGCCCGGGTCGGCGTCTGACGGGACCGGGCCGTCGCGAGGTCGGGGTCGGTCCGCCGGCCTCCGGCGACGACGGTCCGCCGGCTTCGGGCGACGACGGTCCGCCGCGACCGGTGGGCGGGGGTCCCGAACCGCGACGGGCGCGGCCCGTCATCCGACCACCGCGCCCGCGGGGAGGCTCCAACCCGCCCTCCCCGGCAACCGTGGGGTCGTCGCCGGCCAGGGTCTCCACCCCGTCGTCGACGTCGCCGACGGGCACCGGCTCGTCGAGGTCCTCCGTCCCTCCTGCAGGGAACGCCTCAGGGCCACCCCCGAACCTCTCCGCAGCCGCGGCGCCGGCCGCTGCCCCACCGTGAAGAGGGCGCCGACGTCGCCGGCGGCCCCGGACCCGGTCGCCGTCACGTTCCCCCTCGTCCGGATGGTCGTGGAGCTCGTCGTCGTAGGCGTCGACCGATCCCGGCCCGCCGGGAGCGTCGCCCGTCTCACCGCCTCCGTCGGCGGCGTCGCCCCGCCCGCGCCGGCCGGGAACGTCGCGATCGCCCGGCGAGGTCGTGACCGATGAGCCGGGAGCCGGTCCCACCGGCGGCCCGGAGGTCGCGCCCAGCGAATCGAGCGGCGCCACCAGGGTCTCCTCGTCCCCGATCCCCATGGCGGCGTCGCCTTGGGCGCGGCCGGGACCGGCCTCTTCGTGATCGGGCAGGTCGAAGCTCCAGGGCTGGCGCTCCGCCTCCTCCGACTCCCCCCGGGCCCGGATCCCGGGCTCGCCCTGCGCCAGCATCGACGGCTCAAAGCCGTCGATGTCCGCATCCCAGTCCACCCCGTCCTCGCGCCAGGTGGGCGCAGGCAGTGAGGACCAGGGGTCCGGCTCGCGCCCGTGCTCGCCGCTGCCCCGGGCGAGCACCGCGGGGACCTCGCCGGTGGGCGCCTCGGTCCAGTGCGGGAGGTCGGGCTCGGCGCTCCCCCCGAGAGCCGGTGCGGTCCCCGCCTTCGGACCCTCGGCAGGCACTTCGGCGGGCCCGATCCGATCGTCCCCGCCGCCGGCGGTCCGCTCGTCTCCCTCGACCCCGGCGACCGGGACGCTCAACGTGGGATCGGCCTGTTCCGCGCCGATGATCCGCACCCTTCCGGAGCGGATGGCCGGTCGACCCTCTTCTTCAACCTGTTCGCTGTCCCTGTCGTCGTCCATGGGCGCTCCGCTCAGACCGCGAGCAGTTCTTGCTCCTTGTGGGCGAGGAGCTGGTCGATGGCGACCACCTGCTCGTGCGTCAGCTTGTCGAGATCCTTCTCGATGCGCTCGAGCTCGTCGGACGAGAGCGTCCCTTCCTTCTCGAGCGCATCGAGGTCGTGGCGGGAGGAGCGCCGCACGTTGCGCACGGCGACCCTCCCCTCCTCGGACTTGTGGCGCACCACCTTCACGAGGTCCTTGCGGCGCTCCTCGGTGAGGGGGGGGAACGCCAGACGGATGACCGTGCCGTCGTTGGTCGGGTTGATCCCGAGGTCAGAGGACTGAATCGCCTTCTCGATGGCACCGAGGGAGCCCTTGTCGTAGGGCGAGACCACGAGCAGCATGGCATCGGGCACGCTGAACCCGGCCAGCTGGCGCAAGGGGGTGGCCGTCCCGTAGTAGTCGACCACCAAGCTCTCGACCAGGGCCGGGGTGGCCCTTCCGGTCCGGATGGCGGAGAATTCCGAACGCACGTGGTCGATGGCCTTCGCCATCTTCTCGCGGGCATCGTCGAGAGCCAGCGCGGCGATGTCGTCGTCCATCACCGGACCAGCGTACCGATCCGCTCGCCTGCGAGGGCGCTGCTGAGATTCCCGGGCTTCATCAGGTCGAACACGCGGATCGGTAGGTTGTTGTCCTTGCAGAACGTGATCGCCGTGAGGTCCATCACCCGGAGATCCTCGGCCACCACGTCCATGAAGGAGATCTCGTCGTACCGGGTCGCGGTGGGATCGAGCTTGGGGTCTGCGTTGTAGACCCCGTCCACCCCGCCGTGCGTGCCCTTCAGGAGCACATGCGCCTCGATCTCCGCGGCCCGCAAGGCGGCCGAGGTGTCGGTCGTGAAGAAGGGGTTCCCCATCCCCGCGGCGAACACCACCACCCGGTCCTTCTGCAGGTGACGGATGGCCCGCCGGCGGATATAGGGCTCGGCGACCTCGGCCATGTGCACGGCGGTCATCACCCGGGTGTCCTGCCCGTGGTGCTCGAGCGCGTCCTGAAGCGCCAGGGCGTTGATGACGGTCCCGAGCATCCCCATCGTGTCGGAGGTGGCGCGGTCCATTCCCGCTCCCGCACCGGTGGTCCCCCGCCAGATGTTCCCGCCGCCGACCATCACGGCCAGCTGGAGGTCGAGCTCTTCGCGGGCTCGGGCCATCTCTCCGGCCAGGCGCTCCACCGTGACGGCGTCGATGGTCTCGTCGGAGGCCGTCGATGCCAGGGCCTCCCCGGACATCTTGAGCACGACTCGCCTCGGCTCACCCACGGGGGAACCCCTCCCTTGTCACCGTCACCGTGGGGACGGATCTCAGGAGCCTACGACAACCTGGGCGAACCGAACGACCTCTGCGGGGCCCAGCAGCGCAGCGACGGTCTGCTTGTCGTCCTTGGCATAGGGCTGGTCGAGCAGGACCCGCTCCCGGTACCAACCGTTCATCCGGCCTTCGACGATCTTGGGCAGCGCGGCCTCGGGCTTGCCCTCGCTGCGGCTGATGGCCTCGACGGTGGCGCGCTCGTCGGCCACCTCGGACTCGGGCACGTCCTCGCGCCGCAGGTAGGTCGGCCGGGCGAAGGCGATGTGCACGGCGATGTCGTGGGCGAGCGTGGGGGTGCCACCCCGGAGCACGACGCCGACGGCATTGACGCCGCGGCCGGCCTGCTGGTGCAGGTACGTGTCGATGACCTCGCCCTCGCCGGCCTCGAGCCGGACGACCCGGCCGACCGAGATGTTCTCCTTCAGGGTGGTGGCGAGCCGGGCGACCTCGTCGGCCAGACCCTCCACCGCCTCTTCGCCCTTTGCCGCGACCACCTCGGCGAGCTCGTCGGCAAGGGACACGAAGGCGTCCGCCTTGGCGACGAAGTCGGTCTCGCACCGCAGCTCGACGATGGCCGCCACCGAGTCGGCCTTCACGACGGCCACCGCGCCCTGGGAGGCCTCGCGCTCGGCCCGCCGGCCCCGGTCGGCAAGGCCCTTCTCGCGCAGCCAGCGCCTGGCGGCGTCCATGTCGCCCCCGTTCTCGTCGAGCGCCCGCTTGGCGTCGAGCATCCCGACGCCGGTGGACTGACGGAGCGCCTGCACGTCCTTGGCCGTGAACCCGGGCATGCTCAGGCCTTTCCCGCGACGGCGGCCGGGGCAGCGTCGGCGGTGGGGGCGGCCGGGGCAGCGTCGCCGGTGGGGGCGGCCGGGGCAGTGTCGGCGGCGGGGGCGGCCGTCGAGGCCGAGGGAGCCGATGCTGCTGCGGCCGCGGGGATCGCCTCCGCGGGCGCGGGTGTTGCCGCGTCGCCGGCAGGAACCGGTGCTACGTGGGCCGCGGGGGCCTCGGGGCGGGGCGGACGGGGGCGCGCCGCGGCAGGCGGTGCAGGAGCCGCGGCCACGGGTGCCGGCCGGTGCTGGGCAATCCAGCGTCCCTCCACCACCGCGTCGGCCATCACCCGGCACAGGAGGGTGCCCGAGCGGATGGCGTCGTCGTTGCCCGGGATCACGTAGGTGATCACGTCGGGGTCGCAGTTGGTGTCGACCACGGCCACCACCGGCAGGCCCAGCTTCCGGGCCTCGGTCACCGCGATGTGCTCCTTCTTCGTGTCGATGACGAAGATGGCGTCGGGCAGGCGGTCGAGACGGCTGATGCCGCCGAGGTTGCGGCCCAGCTTCTCGAGCTCGCGCACGTGGCGCAGGGCCTCCTTCTTCGGCATGGCGTCGAAGTCCCCGGCCGCCTGCATGGCCCGGAGCTCCTGCATCCGCTTGACCCGGCCCGACACCGTCGAGAAGTTGGTGAGCATGCCGCCGAGCCAGCGCTGGTTGACATACGGCATCCCGCAGGCGTCGGCGAATTCGGCCACCGGCCCCTGCGTCTGCTTCTTCGTCCCCACGAAGAGGAGGTTCCCGCCGCCGGCGACCAGCTCGCGCACGTAGCTGTAGGCAGTGTCGATCCCGTCGAGCGTCTTCTTCAGGTCGATCAGGTAGATCCCGTTGCGCTCGCCCAGGATGTACCTGCGCATCTTCGGGTTCCACCGGCGCGTCTGGTGGCCGAAATGGACTCCGGCTCCCAGCAGCTGCCGCATCGAGACGACGGCCATACTTGTTGTTCCTTCCAGTCGGTTGCCCTACCCCGTGCGCAGCACCTCGCGGAGGAGGCGACCGTGGAACGCGCTCGGGTGCGTGCTTCTAGCTGAGTCGCCCTACCGGACGGCAGGGCTCTACGAGAGTAGTCGCTCCACGGCCGGGCGGCCACCGGACGGGCCACCGGGCGGCCACCGGACGGGCCACCGGGCGGCCACCGGACGGGCCACCGGGAACCGGCCTCGCCGTCAGGCCCGCGGGTGCGTGCCGCCGTACACCTTCGCCAGGCGGTCCTTGCTCACATGGGTGTAGATCTGGGTGGTCTGGAGGCTGGCATGGCCCAGCAGCTCCTGCACCACCCGCAGGTCGGCGCCGCCGTCGAGCAGGTGGGTGGCGAAGCTGTGGCGCAAGGCGTGCGGGTGGGTCGGCACCGGGGAGCGGGCGTTGAGGATGCGGCGGACGTCACGCGGCCCGAGCCGGTTCCCCCGCTGGTTGAGGAAGACGGCCGCCCGCGGGCTCAGCTGGGTGGCGAAGGCGGCACGACCCTCCGTGATCCAGGTCGCCAGGGCCTCGGCGCACCGGCCGTGGACGGGCACTCGCCGCTCCTTGTCGCCCTTTCCCGTCACCGTCACGGTGCGTCCGGCCAGATCGACTCCCGGACGGTCGAGACCGCACAGCTCGGCCACACGGAGGCCGGCGGCGTAAAGGAGCTCGAGCACGGCGTCGTCGCGCAGGCGGCGGGCCCGCTGCCGGTCGGGCCCGGGCGGGGCGGCGGCGGGGCGGCGGGGCGGTAGGCCGGCGGGCCCCCGGGTCGGGGACGGGTCGAGGAGCTGGCCGAGCTCGCGTTGGCTGAGCACCTTCGGGAGCCGCCCGCGGGCCGAGGGCGCCGAGAGACGGCGGGCCGGGTCGTCGGCCACCAGCCCTCTCCGGCGGCACCACCCGAAGTAGGCCCGCAGCGCCGCGGCCTTTCGGGCCACGGTGGCCCGGGCGTACCGGCGGGTCGACAGATAGGCGAGGTAGCGGCGCAGGAGCAACCGGTCCACCTGGTCCGGCCCCGTGGTCCCGCCCCGGCCCGCCCACTCGGCAAACGCCGCCAGGTCGGAGCGGTAGGCCCTGGCCGTCGCCGGCGATCGCCCCCGGAGCCACCCGCCGAACCCCTCCTGCGCCCAGCCGTCGACCAGGGTCGCCCCCCCGCTGTCCCCCGGCCCCGGCGTCGCCGACATGCCCCACGGTAACCCCGGCCCGTCCGGCCCGGGCGCATGCGCCCACCCGGTCTCCGGGCACACGGCAGGCCCCCCTATGGCATGATCAGGGGAAAGCACGTGGCCAACGGGGAGCCGGATGAGCAGTCGTATCCTGGTAGTGGAGGACGACGAGCGCATCAGGTCCTCGATGGTCCTCGCCCTCGAGGGCGAGGGTTACGAGGTCGACGAGGCGGCCAGCGGCGAGGACGCGCTCGACCGGTTCTCGGCCGAGCCCGCCCAGGTGGTGCTCATCGACCTGATGCTCCCGGGCATGGACGGCTTCGAGTGCTGCCGGGCACTGCGCCGGCACAGCGCCGTCCCCATCATCATGGTCACCGCCCGGACCGACACCCATGACGTCGTCGCCGGGCTCGAGGCCGGCGCCGACGACTACGTGACCAAGCCGTTCGTCGCCAAGGAGCTCGGCGCCCGGATCCGTGCGCTGCTCCGCCGGGCCCGTCCCGCCGACGAGGAGCCCAGGGTCCTGGCCTTCGGCAATCTCGAGCTGGTCCCCGAGCAGGGAGTCCTCCGAAACCGCGACGGGTCCGAGGTCCACTGCACCCGCACCGAATTCCGTCTCCTGTGCGAGCTGGCCGCCAACCAGAACAAGGTGTTGAGCCGCGAGCAGCTGCTCGACCGGGTGTGGGGCTACGACTACTTCGGCGACGGGCGACTGGTCGACGTGCACATCCGGCGGCTGCGGACCAAGGTCGAACCGGACCCCGCCCTGCCTCGGCATATCCTGACGGTCCGGGGAATGGGCTACAAGCTGGTTCCCTGAGGTGCCCCGGCGATCAGGCCGAGGCACGGCGATCGTCCGCCGGCTGCGGAGCCGGGACCGTCTCTGGGCCCGGTTCGGCCTGCGGGGACGGGTCACGCTGATGTTCGGGCTGGGCGCCCTGTTGCTGTCGCTGATCATGGGCGGGCTGTCGTACTTCACCACCCGGCACTTCCTGGTCGCCGAGCGGGTCAGCGCAGCGGTGACGAAGACGCTGAGCGACGCGGGGGCCGTGCAGACGGGACTGAACCCCGGCGGGCTCGCCCAGAAGCCCTCCGACGTGATCGACGGGATCGACCTGGCCCAGGGATCCGGCGCGCTCATCATCCAGAACGGACAGGACTACCCCTCGGGGCTCGGCCTCGGGGTGGGCACCGTCCCGGGCGAACTGCGCTCGCTGGTGGTCTCGGGGAACCCGGCCACGCAGATCTTCGGGCGGGACGGCACGCCGTACATCACCGTCGGCATCCCCATCCCCTCGGTCCACGCCCAGTATTACGAGATCTTCGACCTCAGCGACCTCCAGCACACCCTCCGGGTCCTGCTGCTGGCGCTCGCGGGAGCCGGTGTGCTGACCACCCTCCTCGGGGCCGCCGTCGGTCGCTCGGCCAGCAGCCGGTCGCTGCGACCGCTCACCGGCGTCTCCCGGGCCGCGACCGCCATCGCCGGCGGGAAGCTCGACACCCGGCTGCCCGCGGCTCCGTCGGACCCGGACCTCGCAGGTTTGACCAGCTCGTTCAACATGATGGTGGACCAGCTCGAGGAGCGGATCCAGCGGGAGGCACGCTTCAATTCGGACGTCAGCCACGAGCTGCGCTCGCCGCTCACCACCCTCTCGGCCACCCTCGCCGTGCTCGAGGCCCACCAGGAGGAGCTCGCCCCCCGGGCCCGCCAGGCACTGGTCCTCCTGGGCGATGACCTGCGGCGGTTCCAGCGGATGGTGGCCGACCTGCTCGAGATCTCACGCTCGGGCACCGGATCGGCCGAGGTGGTGCTGGAGGAGGTGGCGGTCGGGGAGCTCGTGCGGCGGGCGGTGGCCGCCGGGACGCGGTCGCTGCCGAGGTTCGAGCCGCCTCGGGTGGAGGTCGATCCCGGCATGGAGAGCGCCCACCTCCGGGTCGACAAGCGGCGGTTCGAACGGGTGATGGCGAACCTGCTCGAGAACGCCGCCTTCTACGGAAGTGGCGCCACCAGGGTCACCACGGAGCCCGGGCCGCTCGATTCGGAAGGGCGGGAGACGGTCCGGGTGGCGGTGGAGGACGGCGGCCCCGGCGTGCCCGAGACCGAGCGGTCCAAGGTGTTCGACCGCTTCTACCGGGGCCAGGCATCGGGCCGGCGCGGCACGGGCACCGGGACCGGGCTCGGTCTGTCCCTGGTCGCCGAGCACGTCCGGCTCAACGGGGGGACGGTGTGGGCCGAGTCCGCCCAGGGGGGCGGCGCCCGCTTCGTCGTGCAGCTCCCTCTCGGCGGGACCGAGTCCTCCCGCGACGGCCAGGAGGACTTCGCGTGACGCTCGTGACGCTCCTCTCCCGCCGGCCCCGGCGGCCGGTGACCCGCCGGATGGTGGCTCTGGCCGCCGCGTTGGGCGCGGTCGCCGGCCTCGCCGCTTGCGGCGTCCCGACCGGGCCGCCCCAGGGCATCCCGCCGAGCCAGGTGCCCTTTCAGCTGGTCTCGCCCAACCCGCCGGTGACCACCACGTCCATCATCCCGAGCGCCGTGCCCTTCTACATCTACCTGTTCAACTCCAACCTGACCCTGACCCAGTACCCGCGGTTCTTGAACGTGAAGGTGGCCGGGCTGACCTCGATCCTCGAGACCCTGGTCACCGGTCCGTCGGCGCTCGAGGCCCAGTCCGGGGTGACGACCTCCATCCCCGGTGACACCCGCGTCCTGTCGGTGTCGGCACCGGTCAACAAGGTCGTCACCGTCGACTTCGGCAACGCCCTCAGCCGGGTGACCGGCGCCAGCCAGGTGCAGGCGGTCGAGCAGATCGTCTTCACCATCGACAACGCCCAGCCGTCCACCGGCGTGCTCTTCGAGATCGACGGATCTGCGATCGAGGTCCCGAAGGGAAACGGGGGCTCGACCGCAGGGCCGGTCACGGTCGCCGACTATCCCGGCGCCACCACGGCGACGACGACCACCGCTCCCGGGGGGTGACCCTCGCCGGCGCGGTCGCCGGCGGCGCGGCGTCAGGGGAACGCCCGGCACCGCGGCGCTCGGTCGAGCTCACCGATGCCCGGTCAGCGGACCGCGTGCACCTCGGTGCGCCAGTCGATGCGGGGAGCCGCCGACCAGAGGTGCTCGAGGTCGTAGAAGTCCCGCTTCTCCTCGAGAAAGACGTGCACCACGAAGTCGCCGTAGTCCATGAGAACCCAGGTGCCGTCGGAGAGGCCCTCCACTGCAGACGGACCCCGCCCGCCGTGCTCCTTCACTCGGCTCTCTATCTCGTCGACGATGGTGCGGATCTGGCGGACGTTGCGCCCGCTCGTGATCACGAACGCGTCCACCACCCCGAACAGCTCGTCCATCGCGAGCACCACCGTGTCCTGGCCCAGCTTCGCGTCCGCCGCCTCGGCCGCGACCATGGCGGCGATGGGAACCCCCCCTGTGGCGCGGTCCGACCGCTGAACGTCCACCTGGTCGGGCTCCGATCCGTCGAACCCGGCAGACCCGGTCACCCGCAGCGCCTCAATGGAACACGTCCAGGACGGTGACGGTCGCACCGAAGGCCACGGCCATAGACGACAAGCCGATCAACGCGTAGAACCTCCGCTCACGGACGGCGTTGAGCCGTTCGACCCTGCGCTCGGCCCTCGGCCGGACCGGGACCTTGTCGGCCACCACCGGTGCCACCGTCGCCGGAGGGACGACCGCAACGGCGGGAGAGGCGTGCGGGGTCGCCGTCCGCATGGGAACCGCGGGCACCGGGCCCGGGGCGGACACCAAGCCCGGAGCCGTGCCAACCGGCGAAGGACTCGGCACGCTCGGATCCCGCACGCTCGGATCCCGCACGCTCGGATCCCGCACGCTCGGATCCCGCACCAACGGGAGCTCGGCGGTGTCAGCGCTCGAGGCCATCATCTGGGCACAGCGTACAGACCTCGCCGGAGAATGCAACGCTCAACCGCGTCGGGGACCATCCCGGCGATCGGGCGACCCTCCCCGAGCAGGGTGCGCACCTCCGAGCTGGACACGTCCACGCCGTGGCCGTCGACCAATTCCGACGTCCATCCGTCCGGTCGGGTCGGGGTGGGGCTGTGCGGGCGCGACACGATCACCAGGGTCACCAGGCGCCGGAGCTCGTCGACGCGGTTCCAGGTGGGGAGGCTCCCCACCAGGTCTCCGCCGACGATCAGGAACAGCCGGGGTGGCGGCCGGCCGGAGGTCCGCTCCTCCTCCGTGAGCGCCTCCACCGTGTCGATCGTGTAGCTCGGTCCCCCCCGGTCGATCTCGATCCTGCTGGCCTCCACCCCGGGCACCCCCTCGACGGCCGAGGTCACCAGTTCGAAGCGGTCCTCCGCCGGGGTGATGGCGCGCCGGGGGACCTTCTGCCACGGGTGGTTGGCCACCACCAGGAGGACCCGGTCGAGGGCGAGCGCCTCGCGACAGGTCCGCGCCGCCGCCAGGTGACCGGCGTGCGGCGGGTCGAAGGTCCCACCGAACAGGCCGATGCGCTGCCGGCCCGCGGCCGACGCCGTCGGGCCGAGCCCGCGCCGCTCAGCGGGCAACGGCCCGGAGCAGGTACCGGAGCGGTGCCCGGTGCCCGGGACCGGAGAACGGAGAGGCGTGCACGAGGCGCCAGCCTACGCCGCCACCCTGGTCACGCTGCCCGTGGTCGGGCGCCTACGCTTGGAGCATGCGGCGCGAGTGGCACCCCGGATCGTGGCGGGAGCGGAGTGCCGCGCAGCAGCCCGTCTGGCCCGACGACGACGCGCTCAAGCGGGCGGAGGCAAGGCTCGCCGCCCTGCCCCCGATGGTGTTCGCGGGCGAGGTCCGGCGCCTGACCGCCACGCTCGGCCAGGTGGCCGAGGGCAAGGCGTTCCTCCTGCAGGCCGGTGACTGCGCGGAGTCCTTCTCCGAGTTCTCCGCCGACGGCATCCGGGACAAGCTCAAGGTCGTCCTGCAGATGGCGGTCGCCCTCACCTACGCCTCGGGCGTGCCGGTGGCCAAGGTGGGACGTATCGCCGGTCAGTTCGCCAAGCCCCGCTCCTCGCCCACCGAGCGGGTGGGCGGCGTGGAGCTCGAGGTGTTCAGGGGGCACATGGTCAACGACGAGGCCTTCGACCCCCGGGCCCGCCGGCCCGACCCCGAGCGCCTCGTGTCCGCCTACCAGCAGTCCGTGGCCACCCTCAACCTCCTGAGGGCGTTCACCAAGGGCGGGTTCGCCGACCTCAGCCAGGTCCACCAGTGGAACCAGGAGTTCGTGGCCTCGTCGGGCGAGGGCCGGCGGTACGAGCGCGTCGCCGGCGAGATCGACCGCGCCCTCCGGTTCATGCGTGCCTGCGGGATAGATCTGGCGACCGAGGATGTCCTCCACCAGGTTGAGTTCTACACGAGCCACGAGGCGCTCATCCTCCACTACGAGGAGGCGCTGACCAGGAGGGACTCGCTGACCGGCGACTGGATCGACACGTCGGCACACATGCTGTGGGTCGGTGAGCGCACCCGGCAGGCCGACGGCGCCCACGTCGAGTTCCTCTCGGGGGTGCACAACCCCCTCGGGGCCAAGATCGGGCCCGGCGCGACACCCGACGAGGTCCTCGATCTCTGCGCCCGTCTCGATCCCGACCGCGTCCCCGGCCGGCTGACCCTCATCTGCCGCTTCGGGGCGGGCAAGGTGGTCGAGAGGCTCCCTCCTCTCATCCGGGCCGTCCGGGAGACCGGGCACCCCGTCGTCTGGGCCTGCGACCCGATGCACGGCAACACCTTCACCAGCGAGCGCGGCCAGAAGACGCGCCGCTTCGACGACATCATCACCGAGCTGCGGGACTTCTTCGCCGTCCACCGCGAGGAGGGCACGTGGCCGGGCGGGGTGCACGTGGAGCTGACGGGCGACGACGTCACCGAGTGCCTCGGCGGGGCCGAGGAGATCTTCGAAGGTGACCTCGGCCTGCGCTACACGTCCACGTGCGATCCGCGGTTGAACGCCCGCCAGTCCCTCGACCTGGCGTTCCGGGTGGCCGAGCTGCTTCGGGAGTGACCGGCGGGATCCGGCCCGCTCTCCCCCCCTCCACCTGGGGCGATGAAAAATCTTCGCGGCACGTAGGGGTGCCTCGTTACACTGTTGGGCGGCGTGGATCTTCGTTCTCACTTTCCGATACTCGGCCGCGCCGCGCACCGGATGGCGTCGGTGTCGATCGGCCGGGCCGCTCTGGCCACACTGGGTGTCGTGGCCCTCGGGCTGGTCGCGCCCGTCGCCGAGGAGTCCCTGGCCACTCCGACCACTCCGGCGGGCGCGGCCACCACCGTGCCCGCGTACTGGCTGGTGGCCAGCGACGGGGGGATCTTCAGCTTCGGGGGTGCGACCTATTACGGGTCGATGGGCGGGCAGCACCTGAACCAGCCGATCGTGGGCATCGCCGCGACCCGCGACGACGCCGGCTACTGGGAGGTGGCCAGCGACGGGGGGATCTTCGCCTTCGGCGACGCCCCGTTTTACGGGTCGATGGGTGGCCAGCACCTGAACCAGCCGATCGTGGGCATCGCCGGCGCTGCCGGGGGCGGGTACTGGGAGGTTGCCAGCGACGGGGGGATCTTCTCCTTCGGGAACGCCCCGTTTTACGGGTCGATGGGCGGCCGGCACCTGAACCAGCCGATCGTCGGGATGGCGGCCACCCCCTCGGGCAACGGCTACTGGCTGGTGGCCAGCGACGGGGGGATCTTCGCCTTCGGCGACGCCCAGTTTCACGGGTCGATGGGCGGGCACCCGTTGAACAAGCCCATCGTGGGCATGACAGCCACCGCCGACGGAGGCGGGTACTGGTTCACCGCGTCGGACGGCGGCGTGTTCGCGTTCGGTGACGCCGGCTACTTCGGCTCGTTGGGCGGCCTGCCGATGAGCCGGCCGGTGGCGGCCATGGCGGCCACTCGGGACGGGAACGGCTACTGGTTCACCAACAACAACGGCGCGGTCTCCGGGTTCGGCGATGCCGGGTACTACGGATCAGCCCCTCAGGTCCTCAACGCTCCCGTCGTCGGCATGGCGGCGACGCTGGGCAACGGCGCGTTCGGCGGCGTCCCCTTCCAGTCCGGAACCTACGGCTTCGACGTCTCGAAGTACCAGTGTGGGCAGCTCCCCTCCCAGCACACCTTCGGGGTCGTGGAGGTGGACGGCTGGTCGAACAGCCATACGAACCCCTGCCTCGCCGCGGAGGCGAGCTGGGCGGGAGCGGGGCTCAACCTCTACACCTACCTCACGACGGGCGCGAGCTCGAGCGGACCCGGCATCTGCGGAGGCAACGCCGGGTGCAACTTCGGCTACGGCGAGGCCCAGCATGCTTTCGCCGACGCCCAGGCCGCAGGGGTGAGCACGGGGGTGACCTGGTGGCTCGACGTGGAGAGCAGTGGCGGAGCCTTTCAGACGGGATCGCAGTTCGCTTCCGGCAACGCCGACGTGGTGCAGGGTGCGATCTACGGGCTCGAGGGGGAAGGGATCAACAACGTCGGCATCTACCTCAGCGCGGACAACTGGCAGTCGCTCCTCGGGAGTTACTCGCCGGGCGTCCCGCTCTGGATCGCGTGGTACTCGGGCAACGGCGGGCCCTACGGTTGCACCAATGCGCGAATCGAGGCACAGCGGGTGAGCAGCTTCCTTCCTCCCGGGCCGATCGTCCTGACCCAGTACACG
>Ga0307373_10002415_pt1 | contig 33779 bp, 30 predicted proteins | sample OX2MG_FD_202534 | JGI IMG/M metagenome (GOLD analysis project Ga0307373, IMG submission 202534) | Soil microbial communities from Risofladan, Vaasa, Finland - OX-2 | ecosystem: Environmental > Terrestrial > Soil > Coastal area > Acid sulfate soil | place: Finland: Risofladan, Vaasa | collected...
GCGGCGAGCCAGCGCTCGCGCATGTGTGAACGGGTGGCGTCATCAGTGCGGGGATCGATGACACGTCGAGGGGAGAAGATCCCGGCAATCTCGTCCGCTGATCGATAGTTGCCGATGGCCAGACCGGCGAGCAATCCGGAACCGAGCGTGGTTGCTTCGAGTACGGGAGAGATCTCGACCGGTCGCCCGATCGCGTCGGCCAATGCCGTGACAAAGACCTCGTTGTCCGACATACCTCCGTCGACGCGCAAGGTATGGATGGGGAGCCCGCTGTCCCCTTCGGCGGCCTGCACCAGGTCGGCGCCGCGGTGGGCCACTCCCTCGAGGACGGCCCGCACGAGTTCGGGACGGCCGGAACCTCTGGTCAATCCGACCAGGGCGCCGCGGGCGCCGAAGTCCCATACCGGCGTACCCAATCCGAGAAGAGCAGGAACAAACCAGACGTCACCGGTGGTTGCGCATTCAGCGGCGATACGCGCAGATTCCGCGGCTGAAGTGAGGATGCCCAGATCGTCCCGCAACCATTCGACGCAGCTGCCGGCAGAGAGCATGACCGCCTCGACGCCCCAGGTCGCCATCCCGTCGATCCGGAACGCCACGATAGGGAACGTGCCGTGTGCGCCCTGCCCGGTACTGATCGGACGTTGTCCAGACCCGGTGCACTGGTCCAGCATGCCGCCCGTGCCGAAGGTGGCTTTGGCGAGGCCGGGGCGGGTGCAGCCCTGCCCGACGAGAGACGCCTGCTGATCGCCTGCGATGCCACAAATGGGTGGCGCGCCCGGAAGGGCATGGCATGCACCGACGGCTCCGGATGAATCGACGATGCGGGGTAGAACGGCTGACGGTATGCCGAGGCGTTCGAGGAGGGGCTGGTCCCAATCGATGGTTGCGGGATCGACGAGCGCGGTGACCGCGGCATTGGTGGCGTCCGTCACGTGGAGCGCGTCGGTCCCCGCGCTGGCGCCTCCGGACAGGGTCCATGCCACCCAGCTGTCCACCGTGCCGAAGCAGAGCTCACCGGCCCCGGCTCTCCTGCGATCGGGATCGACCGCGTCCAGAATGGCCATGAGCTTGGTGGCCGACGCATTCGGCGCAAGCCGGATACCTTCGGCCTGCAACACGAGGCACGTACCGACCGTGCGCAGGTCTTGCCATCCGATGCCTGGGGCGACGGGCGTACCCGTCGCCCGCTCCCACACGATGGTCGAGGCCCTTTGGTTGGCAATACCCACGGCCTCGACGCCGCCTGCATCGTGGAGCGCCGCGTTCGCCACCGCAAGGACGGCGTCGGCCATGACGGTGGCATCGAATTCGATCAAGCCCGGAGCGGGGGAGTCAGGGAGTATCGGGGCATGGTGCACATGTTCGACCGAAGCATCGGGTCGTACGACCGCGGCGCGGACGCCGGAGGTGCCGACGTCGACGACGAGGACACTGCCTCCGGTGCCGCTCACGGCCAGGGTGGTGGCCCGAACGGGGAGGGCAGGCCAAGTTTGCCCGGATTGAGGATGCCCACGGGATCGAGAGTTTGCTTGAGCCCGACCAGCACGTCAAAGCCAGAGCCGAGGGCGCGCGGCAGGAAGCGGGATCGATTGAGCCCGATTCCATGGTGATGGCTTATGGCGGCTCCATGGGTCAGCGTCGCATTCGTCACGGCATCCCATGCCTCGCGGTAGTAGCGCTCCCGCCACGCGTCGTCCCCCTCGGGTCCCCTTCCGGCAAAGGTGAAGTAGAGGCAGGCGCCGTCCGTGTAGGCGTGCGATTGATGAGCCGACGCGGCCAGCGTTCCGTCGATGGCGCTCAGCGTGGTCACGACGTCACCGAAGAGGTCAGGCAGCACGGACCACGAACCGGAGATCTCGGCCGTGTCCACCACGATGCCGGCCCGCCAAAGTGGAGCGAGGGCAGAAACGTCGTTGCGATGAGTCAGCCAGCGCTCGACGAGGGCGACGTCCAGTGCGACGACGCCAGCGGTAGTGCATTCGTCGTCCACGATCGCCAGGGTCGCCGCCAGGAGTCCCGGATCCGTCTCATCCAGCACGATGAGCACGTTCGTGCCCGCGTGCTCGAAGTTGCGGACGGACTCGGCCTCGTCATAGAGGCGGAGGACCGCGGGCGTGGCCCCCCGGCGCATGATCCTGCGACAGGCGTCGAGCCCGGCCTCGAAGCTAAGAAAGCCGAACGCGCGCCGTTCTTGCGCGGGCGGCTGGGGGTGGATGCGAAAGCGAGCTTCGGTGATGACGCCGAGCGTTCCTTCACTGCCCACGAAGAGCTGGGTCAGGTTGGGTCCGGTGGCAGCGCGAGGACCATGTCCTTCGGTCCGTACGATGCGGCCATCCGCGAGCACGACTTCGAGGCCGAGCACCATGTCCTCGATCTTCCCGTAGCGGGTCGAGTACTGCCCCGCACCACGGCAGGCCAACCATCCGCCGACGGTCGAGAGATCCATCGACTGCGGCCAGTGACCGAGGGTGTAGCCGCTGCCCACCCGACCGAGCGCTGTTTCGAGATCGGGCCCGAAGGTCCCGGCTCGTACGTCGGCGGTCAGTGCTACTTCGTCCACGCGTAGGAGGCCCTCGAGCGACGTGAGATCGAGCGCGACGCCGCCGAACACGGGGATGGAGCCACCGCAGACCCCGCTTCGGCCCGCGGCGGGAGTGACGGGGACGGCGGCCTCGTTGCAGGCCGCCAACACGGTGGCAACGTGCGCGGTGGTGCGAGGTCGCACGACGACACCGGGACGTTGGGGCACGGCGCCCTCAGCGGCCCACCCGATGGCGAGGGGCCACCAGTCCCGGCCGGCCTCGGCCCGCGAGACGTCGTCGGTCAGCACCTCGGCGCCGCTTTGGGCCAGACGATGGAGCAGGCCTTCGGGCAACGTGGCGACCGGGCCGGACAGCCGATCGGTCACCGCCCCGGGTTCGGCGTCGATCGCGGTGACTCGAGTGGGAACGGTCAAGGGAGATCGAGCCCTGCGGTCAGGAGCTCCTTTTGACAGGTCTCGATGAAGTCGTTGGCCTGCTCGGCCACCTGCCGCTCGTCCCATCCAAGTTCGGGCGCGAGGAGTCTGGCCGCGGCGTCTGCGGCTGCCATGGTGGGTTGCGCTCGTTGGATCATGGCGCGTGTCCGCCGGGCCATGACGTCGGTCAGCGTCTGCGCCATTTCCTCTCGGGCGGCATAGACGATCTCAGCCCCGATGTACGGGAGGCCCTCTATGACGGGCTCGAGCAGCTCTGGGCGACCCTCGGCCAGAGCGAGGACGGCCGCCGACTCGGTGCCGTAACGGCCGAGGAGATGCGCGTGCGGGCGGGACACGGCGAGGGGATCCTTGGTGATCGAGGTGGCCCCGAGGAGCCGTAGCGACGCGGTGACGCAACGCCGGCTCTTGGGGGATTCCCCGAGTCGGTGCACGACGGCGTCAACGGTGTCCTGCGCCATCTTCCGGTACGTCGTGAGCTTCCCGCCCGTTACCGTGACAACGCCATGTGCCGATGTACGCACTGTATGGCGACGCGACAAGTCGGCCGTGCGCTCGGAAGCGTGACCGCCTTTGTCGGGGGTGGCAAGCAAGGGACGCAGGCCGGCCCATACGCCCGTGACGTCAGCCCGCGTCAGGTGAGATGTGGTGACGTTGTTGGCCGCGTCGAGGAGGTAGTCGACGTCCTCCGGAGTACAGGAAGGATTGTCGAGGGGCCCTTGATAGTCCGTGTCGGTCGTACCGATATAGACGAGGTTCGTCTCCGGCCATGGCACGACGAAGATGGACCTTCGGTCGTGAGGGACGGGAATGACGGCGGCAATGTCACAGGGCATGCGATCGGCCGGCAGCGAGACGTGCACACCCTTCGCCGGTCGGATCGAGCGGGGATGGGTACCTTCGTCGAGAGCCCGTAGGTCGTCGGCCCACACGCCGGTCGCATTGACCACGACGCGCGCCCGGACGGCGAAATCCCTCGATGTGTCCGATGGATCGGGACGTACCAGGGCTCCGTTGGTCACGCCGTGGTCACCCGTCGTCAGGCCGACCACCGATGTGTAGTTGGCTACGACGGCGCCATACTCGATCGCCGCGGTACGGGCCAGGGTGAGCGTCAAGCGGGCATCATCAGCCCGAGCGTCGAAGTAGAGGAAACCGGCCACCAGACGGTCCGCGTTCAGCGTCGGGAGATGCGCCAGTGCCTCCTTCTTGGTGACTCGCTTGTGACGGGCGCCGATGCGCAGGCCACCGGTCAGGTCGTAGAGCCACAGCGCGATGGCATAGGAGCGGGCCACGGTCTTGGAGACCACGCCGTCGCGCCCGAAGAGGGGGATGAGGAACGGCAGCGGGCTCACGAGATGCGGCGCGTTGTCGAGCAGGCGCTGGCGCTCGGCCAGGTTCTCGTAGACGAGCCGAAATTCGCGTTGCTGGAGGTAGCGCAGGCCGCCGTGGACCATCTTGGAAGACTTGGATGACGTCCCGGAGGCGAAGTCACCCTTCTCGACGAGTGCGGTCTTCAGGCCACGGCTGGCTGCATCGAGGGCGACCCCTGCGCCCGTGACGCCACCGCCTACGACCAGGACGTCGAACTCCTCGTCGGCCAGCCGGCGCAGTGAGTCCTGGCGTCGGAACCGGTGCACGATCTCAGCCTGCCACACGGCGCGCGCGACACTTCCCCCTGTCCGTCGGTCGTCGTTCGCCCCGCGTCAGGTGTGCATCAGGGGCCAATCCGCCGTCGGGATCCGCCTACTCCGCGGGGATCTCCTCCCACCATTGGCACCACCACTGATCGCCTACCAGGATCCGCAGCTTCGGGTGCCAGCAATAGGAGATGTCCTTGTGCGGCTCGAGGTAGTACCGACAGCTCTCGCACTTTTCGGCGCCTGACGGTTTTCCCTTCAGCACCGCGTTGGAAGCGAGGTGCCGGAGCTCGATCTCCAGCTTCTCGTCAATCTCCTTGGGTTCGGGTTCCGGGATCACGTAGTCGGCCACCGGAGGAAAGGTAGGTCTGTTTGACAACGATTGTCAAAACCGGGGAGGGACGCTATGGTGGCGGCGCGATGCAGTCCCCCGATGCGCTGACCGACCTCTTCCGGGCCAACGGGTGGAAGATCACGGCCCAACGGCAGTGCATCTTCCGGGCCCTCGAGGGCGACGAGACGCACCCCTCCGCCGAGCGGGTGTACGAGAGGGTGCGCACCGAGATGCCGAACGTCTCCCTCAAGACGGTGTACCAGACCCTGCACGACCTGGCCGAACTTGGTGAGATCTCCGCCCTGGACCTGGGCACCGGCTCCGCCCGCTTCGATCCCAACGTGGAGTCGAACCACCATCACGTCGTGTGCCGGTCGTGCGGCAAGGTGCGCGACGTGGACGCCGACTTCCCCGGGTTGTGCCTTCCCCCCGGTACCGTGCCCGGCTTCAACGTGGTGAGTGCCGAAGTCGTCTTCCGCGGTCTGTGTGACGTGTGCCAGTGAGGCCACTATCTCAACAAGCGCAGCAACAGTGACAACTCAGTAGCCAATGACAACAGAGAAAGGGTACGAACAACCATGCCAGCATTGAAGGGAACCCAGACCGAGGCCAACCTGAAGACGGCGTTCGCCGGCGAGAGCCAGGCCAATCGCCGGTACCTGTACTTCGCGCAGAAGGCCGACGTGGAGGGCTACCCCGACGTGGCCGCCCTGTTCCGCTCGGTCGCCGAGGGTGAGACCGGCCACGCATTCGGGCACTTCGACTTCCTCAAGGAAGTAGGCGACCCGGTGACCGGGGTCCCGGTTGGCCCGACCACCGACAACCTCAAGTCGGCCATCGAGGGCGAGACCTACGAGTACACCGAGATGTACCCCGGGTTCGCCAAGACTGCTCGTGACGAGGGCCTCGAGGAGGTCGCAGAGTGGCTCGAGACGCTGGCCAGGGCCGAGAAGTCCCACGCCGGTCGATTCACCCAGGGGCTCGAGTCAGTCTCGTAGCAGGCGTAATGACCTCAACCGACGTTTCGACCGACCCGCAGTTCGTGGCTGCGGCCGCGCTGCGGGTCGGGTCGGATCGCGGAACGAGGGCGCATCGTGTGAGCCCTCGCGCCGACCAGCTGGTACGCCGAGCCGAGCGATTGCCATGACCGATGCTCTGACCTTGGCTGACGTGCTCGATTTGCGGGCATACGAACGGGTCCGTGAGGAGTATCGAGCCCAGGTGATCGCCCGCAAACACCTGCGCCGGGTGGCGCTCGGCCCCATCATGACCCTGGTCTTCGAGAGCGTGGACACCGTCCGGTTCCAGATCCAGGAGATGGCTCGGGTCGAGAAGATCCTGACCGATGAGGCGATCCAGGTCGAGCTGGACATCTACAACCGGTTGTTGCCCCAGGTAGGGGAGCTCTCGGCCACCCTGTTCATCGAGCTCACCTCCGAGGCCTCCCTGCGGGAGTGGCTGCCCAAGCTGGTCGGGATAGAGCGAGCGCTCGGCGTGGAGCTCGGCGACGACGTGGTGCCCAGCGCTCCCGAGGAGACGCATGCCGCAGCGCTGGTACGGGACACCATCACGCCCGCCGTCCATTACGTCCGGTTCTCCTTCACTCCGGCCCAGGTGGCGGCCTTCGCGGCACTCGATGAGGTCGCCCTGGTGGCCCGCCACCCTGAGTACGAGGAGCGCACCGTCCTTTCGGACCCGGTGCGTGAGGAACTGCTGGGCGACCTGCGCGGGACAACAAAGCCGCTTCCTATCGGCTGACCAGGGACAATTCTTGTGTGGGTCTTTACAGGCGCCCCACCCGTAGGCCATACTCTTCGTTCGCCGGAATTCGGTGCCGGCGCCGCTGGGTCTGTCCCGGCTGTGCTCCCGACTAGGGCGAACCTGCCCATATCCGACTTTGCGAGGAAGTGTTTCCCATGAGTGCCACCACGTGGCGCAAGCAGGCCTCCTGCCGGGGCCTTGATGTTGAGGCGTTCTACCCGATTTCAGAGGATGACGCCGATGCGGCCGAAGCCAAGGCTATTTGCGCCGAATGCCCGGTCCGTCAGGCTTGCCTCGAGCACGCCCTGGCCCACCGCGAGCGTGAGGGCGTATGGGGTGGGACCACGGAACGGGAACGTCGGCGCATCGTACGGCAGCGACGGAAGTCAGCCTGAATTCGACGACGCCTGGCTGGTCGACGCACCGAGCGTGCACGGGACCGGGTTCCAGGGTTCGGGTTGCGTGTTGGTGTAGACGTTCCCGGGGATCGTCGTCGAGCCACTTCCCGTCTGTGTCGTCGTGGTGGTGGTCGTCGTGGTCACGGTGAGCGTTGCGTTCGCCACCCACAGGTTCAGGTCGTTTCCCGTCAGGGCGGGGTCCGGCACGTACTTCACCTTGCCCACCAAGGACGCGGCGAGCGTCTTGGCGGCCGGCAGCCCGCTCGGTCCGTAGAAGATCTCCGAGGGGTCGCCGGCGGCGATGACGCTGGGTGCGTTATTGATGCCGGTGATAACAAAGCCATGTTGCCCGAGACCTTGCGCGGTGTCGGTCGCCAGTAGCCCGCCGCCCGAGGCGTTGAGGACGTTGACCGAGACGGCGCTGTTCGCCAGGGGGGGAGCGGTTGTGGTCGTCGTCGTGGCGGGGTTGGGTGCCGGCTCGCCAAGCTGATCGAACGCAGCGATCATCTGGCTGGCGTAGGGCTCGGCGGCCAGGAGAACGTCGGCGCCCCCTCCTGTCACGTAGCTCGTCGTCGGCAAGGTCTCGGTCACCAGGTGTGAGGATTGCAACCCTCTGAACCCGGTCGCGATGTCGAACAGGTCGCTCTCGCTGAGCGTGTCGTCGATGGCCAAGTTGCCCACGGCCGACGAAATGAAGCCGTTGATGGCGAGCGGGTTGGTGATTGACGTGTTCACCTTGGCGAGAACGGCCCGGAAGAAGGAATCCTGCCGCTGGATCCGGCTGAAGTCCGAAAGCCCGTCGTACTCCCAGTAGCCGTTGCTGTTGACATACTCAAGGTGCCGGCTGCGGACGAGTTGAAGCGCGATCGTCCCGTTGATCACCTGGCAGCCCACGGTCGTGACGTCGAGCCCGGTGTAGGCGTCCTTGACCTCGGTGGGAAAGTCCATCGTGACCCCGCCCAAGGCGTCGACCATGCCCTGGAATCCGGGGAATCCAACGGAGATGTAGTGGTTGATCGGGATGTGGAGGACGGATTCGATCGTCTGGATGAGGAGGTCGGGTCCGGAGTTGAAGGCGGCGTTGATTCGGTTCATGCCCTGGGTGCCAGTGCTGTTCGGTGGGATGTCGACCCAAAGGTCGCGGGGAATGGAGATCACGGTGACGGATTTTGTGGCGGGAACAAAGCGGGCCACCATCGTCACGTCGCTCCGCTGGCCGCCGGCGGTGGCCTCGTTGCCGAAGGCCTTGACTTGGGTGGCGTTGTTCACGAAGGCACGGGAATCGGAGCCGACCAGCAGCACATTGAACGGCGCACCTGGTGCCGCTGCCTGCTTGACAAGGTGCTTGGAGTGGATCTTGGGGATCTGGTCGTAGCGGTAACGGGCATAGATGAAGATTCCGCCGGCGCCGACTACCGCGATGAAGACGATGAACGACAAGAAGTAGATGATCCGGCGCCGCCAACGATGTTTGCGGCGTTCCTCTTTCTTGCGTGCTTTGCGGAGGTCGGATTGGACGTCTGCTCTGGTCTCCAGGCTCTCGGCTGACACGCCGACGGGAGGTGTCGATGTCGACGATGCGACGAGCCGCCTTTCGGGAGGTTCAGGGTCCGGGGTCGCTGTCGCGTGATCGTTGTCATCGGGAGCCGCGGTTGCAGACGGAGTCGCCTCCTCCACCACCGAGTCAGGTCCGGCATGGGCCACGGCGTCTTCATCTGCCGGGGACCCGTCCGGTGGCGACTCGCCCGCCGGCGATGCGTCCCCGCCAGAGGAATCGACGGGTGCCGGCTCTGCCGGTGCCGTGTCGGCTGGCACGTCCGCGGGAGGTGGGTCGGTCACGGCCTCAGCGACCTCAGACGGTTCAGCTGGAGTGGTGTCGGGGCTCTCGTCGGGTTCCTCGTCGGGGGTCAAGTGACAGAAAATACATGGCAGGACCGTCCGATAGCCTTCGCCGGTGGATTTTGACCTCCCAGAAGAGTTGCTCGCACTGCAAAGCTCGGTGCGTCGACTGGCTCGGGACAAGGTGCGACCGCGCGCGCGTGCGGTCGACAAAGACGGGACGTACCCTCAGGACATCTTCGAGGCCTTTCGGGACGCCGGCCTGCTGGGTCTTTGCATTCCTTCCGACTATGGGGGGTCCGGGGCGGGGATCCTGGGTCTCGCCGTGGCCATCGAAGAGGTGGCGAAGTATTCGAACACGGCCGCGTTAATGCTTCTCTTGACCCGTCTGCCCACGGGAGCCGTGATGATCGCCGGCACGGAGGCGCAGAAGCAGAGGTACCTGCCCGGTATCGCCCAGGGCACCCAGCGGGCGTCATTCGGGCTCTCCGAGCCCCAGGCGGGGAGTGACGTCATGGGTATGCGCACACGTGGTGTACCCGACCCGGCGGCACACGGTGGCTGGATCCTCAACGGCACGAAGTGCTGGATGTCGGGCGTACGCGAAGCCGACTGGTACACGGTGTTCGCCAAGACGAGCGAACCGACGAGCCGGGCTCACGATTCGATCACCGCCTTCATCGTCGAGCGAAGGTGGGATGGCGTCGAGGTCGGCCGCACCGATCACAAGATGGGCGTCAAGGGCGTCGATACGGGCGAGCTGCTGCTGCACGACGTGCAGGTGCCGGCCGAGAACGTGATCGGCGAGGTCGGCGGATTTCGCCTGGCCATGCTCGGCCTCAACGCCATGCGCCCGATCGTGGCTGCCCGGGGAATCGGGCTGGCCGAGGGAGCCCTGATGTACGCCACCGAGTACGTCCAGCAGCGTGAAGCCTTCGGGCAGACCATCGCTGACTTCCAGGGCATTCAATGGGAGATCGCCAAGTGCGCCGTGGATATCGAGGCGGCCCGGCTCCTGACCTATCGCGCCGCTGTCCTGGCCGACCAGGGCAAGTACACGAAGGAGTACGTTCCGTTCCTCTCCATGGCCAAGTACCACGCCACCGAGCTCGCGGTGCGCGCTTCTTCATTGGCGGTGCAACTCTTGGGCGCGGCCGGCTACATGGAGGACCATCCGACCGAGCAGTGGTACCGCGACGCCAAGCAACTGACGATCGTCGAGGGCACCTCGCAGGTGCAGCTGGGCCTGATTGCCCGGGGCGTGTTGCACCGGGATCTGTGGTGGGACTGAGCGTGACGCCGACCGGACCGACGATCGGCTGGCCGGACGTCCTGAGCCGCCTGACCCGCAGAGACCCGCTGACCGAGCAGGAAGCCGAGGCCATTCTGGGCTCTGTGTTGGCCGGCGAGGCCACGCCGGCGCAGATCGGCGCCTTCCTCACCCTGCTCCACGCCAAAGGCGAGACCGTGGCCGAGGTGACCGGGTTGGCGCGCGCCATGGTGGCGGCGGCGCTGGCGCTCGAACTGCCGAACGGTCCCGACGGGGTCGTGGATCTCGTCGGGACCGGTGGGGATCGCTCGAGCAGCATCAATGTGACCACCCTGGCCTCCCTGGTGGTCGCCGGGTGCGGCGTGACCGTGTGCAAGCACGGGGGGCGCTCGGCCTCGTCGTCGGTGGGCTCCGCCGACGTCCTCGAGGCGCTCGGGGTCGCCATCGAGATCGGCCCGGTGGGCGTGGGGCGCTGTGTGGCGGAGGCGGGTATCGGCTTCTGCTTCGCCCAGCGCTTCCACCCCGCCATGCGCTACGTGGCGCCCATCCGCAGAGAGCTCGGTGTGCCGACCATTTTCAACTTCCTCGGCCCCCTGACGAACCCGGCCCGCACGCGTCACCAGCTGGTGGGCGTCAACGATCCGGCGATGGCGACGATCATGGCGACCGTGCTGGGGACGACCGGCAGCCGGCGCGCCATGATCGTCTACGCGGATGACGGTCTGGACGAGCTGAGCGTGACGTCGCCCTCGACCGTGCTCGAGCTCAATGGAGACGGGGCCGGCACGTTCGACCTCTGCGAATGGCGGATCGACCCGGCCAGCCTGGGCTTCGCGCCCGCCACCATGGAAGAGCTCCGCGGTGGGGACGCGGCTTTCAACGCCCGGGCCATCCGTGCGGTGCTGGCGGGTGAGCGGGGGCCGAATCGCGATATCGGTGTGCTGAACGCGGCCGCGGCACTGCTGGTCATCGGCCGGGTGGACGATCTCGCGGCCGGGGTGGAGTTGGCGATCGACTCCCTCGAGGGGGGCCGGGCCGAGGCGGCACTCGAGGCGCTCATCGCGACGTCGCAGGCGGCCGCGTCCGAGTCTGGGGACTGACCGTGCGGACCTCGGCCCCGGCCGACGGGCTCACCCGCCAGGCACGAAGGGGCGCGTAGGCCTCGAGTTCGAGCGCCGGTGATTCCGGCGCGCAGAGTGCGATGGCGCACCCTCCGAATCCGCCGCCGCTCATGCGCGCGCCGTAGACACCGGGGAGCTGTGTGAGGCGATCGACCAGCTCGTCCAGAGCCGGGATCGAGACCCTGAAGTCCTCGGCCAGACTGCGGTGCCCCTCGGTCATCAGCGCGCCGACGCCCTGCAGATTGCCGCGGTGCAAGAGACGCTCGACTTCCCGTACCCGGGCGCACTCGGTGATGACGTGCCGGGCCCGTCGACGCAGTACCGAGCCGGGGAGCGCGCTCAGGTCACCCAACTCGCACAGGCCGAGTGGCTTCCCTATGTGGTTGGCAGCCGTGTCGCACTCGGCCCGACGATCGGCGTAGAGCGAGGTCCCGAGTTCCCGGCTCGTCCCGCAATGCACGACCACGAATGCCGCTGCCTCAGGGATGGCCACCTGTTGTGTCTCGAGCGTGGCGAAATCGATGGAGAGGGCATGGCCGGCCTGCGCGCACAGGATGGCCAGGGGGTCGAGCAGGCCGACGCGGGATCCGGCGGCCTCTTCCGCGCTCTGAGCGGACCGCGCCAACGAGAGTGGTTCCTGCGTCGAGCCCAATGCCAGGAGGAACGCCACGCAGAACGCGGCACTCGAGGAGAGTCCGGCGCCCACCGGGATCGTACTGGTGACCAACATGGCACCGCCCGAGGGCGGCCGGGCCAGGGCGATGAGGGCAGCCGCCAGCGCGGCCTGAGGGGGAGAAGGGTCGGTGTTGCCCAGGGCGATCTCCCATGGCTCAGGGAACTGGTCACTGCTCACGCCGAGAAGGAAACTGCCGGCCTTGGGGGTGAAGGTGGCCTCGGTGGCCAGGTCGATGGCCATGGGGAGCGAGAGGCCCTGGTTGTAGTCGGTGTGGTCGCCGATGAGGGTGACCCGGGCCGGTGCGCGAGCGATGAGCATTGCCCCAGCTTGACCCCTGTGGGCCGCTCGGGGGACGATCCTGCGATGGCGCAGACAACGAGAACCGGACCCCTTCACGGAATCAAGATCATCGAACTGGCGGGGATCGGGCCGTCCCCCTACACCTCCATGATGCTGGCCGACTCCGGTGCGCAGGTCATTCGTCTCGAGCGGGCGGCGCCGGGTGCGCCGGAGCGGGCCGCCGCGGCGACCCGCTCGCATTGGGATCTCCTCAATCGGAGCCGTCCGTCGGTGGGGATCGACCTGAAGCATCCAGAAGCGGTCGAGCTCGTGTTGAGCCTGGTCGAGCAGGCCGACGGCCTTATCGAGGCATTCCGCCCGGGCGTGGCCGAGCGGCTGGGTTTGGGCCCCGACGACTGCCGGGCGCGCAACCGGCGTCTCGTCTACGGCCGCATGACCGGTTGGGGCCAGGAGGGCCCGATGGCCCAGATGGCCGGGCACGACATCAACTACATCGCCGTCGGTGGTGCCCTCTGGTCGCTGGGTCGCAAGGGTTCGCCGCCGGTGCCCCCGCTCAATCTCGTGGGTGACTTCGGAGGCGGGGGCTTGCTGCTGGCGTTCGGGATGGTGTCCGCGCTGTTGGAGGCGTCCCGCTCCGGTGAGGGCCAGGTGATCGACGCCGCCATGGTCGACGGCGCCGCCTCGTTGATGACGATGATCCACTCGTTCCACGAGTTCGGCATGTGGAACGACGAGCGTGGCTCCAATTTGCTCGATACGGGGGCGCCCTTCTACGAGGTCTACGAGACGGCCGACGGCAAGTTCTTCGCCCTCGGGGGACTCGAGTCGAAGTTCTACGCGGAGCTCTTGGAGGGCTTGGGGTTGGCCGACGACCCGGCCTTCGTGGCGCGCGAGCAGAACGACAAGAGCCTGTGGCCGGGAATGAAGGAGCGCTTCGCTGCCGTCATCGCCACCAAGACGAGAGACGAATGGACCGCCGTCTTCGACGGGACCGACGCCTGCGCCGTACCGGTCCTCTCCCCATGGGAGGCCCATCTGCACCCACACAACAAGGAGCGCGCCACCTTCGTCGAAGTCGACGGTCGGGTGCAGCCCGCGCCCGCTCCACGCTTCAGTCGGACCCCGTCGTCGATCAGCAAGCCACCGTCGCACCCCGGAGCGGACACGGTGTCCGGGTTGGTCGAGTGGGGTATCGACGAGGGGACGGTGGCCAAGCTGCGGGAGACGGGCGCGCTGAGTTAGGGGGCATCTGCCCCTCAGAGATGTACGACGGGGCACGTCAAGGTGCGTGTGATGCCTTCGATCAGTTGGACGTGGCTGACGACCAGCCGCCCGAGCTCGTCGATCGAGCTTGCTTCGACGCGTGCGATGACGTCGTAGGGGCCTGTCACGTCCTCGGCCACGACCACGCCGGGGATCTCACGGATCTGGCGTGCAACACCAGCTGCCTGGCCCACGTCGGTCTGAATGAGCACGTACGCGTGGACGGCCATGGCACACCGTACATTGATGGGGTGCCGAGGGCAGCCAAGATCGAGCAGTTCAGGGAGATGGCTCGCCATGCCCGCAATGACCTGTTCGACCAGACCACGCCCATCGGCCGCCTGTCACTGGTGCAGGTCGCCATGCTGGCCGGCGACACCCTGGTCACCATCTCCCTGGCCGGCTCGCTGTTCTTCTCGATCTCGCCCACCGAAGCCAAGAGCAAGGTGTTCTACTACTTGCTCTTCACCTTGGCCCCGTTCGCCATCGTCTCGCCCTTGCTGGGGCCCCTCATCGATCGCAGCCGCGGGGCGCGTCGTGCCATGGTCATGTTCTCCGCCACCGGTCGAGCCGCTTTGTGCCCGCTCATGGCGATGAACGTGCACTCCCTGCTGCTGTTCCCCTTGGCCTTTTTGGTGCTGGTCCTCTCGAAGCTGTACCTCGTCACCCGCGGTGCTCTGGTGCCCGAGGTCGCAGTGATGACCGGACTCGATCAGAGCGGGGAGCAGACCCAGTACGCCACGCTGAACGCCCGGCTGACGCTGCTCGGAACCGTGGCCGGGTTCGTCGTGGCCGTGCCCGGGGGACTGATCTGGAAGTTGGGCGGCTCATCCGCCCTCTTGTGGGTTGACGCGTTCGTCTTTGTCGGTGCGGCGGTGGCGGGGTTTCGGCTTCCGAGCTTCACCAGGCCGCGGGTCGATCGACCCGAGCAGGTGTTCGCGGAGGCGAACCCGCGCGATGCGCACGGGGACGATCGGACGTCGGACCTGGCGCGCCTTCAACCGGTCGCCCATCCCGAGGTGCTGTTGGGGCTGACCGCCATGTCGATCATCCGAGGGTTGCAGGGATTCCAGATCTTCCTGCTCGCGTTCGGGCTGCGACGCCTCAAGGTCGGTCTCTACATCTACGGATTGGCCCTGAGCGCGAGCGGCGCCGGGGCCATCGTCGGTCTCGTGTTGTTGGGCCGCCTCCGCAAGCACATGAGCGAGCAGCAGCTCCTCCTGTCGTCGCTGTGGTTGATCGCCGTGTCGTCCCTGGGCGTCGCCATATGGGGAACGCTGGTGGCGCAGGTCCTCTTGGCCTTCGTCGTGGGCATGGCCGGGGCGCTGGCGCAGCCGTCGTTCGACGCCATGACGCAGCGGTACATCCCACAACCGGCACAGGGCCGGGCGTTCGCCCGCTTCGCCACCCGGCAGCAGCTGATCTGGGTGTTGGGCTCGATCATCCCGGTCATCGTGTCGTTCACCCTGCCGCAGGGGGATGCCGTGATGGCGGTGCTGGCCGGAATCGGCGGGCTGACCTATCTCACCGGTCGGCGCGCCGTGCGGTCACGACCGGCGAGCCGCAGCCACTAGCCGTTCCTAGCCCAAGCGTTCTTCGAGTTCGTCGACTTCCTGGGCGAGCGCCGCGGGAAGTCGGTCCCCGAACAGCGCGTAGTGCCCGCGGATGGACGGAATCTCTGCCTTCCATTCGGCGGTGTCGACCCGCAGGAGTTCGGCCATGTCGGCGTCGCTGATGTCGAGCCCTTCGACATCGATGTCCCCGATGCCCGGGACCGAGCCGATGGGTGTGTCGATGGCGTTGGCCTTCCCGGTCACGCGGTTGAACACCCACTCGAGCACGCGGGAGTTGTCGCCGTAGCCCGGCCACAGCCATTTGCCCTCGGCATCCTTACGGAACCAGTTGACGTAGAAGATCTTGGGCAGGAGTTCTCGGTCGGGTGCGGTCGCGCCGATCTCCAGCCAATGGGCGAAATAGTCGGCCATGTTGTACCCGCAGAACGGCAGCATGGCGAAGGGATCGCGACGGAGGTTGCCCACCGCACCGGCGGCGGCGGCGGTCGTCTCCGACGCCATGATCGAACCCAGGAAGACACCGTGATCCCAGTCGCGGGACTGGAACACGAGCGGCACCACCGAGGCCCGGCGCCCGCCCATAAGGATGGCGGAGATCGGCACGCCGTTCGGGTCTTCCCATTCGGGGGCGATGGCCGGATCCTGGCTGGCCGGGGTGGTGAAGCGGGCATTCGGGTGGGCGGCGGGGGTGCCCGAGGCCGGCGTCCAGTCCTGCCCCTTCCAATCGATGAGATGCGCCGGTGGCTCGTCCGTCATGCCTTCCCACCACACGTCGCCGTCGTCGGTCATGGCGGTGTTGGTGAAGATGCAATTCCCGTCGAGTGTGAGCATGGCGTTCGGGTTGGTGTGGGTGTTCGTGCCCGGAGCGACGCCGAAGAATCCGGACTCAGGGTTGATGGCGTAGAGCCGGCCGTCCGGGCCGAATTTCATCCAGCAGATGTCATCACCGACGGTTTCCACCTTCCACCCCTCGAGGGAGGGGATGAGCATGGCGAGGTTGGTCTTGCCGCAGGCCGAGGGGAACGCACCCGTCACATAGCGGGTCTCGCCCTCGGGGGACGTCAGTTTCAGGATGAGCATGTGCTCGGCCATCCACCCGCCGTCGCGGGCCATGACCGAGGCGATGCGCAGGGCGAAGCACTTCTTGCCCAGCAGCGCATTCCCGCCGTAGCCCGAACCGTAGGAGACGATCTCCCGGGTCTCGGGGAAGTGGACGATGTACTTGTTGTCGGCGTCGCAGGGCCACGAGACGTCGGTTTGGCCGGGCTCGAGGGGGGCGCCGACGGAGTGGAGGCAGGGAACGAAGGCGCCGTCGTCCCCCAGGACCTCGAGCGCTCCGGTGCCCATGCGGGCCATGATCCGCATGGAGACCACCACATAGGGAGAGTCGGTCAGCTCCACGCCGATGTGGGCGATCTCCGAGCCGAGGGGGCCCATCGAAAAGGGGACCACGTACATGGTGCGGCCCCGCATGCAGCCGGTCAGGAGTCCGTTGAGCAGGGCTCGCATCTCCGCCGGATCACACCAGTTATTGGTGGGTCCGGCGTCGATCTCCTTTTCCGAGCAGATGAAGGTCCGGTCCTCCACGCGGGCGACATCGCCTGGGTCGGAGTGGGCCCAGTAGCTATTGGGGCGCTTGGCATCCGAAAGCTTGGTGAACGTCCCGGCCTCGACCAGGAGTTGGCAGAGGCGGTCGTACTCGTCGGCCGACCCGTCGCACCACTCGATGCGCTCGGGCGTGGTGATTGCCGCGACCTCCTCGACCCAGGCGAGGAGTTTGGCATTCGTGGAGGGGGGCATGTGGTGTGGCTCTTCTCCTCGGGTTCGGCCGGTTCGTGCGGTGTCCAATGCTAGGCATGTGCCGTGGGTTCACCCAAACCTGGGCACGTGCGTCGTCTGGTTGAAGACGAGATGTTGGAGCGTATCCGCCGCACGCTCGGAGGTGGAATCGAGCCCCGCGGGCTCCGGGACGATGCCGCCGTGGTGGGAGTGCCCGGCGGCGGGTCGCTCGTTGTCTCGATTGACAGCGTAGTGGCGGGAATTCACGTCGATCTCACCCTCTGTAGCCCTGCCGATGTGGGGTGGAAGGCGCTGATGGGAGCGGTGAGCGACCTGGCGGCCATGGGGGCTCGACCGGTGGGGGCGCTGGTGGCATTGTGCGTGCCCGCAGCAACCGGAGAGGGCGAGCTCACGCTGGGGGTCATGGAAGGCGTGGCCGAAGCGTCCCGCCAGAGTGGCTGCGCGGTCGTGGGCGGCGACCTGTCGGCCGGCGGCGTGCTGACGGTCGTCGTGTCCGTGATGGGGACGCTGGACGGCGGACGAGCGGTCGAGCGGGCGGGCGCCCTGCCGGGCGATGCCGTGTTCATCACCGGACCCTGTGGCGGCTCTGCGGCGGGGCTGCGGGTCTTGCGGGAGCGACACGAGACGGGCCGGGACGAGACGGGCCAGGACCGGTCCCTCGCGGCGGCCTACCGGAGACCCGAGGCGCGCCTGGCGGAGGGCGAAGTGGCTCGACTGGCGGGGGCCCACGCCATGATCGATATCTCGGATGGTTTGGCGCTCGACCTCCACCGGCTGGCGGACGCCTCCGGGGTGGGCTTCGCCCTCGACACCATCCCCGTGGCGGAGGGCGCCACCCTCGAAGAGGCACTGGGCGGCGGGGAGGACTATGAGCTCATCGTGGCGATCGACCCGCGGGAGGTCGACCACTACGTCATGCGGTGCACCAGCGCGGGACTGCGACCACCGATGCAGATCGGGGTGATCCGGGCCGATACGGGCTCCCGCTATCTGGGCGGCGAGGACCTAGGGCGTCTCGGCTGGCAGCACGCGGTCGGCTGACTCAGCTGGCGGCCGCCGCCGGGGTGCGACGAACCGGCTTCGTCACCTTGCCGGCCCGGATGCAGGACGTGCAGACGGAAAGACGCTTGGGCGCGCCGTTCACCAGGGCGCGCACACGCTGGATGTTGGGGTCCCAACGGCGCTTCGTGCGCCGGTGGGAGTGGCTGACACTCATGCCGAACGAAGGCTTCTTGCCACAGATATCGCATACTGCTGCCATTGGGTAGACCCTCCTGTGGGCGGCCGCGGTGTTCTCACCACGCAGGCCTTCACGAACGGCGCAAAGGTTAGCATCCCTTGCCATGACCTCCCTGGCGACCTTGGGCGCAGACGAGTTGCGCGCCGTGATGGGCCGTTACAGGGATGCGCTGCGCTCCCATCAGGCCGACATCAACCGCCTGAACGTCTATCCGGTGCCCGACGGCGACACCGGCACCAACATGGCGCTGACGCTCGAGGCCGTCGTGGCCGAACTGGACGGCGTGCCTTCGGCGTCGGCGCTGCCCGAGGTGTGCCGGGCCATCGGGCACGGATCGCTCATGGGGGCACGGGGCAACTCGGGCGTCATCCTCTCCCAGCTCCTACGCGGCATGTGCGAGCGCATGGGCGTGGCCGGGGAAGCAGGCGTGAACGGCGCCATCCTGGCCGATGCGCTGGCCCATGCCTCCGATCTGGCCCGGCGGGCCGTGGTGCGGCCGGTCGAGGGAACGATCCTGACCGTGGCCTCCGCCGCGGCCGAGGGTGCGGCCACCGGCGTCGGCCGGGACACGGCGACGCTGGTGGCCGTGGTCGAAGAAGCCCACCGCCTGGCGGCCGATGCACTGGCGCGGACACCCGAGATGTTGCCCGTGTTGGCCCAGGCCGGCGTCGTCGATGCGGGAGGCGCGGGCTACTTGCTCCTGCTCGACGCGTGCTGGTCCGTCATCGATGTGGCGCACCCGCTCCCGGAGCCTTCGGGCGTGCCCGACGTGGACCTGAGCCGGCTCGGTGGATCCGAGGGGGGCTGGGCCGGAGGGTCCGAAGGGGCTGAAGGGGGAGTCCCCGATGTGGGCGACCTGCGCTACGAGGTCATGTATCTCCTCTACGCACCGGACGACTCCATGGCGGACTTCAAGGAGGTCTGGGCCGGCATCGGGGATTCGATCGTCGTCGTCGGAGGGGACGGGCTCTGGAACTGCCACATCCACACGGACGACATCGGGGCCGCCATCGAGGCCGGCGTGGATGCGGGGCGGCCGCAGCGCATCCGGGTGACCGACCTGGCCGAGCAGGTGGAGGAGGAGCGCTGGGTCCGGGAGGCGTCGAATGCGCCAGGGGCGGGCCCGGGCGCCGAGCCCGTGGGCCCGGCGCCGACGACGAGCGTCGTCGCTGTCGTCACCGGCGAGGGGATCGGCCGCATCTTCCGCTCGCTCGGCGTGCACCATCAGGTGGTCGGGGGTCAATCGATGAACCCCTCCACCGAGGATCTCCTCAAGGCGGTCGAGTTGGTGGGCTCGGACGAAGTGGTGATCCTGCCGAACAACAAGAACATCCGGCCGGTGGCGGAGCAGGTGGACGCCCTGAGCGACAAGACCGTGCGGGTGGTCGCCACCGGCAGCATTCTCGAAGGGTTCGCGGCACTGTTGGCGTACGATCCCGCCGCCGGCGCCGCCGTCAACGCCGCCAGCATGGGCGAGTCAGCCGCCCGTGTGGTGCCGGCGGAGATCACCCGGGCTGTACGTGACGCCTCGACCGACGTCGGCGAGGTGCACGCAGGCGACTGGATCGGCCTCTCGCGCGATGGCGTGATCTCGATCGCCGGTTCGGCGGCGATGGCGATGCGCCTCCTCCTCGACCGCCTGCTCGAAGATCGGCACGAACTGATCACGCTGATCGAGGGGGAGGGATCCAAGGCTGCCGATACCCGCAAGATCAGCGAGTGGCTGAAGGAGGTGCACCCCGAGGTGGCCCTCGAGGTGCACCACGGGGGCCAGCCCCTCTACCCGTACCTGCTGGGCCTCGAGTAGGCGGGCGGGGCGAGTGGCATCCCCCCGCACACTCCGCGATCTGAGCCTGCGGCCGGTCTCGGTGCTCAAGACCGTCTCTGACCGCAAGGCGGCGCAGCTCGAGCTGTGGGGCGTGGCATCGGTGCTCGACCTGTTGATGACCTTTCCCCGCAAGGACCGCTACATCGATCGCACGGCCAAGGCCAGCGTTTCGGGACTCGACGTCGGGACGGCAGCCGCCGTCCTGGCCGAGGTGCAGCGGGTGCGCTCGGGTGGCGGTCACAACCGCAACCGCAAGGTGCCCGTCACCGTCACGGTGCGCGACGACACCGGGACGATGGAAGTCGCCTTCTTCAACCAGCCCTGGCGGGCCAAGCAGCTCCGTGAGGGAACCGAGGCCATCTTCTGGGGCAAGGTCGGGGATTACAGGGGCACCCGCCAGATGGTCAACCCGGTGGTGGACGTGGTGGCGGGGGTTGACGAGCCCGGTCTCGGTCGGCAGCGGCGCACGCTGCGGATCCTGCCGGTCTACCCCGCTTCGGCCAAGGCGGGGCTCACCAGCTGGGAGATCGGGACCTTCGTCGAGGAGGCGCTCGAGCGGGCCGGCGAGTTCCTGGACCCGCTGCCCGGGGAATGGCTCGCCTCGCTGGACCTGTGGGACCGCACGTCGGCCATGCGGGCCATTCACGGCCCCGAATCGCTCGACGTGATCCGGCCGGCCCGTCGGCGGCTGACGTTCGACGAGCTGTTCCGCCTGCAGCTGGCCCTGGTGCTGCGCCGTCGGGCCTTCGAGCACAACGCACGGGCACTGCGCCACGACGTCTCCCCCCGGGAGATCACCGGTGCCGTGAGCGGGACCCTGGTCTCGCGTTTCCTCGGCGGGCTGCCCTTCGAACTGACCACGGCGCAACGTCGTGCGCTGGCGGTGATCGTGGCCGATCTGGCCGGTCCCTTCCCCATGCACCGGCTGCTCCAGGGCGACGTCGGATCGGGGAAGACGGTCGTGGCGCTGGCCGCCCTGCTGGGGGCGGTCCAGAGCGGTCATCAAGGTGCGCTCATGGTGCCCACCGAGGTCCTGGCCGAGCAGCACGCCGTGGCGGTCCGACAGTTGCTCGGTGCGCTGGACGTGCGGGTCGAGCTGCTGACGAGTCGGGTCAAGGGCAAGGCGCGAGCCCAGATGCTGACGGACCTGGCCAGCGGCGAGGTGTCGATCGTGGTCGGGACCCACGCCCTGCTCACCCGAGAGGTCGAGTTCGCGTCGCTCGGCATGGTGGTCATCGACGAGCAGCACCGCTTCGGGGTCGAGCAACGGGCCACGCTGCGCGCCAAGGGGGAGGAGGGCGATCCCGATCTCCTGGTCATGACCGCCACGCCCATTCCGCGCACGGCCGCCATGGTGATCTTCGGCGACCTCGACCTCACGGTGCTCGACGAGCTGCCCCCCGGGCGGGTGATGGTGACCACGAAATGGCTGCCGCTGCCGGCCGACGAGCACATCGCGTGGGACCGGGTGCGCCGAGAGGTGGCGGCCGGGCATCGGGCCTTCGTGGTCTGCCCGCTGGTGGGCGACTCCCTCCGGGTCGAGGCGCGATCGGCCACGGAGGAGTGTGACCGCCTGCGGGCGGGCGAGCTGGCGGGCCTCCGGGTGGGACTCCTGCACGGGCAGATGGCACCGGCCGCCCGGGAGGAGGCCATGGCGCAGTTCCGGCGGGGAGAGATCGAGGTGCTGGTGGCCACGACCGTGATCGAGGTCGGCGTCGACGTGCCCGAAGCCACGGTCATGGTGGTCGAGAGCGCCGACCGCTTCGGCATCGCCCAACTGCACCAGTTGCGGGGACGGGTCGGGCGCGGTGCGCTGGCGAGTTGGTGCTTCCTGCTCGGCGAGGGGGGCGAGGACGGCGTGGCCGGAGAGCGCCTGGCCGCCGTCGAGAAGACCACCGATGGATTCGTCCTGGCCGAGGAGGACCTGCGCCTGCGGGGCGAGGGCACGCTCCTGGGGGCCCGTCAACAAGGCCAGACCGACCTGCGCCTGGCGTCGTTGTCGGACCCCGACGACCGGTTCCTCCTCACCGAGGCGCGGCGGGTGGCCGAGGCCATCGTCACCGGGGATCCTCAGTTGGAGGCCCATCCGGCCCTGGCCGACGAGATCAAGCTGTTTCTGAGCGAGGACGAGGGCGAGTACTTGTTCAAGAGTTGATCTACCCTGGCGTCGGTGCGCGTCATCGGAGGCCGGAGCCGGGGCAGGCGCCTCGCCGCCAAGCTGCCCGCCGCCGTGCGCCCGACGTCGGATCGGGTGCGTGAGTCGATCTTCGACATCCTCGGCTCGCGAGGAGGGGTCGACGGGCTGACCGTGGTCGATCTCTTCTGCGGGAGCGGAGCACTCGGACTCGAGGCGCTCTCGCGGGGCGCCGCCTCCGCAACCTTCGTCGACCAGGATCCCGGTGCGCTCGAGGCGGTGCGCACCAACCTCGCATCCGTCGGGTTGGGCGACGAGCCGATCACCATCGTGCGGGCCGCCCTGCCCGGGTGGTTGGCCGGCGCGCCCTCGTTCGACCTTGCCCTGTGCGATCCGCCGTACACCTTCGACGCCTGGCCCGAGCTCTTGTCGATCCTGCGTGCCGACACGGCCGTTCTCGAGTCGTCGGTCCCCGTCACGCTCCCCGACAGCTGGATGGTCGCAAGAGAACGCCGGTACGGCGGTACGCTCGTGACCGTGGCTCATCGCAGCGGAACCAGCTCGTGAAGGCCGGTTCGTGAAAGTCGGTCTGTTCCCCGGTTCTTTCGATCCCTTCCACAACGGGCACCTCGAGATCGTCGAACGGGCCAGCCGCCTCTTCGACGAGGTCGTCGTGGCCGCCTTGCGTAACCCGCAGAAGAGCCAGGCGCTGTTCGATCTCGAAGAGCGCAAGAGCATGCTCGAGGCTGTCACCGCGCACATTCCCGGCGTGCGCATCGTCTCGGTGTCGACCCTCTTGGTCAACGTGGCCCGTGACGTCGGGGCGGCGGCCATCGTGCGCGGTCTGCGGGCGGTCTCGGATTTCGAGACCGAGATGCAGATGGCCCAGATGAACCACCACCTCTCGGGCGTCGAGACCATCTTCATCCCCACCAGCTCGAAGTACTCGTTCATTGCCTCCAAGCTGGTGCGTGAGGTGGCCCACTTCGGGGGGGACGTCTCGGCGTTCGTGCCGAAGATCGTGGCCGAGCATCTCGTCGCGAAGTTCGAGGGCAGCGCGAGCGAGCAGGACGAGCAGGACGGGAAGGAGGAGGAGTGACTGACCAGTATCTAGAAGTGGAGGAATCCGAGCAGGATGTCAGTGCGGAGGCGGTCATTTCCCAGGTGGTCGACATCATCAACGGCGCCAAGTCGATGCCGCTGTCCTCATCGGTCATCGTTTCGCGCGAGGAGGTGGTCGGCCTTCTCCGGGCTGCCTTGGATCGACTACCCGACGAGCTGCGCCAAGCCCGCTGGCTCCTGCGCGAGCGCGAGGAGTTCCTGGCCGAGCGCACCCGGGAAGCGGAGACGCTCATGGAAGAGGTGCGCGCCCAAGCCGAGCGCATGGTGCAGCGGACCGAGATCGTCCGTCAGGCCAACTCGGTGGCCCAGCGCATCCTCGACGACGCCAATGACGAGGCCCGCACCATGCGCCACGAGGCCGAGGACTTCTGCGATCAGAAGCTCGCCGGCATGGAGATAGTGCTGGAACGGCTCACCAGGACCGTGCAGTCCGGGCGGGCCAAGTTGGCGTCCCCACCCCCTCCGGCCCCGGTCCAGCACGAGAGCGCGCGGGCGGCGTCGGGCACGGAGGAGGACGGCTTCTTCGATCAGGACGTGTCCTGATGGCGACCGACCCGTTCATCGTCCACGTCGCGCGGCTCCGGCGTAACCCCGGCTCCACGTTGCATGAGGTGCGCCGCGGCCCGGTGGTGTTGGCCGGGCCCCTTGACGGGCTGGGCATCGATCCGGGCCGGAGCGTGGTCCCACTCGAGGCCGAGGCCGAATGCGACATCACCCTGCGCGCCTTCAACGGCGGGATCGACGCCATGGGCACCGTGCGCGCCCCCTGGGTCGGGATCTGCCGGCGCTGCACCGTCCCGGTGAGCGGCGAGTTGCAGATCGCGGTCAGCGAGCGCTTCGGCGACGGCCCGATCGCCGAGGACGACCTGTACCCCATCACCGACGATGCGATCGACCTCGGCCCCCTCGTGCGAGACGCCATCGTGCTCGAGCTCCCCATGGCGCCGTTGTGCCGGGACGACTGCCGGGGCCTGTGCCCGCAGTGCGGGGCGGATCGCAACGAGTCCGAGTGCGGCTGCGTTGTCCCGGTCGACCCGCGTTGGGCTAACCTCGATGTGCTCCGGTAGCTGACCCCCTGCGGTCCGCCCGCCCCGATCCGATCGTTGGAGACCCACGATGGCAGTCCCGAAGAAGAAGACGTCCAAGGCCAAGGGCCGTAGCCGCCAGGCGGCCAACTGGGTGCTGCGCCGCCCACCGCGCAGCGTGTGCCCTCACTGCCAGTCGGCCAAGACGCCGCATGTGGTGTGTCCGAGCTGCGGTTGGTACAAGGGGCGTCAAGCCGTAGAGGTCGACTGACTTGAGCCGACGGGGCGAGCGTCCGTCTGCGGAGGCGCTGGCCACATTGCCCGTGGCGGTCGATGCCATGGGCGGCGACAAGTCACCGGGGGAGATCGTCGAAGGCGCCCGGCGGGTGGCCGCCGAGAACGGCATCCCGGTGGTGCTGGTGGGGCCACCCGACCAGGTGGGCGACACGTGCGGGCTGCCCCTCGTGGCCTGCACCGAGGTGATCGCCATGGACGAGGACCCGGCCGGCGGGGTGCGGCGCAAGAAGGATTCCTCCCTGGTCCGGGTGGCCGAACTGGTGCGCGACGGGCAGGCGTCGGCCATGGTGAGCGCGGGCAACACCGGGGCGACCATGGCGGCCGCGCTGTTGCGCATGGGCCGGCTTCCCGGCGTGATCCGCCCCTGCATCGCCACCCCCTTACCCCGGCTCGGCCGCACGCCGGCGGTCCTGGTGGACGCGGGGGCCAATGCCGAGTGCACGCCCGCCATGCTGGTGCAGTTCGCCCAAATGGGCGCCGCCTATGTCGCCGCCCGCTTCGGGACCACAGCGCCCACCGTCGGCCTGCTGTCGATCGGCGAGGAACCGACCAAGGGCACGCCGCTGGTCAAGGAGACGCACGCCCTCCTGGCGGCGGAAGGCGCGGCCGGGAGCGGGGCCCGGTTCGAGTTCGTGGGCAATCTCGAGGGTCGGGACCTGCTGCCCTCGCCGGCCGACGTCATCGTGACCGACGGCTTCACCGGCAATGTCGCCCTCAAGGCCCTCGAGGGGACCTTGCGCTTCATCTTCGACGTGGTGACCGGGGTCTTCATGCTCGACGACGCCACCAAGGCGGCCGCCGACGTGTTGCTGCCGCACCTCTTGCCGCTGGCGGCCGAATTCGAGCCGGAGAACACCGGAGGGGCGATGCTCCTGGGCATCGACGGCGTCTGCGTGATCAGCCACGGCTCCTCGAACGCCACCGCGATGGTCAACGCGGTGCGGGTGGCCTACGAGTGCGCCACCCGGGGTCTGGTCGACCATGTGGCGGCGGCGGTGCGTCCGTCGCCGGAGGCATAAAAACCCAGTTCAGAGCGCTTATCCGAGTGGTCGCGGCCTAAAAACCGGTAGCATGGCTCTGCCGTCGCGAAGACCTCGACCCAGGAGTGCCAGTGCCTGCCGAAACCCACACCAACCAGGGCCCGCTCGATCGCAACGGGGTGTTTGCTCTGATCCGGGACCAGCTGGCCGACATTCTCGAGGCCGACCCGTCCACGATCACCGAAGGCGCTTCCTTCGTCGAGGATCTCGACGCCGACTCGTTGGCGCTCATCGAACTGGTCGAGGGCCTGGAAGAAGAACTGGGGGAGCGGACCGTCGGGTTCCGCATTGATGATGAAGACCTTGAAGATCTGCGAACCGTCCGAGACGCCGTTGACTACGTCTACGCCAAGCTCGAGGCGGGGTGACGCTGGCGCCGAAGGGGCGGCCAAGCTCGCCGAGCGCTTGGGCCACGACTTCGGCGACATCAGCCTCCTGCAGCATGCGCTGGCCCATCGGAGCTGGTGTGGCGAGCAGGAGGGTGGTGCGCCGTCCAATGAACGGCTCGAGTTCCTGGGCGACGCCGTGCTCGGCCTCGTCGTGGCCCGCTACAGCTACGAGCGCTATCCCCACTTCCCCGAGGGGATGTTGGCCAAGGTGCGCTCGGCCGTGGTGAACGCACGCGTATTGGCCGCGGTGGCGGAGCGTCTCGGTGTAGGCGAAGTGCTGCTGCTGGGCCGCGGGGAGGAGTCGTCGGGGGGTCGGACGAAGGCCTCGATCCTGTCGGACGCCTTCGAGGCGATTTTGGGTGCGGTCTACCTCGATGCGGGGTGGGACGCCGCCGAACTGCTCGTCCTGCGTGAGTTGCGCGACGCCATCACCCGCGCCAGCGAGGAGCCCGACGACTTCGACCACAAGAGCCGCTTGCAGGAGAAAGCCGTCCACGACGGAGGGGGCACGCCCCGCTACGTCGTGGTCGGTTCGGGCCCGGACCACGAACGGGCCTACGAGGCCGAGGTGTTCGTCGCCGGCACCCGGCTCGGCGTCGGCGTGGGGCGATCCAAGAAAGACGCCGAACAGGAAGCGGCTCGCAATGCCTGGGAGGGTCTGCAGAATGCCTGAATTGCCCGAAGTCGAGACGTTGCGCCAGGACCTGGCGCGAGAGGTGCCGGGAAAGAAGATCAAGACCGTGTCGGTGGCCAACGGTCGCTCCGTGCGCCGGCATCCCTCGGCCAAGCACTTCCGGACGCCGCTCGAGGGCCGGACCATCAAGTCGGTGGGCCGGCTGGGCAAGTACCTGCTCATGACCCTCGACAGCGGCGACACGCTGGTCGTGCACCTCGGGATGAGCGGCCAGCTCCTGCGGGTGAAGTCGGTCAAGGAGCCCAAGCCGAAGCACACCCACGTGGTGATCACGTTCACCCAGGGCGGCGAGCTGCGCTACGTCGACCCGCGCACGTTCGGGGAGCTGTTCGTGTCCACACCCCCGCTCAAGCCCGACGGCACCCCCATGAGCCCGGTGTCGGGCACCTCGGGTGGGGACGGCGCCGCCATTCGCAAGGCCATACCCGAGCTCGCCCATCTCGGCTTCGATCCCGTCGAGGACCTCATGAGCTGGGATCGCTTCGGCTTGTTGCTGCACCAGCACAAGGCGGGCATCAAGTCGATGCTGATGGACCAGAGCTTCACGGCCGGCATCGGCAACCTGTACTCCGACGAGATGCTCTACCAGGCCGGGCTGCGCTACGACCGGCCCTCGAACACGCTGACGGCCACGGAGGTGCGGCGGTTGTATCGAGCCATCGTCGAGACGTTGGCCGATGCCATCAAGCACCGGGGCTCCTCTTTGGCCGACGAGCAGTACCGGGATCTCTTCGGGGAGATCGGGGATTTCCAAGGCTCGCACCAGGTCTATGACCGCGAGGGACAACCGTGCCGCCGCTGCCGCAACGTGATCGTGCGGGTCAAGACGGGCGGTCGGTCGACCTTCTTCTGCGAGCACTGCCAAGTTTGAGCCGCACCTCGTGACCAGCGCGGGCCACTAGGGTCGCCCCGATGTTTCTGAAGTCTCTCAGCATGAAGGGGTTCAAGTCCTTTGCCGACCCCACCGTGCTGGAATTCGAGCCGGGGATCACCGTCGTGGTCGGCCCCAACGGCAGCGGCAAGTCGAATGTGGTCGATGCGGTCACCTGGGTCCTGGGCGCCCAGGGTCCCCGCTCCCTGCGCTCGGCCAAAATGGAGGACGTCATTTTTGCCGGGACCTCGTCCCGGCCTGCCCTGGGTCGCGCCGAGGTGTCCCTGACCATCGACAATGCCTCGGGCAAGCTCCCCATCGACCTGGCCGAGGTGACCATCACCCGCACCCTCTTTCGCTCGGGCGACAGCGAGTACGCCATCAACGGGGCTCCGTGCCGGCTGCTCGACGTCCAAGAGCTGCTCTCCGATTCGGGTGTGGGGCGCCAGCAGCACATGATCATCGGACAGGGCCAGTTGGACACGGTTCTGAACGCCCGCCCCGAGGACCGCCGGGCCATCATCGAGGAGGCGGCGGGGGTGCTCAAGCACCGGCGCCGGCGGGAGCGCGCCGAGCGCCGACTGGCCGGCACGGCCGAGAACCTGGAACGCCTCGGCGACCTGGTGCGCGAGGTCCGCCGCCAGATCCGGCCCCTCGAGCGCCAAGCGGCCGCCGCCCGCTCCCACGACACCGTGGCCACGGAATTGTTGACCATCCGGCGCTACCTGGCCGGCGCCGAACTGGCCGAATTGTCCGCCCGGCGCAGGACGGCCACGCAGAGCCTGACCATCTGCCACGAAGAGGAACGGGAGCTGCACGCGGCACTCGAGGCCCTCGATGCCGAAGCTTCGACCACCTCGGCCGAACTGTCGTCGCACCGCGAGGAAGACCTGGCCCGGGCCCTTGGTGGGGTACAGGGGCTGGTCGAGCGGGCCCGGGGCACCGCCGGCGTGCTGCGCGAGCGGGGAAGAGCGGTCGTGGCCGCCCTCGACGCGGCGGCCGACGTCGACGTGGTCTCCACCCTCGAGGCCGAGGCCGCCCGCCTGGCCCACGAGATCGCCTTGGCGGCCGACGCGTCGTCGGCCGATCCGGCAGAGGCCGAGCTCGAGGCCGAGGCGGCCGTCCTCGACGGGGAGGAAGGAGCGTTGCGCCGGCACTGGGCCGCGCTGCTGGGCGACGACACACCCGACGACGCGCTGGCCAAGGTGCAGGCGCGCGCCGAGCCCCTGAGCCGAGCCGAGGCCCGGGAACGACAGGACATGGCCGGACTCTCGGACCGGGTGGGGGCGCTCGAGCAGCGCCACGCCGCGGCCGCCGTCAGGGCGGACCTGTTGGCCGGTGACTCGTCGGAGTTGGAGAGCACCACGGTCCGTCTGGAGGCCGCGGCAGCCGCGGGCCGGGACGCCCTCGAGGCGGCCACCCGGCAGGCCGACGCGGCCCAGCAGGTGGCCGACGAGCGTGAGCAGGCGCGCCACCGGAGCGCGGCCCGGGCCGAGGCGCTCGAGCGCGCCCTGCGCGACCTCCAGGGTGCGGGCGGGCGCGAGCTCTTGCGCGGCGTGGACGGCGTGGTGGGCTCCCTGCTCGATCTGGTGGAGATCGACGAGGGATGGGAAGCCGCCTTCGAAGCGTCGGCCGGCGCCGGGGTGGCGGCCGTCGTGGTCGACGGGCGCCAGTCGGCGCATCAGGCGCTGGCCACGTTGCGCGAGCGGGGGGTCACCGGCGCCGTGCTGGCGCCCCGGCCCGCTGCCGGCACGGGCGACGCACCAACGCCCGGGCACCTGCCCCCCGGCTCACGGGCCCAGTCGGTACGCCGCCATGTGCGGGCGCGCCACGGCGAGGCGATTGCCGAGAGCGTGCTCGATGCCCTGATCGGCCGGGCCGTCCGGGTCGACGGCTGGGAAGAGGCCATCGATCTCTCGCTCGAGCGCGACGACCTGATCGTGGTGACCCCCGAAGGGGACCGTTTCGCCGCAACCGGATGGCGGGTGCGCTCGTCGACCAGCGTGGTCACGGCCGCCGCGGTCGAAGATGCCCAACGGAGGGCCACCGAGGCGGCGACGGCGGCCGATGAGGCCCGGGCGGACCTGGGCCGTTGCCGGACGGCGCTCGCTCAGGCTCGCGATGCCCTGGCCCAGTCGGAACGGGCGGTCGACCGTCACGCCTCGGCCCGAGGCACGGCCGCCACCGACGCCCAGCGGACGGTGGAGGAGCTCCGCCGTCTGGCCGAGGAGCTGGCCGCGGCCCGGCAGGCGCTCGTCGAGGCCGGCGAACGCCTGGCGGCGGTGCAAGCAGAACGGGAGCGGCTCGTCCAGTCCCTCCCTGAGATCGAAGAGGCCGCCGCGGCGTGGCGGGCACTGGCCGAGCGACGCCGGACCGTGGTCCAGCGGCGTCAAGAGCTCGAGATCAAGGTGGCCGGGCTGGCCGAGCGCCGCCGCGTGCTGTCGGAGCGCCAGGCCGAGGTCGAGCGGCGCCTGCTCGGACATGCCGAGGAGCGGGCGACGGCGGCCTCGCGCCGGGAGCGCCTCGAAGCCGAGGGCACCGCCCTCACCCGCCTCGAGAGGGTGGTCGAGGCGGAGCGCACCCGCCTCGAGGGCATCTTTGACACGCTGCGTGGCGACTACCAGGACCAGGTCGATGCCGTTCGGGCCGGGGGGGCGCGTCTCGAGCAACTTCGCCAGGATCGCCAGACGACGGAGCAGCGCCTCGATGCGGTCCGGTCCCGCACCCGGGCCCTCGATCTCGAAACCAACGAGGTCTCCCTCCGTTCCGAGACGTTGCACGAGCACATCGTCCGCGAGCTGGGGACCGTGCCCGACGACCTGGCCGGCCTGCCCATCCCCGACGTGCCCGAGGGCACGACACTGCCGGCGCACGCGGCCGAGCTCGAACGAAAGCTCGTGGCGTTGGGACCGGTCAACCCCCTGGCGCTCGAGGAGCTTTCCACGCTGGAGGAGCGGCACAAGGAACTCGAGGCCCAGGTCGACGACGTGCGGGGCGCCCGCCGGGAGTTGCACGAGGTCGTGCGCACGCTCGACCACGAGATCATGACGTCGTTCGCCGCTGCGGCCGCGGACGTCAACGAGCACTTCTCGACGCTGGTGGCGCTGCTTTTCCCCGGCGGCACGGGCCGGATGGTGCTCACCGAGCCCGAGGACCTGCTCAACACCGGCGTCGAGATCGAGGTGAGGCCGGCCGGTCGCAACGTGCGCCGGGTCTCGCTGCTCTCGGGTGGTGAGCGCTCGATGGCCGCACTGGCCTTCTTGTTCGCGGTCTTCCGGAGCCGTCCATCGCCCTTCTACCTCATGGACGAGGTCGAGGCCGCCCTCGATGACGTCAACCTCCACCGTTTCCTCGGCCTCGTGCGCGAGTTCCAACACGAAGCCCAGCTCCTCATCGTGAGCCACCAGAAGCGCACGATGGAGACGGGCGACGCGCTCTACGGGGTCACGATGGCCCCGGGCGGGTCCTCGCAGGTCGTGAGCCAGAAGGTGGAACGCCACAAGGAGCGCCAACCCGAGAGCGAGCCGGCATGAGCGGATGCAGCAGATGACGGCTCTGTTCATCGTCCTCGGCGTCGTGGTCGTGGTCCTGGTGGCCGCGCTGCTCCTTTTCGCCCGCTCCCGGCGCGCCCCGGGCCCCCCCGGCGTCGGGCGCCGTGCCGGAGCGGCGACGATCGAGAAACCTCCGCCCCAGACCCGCTCGAGCGGTCCCACGAAATCGCCGGCCAAGAAGTCGCCGGCCAAGAAGGCGCCGGCGAAGAAGTCGACCGCAGCGCCGACGCGGCCACCCACCAAGCCGTCGACCAAGGCGCCGCTTCCCGAGCCCGAGCCGGTCCCCGAGCCGGCCGTGGAGCCGGAACCGGCGCCAGAGCCCGTCCCGGAGCCGGAACCGGCGCCGGAGCCCGCCACCTATCGCAGCCGTCTGGGCGTGGTCCGGGGCATCTTCAGCGGCGCCGTCTCGTCGCTGCGCAGTGGCAAGATCGACGCAGCGACCTGGGATTCGCTCGAAGAGGCGCTGATCCGGGCCGATGTCGGGGTGCAGACCTCCACGGCGCTCCTCAAGGAACTCCGGTCTCGCGTCGACGCCAGGGAGATAGCCAGTGGGACGGACCTCCTGTCGGCTCTGGGCGATGCCATCCGGGCGCTGCTCGATGTGCCCGAGTCCCGCCAGCTGCGCTTCGACGGCACCCCCGGCTCGGTCGACGTGTGGCTCGTGGTCGGGGTCAACGGTGTCGGCAAGACGACCACGATCGGCAAGTTGGCCCGCCAGCAATCCGCCGCCGGCCACTCCATCCTGCTCGCCGCCGGGGACACGTTCCGGGCCGCCGCAGCTGATCAGCTGGGAATGTGGGCCGAGCGCTCCGGGGTGGACATCGTCCGCGGTGCTGAGGGCGGCGACCCGAGCGCGATCGTCTTCGACGCGGTGCAGCGCGCCGCGGCACGGGGCAACGATCTGGTGCTGGCCGACACGGCCGGCCGGCTCCACAACAAGGTCAACCTGGTCGAGGAGCTCAAGAAGATACGCCGCATCGCCGATCGCGATCCCGGGAACGTCACCGAGGTCCTGCTCGTTCTGGACTCGACGACCGGGCAGAACGCCCTCGTGCAGGCGAAGCAGTTCACCGAGGCCGTCGATGTCACCGGCATCGTGCTCACCAAGTTGGACGGGACGGCCAAGGGCGGGATCGTCGTGGCCGTGCAGCGGGAATTGGGGATACCGGTGAAGCTGGTCGGCCTGGGCGAGGGCCCCGACGACCTGGTGGCCTTCGATCCCGACGCGTTTGTCGACGCACTGCTCGGACTCGACTGAAGCCCTGCCCCGTCGAGCTGCTGTCGGGGGGAACGCCCGTGGTCCCGCTAGCCTGAGGTCGCATGTTTGACGCACTCTCCGACCGCCTGGAGCGGATATCGACGCGCTTGCGCGGCAAGGGGCGCATCAGCGAGGCCGACCTCGACGAGGCGCTCGGAGAGATCCGCACCGCCCTTCTCGAAGCCGACGTAGAGCTTTCGGTCGCCCGCCGATTTTGCGACGGGATCCGCCTCCGCGTGAGCACCGAGTCGCTCTCGGCCAGCCTCACCCCGGGCCAGCAGGTGATCAAGGCCGTGCACGAGGAGCTGGTCGGCGTGCTGGGCGGCGAGAGCCTCAAGCTCTCCTACGCCTCACGACCCCCGACGGTCGTGCTGATGGCCGGTCTCCAGGGCTCGGGGAAGACGACGGCTTCGGCGAAGTTGGCCCAGTGGTGGAAGCAGCAGGGCCGCAATCCACTTCTCGTCGGTGCCGACCTGCAGCGTCCGGCCGCCGTCGAACAGCTCAGGATCCTGGGCGCCCAGGCCGGTGTCACGGTCTTCAGCGAGCCCACCGATCCGGTCGCGGTGGCTCGGGCGGGTGTCGAGGAGGCTCGGCGCCTCGGCAAGGACGTCTGCATCATCGACACCGCCGGACGGCTCACGATCGACGCCGACCTGATGGACGAAATCCGGGGTATCTCGGCCGCCACCGACCCGCACTACACGTTCCTGGTCATCGACGCCATGATCGGCCAGGACGCAGTGACGACCGCCAAGGCCTTTCACGAGACCCTCGAGCTCGATGCGGTCATCCTGTCCAAGCTCGACGGCGACGCCCGCGGTGGCGCGGCCCTCTCCGTCAAGGGCGTCGTCGGCAAGCCGATCGCCTTTGCCAGCACCGGTGAGCGCCTGGCCGACTTCGACCTCTTCCATCCCGACCGCATGGCCGACCGGATTTTGGGCATGGGCGACGTGCTCAGCCTCATTGAGCAGGCCGAACGCACCATGGACCACGACACGGTGGCCAAGGGCGCAGCCCGCCTCATGCAGGGCCATTTCACCCTCGACGACTTCCTCTCGCAGCTCCGCCAGGTCAAGAAGATGGGCTCGCTCGGTGGCCTGATGAAGCTGATGCCGGGGATGTCCAAGGAGATGCGCCAGGCCGCCGGGCAGATCGACGACGGCGAGATCTCCCGGGTGGAGGCCATTGTCTGCTCCATGACACCGGTCGAGCGCGAGGATCCCAACCTGCTCGACGGCTCCCGTCGCAGTCGCGTGGCCCGCGGCTCGGGGACCAGCGTGTCCGAGGTCAACACGCTCCTCAAGCAGTTCAAGGAGATGCAGAAGATGATGAAGGGGATGGCTGCGGGCAACATGCCGAACATCCCCGGCATGGGCG
>Ga0307373_10002416_pt1 | contig 33775 bp, 30 predicted proteins | sample OX2MG_FD_202534 | JGI IMG/M metagenome (GOLD analysis project Ga0307373, IMG submission 202534) | Soil microbial communities from Risofladan, Vaasa, Finland - OX-2 | ecosystem: Environmental > Terrestrial > Soil > Coastal area > Acid sulfate soil | place: Finland: Risofladan, Vaasa | collected...
ATAGAAATTAGCAAATAAGCGGATATCCAAAGACTTAGAATCCAGAAGGATGATTGCTTTTTGGCAACTATGAAGACGAATGGAAGAAGAAGAAATGAGAAGAGAAATGAATTTATATACGATAAATAATGTATCGCATGGATTAAGTAATTGTTTCCTCCTTGTGCGAGGGTTACATGACCATGATAAGGTTGTAAGATAAGGTACCATGTGCCTGCAAATAAAATTTGAAAAAAGATTATTCCAATAAGTTTTTTATCCAGGCATCGTTTCCATAAAACAAAAATTGTAATAGAAAGAATAACAGCTACCCAGGTAACATAATTGGTAAGAAATAAAAAAAATCCGGCTAGAGCGAAATAGAAATATTCTTTTGTAGTCCACTTTTTGTTATGTAGTCGTATCATGAGCCAGAGAACAACAAGATAAAAGAAGACATCAGGGCTGTAATATCGCACCTGCCGCATATAAAGGAAAAACGGCATGAGAAATATTAGTTGAAGTGAAACGAGAAAAGAAACAAATCGACTCTTAAAAAGTTCCATCGAAAGAAAATACGTCACGACTATTGTTGCGACACCGAAAAGTGCGAATGGGAGTCTGACAACTGCAGGAGAAGTACCGAAGAGTAAGCCTAATGCAGCAAGATAAAACTGAAGCCAGGGATGATAATTCCACAAGTAATACCCATTGATAATATGAAAATCCAAACCTTGCGATCCCGAATGTAAGGATTTACCGTCCCACGCAAGCGGCAAACCGAATTTCAGAATGGTTTTTCCGAACAAAACTGTCTCCGGTTCATCGTTGGTATAGTACCTTCCGCCTAAGTTGGTACAATAAATAAAACTTGAGACAATTACTATAATAATGAGAAGATAGTTAGTTTTTAATAACGTAACGATGGAATTTTTTTTCAGTGACATTAGTACTAGTTATATTTTTACAAACGAGTCAAAGTATTTGTTGAGATAAGGAAAGGAATTATTTTTGGAATATATGCTCAATACATATAGGTTATGACCAATTAAGATTGTTTGTATTTTCATGTAACCTCCAAATGTTTTTTTAATTGTACCTTTAATAGCAGGATAGCCTCTAATTGTTGTTCTGGTAGATGAAATTGTTTGACCGCCAATATTTAAGCTAGCCAATTCTACCGAATTTATCAGATTATAATTTAGCTGCGAAGTGTCATAAGAGGTATTATTGTATTCAACAAAACTCGCAGTATATTGCGTTCCATCGGTGGAAGTACTTGTATATGTCATACAGTTTTTTGCTGATTCGCAGTTTTGAAGGGTCTCTTGAGGATGTGATGGAAATAGAATTTTAAAGTGTCCCTCTGAAGAATTAAGATAGTTCCATTTATCTTTAGAATTATTTGGATTATCTGGAAGACTAAATATTATAAAGGCAAAAATTATATATGCAATGACCGCAACGAATATAATTGGCCGACTGATCTTTGTATTTTTCATCACTTCATGACAAATGTCTTAAAAATTATAGGCGACTATATACTTAACACACCTAATAAAAATTAATTTTCTACTTTTGATCTTCTTTCTTGAATACTTTTTAATAAATAGGGAGCAGCTTCATCATATGTTTTACCCGATTTAATACTGTTACAGATATGACAAGCAGTCTTGAGATTTTCTTTTGTGTTTTTGCCACCTTTATATTGTGGGATTACATGATCTAAAGTTGAGTTTTCACTTGTAACTTTTTCACCGCAATAAGCACATGTCCATTTATCTCTTTCAAAAATTATCTTTCTTTTTTCAGGATCGGTGAAATAATCTTCTTCTTTAGGCTCATTCTTGATTAACAACTTTTCTTTTACCAGTGGTATTTCTTCTGGAAGAAGGATCGTATAAAGTGTACCATCTTTGTTTACATCACCAATTTTTATGCACCCCTTTGCTTCAAGTCCTTTTACCAATTTCGTAATCGTTGCATAATCTGTTTTATCTCCACGTGTTCCTTTAGCATAATTTGCAGAAATAGTTCTTTTTCCAATAAGAACTTCTGGTGAAGCATTTTTAAGATAGGAGTATCTTAAAAGGAATACATACATGGTTGCCTCGAAAGCAGTTAAATCAGGCAACAAATAGTCGACATATTGTTCCATAATTTTTTGTAGATTATCTCTCATATTTCATTTTAATCTGATTTTTTAGGAGTTTCAGCGGTAGCTATTTTTTCCATAACATTATCAAATCCAGATTTTATTTTGAGTGGTCTTTCCGCAGGTGCTAGCTGTTTCTTGTCATTTGCCGCAATTCGTTTCTCTAGCTCTCTAACATCTTCTTCTGGTAGTAAATTTTCAGGTAAAGTGCCACCAATGTCTTTGATTGTCTGTCTGACTTTACCGCCCACCATAAAATGAGTTTTTGTAGCTGCTGTATCACCGATTTTTTTTCCTTTATTTAACTCATTTTTGAGTACCTCTTGCGTTTGAGTAATACGGAATAAATTTGCTGCAAGTTCGGTAACTCCAGCACGATTCAAAATGTCATCGTTACCAATATCCTTTTTTTCTCTAATTTGTTTCGCTCTTAATCCATATAAACCTATATATCCTGCGTCTGTAAATGTTCCGTATCGATATACACCACTGTCTTTAGCTGCTTTGAATAAATTAACATTCTCATTCGTTACTTGCGATCGGACATAAAGCCTCTTCTGCTCTTCAGACATATCATCCATTTGCTCCTGACGATAGGTTTGTATTGCAAAATAAGTTTGAGCAAGTGCTATTTGTTGCTTAGTTGGATCACCATTTTGTGCAATAAGATAACAAGCGTATCTGGATAATTTGATGTCTTTAATAGAATAGGGCTTACCATCAGCTTTAATTTGAACTTTACTGACATCAGTAAAGTTTGAAGTTACATTTATTCCTACTTTTTCACATGCTTCTTTTGCCTTATTAATGACAAGTACAAAATTTTGCCATTTATCATAACCCAATTTAATCATTAATGCTCTTGCTGAGAATGTTTCAATACCGTCTACATCAACAGACTTAATAGATTCAAAATGTTTTTTCGCTATAGATAAATTTACGTTATTCATTTGTTAATTGATTATAGGTTAGTCGCTGATTTGTTAATCCCAAAGAATCAGTAAATCGGTCAAAATCTTTCATGGTTCGAGTATTATAACGGTACTCAAATTCTTTGCAATACTTTTGTAGATGCTTAGGGCTGACATGGTGATAAACACCATCAATGCCTCGCTTTAGGTGAGACCAAAAACCCTCAATAGTGTTCGTGTGAATTTCTCCATTAGCATATTCACCAGCCGAATGAGTAATACGACCATGAAAGTAGCCATCTTGTTCAAGACGATTATATGATCGGTACTCATCAGTAAGGATATACGTACCTATTTTTACGTTATCACGAACAATTTTACGAACTGTTCGAGCAGTCGTATCACTAACTGTTTCTGTACGTACAATACCCTTTCGTTGCACGATTCCGACAATTGGTGTTTTTCCTTCCGCCCCACGTCCTCGTTTACCGCTATGCTTGCCCCCTACATATGTTTCGTCAACTTCAACAACGTTCTCAAGTAATCCACCATTACCAGATTTTTCTATTGCATAACGGATTCTTTGAAGCATAAACCATGAAGATTTTTGTGTGACGCTGATATAGCGACTCAGTTGCATAGAGGAAATGCCTTTTTTGAGGGAAGTTGCAAGATAAATAGCCAAAAACCATTTGAAAAGTGGTATTTTGCTATCGCTGAAAATTGTTCCGACTTTAACTGTAAATTGCTTCTTGCATTCTCCACATTTAAATAAAAGACCATCTGCAAATTTGTAAGTTTTCTCGCTTTTGCAATGAGGACAAAATCTCCCTTTTGACCAACGTGTTTGTTCAAGGTAAGCTAAACATTGTTCTTCGGTTCCAAAATTCTTTTGAAATTCAAGCAAGTTCATATATAATATAGCCATTATATATTATTTACTTGGGTTTGTCAAGTATATAATCGCCAAATTATATCATAATAGATCTTTTCTATTGTTGAGGTTGAATTGACCCTTGACAAAGAGAATTTTTATTACTTTAATATAAATGAAGAGTTTCTTTATTCTAAAATGTTTCGTAGAATCGCAATTATTATTACTCCCTTTTTAGCTTTATTAGCATTTCCATTATCTGCTTATGCTAATGGTGGAACGTTTGATACTTCGAATGTTTCTTATAACACTGCGTCGAGTAAAGAGCTTATTTTTGATATTTCAAATTTTACTCCGCTTCCTTCGAATGTTGATCATTATAATATGAGGGACAGTGGATTTTATGACGTAACACAAAATACCCCATTAGACGATGTCTATTATGTAACAAATTGTATACCAAGTAACCATTGTGATCTTGTATTAAATGGTATTGAGGGGACATATCACTCTGGCGATGTTGTAAAGATTTATACTGACTTAGAGGAGTATGATAGTTCTAATAATTGGTTAGGTAACTTCCAGTGGTTTTCAAATCAAACCGTTAATTTTTATGACCAGAATCAATTTAAAGTAGTTGCGTCGCCGTTAAGCGGAACTAAATCAGTTGGTACACCTTTTAGTGTTAATGTTAAAATTAATGATGCTTCAACGACTGCATTAAATGCGGCACAAGCAACTGTAGCTATTTCTTCTAACCTTTCCGTAGTCGGGCTTAATTATCCGACTACAAATTCATGTAATTTTCACTATACAAAAACGCCAACTGTATCAGATCCATCATTCGCAGGAGCTATATTTGGGGGTTCGTCAAGCGGGTGTACAGTATATACATTAACACTTACTCCTACAGCCACAGGAACAGGCACAATCGATATTAGTAATCAATCAATTAAATCCTACACGGATGGCTCAGAATTAGCTAGCGATGTTGTAAATGGTTCCTATACATTGAATGCTGGACCTACACCAACACCAACGTCCGGGGTACCTCAACTGACAGTGACCTCTCCTCTTGAGACGTACTACCTTGGTGACACATATACGCTCGCAGGTGGGAAAGATACGTCGATCACCCACGTATTTGTCAATAGCTCGGAAACTGGCGTTACGTTCCCAACTAGCACAACATGGCAAGTATCCGAAACCCTTGCAGCGCTTGGAGCCGGCAATACCCCCAGTGATAATACCTTCACTATATACGGTAGTGATGGGACCAGCTCAACTGCAACACAAACTGTCGATGTCAGTAGACATACCTTAGGAGACATTAACGGCGACGGGGTAGTTGATTTGACAGATGCGTCACTCTTTGCCACTGACTACGGAAAAACAGATCCAAGCACCTTCACGTATGTATTATCAAATATGAACACTGATACAGCTGTAGACTTAACAGATCTTTCAATCCTTGCCAAACTTGAGCAATAATACCTTTTGTTGAAGCTCTGCCCCTAGAAAAATGTTACAATAGTAGTGATATTCGTAATGAGAAAAGCACTCTCAGTTTCTTTAATTAGCTCTGTTATTTTCTTTATCTTTAATGTCAGTAGCGCTTTTGCTGCAAGTACTACGATAGTTCCGTCTCCGAACACTGGTTCGTACAACAAACCATTCACCGTTAATATGGTAATTGACGGGCACGGGGATAAATTCAATGCTGCTCAGGCGACGGTAAACATTTCTCCAAACCTCACAATACAGGATCTTACTCTCGGAGATTGTAACTTTTCTTTTTTACATACACCGAGTGTGCAAAACCCATCGTTTGCAGGGGTTATAATTTCCACGTATTCGACAAAGTGTAATGTCTATACTTTAACGCTTGTCCCTAAGGAAAAGGGTAAGGCATCAGTCACGCTCTCAAAAGTAAGTGTCAAGCGCTACGGGGATGCAGCAAATATCCTGTCTGCCGCGTATAACGGTTCGTATACACTGACAGGCGTTTCAAACATCGGTTCTGCAGGTAGCCAGGCAAAAAACACATCTGAAAACGGTCTCTATACACTCTATCTAAATGTACATTCTACAGGAACCACACCAGTACCTAACGCATCAGTTACTTTGAGTACGGTCTCTGCTAAGAATCAACAACAGGCGACAACAGATAGAACGGGTACAGCACACTTTTCAAACCTTCAAACAGGGGTTTACGATGCAGTAATAAAAGAGGGGTCAAGTAAAGTAGGGGATACAATCGTCAATATCAGTGGGGCAAACCACGTTTTGACACTCTCAATTGACCTGAGTGTTCAAAAAAACAATTCTCTTATGAAGACAGGATCATTCCTTAGTTCTATAGTAGCGAATCCGTTACTGCTTGCCGGCGTGTTGGTTGTCGGCATCATTGTTGGAGTTGGCATTGCACTGCTTGTTATTAAATTGCTTGGGAAACGGAAGAAGAGTTAGCTGCATAAGTTCTCTACCTTTTGGGAAAAATATTTTACCCAACTGTGAAATTCAGCCGATAAAAAATCATTACTTAAAATGATTAGCGAAAGAATAATATATCCAAAACTCTGAGAATTTAAAAAAAAGTGTATTATAATAGGTTCTAGTATGCTTTTTAATTCGGCTCAATTTCTGATTTTTTTTCCCCTAACGGTTATTATTTATTTCTTCCTCCCTTCACAATTACGCCTAGGATTCCTTTTTATAGCAAGTTGTATTTTTTATCTTTTTGGTACTCCGTGGTATATAGCTGTTATATTCTTATCAATTTTTATTGATTACTTTGCAGCACGTTTACTCGAGAAAACAAAAGGTAGTAAAAGATTTTTCATTCTCTGTATTAGTTTGGCAAGTAATATTGGGTTACTTGTTTTCTTTAAATATTTCAACTTCATTAACCAGAATATTTCCTGGATTAGTTCATTTTTTGGTTTTCACATAAATCCTTTTATAATAACAATTGGATTGCCTTTAGGTTTATCATTTCATACCTTTCAAGGCATGAGCTATGTAATTGAAGTGTACAAAAAGAGATACAAGCCAGAAAAAAATATTCTCAAATATGCACTCTATGTAATGTTTTTCCCGCAGCTTGCATCCGGTCCGATTGAGCGACCTCAACAGTTATTGCAGCAAATTTCAAAAAAAGTTACTTTTGAGTATATGCATGCAAGAAACGGTATACGCTTGATTCTGTGGGGTATGTTGAAAAAAGTTGCAGTGGCAGATAGAATTGGAGTCTTTGTTGATCCGGTTTTTGCTAATCCTTCTAACTATAATAGCATATCTCTATTTTTAGCATCTATCTTATTTGCATTCCAAATATATTATGATTTTTCAGGATATGTAGATATAGCAAGAGGAGCTGCTGAGGTATTAGGCTACCGCCTTGAAGTAAATTTTGATAACCCGTATCTATCTACTTCTATTCAGGAGTTCTGGAGAAGATGGAATATCACATTATCTTTTTGGTTTCGAGATTATGTATATATTCCTCTTGGCGGCAACCGAGTATCTCTCTTTAAAACCATAAGAAATTTATTTATAACCTTCTTTCTTTGCGGTTTATGGCATGGAGCTGCTTGGCATTATGTCGCATGGGGAGTACTTAACGGATTCTATCTTATGATTTGTCATCTAAAAGCAAGTTTTAAAAGAACTCAACATATTATATTTCCAGCGTACATTTCAATTCCTTTTACTTTTGTTTTTGTATGTATCAGTTGGATTTTCTTCCGAGCACAATCAATAGGCAATGCTTTTTATATTTTAAAAATTATTTTTTCTTCTGTAATAGATCATACTACAATAGGAAATTTCATGTCATCGATTTTTTTACAGCAAAATAAACCTGAATTTTTCATAATAGTTTTCTTTATCGTTATAATTGAGTTAGTACAAATTAGAACTGGTAAGATTATGCAGTTATTTAACAATCAACCCCTAGCTATCCGATGGACAATTTATTCATCACTGTTGTGGGTTATAATTTTGGCAGGTGAGTTTGGAAAAACTTCATTTATTTATTATTCATTTTAAAGATGCTACGATTTTACCGAAACACTTTTTTATTAGCACTTATAAATCTTGGAATCTTTTTTATTATTCTATTTATAATTCATATTTTTTTTGTCCAAAAACATTGGCAAACAGATCCGGATGTATTTATTATCCCAGATAATCAATCCTATCAATTTATTATTTTAGGAACATCACATGGACAAAATTTCACAAGATTTTCAAATCAACATATAGTTGAAAATATTTTAGGAGAACATTTCTTTAATCTTTCACAGCCAAATGCAGGACCACTTATGGAAAAAATATATCTGCAATACTTTTTAGAACAAGGAAATAGTGCTCATACTGTTATTTATTTTATTGACCCGCAAGTATTTTATACAGCTTATGATAATGAAAATTACAATATTCTTCCTCTGTATGGGGAAGTGAACCTCCCGATGGAAGCACTATTGATAGAAAATAATATTAGTTTTGCGACACAGTTAAGTTATGTTAAAACATACTTATCATTTAAATGGTTTATTAAAAATCCTCGACCAAATCTCCCAGATCGGGATGTGTATGTCCAAAACGCAACAGCTGAGAAGGAAAGATTAGAAGAGTTATATCCTCCGAAGCTTCAGCAAAAAACATTTAATCATTATGTAGATATACTTAATAGTCTCATTCTTCTTTGCCATGAACACCATATGAAGCTAGTTTTTATTATCCCTCCAACATTAATTAAAAACTATCCAGGTATGGATCAATTGAAGTTACTTTTAAAGCAATATAAGCAAAAGGAGAGGATACAGTATTATGATGATTCATATGTACTGACAGATATCCGTTTGTATGGCAATATAGATCATTTAAATACTAATGGTATAACAGTATTTACTCAAAAATATTTAAAACCTATTGCAGAACTGCAAGGAGATAAATAAAACGAATAATGTGTAGTTACTTCGGAGAATCACAACCATTCTCCATATAAATATAAAAACCAAAAAATATATAGGAAGGATGAGGGAGAATCATACTTGATTCTCCGAAGTGATGGGGATATACTAACGCTATGGATTTGCCTCAAAATGTTACAACTAATATCTCTATTCCTTTCATTGGAACGGTTGTAGCTAACATTGCATCTACACATCCTGAGGTAGGGATAGCATGGTTGGGTATAAGCAGCACTTATCTATTTTTTAAAGCTATGGATCCGAGAGCTGATGATTTCATTAAAAAAATAAACAAAAATATAGGTGGGATATCGGAAGAACTTGTAAAGTCTACTGAATTTCAGCAATCGCTTCTAATTACATTTGATGCTTTAATTAGGGCAAGAAGCGAGGGGAAAAAGAAAGTAATAAAACGAATTTATCTATCCGGATATATTAGAGAAACGGACAAAAAACAATTTGAACTTGAGAGGTTTTACAATACTGCACAAAATCTCTCGCCTCAATCGATTGCATTTTTGCGATTTTTCATTAAAGAAATTCTACCCAAATTCCAACATTGGGATATTAAAAAAGCATTAGGGATGATTAAAAGGGGAGATTCCAATGTGTCATATGTGTTCCCAATGACTCCACTTATATACAACTGGTTTAAAGATAACTATGATATTCCCATTAGTAAATTAGGGCACTTTAAATCGTTAAATAAAAAAGATCGATTACTTAAAAGTCAATTAACTAACGATCGCGTAAAATTTGCTTCAACATTTCAAGCCGCATGTGCGGAATTGGTATGCTTAGGATTCTTACAATTTGTTATTGGAGACAGAAAAGAATCAATAGTTGGAACAGAATACTATATTAGCCTCTTCGGGTTACGATATTTAGATTTTTTAGAACTTATATGAATACAAACCAATTACAAATATTCAAACAAAAATCATTTGGCAAAGTTGTTTCAAAGCAGTTTATCAAACCAGTAATGCCGACAGAAGAGAGCAGTATCATGAGTACGCTGCCTTCCTATATGGCATACTTGGGGGAGAAGTACGCGCCCAAAACGGTCAAGATGTATTGGGGAGATGTAAAGGAGTTATCTTTGTATCTCAAGGATAAAAAATTAAAGGAAGTCACACCGCTTGATTTGCAACAGTGGATCGGGACACTGGTATCAGAGAAGGGGAGGAATATTGAGCGAAAAACACTCAACCGGAAGGTGAGCGCTATCATTAACTATTTTCTCTGGTTAAAGGGCTTGGAAGTCATTACAGACGATCCGACAGCTGCGTTAAACAATGCCCGGATACAGTCACCGTTGCCGGACTATTTATATGAAGATGAAGTAAAAACATTGTATGAAGTGGCAAGTCGCGATCCACGAACGTATCTTCTTGTGTTGTTGCTTTTAGAAACAGGGATGAAGAGTAATGAACTTTTTACTCTGACAAAAGCGCATGTCGATATTTCAAATGCCTACAGCCCCGAGCTTTGGATTAAACACAAAGGCAGGGAAGTGAAAAAGGATAGGAAAGTTGCCCTGCCGGCGCAGTTTACGGCTGTGTATCAGGAGTATATTAAGCAGTATGGCATTGAAAATTCTCTTTTTCCTTTTACTGACCGCTTTGTGCAGATGTTGTTTGTTGAGCTGAAAAAGCAAACGGGGATTGATAAGGAACTGACACCCAAGACGTTGAGACATACTCATGTGGTGCGGGCGTACAGAAGGGGAGAGGACACGGAAATTATCTTTGATAGGATTGGACTTGCGCCGGATTCGAGAAAGGAAGCGGATGAGGTATATTTGAGGCTGGCAAGGAAGGGAATTTGAAAAATAAAATATACATTTTTATGGAAAAGACTAGGCGCAATGGACATCTATAACCATTGACTAACACCTAAAACCTATTATCACTATTCATGCAATAGTAGCGAATCGGATCACTCATATTTAACTCCTGCTTTTGTTACAAACTCGTTCCACAATATCTCAGCTATTTGTTCGGCAGTATATTTTATCTTTCCATTCTCGTTGTATGCTGAATAAGAATTATAGCTAAGGTAAAGGTCATATTCATCTGCCTCGACGTTTATATTCCCATTGGATGAATTATTGTCGGCACGTCTCTCCCAAACATAACTTATATCCCCAATTCCCTTTTTGCTATTATTGCTGTAGATAGTGATATGAGCCTCGCCATTGTTTCTTTTGGCACGGTTTATAACAGTACAACTGAAGGCAATATTGCTCATTGGTTCAAATTTTGCTTTGATGTCTTCATCCGCATCTATAAGCTCAACACACGATTTTTCAAAGTATGTACGTATAATTTCAAATGCCTTGTCAGCAAATTCAGCTTTATCGATAGCATCATAGTCATGTTTCAATCGCACACGCCGACCAGATACAGATTTTGTATTGGTGCCATTCTTATCAAAAGTATGGGGATTATCAATAACTTGAAGAATTCGACGAAGCTCGTTTACTATGTTAAGATAAGCATTATTTTTGTTAGTCCAATTAGAGATCGGTTCTCCATCTTTTGGAAGTGCGAGAAATTTTCCAAATGGAGTCGATTGCCAATCACAAGGTTCAACAATAATCGGTATAATCCGAATTCTATTTTGTTCATTCATCTGTAATGCCATTTCGAACTCTTTTTCGTAACAGTTGGAAGAGGCAAGGTAGTCAGGGCTTACTAACGCAAGGAATAATTGACTATTTTGTAAATTTGACTTGATCTTCAACTCGAAGTCATCGCCTGCTAGAATATCGTGGTCAGACCAAGCGTTTAGAGAACCCTCACGTTTTAGCACTGCCAAATGCTTATGCAAATCTTCTAAATATTTGTTGTCATTATGAGAATAAGAGATAACCGCGTTCATAGTATAAATTTTCTATATTCTATCATATGCTGTTAATTAGGGTTTATTTATATATTTACATTGTACAATTCATTTTGTACTTTCCGAATTGACCATGCTCCGGATTCGAGAAAGGAAGCGGATGAGGTGTATATGAGGCTTGCGAGGAAGGTGAAATAAAATCAATAGATAACCAGTTCAACACGCTCTGCCTTATTATCTTCTCTTAAGCCTCGATATGCAATAAAATACGCACCGTTCTTAATTTTAAGACTTTTTGTCAATTCTTGTATTGGTAAAGTAAGTAAGTCAATCAGTTTATTTCTGTCAACGCTATCGAATAGCCTTGCCGGATCGGATGGAAAATAGTATATATGAACTAAAGATTCGCTTGGTATTGGTTCTTCACCTTTTATTTTGATGTTAAATGATTCCATTACATAATTATTTCCCAGAAAAATTCTATCAATTTTACCTCCTAATAAACGCAAAAAATCTTTTAAAGGAATATCTATAATTTGTTGTTTAGTATTTATGCTTAACATATTATTATTGTAACACATACAGGGAAAGTGCCAACGCTGCTGTTAACAGATGTCATATGATGATTAAATTACCTAATTGGATTTACCCGTTAGTGTTATAATTCACGGATTATGAAAGGGGAGCGAAGAGAAAGATATATTTCTTCTAGTGAAGCACAGTTTGGAAGGACAGCACCACCGGGTGGTGATATAAGTAAAGGACTAAGGACCCAAAGAGTTTTAGATGCATTAAGTTTAATAGAAGGAACAGGTACACCACCTGATAAAATAAGTACTATTGTAAGAGCAATAAGTGAAACTGATATTTGCGATGATTTACCTCAACCGAGAAGAGGATTTGGATTCTTTTCAAGAAAAAGTAGATAAGTCATAGAAACGTTTTTTAAAATCTTTCATGTTGCAGAAAATTTGAGAGTAGTAAAGACATTCTGCTTTATTTTCTAAATACAAATGCTGTACTATTAATTCATGGCGCGTCGATATCAAAAAGACAGCAATACAATTGAATATTTGATTACTTCTCTTTCAGCTCTTTATTTTTTATATTTAGCCACGCTTTGGTTTACTAATAAATCTAAATTCTACCAGGGGGTTATTTATTATGTTCTTCTTTTTATTATTTTAGCCGCAATTGCTATTTTATGGAGTGTGTTGAAGACACGGAGAAAAAAGAAGAAGTTATCGGATTTACTTTCTTCTATACAGCAGACGGGAACGGAAGAAACGATAAACAACTTTATCAATAGTTTTGGCAATCAAAAGAAGAGTGAAAAAAATTTGTGGAAGTATCAGGGATATACATTTACCTGGGACCAGATGGACAGCTTCAGAAGGACACTGCATGATAAAGGAGTTCATGTCTCTATAACAGATAATTATAAGGATATTAGTATTTTACTTCGCCATTATATTTATCATAAAGAAGATAAATTTGTTCGGGATAGTATTGCAAATAAAAATCATGCTTTCTCCGCATTGAATCCTACGCAATTTGAAAATCTCTTGTGCCGACTCTATGAAGCGATGGGGTATTCGGTAAAGAAAACCGGAAGGACTGGGGATCAAGGATGTGACCTGGTCGTAAACATGGGGGATCAAAGAACTGTTATACAGGCAAAACGATATAACGGTTCGAGTGTTGGAAATGCAGCTGTACAAGAAGCCGTAGGAGCATTGAAGATGTATAATTGTGCTAAGGCAATCGTGGTGGCGACTTCTTCCTTTACGCTGGAAGCGGTTCAGTTAGCTAAGGTGAATAATGTCGGGCTTGTTGGAAAGGAACGGTTGCGGGAGTTGTTGCTTGAGTTTCTCAAGGAGAGTTGGAGTTAGGGGAAGTGCAAATGAGGCTGGCGAGGAAGGGCGAATGGTGCAGTCAAGGCGATCAAAAAAAATAAAACACAAATTAATCTTATTTTATAATTTTTCCTCAATTTTTATATCATAAATTTTATAAATTTCTTTAGTTCCTGAAATAGGGTATAAAAACCAATCTCTCTCGACTTCCAAATTTGGGTATAGATAACCAATTAAGTTAGAAAGAAAATATGAAAAAGAAATATCCTCGATTTCATATATTCTATAAAAATTTTTAATAGATTCAGTTGCAATGGGGGATCTATCCCAATATTTTATAAACAAATCTTTACCAAGGGAAATATAATTAACGCTGCCTTTACTCTTTTGTAGAGATTCCCTAAAAGATTTATTGTCTATATTCTCAGTAGGTTCTTCAAATGAGAATATACCATTAAAAGGCATTATACCTCGCTTTAGTAGCACTCCATTTCGTGTTGCTTTTTCAATTACTTGTCTATCTGATAAAGCTAAGTCCGTTTTTACCTCAATAATTGCTTTCACATTAATACGTGTGGTAATTATAAAGTCATCTCTCTCGAATAATGGTGGATTTTCTCTATCAATGATCAATATATCTATTTGAGTCGATATGACATCTTCTTCAACAATAAATCCAGTTCCAACTTTATACTTACTTGTAATGTTTTTTTTGATAACATCTCTCAATATAGCTTCTTTATATCTTCCGTCTTCTCCCCAATTTGTATTTTGTGGAAATGGGTGTCGAATTAAATCCCTTACTCTATTTTGCAGACCTTTAATTTCTTTTGTTAAGGATTTATGAAAATCTAATAGGTCATTATTGTCAGGCATAAAGGGATATTAGCAGAGAAGGAGAGAGATGCCAATACTGAAACTAAACATGTTGCACAATAAAGTTTCTATAACATATTTTTTGGTTAAAATACAGTAGGGCGGTAAATTCATTATGATTTCCCATCTCCCAAACTCGTGAAATAGTTTCAAATAAACTAACAATCCCAACTCTTACCGCACTTTTTGCAAACATATTTCTGTTTAGATTTCTTTTTCATATCTTTAAACCAAAGTAATTTTCGTGGATAAGAGATCTCTCGATAGAGGAGAAGCCCAATACAAAATAAAATTGATAATCCTACTGCACCAATAATCATTTCAAAACCGAATTTTGGATTTAGAGGTGTATCGCCATGATGGGCTTGAGCATCTGCAAGGAGAAACACCTTTAGTAAAATGACTATCATCGATGCACTACCAATAAAAATACCATAGAGATTTAACTTTTTAGGTTTTTTAAAATCTAATCGAGAGTTATCATTTATTTGGTATACCCAATGTTTTTCAGGAATTTGTTCTAAATGACAATTTGGACACTGTTGCATGAGTCAATTTTGCTGGGAAGAATAGTGGAAGTCAAGACTCTCTGCCATGTCGCACAAGATTTAATTTGCGACATAGATTTAGCCTCGTTTTTTACAATAGCACAATAAAAAGCCTCTGAAAAAGCCTATAATTGGTTAAAATGCTGTTATACGGTCTAATATTAAATTGATGAGTTGAAAGACTTTTGCATTACTGCTTGAAATTGATTTTCTAATTCTACTGATTGATCGAGCATTTTTTGTTTGAGTAATTTTTTTTCTTTAAATACTTTTGAGAATTGCTGTTGAAGTTCTATGGGCGGAATTGGAATCTGAGCATTATTTAAAGAGCCAATATTAAAATGTTGTTGAATTTGCCCTCTAGCTGTTTTTAATACAATTTCTTTTCCACCCGCAGAGTTGAAAAAGGTAACTAAATATTCTGGAGTTATTATTTTTTTATTCAGCTTAACAATAATAGCGTCTATGCAGTTTGCACCATCTAATTCTTTAGGTACAATGGCTGCTGTTCCAGGTTGACCTGTTCGTACTATTAAAACGTTATTCCTTCTGATAATTGATTTTGACAATTTCGTTTCATTGTCTTTCTGAGAAAAAAATACTAAGTTATTCGTTGTAATACCATCCTTAGTTATATTTTGGGATCTCAATGCTGGTATTCCGTTTTCAACATAATATGAAGCCGGCTTAATGACTACTCCAACAGTTATTTCCTCTGAATATTTATTCCCACCATATCGCTTCCAATTTTTTGAGTTAGTAACAGGATCCCCGAATATATTCAAAAACGCTGATTTAACATACTCGTCTAAAAGATTCAGAGAGTTTTTACGTTTTTGGCGAAGTTCGTTTGCTTGATCTAAAATTTTTATAATTCTTTTTTGTTCCTCAAGGGAAGGGAGAGGAATCTTATGCTTCAGAAAGTCGCCTCTTACTATATGTTTCATTGTTGAACCATGTGTAAATTGAGACATTTTTGCTATAGTAAATTTTAGTACATACATAAAATATTTTTTTTCAATTACATTTGAATCAAGTACAGCCTTAAATATATGTTGATTAAGCAAGGCGTCTTCGTCACTCTTCCATTCAAAAATTCCTAAAGTTGCCGACCAAGATATTAAGAGATCACCTTTATGAACAATATATTTTTCAGGGACTACTTTTGTAGTTCTATTAAAAACCTTATCTTGATCCGTTAAATTTTGTATTCTGATTATTTTAAGTCCATCATTTTCCCAATTTGATGGCTTGAAAGCGTAACCATTGATAAATTCAGAAACTTCACCTAATGTAATGTATTTCATACTTAGAGTTTTTTTAATTCAGAAATCCCATTTGTAATTTCTTGTTCCAGTTTATCTATTTTTTCCATAATTACCTTTGGATCTTCGTATTTCACTTCTTCATGTTCAGTTGTTTTATATCTATTAATACTTAAATCAAAATTGTTTTCTTCGATTTCTTTTTTCTCCACATAAAAGAACTTACTAGCTCTATTATTCTCAATTTGTTCCTTGCGATGTTTCCATTTTTCGACAATATCTGGTAAATCGTTTTCTTTAATTTTGCTTCGTTTATCATCTAAACTAAATCCATCAGCTTCCATATCATAAAACCAAACTTTTTCTGTTTCTCCGCCTTTTACAAAGACTAAAATTGCAGTACTTACTCCCGCATATGGCTTAAATACTCCGCTTGGCATGGAGATTACTCCTTGCAAATCACAGTCATTCAAAAGCATTTTCCGAGCTTGTTTGTGAGCGTTGCTTGAACCAAAAAGCACACCATCAGGCACAATCATTCCTCCCCGTCCTCCTATTTTGAGAGATTTTATAATGCGATTTATAAATAAAAGTTCAGTCTTGGTTGTATCAAGAGAAAATGATTCATTAATATCGCCCTTATCTATGCTTCCCTTAAACGGAGGATTGGCCATAATCATATCGTAGAAATTATCTTCGTCGTATTTTTTTGAAAGAGTATCTTTTTGAGAAATATTCGGGTTAGAAATGCCATGCATCAATAAATTCATAAGTCCAATACGTACCATGCTTTCATCCATGTCGTACCCATAAAATGTTTTTTCTTTGAGATGTTTCCATTGTCTTTCATCAGTAAGTTTGTCCCCTACCAATCCCCGGGTAAGTCCATTTTCGTCTGTCAGTTGATGTTCTTTGCTTGTATGTTGCGTTAGAATATGTTGATACGCACCAAGTAAAAATCCACCGGTACCACATGCCGGATCACATATTGTATCGCCTAGTTTTGGATTAACGAGTTCGCAAATAAGCTGTATTATATGCCGAGGTGTGCGGAATTGACCAAGCTTACCAGCGCTGGTAATTTCTGAAAGTAAATACTCGTATAAGTCTCCCTGTGTGTCTTGAAATCCTTGTCCGGCTGCTTCCTGCTGTAATATTTCTTCAAAAATTTCATCAATAATATTAACAGCTTCAACCAAAAGAGATGGTTTTGAAATAATAAAAACTGCGTTACTCATATACTTTACAAAAGAGCTTTCATCGTTACCGAGCGTTTTAAGAAATGGAAAGACTTTAGTTTGTATATGGATCAGCATTTCTCCGCCTTCCATATGACGAAAGTGACTCCACCTCATGATTTCATTATCCCCTGCAAAAATTGATTTATATGATTCACCTGTAAATTGTGCGTCGTGTTTTTTCTTAATATCAAGCTGATCCAGTCTTTTCATAAATAAAAGGTAGGTTATTTGCTCAATGGCAGTAAGGGGATTTGATATTCCCCCACTCCAAAATCTATCCCAAAGACGGTCAATAGATGATCTTATTGTTGTATTAAGCATTTTGTAATATCCTATCGGTAAATTTAAGTATTTCTTGCTGCATATGGTTATCAAATAAACCTAAGATTCCATTTTCATGCAATTTGGTAAAAGGTTCTTGTACGAGATCCTTCTTGGTAAGTTCTCCATTCTCAATTATAAAGGTTTGTAAAGTTTGTAAAAATTGAATTTGTTTTGCAGAAAGTGTATTGTGATCAACGATAAATTCCGCAAACGCTTCTGAAACTTTTTCCGGAAAGGTCACCAATCCCCCAATTCCCATTATATATTTAATAAGATCTAAGAAGTTTACTTTCCGGGCATCATATGCCTTTTGTAAATTTTCCTCTGTGGGATAAGGATCATAATCTGCTAAAGTATCGGCAAGTTCTTCAACTTCTTCTTTTGATAAGCTTCCTCCCAGTTTGATTTTTTGTAAAATTTCATTATCATTTTCTAATTTCTTAACTAACGCTTCGACTTTCTCTCTATATTTCTGTATTGTTATACGCTCATTTGCTGCTCCAAACTTAATATATTCTTTTTCTAAAGTAAGGTCGCGTAGGTTAAGGGAATCTTGATCAGGCTTAATGCCTTCTTCACGATACTTCATGAGAGGCGCAATTTTTTGTATTAACACATCTAAATCTTGTTCATCCGCTTTTGCTAAATAACCACTATGAAGTATCGCCTCAATAAGATCTTTTTCTTTGGCAACGACGTTTACTGAAAGCGGTAAATCTGAAACCATTTCAATTAAAACGTCCTCAAGTGTTTGAATTTTTTTATCTTCATCTTTATTTAGTTTCGCTATGGAGAATTGAATAACTTTTATTTCAAAACTCATCGCTTTATAATCCTCACCTGTCCGAGTCCGCATAAGTGGAGCAATCTCCTTTTGCAAATACATCTTTTTTTCCTCAGATAGTCTTTGCCAAAATGAGTCATTGAGAGCGTCAAGTTTTGTTTTTGCATCTAAAATAACAACATTATTTTGTGGTAGTTTTGCGATATCCTCTTTTAGCTTTTGAATCGTATCTTTGACTATCTGCTCACTATTCTGATTTTCTGCAATATTTAACTTTTGGAGCCTAGTTTCAAATAATCTAACCGGTATTGGTTTTGAAGGTTTATCAACTTTTCCTGTTGGATTCATTTTGAAATACTCAAAATTCTCCCAACAATCCATAATCAAAAATTTATCTTTTTCCGTACACCAGGGTTTTATCTTTTTAGGCTCAAGAATCCTTGTCCCCCGGCCTATCATTTGCCAAAATTTGGTGTAGGAGAATATCGGTTTTGCAAATACGAGGTTAACAACTTCACGAACATCAATTCCGGTGTCAAGCATATCTACACTAATGGCAATTCTGGGAAAATCATTATTAACAAATTGATCAAGTAGGCCACCTTTTCCGTAAACTCGTGGATCGTCAGAGACAATTACTTTTGCAAGATTTCCTTTATTTTCTGGGTAGAGGTCATCAAATATTTCCTGCATCCTCCGTGCATGTTTCATTGTCATTGCAAATATGATAGTTTTCCCTGGTAATGTTCCACTTCCATCTTTGATACATTCCTCCATAAACTCCTGAATAATTAAGGCGTTAGTTCCTTTATTGGTCACTTTTTTCTCAAGGTCAGTCCCTTCGTAATTTATCTCCTCTGGTTCTTTACCATCTGCTAATAACCTAAGTTGTTCAGGAAGCGAGATGTTGCTTTTATGAATTCCTTCTTTTTGAAACTTTGTCCGGATTTTTAATACCTCGTAATCACTTAAATACGGCGGTTTATGATTTATTGCTTCCTCGTATGAATAGGCATAGGTTGGAATACCATCCTCACAATCAAAAAGACTAAAGGTGTTATGTTCTACCGCATCTTTTGGTGTTGCAGTAAGACCAAGCTGAATAGTATCGAAATAATCAAATATATTTTTATAGACATTGTAAATTGATCTATGACTTTCATCTGCTACTATCATGTCGAAGAAAAACGGACTCAACGGACAATTCGTATCTTCAATAATGTTAAGCATTGTAGGATATGTGGCTGCGTAAACCCGTCTGTCAGTTACAATTTCTGTTTCTCCAATTTTAGGCCATACAGGAGCGTTTGGAAGAAATTCTTTAAATGCATCGAGTGCTTGATTCCGAAGGGCAATTCTATCTACTAAAAATAACACCTTTTGAACGTGGTTAGTTCTCATCAACACATCAAGTAGAGACACACAGGTTCTTGTTTTCCCGGTTCCAGTTGCCATGACTAGTAGTGCCTTCCTTCTCCCTTTTTCTAAGTTTTCAAAGACTGAGCGGATTGCTTCAATTTGAAATGGTCTTTGAGATATGTCACGGTTAATTAATTCTTGAGAGATTGGTTTTTCATTTTTTCTTAAAAAAAGTAACCGCTCAAGATCTTTTCTTGTTGGAAAACCATACACTTTTCTCGGAGGATACTTTTCTGTATCCCAAAAATAGATATCATTTCCATTTGTATAAAAAACAAACGGCATATCCTTGCTTGAATTTTTTTGAATACCTACTGCATATTGTCGAGCTTGTTCTTGACCGATCCGGGCATCTTTAGAGGTCTTTTTAGCTTCTACAATCGCTAGCGGATAACCATCTTCACCTAATAATGCATAGTCTGCAAAGCGAAATCCTTGATATTTGTTTTCTGGCTCGCTTATACCATCCGGCAATCCAACCCAAATATCAAGCTCTGAGGTTACTTGTGTTGGATTATTTACATCCCAACCGGCTTTTAAGAGTCGTATGTCTATTATTTCTTGTCTAGTTTTTGCTTCAGATATATCCATTTTGTAATTTTTGTTGAGCTTATTATACTATAAGGATGGGTATTATGAGTGATTTACTTAATTTTCTGCCTTTGTAGTGTCCTACAAGGCCAACCTTTTTCTCGACCTGACTATCTAATCATCTTATTTTAGCCTCAGCTTGTAAGTTTTCATTAAAATATGACGCTTATTTCCAAAATTTTGTTATAACTTTAGCAATCAGTAGACATGACTGCTACTTGTAGCTATGACAGGAATGATATAATACTTTTAGAGCTGGTAATAATAAATTATTTCGTGCCTAGATGCTCCTGAGTCAGAGATTCAGAATGAGTCTAGGAACAACACTGATGGCACTGCCGCTCTAATAAAAATGATCTACGAAAGTAGATTTTTTATATTTCCCCCACACTTTTGTCCATTTCTCCGAAAACAACTCTTTTCCTTGAATAATTTATACTTGACAAAAAAACCACGATTTAGAAACGTATAGGGTAAGGAAACTACCCTATGGAGAACCAAATTAAAAATTTGGAAAGGTTAACCCTTTTCGGGAAGATCGTTTTTACTATAGAAGACTTCTTTTAGCTTCTCATCTAAAGCTATAGGAGTTAGTGTCTCGTCAATATGCATCAAAATATACTTTTCTTTATGAGTTTTATAATACTCACTATTATAGTATCGATCCTTATATGGTCTCTGCTTGCTTGTTTCCCGAGGCTCCTTGCTTTGTCCTGAATGGAAGTGCCCATGGATATTCCAATTTACTAATCGCATATCAGCGACAAGCGATTGTGGTGGTAATGGTGTAAGAGGAGCATGAGAAAAAGCGATATCCTGATATATGAAATAGTCACAGACGAAATCGAAGCCTCGTTCCATGTACCAGGTTGCGGATTTGGGATCATGGTTTCCTCTACACAATATTTTCTTTCCTGGGAGTGTTGCCATAAGACATGGCAATTGTTCTTCTTTATTTAATCCAAAAATAACGTCGCCTAAATGAATAACTAAGTCATTGTACTGTACCAGTCTATTCCAATTTTTAATAATCTGCTCATTGAAATCATCAGGACGTCCCTGAAATTTTTTAATGTTTTCGTGATAGAAGTGGGTATCGGCTATAATCCAAATCTTCATAACCTTAATCCTGCTTTAGCCTCCAGCCATAGTTTCCTACGAGTTTTCCTGCTTCGTAGTATCCCCAGTCCACTCCCCTCTTTTTCCCTTTACCTACATATTTATGTTGACGCAAGAATGCTCCTAACCACTTTCTAAAGTCGTCCTCTTCCACGAACGTCCATGTATGTTCGAAAAACCAATCTTTCTTACTGAAGTCAACAGATTCATAGCTCACGCCCACTCGCCTACACATTTCTGTAAGTATTTCTTTGGTATGTTCCGGCAATAGCTCATTTCTCATAAAAAATATTTCCAAACTGGCACAACAGAAATTTGTATGCCATCATCATCAAACTGTTCTTCCGCATCAAAAGTTAAAATAGTACCCTTCTCCAATCCAAGTGTTTTACAGCATTGAACAAGCCCTTTAATTTCCCTTTTTCTCGTTTGTTCATCTGCAAGATCAAATGTCACCTGTATAGCTTCACTTACAGTGTCTTTTTCGCTTAGGACAAAATCACATTCACCACCGTCTTGCTGATAGGCAATACGTTTGCCTTGCTTCAGCAATTCAAGTGCTACGGTATTTTCAAGTAATCGTCCTTTATCCTGACTCAATTTAAAGTCGAGCGCTACCCCAAGGCCTTGGTCAATAACATAGGTTTTCTTTTGTGATCCTTCCGACTTTACGACTGAATATGCATATTTGGCGACAAACCGATTCAGATAGATAGATTCCACGTAATTCTGAAAATCATAAAGTGTATCTTTGCTGATACCATATCCTTGAGATTTCAACTCGTTGTATATCTTATTCACACTGAACTCACCTGCGCTTGTACCGATAATCCGCTTACAGAAGTATTTTAGTACGGCAACTTGGGTTATTTTGTACCGATCAACCAAATCTTTAAAGAGCATGACGTTAAAATACTCTTGCAGTATTTTGTCTTTCAGGCTTTCCTCTTGAGTAATTATCTCAGGAAATCCCCCTTGAATCAGAAAACGCTCAAAGAGGTTGACGAGAGTCGCTCTATCAGCACTATTGTATGGGTTGAGGTTTGGACTTACCACAGTGATAAATTCATGGAATGAAAGTGGATATACCTCAAACGTAATCGTCCGGCCGCGGAGGGCGCTGGCTATTTCCTGACTTAAGAGTTTTGCGTTTGATCCAGTCACAAATACGTTACGACTGATGGAGGAATAAAGACGATCAATAAACTTTTCCCAGTTCTCTACTTCTTGGATTTCGTCAAAAAAGAAGTAGCAGGTTGCCAAATCCAGATCTGGATTCAACTCTCGATATGCCTGCAAAATCAGATCCAAGTCGCTACTTTTTAGATCGAGGCGTTCGTCTTCAAAGTTAATATAGAGAATCTGTGCTGGAGTTACTCCTGCACCTTTCAGTTCATTCATGATATGAAACAAATGGTAAGTCTTACCACTACGGCGTACTCCGACGAGGGTAATGATTTTTCCACTTTTCGTAGGCACTTTCAATGTCCGTTCCCACGTTTCAGGAATAGCTTGCGCTTGGTTAGTGGTAATAATTGTTTTAAGTAATTCTTTACTTACCATAAGGAAAGTTTATATCATTTATTTCCTTTTGTCAAGGAAACTTTATTTCTATGTTTTGCAGAACGTTGATTTTATATCCCCTCTAAAAAGTATTGTGCTGGGGATTCTTGATTTCTTCTTATTTTTGTTTCAAGAGTGTAAGTTTTGAACAAAACGTGTAGGGGGTTTTTGTAGAAAAAAGAAAATTCCAGCCTCATTTTTGAACTTTTTAGAAGAAATTTTTATAAATTTTTTGGCCGATACTAACAGAGTATTAGATAGTATCCTTTATAACCCTACTATCTAACGATCGAATTGCTTTTTGTAACGGAAACATGGTGTATGCTTTTGTCTTTTTATATTTGATTACGTTTCCCAAAAATAACCATCTTATGCCTACTTATTAGTTTTTCTCATACCATTTTTGGTGTTGTTTGGAACTATTCTTTACATACGCCAGAGAATAAATGATAAAATAAATCCCTCGTATGTTATGAAAGCTAAGACAATTTATATAAAGAATAACCGTAGGACACGCAAAAAAGTTCAACAGTCTGTCTTAAGGCATCTCTTTCATAGCAGTCCGCTCTTAAGTGCTGCCTTGTTAGTGCTTGTTTTACTTATTGCCGGTTCTTTTTTTGCATACTATTTTTTCCATGCTCAACAAGCAATTAAGCCTAAGAACAAGCGTATCGTACCAGTCCAACACAGCTTCACCGCAGCCTATATGCAAGATCTGCTTGAAAAAAAGTACACAGATATTTGGAATCTCTATACTCCTTCCTATCAAGCCTTTATTCAAAAAGCTGTTGGTAAAAATGCCTATCTCACCTTTCTGCAACAAAAATTCTCGGATATTGACTATGGCAACATCTCCATGACTCCTTGTGTAAGTGGCCAGACAACTTTCCCCTACGGTATTGAACGAGCATATAAGAATACCTGCGTTACTCACTTAAAAATGTCACTGACAACCCAAAATGCTTCTGTCTCTTCTCAACTATCGACATTTGAAAATTTACCGGTGGTGCTAATAAAAAAGGGCAAACAATACCAAATTGTTGGTGGCGGGCCAACTGACCTGCAAGCACCAGTTCTTTATCCACCTCAACCTGTTACAAACAAGCTTCATGTCCCAATTGTTATGTACCATTTGATTCAATCTATTCCTCTTAGGTCACACTATGAAAGTGACTATGCCTGGCGACTTGATGTTGGATTGACGGTCACCCCACAGAACTTTGCTACCCAAATGGACCAGCTGCAGCAATTAGGTTATCATCCGATATCCCCCAATGATTTATTTAATAATCTCTACTATAACTTACCACTTCCGACAAAGGCCATTGTTTTAACTTTTGATGATGGACGAGTCAGTGATTATACAAACGGATTACCAATTCTTTCGCAGTATCATTTTCCAGCAATCTTTTTTATCCCTCCGGGGTTAACGGGAAAAGTATCTGGAATGGACGGTCATAATTCCTATATGACTTATGCGCAGCTTAAGATCCTTACCCAAGAAGGCATGTATGTTGAAAATCACTCGTTATACCATACCGCTCCCTTATGGAATCTCAAACCAAACCCATTACAGCTACAACTTTCTGAAGCAAATGCAGACTTAGAAAACGTTACAAACTACCCAATACAATTCATCGCATATGATGGCTCATGGCCTTCTCGAAACTGGCAACAAACAACTCCAGCTATTGAACAAACAATAACTGTATTATCTAAAATGGGTTTTCTGCTTGCTATGCAGGATACAGGCAAGATTATGGTCGTAGAGAATACACAATACCCCTACCAGATCCCACGGATACGTGGAGTTAATACGGCACAGATTTCATTTATCACGAACGCTCCGGTACCTACACCAAATCCGTAGGTGTCAAAAGGTCAATCCAATGAGTTGGTATAATAAACAGGTGTCCAAACGATTCCTTTACTTTATTTCAGGTATTGTTTTATTTTTTTCTTTTGTTTTCTTTTCGTATCTTGTCCACCAGAATCTTTTTACTCAGCTTGATTTCAAAACTACTATTCTTCTTCAGGAGCATATTAGCAGGCTCTTTGATTTCCCTTTTTCGCTTCTTAGTACCGTCGGGCAATTCGAATTTATGCTTGTCATCTTACTTATTATTTTTGTTCTCTGCAGGAGGTTACGGGCAGGAATAGTTGCGGTTGCTTTTTTTATTGGGTTTCATTTAATTGAGATTTTCGGAAAATCTTTTGTTCATCATCCATCACCGCCAGCATTTATGGCGCGTACACAAGAGATATTGCAATTCCCTGTATATACTGTCCTGGAAATAAATTCTTATCCATCCGGTCATGCTGGACGGACAATGTTTGTCTCAGTAATCTGTTTTATTCTCCTTTGGCAAAGCAGGAAGTTTGGTTTCATAACAAAGCTTATTCTTTCAGGTCTTATTCTTGTCTATGACATTACCATGCTTGTTTCAAGAGTATATCTGGGTGAGCACTGGACAAGTGATGTGATTGGAGGAATCCTTCTTGGAAGCTCGTTTGGATTATTTACCGGTATCTTTCTTATTGATAGGACAGGACCGTCGCACAACGAAAGTAAAAAAGAAAGAATTGTTCTCCAAAAATAAGAGTGAAGTACTGTCACTTATCTTCGCAGTAGAGGAATTTTATTGAGATATTTATTAAGATATGGGAGCGCAAGGTACGCAACATAGGTAGCTGCAATAGCAAAAACAGCACTACCGATAATATCAATGCTGTGATGTACATTAGCTAACACACGAGCAAACCCAATACATAACGAAAGTACACCGAAAACAATTCCAAGTTTTTTGTTATAGGTAAAAAGAACTGACGCGATTGCCATAGTGAGAAGCGTATGGTCAGAGGGAAAGCCATTTCCAGGAGCATGAGGAAATAACGGTTTGACATGGTCTACCATGAACGGCCGGGGGTCATAATAGAAATGCTCACCAATCTTCGCTATTATGTAGGCTAAGGGAAATGCAATAATTGCTAATCTTACCATCTTAATCTGTTCTGACCGTTTAGCCTTATACCCCGTAAGCAACGCCGCGAGAATAACGAACCACAAAACGTAATTAGCAATAAAGATAATAAGAAAATCCATTATTGTAGAATCTTAAAAGTATAGCACAAATATCTATCTCTCCAGATTAAATATAAACTAAAAAGTAGTGGGCTGGGGATTCTAGTTTCTTTCGGAGATCTGATTCAAGTCGGGTAAAAACTTTTTCAACGTAAAGTAAGCTGCTCTCGTCATTACGAAGGCAATAACAGAAATCGCCCACATATCCTCTACGTTATACACGTCATTGGTGTTCCTACCAGCTCCATCCTTGCGCGGCAAGTGCAGTCACTAAGGCATATGTCAAAAAGCCAAGGCCGATAAGGATTAGAATCACCAGAACGAGTACCCAATGTTTTTTAAGGAATTTCATTTTATTAGGATTATAGCACTACTGTTTACCGGCTTACTTTATTAAAATACCTCATTACTATATACCGTACTGAGGGGTTAGCTTGCTTCAATGCTTACAGCGCAAAATAGATAGTTTATACTAAAAGTAATGAACAAACGTCCGCTTGTTGTTTTACTGCTGTCTCTTGCATTTGTCGTTATTTGTCTTGTCGGTAATCTTTTATATCCCAAACTTACGATAATTCCCTATCTCGCTGCAATTTTTGCTCTCATCCCGTATTACCTGTCTATCGGGAAAGCGCTCTTGAAAAAACAGCTTGATTTATCCCTTCCACCAATAGTAACTATTTACCTATTACTGTATTTAGGTAAAGGCAATGTCGCCTTAATCTTTATCCTCATAATTCTGCTTGGGCATGTATTTAAGACGTATATTTTGGAGCGGGTAAAAGCATCCATTACAAACATTTCAGATAAATTGCCCAAAACTGCCGTCGTGAAACTAACGGATAAAGATACAGAAGTTCTTATCAAGAATATTAAAGTAGGCGATACTCTTGTGGTAAAAAGCGGGGAACGTGTTGCGACTGATGCCACCCTTCTGACCGATGAAGCGCTCCTTGATGAATCGGTGGTAACCGGTGAATCAAAACCAATTGCAAAAAAGAAGGGAGATAAACTGCTTGCCGGATCAATTAATACAGGCGACTATTTTGAAGCAAAGGCATTAGCAACTGCCCAAGACTCTACACTCTTTCAGATACAACATTTGGTAAATACGGCACAAAACGAGAAAGCTCCACTTGCGCATGTGGTAAGCCAATATGCGTGGATAACCACAGGTTTTGCTCTTTTGGGTGTGAGCATTATCTTCCTTCTTACCCATGATATTATCAAAGCCTTGTCTTTTTGGATTGCGGTTGTTCCTGTCATATTTGCCATTATTGTGCCTGTTGCCACAACGATTGGCATTACCATACTCGCAAAATCAGGTATATTGATAAAAAGTAGTCCATCGCTTGAAAACCTCACCAAAGCAAATACCTTTTTATTTGATAAAACAGGAACGATTACCCAAGGGATGCCAGAAGTGGAGGACATACTTGTTGAAAAAGGCAGTAAAAATGAACTTTTAACACTTGCTGCCAGTATCGAGAAATACTCCAATCATCCGTTAGGATTGCCAATTAGTGCAAAAGCGAAAGAAGAAAAACTTTCATTAGTATCTCTTAGTCAGGTAAAAACACTCACGGGCAAAGGTATGACAGCTATATATAACGGTAACGTACTCTTTCTTGGAAACGTATTACTTTTGCAAGAGCAAGGAGTAAAAATAGCAAAAGAGATTACTACTCAGGTTGAAGAATGGGAAAGAAAAGGAGCAACCCCTGTTTTTGTGGGAGAGGGGTCATCGTTACTCGGTGTAATTTTCCTTCTTGATACTCTCCGCCCTGAAGCTCCAGTACTCTTTTCTACCCTTTCAAAACAGGGATATGAAACAGTGATCGTCACCGGAGATAAAAAAGAAGTAGCACAAACAATTGCGCAAAAACTACACAACACTGCTTTTATTGCTGACGTGAAGCCTGAAGGGAAAGTTTTGGAGGTAGACAAAAAAGTGAAAGAAGGGAGAAATGTGGTAATGGTCGGTGATGGGATTAATGACGCACCGGCCCTGGCAAAAGCGAATGTCGGCATTGCAATGGGAGGACATGGGGTTGATTTAACGCTTAATGCAGCAGATATTGTACTTTTGAATAATAATGTCGCCTCTTTGCCGCAAATGATTCGTATCGCAAAAAAGACGTTTCGGATTATTAAACAGGACGTAGTTATCGCAACCATCATACATCTGATTACTGCAATTCTTGTTATTTTAGGTAGCATTAGTCTTATTGAAACAACTGTCATTCATGAGATATCGTCGGCTCTTGTGCTTATCAATACAATGAGGCTATTTCGCGTTAAAAATAAATAAAATCTCTAAGGATTAAAAAATAACTGTGATGTCTGACGCGAGGAATTAAGGAATTAGTCATTTTCCGTTCATCTGCGTCCCCTATCTTTACTCTAACAGCTTAGAATGCTACGCTGTAATTACTATACGTATATGCAATTGCCAAAAGCGAAACATCTTTTGCAATCTCTTAAAACAAAACTACCGAAAAGATCACCTTGGGTGATTGGCATTTCTGTTATCGCTTTACTCTTTCTGATGGGTGGAGGCATCTATCTTTATATTCATTCACCTCAGAATGAAGCGCAAAATTCACCATACCTTTCAAGCAAAATAAAACATATTGTTATTATCATGCAAGAGAATCGCTCCTTTGATTCATATTTTGGGACGTATCCGGGTGCAAATGGTATCCCCATGCAAAATGGTGTGCCTACCGTTTGTGTCAATGATCCGCAAACCGGACAATGTGTCAAACCCTATCATGATACCAACGATGTGAACGGCGGAGGTCCTCATGGGCAGGTTGATGCGACAAACGATATTGATGGTGGAAAGATGGATGGGTTTGTCGCTCGGGCTGAAAAAACCAAGGGCAAGGGGTGTGGCGTGAACCCTGAATGCACACAAACGCAAGCGGATGATGTGATGGGGTACCATACCGATGCCGAAATTCCCAACTACTGGGCATATGCAAAAAACTTTGTCTTGCAGGATGCAATGTTTGAGCCTAATGCCTCATGGAGTCTGCCTGAACACCTGTTCCTCGTTTCTGAATGGTCAGCGCACTGTTCTCAACAGGGAGACCCACAATCCTGTGTCAATGCCTTGCAAAATCCCGGTAATCCACCGGATATGGCAACAGCGACGATGCAAAAAAATCTTATAGTCATGTGTCGGCGTGGGGTTAAGTTCCCTGCTTGCCAAAACACACTTTCCAAGGCAGGAATTACTCCAGATATGGCTACCCAGTTGCACCAACTCATTCTTACCAACTGTAAAGCCACACAAAGTCTTTCCCAATGCGAATCGGCTGTACGTACAGCGAGCATTGCACCCAAGCTAAAACAACAACTCATAACAGCTGCTACGAAACTACAAAAAACACTCATTCCACCTGACTATGCCTGGACGGATATGACCTATTTGCTCCATAAAAATAACGTCTCTTGGGGATTTTATATCTTAGCCGGAAAAGAACCAGACTGTGAAGACGATTCAGAACAAACCTGTGTGCAACACAAACAAAATGCAAAAACGCCAGGAATCTGGAACCCGCTTCCCTACTTCGATACGGTAAAAGAGGATGGACAACTGGGTAATATTCAATCCCTTGATAACTTCTTTACACAAGCAAAAAACGGCACGCTTCCGGCAGTTTCCTGGATAACTCCTTCCGGTGATGTATCAGAACACCCACCAGCGAAAGTCTCAGCAGGACAAACATATGTCACCGAAGTTATGAACGCCATTATGAAAAGTCCTGACTGGAGTAGTACCGTTGTCCTCCTCTCCTGGGATGACTGGGGTGGATTTTACGATCACGTTACCCCACCTTCTGTTGATGAAAACGGTTATGGTTTACGAGTCCCGGCGATGGTCATTAGTCCCTTCTCAAAGAAAGGATATATTGACCACCAAGTCTTAAGCCATGATGCCTACAACAAATTTATAGAAGATGTGTTCTTAAATGGACAGCGTATTGACCCCAAAACAGATGGCAGACCAGATCCACGGCCTGATGTACGGGAAAATGAACCACAGCTTGGTAATATTCTCAATGATTTGGACTTAAACCAAACACCATTATCGCCATTGTTACTAAACACGCATCCGGTGACAGACTTGGTTGAACCACCAGCTACAAAAGCACAACCAAAAAGAAAAAAGCCAACAGTGAAGAATTCTTTTCAAAAGTCCAAAAGTAACGTTTCAAATATATAACAGTGGTTACTTTCATAAAATACAAACAGATATATTTGTTATTTTAAATCCCCTCTAATAAATATTGAGCTGGGGATTCTTTTTTTTCTGAGTTTGGATTCGAGGGTGGATTTTAGGGGATAATAAATCTCTCTAAAAAGGAATATCTTCCGGATCAACTTCTGATTCTTTTTCTTTTTGATTTGATTCTTCAGGTGATGTTTCCGCTTCCTCGTCTTTTTTTGTTTTTACGATTTTTCCGGGTGGTTCTTGCGGAGGAGTAGCAGCCGGTGGTGTTTCACGTTTAGGTGTTTGTACTGACGGGGTAGATTGTTCATCGTTTCCTCCAAAATCTCTGCCGCCGAGCATAAGCATATCATCGGCGATAATCTCGGTTGTCTGCCGTTCTGTTCCGTCTTGGGCTGTCCACTTTCGTGTTGATAGTCTCCCTTGAAAATATGCTTTCTGGCCCTTGTGAAGATATTGACTGCATATTTCGCCAAGCTTGCCCCAGACAACAATTTTATGAAAGTCTACTTCTTCTCTTTTCTCTCCGCTTTCAGTTTTCCATTGTCTGCTTGTTGCCAAACCAACGTCACACACTGGTCTTCCACTTTGTGTATACCGGAGTTCCGGGTCACGGGTTAGATTACCGATAAGTTGTACTGAATTTAAACTACGTGGCATAGACCTTTTTGTGTTAACGATAGGATACTAACAAATGGGTGTAATAAAAGCAAGAACCCCCCCAATTTCTCCCTACTTAAAAATTTTTAATCAGGAAAATTTTCATCGAATCGTTTTTCTATAGTTGCGACAAGTTCCCCAAATACTTTCTTTCTCTTTTCTACAAAAGTTGAGTCAATCGGTTTTTGTCCTGTAAATAGCTCTGGTTGCATTAACATTTTCCCATCACTCAGCTTAATCATTACGATTCTTCCTAATTCTCCCAGCGTTTTATGCTCAAATACATAACATTGTCCCCTATGGTCATATCCTCTTGCTGCTTTAACGCCTACAGGTAAATCTTGTGGTGTTAGCTGTCGTATTCCCGGACGTATTCGTTTTCCTTCTACCATTGATCGTAACTCTGCCTGAAGACGTTTTTCCGTTCCTAACTTCTCGAGCCCTTTTTTTACTTGCTCCGGTTTCTGCGAAAAGTCCTTATAAGTCGGCTCCTGGGGTTTTCCTTCCTTTTCCTCCTTTGTTCTTCTCGCCATTACTTCATCCAGAAGTTTGGCAATCTTATGGGCATCGTTAAATAATTGTTGTTTTTCATCATCCGGAAAATATTTCCCTAAACCTTTACTCAACATTACCTCGAATTCACCGGTGTCAAGAATGTTATAATCCATAATAGTGTCACTGACACTCAGGTGTCTGTACCGTGAGAGTGTTTCGCAACAGGCATGTGCAAGGGGCTTGAGTTTCACGTCTATATCCTCATACATATCCATAGCAATCTCCTGATTTATTACAAAGCTTATGGCATTACCGTGTATTTCAAACCGGAATAAAAAGATGGCACAATCATTCCCTGCTAAGTTTTTTAAGTTATTCATATTGCGACTTACTTTTTGTCATTATACTATCCTGGCTCCGTTTTTTCGTCAAGAACTGATATATTCTAAGTAATTACTTCAGTAAAATATTTTAGTGGGTCTTTTTGTTTTTTTGCGAGGCGTTCTTTAATAATCGTTATTTCTTCTCCGTATTTTTCGAGTGATTCTTTATTGATTTTATCAATTTGCGCTTGGGCTACGTTTTTTTCTTCTACGGGAATAGTGTTGAAAGAAAAAATGTTGTTCGAGTTTTCGTCTTTCCCGTCTGTTTTGATGTAGGCAGTAAATTTAGGAAGTGAGACAATATCCTCTTCAGTTAAGCCTCCTCCTAAGTTTTTAGCGATGTCCATTGCTCCGTTTTTATCTGCTCCCGACTGAAAAGCGACAAGTGTACCGACAGTCCCGAATATAGCTTCACGGATCTTGTCTTTCAGTTGCGCGATATATTGATGGGCTGTAATTAAATACAATTTATATTTTCTCGCTTCAGAAAGGATTGTCGGGATGGTTGCCAATTGTGCGTTTTGGAACTCATCGATAAACAAGTATGTGGGTTTCCGGTCTTTCTTCCCTTTCTCCTCTTTGTAAATCCAAAGCATGGAAAACAGAATTTGCAGTAATCCCCGCGCTCCTCTTGAGCCGTAAATAGTGTTAGGAATCGGGATCAGGTACATATTCCCGTCTTCCACTGCTTTTTCAAGAGGTAAAGAATTACCTTCATATATGAGCATTGTTGAGCTGTGAAGCAGCTGATCAAAACGTACTTGCACAGCTTCAATGACAGCGACTTGGTTTGTATATTCCTCAAACATTTTTATTATTGAAGGCGTTGTTAATGAGGAATAATCACGGAATACTTCAGTGAATAAATGATAGTAGCCCATTTTCTTATGCAGGAAAAACGGAATGTCATTGAGGGTTATTTGTCTCTCTTTTACTAATTCCTCAGCTCGTTTCGGGTCAATTTGCTTAATATTTGGTTCTCGTTCATGTAAGGTAATTAAATACTGATAGTATGCGTCTGCGAACTCTACCGCTAATGTCAGCATTTGTTTCATGCGAATATATGTTGTGTTTCCTGTGGTTGATTGTCCGGTTTTTTCCTCAGTTTCGCTTTGGATAATATCTAAAATTGTGTCAATGACTGCTGATTTTTGGTGTTCTCTTTTCCCGCGCATGAATACAGGGTTAAAACCAAAAATCCGTTTCTGGTTTTCGATATTGAGGTACACAATGTTTTTATGGTTTGAGATTGCCCGGAATAAATCTTTGAGTAAATCCCCATGCGGATCAATAACCCATATAGTAGTCTCCTTTATTTTCTTCACCGCGTGAATAAGTGTAAAAATAAATGATGATTTCCCCTTCCCTGTTTTACCCATCACATGCACATGGTTTTTAAGGTTGTCCAGCAACAAAAATATCTTATTAACAATCCCGTCAGTATCTGTTTTTGTGCCGATCAGTATCTTGTTTGCTTCCTCAACATAAAATTCCCTGTCAGCTTCTAAGTTATTCTCCTGCTGCGGATTCCATTTTGAGAGGCGTATAGTTGTTGAATGGATGAGATAGCCTAATTCCTCAGCTGTGGCA